>FWPU01000775.1_pt1 | contig 101492 bp, 67 predicted proteins | sample 2228361 | NCBI WGS metagenome assembly FWPU01 (sample SAMEA103939777, study PRJEB20133) | metagenome | reverse complement strand
CCCGCTTGCGGGAGAGGGGAGTCGGCCAAAACCCTCTCCCCAGAGGGGAGAGGGTAGGGTGAGGGGAGATGATTCTCTTGCCACTGGTTCCTGACTGCTTTACCACCCACCCCCTGAAACGCCTCCACATAGACCATGTGGAAAAGGGTATCCGTCGCGCCCGACGGCGCGGAGAGGCGCAGGTCGGCGCCGCCCTCCAGGCCGTTATCCAGATAGGCATCGGTGAGGACGAAAGAATAGGAACCCCAACCTTGTGCCGTGTTTTCCTTTTGGTGATCTTTGTAGCGAAGCGAACCGTCGTAGCCCTTGTACTCCAGGCGGAAGCGGCCCCCATCCTGCCGGTAGGTGACCGTGACCGTGTAGCCGGTGGTGCCGCCCGGCTCGCTCAGGGGTATCTGCCGGGCGTGGGGCCAACCGTCGTCCACATCCAGCGCGATGTAGCGGTTGCCGGAGGCGACATCGGTTCTGCGCCAGCGATAGAGGTAGAAGGCCCAGGGCGAATAGCGGTTGGAGGCGTCCTTCATCGCGCTCGCGCCGAGCCCGCCGAGAACCGACGTGCTCCCCGGCGCGGAGCGTTTCTCATAGACCCAGAACTCGTAGTTGGGCTTCTGCCGTCCCCAGCCGTAGAGGGGAAGGTTGCTCTCGCAATCTATCGCGCCCCGGTTGCAGCCGTCGGGCCGATACGTTCCCTCGGTGTCGCGAAAGGCGATGAAGACGCCCGGCGTGTTCGCCAAGGTCTTACCTGCGTGCCTCTGGAAAAAGCGGATGGCCGCCGCGTTGGCCGGGTTGGCGGCATCGGCTCCCAATACCTGCAAATGGTCTATATGCTTATCCAGCGCGTCCAACACCGTCCAATAGAAGGCCCAGGGATAGAAATATTGCCCCAGGCTGAAATCGCCCGGCCAGTCGTGGCCGCCATGTTCGGCGGCGAGGCCGATGGTGGCGCGGGCGGTCTCCGCGTAGTACTTATAGACGTTGGGCCAGTTGATGAAGATGGTGGGGAGAGGCGACGCGCCGGCGGGGATGCGGTCTTCGCCGTTGCCGTCCAAGAGGTCGTAGGTCATGCCGGTATTGAAGAAGCCGATGCCTTGGTTGGCGGCATATTGGATATAGGTCTGGCCGTTGTAGAAGGTGCGAGTACGGTCGTCCAGCCCGAAGGAACCGGCGACCTGCATGACCAGCGGCTTGTTGGGGAAGGCGGCCAGGTGCTGATCCATCATGAAGCGGAGATAATTGAGCCAGCGCAATTGGGCCGTCCCTGCGCCGCCCCAGGCGTTCAGGTAGGTCTGCTTCTCGGCGGCCCCGTTATCTAGGGGGCAGAAGGGGCACGAGCCATCCCAGTTGGCGTTGCGGGCGTAGGGGCGGTTCTCGCTCCAATGGCCCGCGCCGATCTGCACCGAGGGGATGCGGGAATCGCCGTTGTAGCGCGCGCCCAAGGTGGCGATGGTGCGCGCCAGGGCTTGCTGCACGTTGGGGTTATCGTAGTTGAGGAGCATCACGGTGGTGGTGACCGTCAGGCTATAGGGGATCGCGCCGTAGGCAGGAGTTAGAACCCACGGCGGCGCGGCGGCGGTGCAGTTGGCCCAGGGCGTGCCAAAAGGTTCCTCTTTGACCAGGAGGCTGAAGGTGCTCTTCTTGTTCGCTGCGTCGTTGCCTGCCAGCCAATCCTCTGCGACAGACCAGTCGTATTCCCCCGGCCCTGTCGGCTCAATCAGGCACCAGGCCCAGCGGCGATGGATGCCATCCACCAGCGAGACGGCGCGCCCTTTCCCTGCCGAGTCCGACGCGGTGTAGAATCCCGGTGGAAGGCGGGGCGCGGCGGCGACGGTGGAGTTCATCATCAAGACACCAAGACACAAGGAGAGAAGGGCAACGGCCAAGCAAGACGTAAAGCGCAAAGTTTTGTGCCTTCGTGCTCGTTGTGAGAACCGCACATAGCGCGAGCCCCTACCCTGCCCTCCCCCGCAAAGCGGGGGAGGGTTAGGGTGGGGGCTGCTCACAGGCATGGTGCGATCACTCATCGGCGGCGGCGTGGACGCGTCCGATGTGTTCAAAGAATTCATGGCGCGTGGATTGGTTATGCTTGAAGGTGCCCAGCATGGCGCTGGTGACCATGCGCGCGTTGGCCTTCTTCACACCGCGCATCGCCGCGCACATGTGTATCCCTTCGGCAACGACGGCTACTCCCAGCGGATGAAGCGTTTCGTTCAGGAATTCGGCGATCTGCTGGGTCATCCGTTCTTGCAATTGCAGGCGACGGGCGAACATCTCCACGATGCGCGGTATCTTGCTCAGGCCGATCACTTTGCCGTTGGGGATATAGCCCACGTGAGCCTTGCCCACGAACGGCAGGAGATGATGCTCACACAGGCTGTAATAGTCAATGTCGGCCACGATGACCATCTCATCGTAGGTGACGTCAAAGATGGCGTCGTTGATGAGGCGGACCGGGTCCACGTGATAGCCGGCGGTCAGTTCTTCGAACATGCGCGCTACGCGGGCCGGGGTCTTCAGCAACCCTTCCCGGTGCACGTCCTCGCCGATGGCCCTCAGGATGTCCTCTACGGCGCATTCAATCTCGTGACATTCTTCTTCCCGTCCTTCCAGGTCGCCGCGAAAGACGTCAAAATCGGGGGGATGGACTTTTAAGGGAGGCATTACCTTTCTCCTGACTGGTTTGGTGTCGGCGGATGCTGCGCGTAGCGGTGGGAGGCCCCCATCTCGGCCCTCCCTTGCTATGTTCAAGGGCGGACAGTTTTATGAACCCGGACCTCTCTTCTCCCCCTTTGTCCCCCTCCTCTCCCCGAATCGGGGAGAGGAGGGGGGAGGGGGTGGAGAGAGGTTTGTATGGGGCCCATCCCCATACCCCTATGCAGGGACGAAATCCCCCATCAAGGCGAAAACTGTCCGCCCCTCAACGCTATGCGGGGGAGGGTATCTGGCCCCTGGCCCCTCCCCTTTCGTTCTACGGGAGAGGGGCGGGGTGAGGGCCATCCGCTATGGCGTAGCCAATCCGCCGATTTTTTGTTTTCGCACCTTTGTGGCGAATTGAACTGCACTACGGCCTCAGCACAACATCCTCTCGCCGCACGATGCCGCCTGTGGGCAGCCGTCCGGCGATCTCGCGCAGCGTCTCGCCGGTCTCCGGATGGCGCTCCTCCGGCGCGAGGTCGGCCAGCGGCAGGGCCAGGTGCGGATACTTCAGGATGTCGGGGTCGGGGATGTGGCGATGGCCTATATCTAGCACCTGGTCGCCGCAGAGGGCGATGTCCAGGTCAATGGTGCGGGGCGCGTTCTTGTCCTCCGTGCGCACCCGCCCCAGGGCCTGCTCAATCGCTTCCAGCACCTGCGCTTTTAATTCGGCAAGGGGCAGGTCGGTCTCTATCAAGGCTGCCGCGTTCAAGAAATTGGGCTGGTCCGTCTTGCCGACCGGAGGCGTCTCATAGACCGGCGAAACGGCCAGGAGGCGCACACGCGCTGCCAACCGACGCACCGCCTCTTGCATATTCTGCTCGCCATTGATGTTGGAGCCGAGCGCGATGAGGACGCGCTGCCAACGCCTCGGCAGGTCGGCACGGGTGCGCTCTATTTCAACGCCGACGGAGCGGGCAAAGCGGAGCGCGCCCGGCTTCTCTACCCGGACGTTGACCTTCTCCACGCGCGGGTCATCCAGGCAGAGGGCGGCGATCTCGGCGGCCATCTTCTCCACCAGGTAGAATTGCGATCCTTCCACCAGGTTGATGATGCGCTTGGCGATGGTGCGATAGTTGACGGCATCGGCGATGTCGTCGGACGCGCCAGCCGCGCGCGTATCGGCATACAACACGAGGTTGATCAGGACATCTTGCTTGTTGCGGCGCTCTTCCTCGTTGATGCCGATGACGGTGCGCAGGAGGAGGTCCTTGATTTGGATCTGGTCGGCCATAAATGTTTAAGTTTTCTTATTATATTCTTAAAGATGTTCGCCGCCAGTAACGAAGATTACTTCTCCGGTGACGAAATCGGAGTCAAGGAGATAGAGGAGGGCTTTTGCCACCTCTGCCGGCGAGCCGGGGCGCCGGGCGGGGATGGTCTGCGCCCGTTGATCCAGGTAGGCTTGGTCCTGGCCGGGAGGAGGAAGGATCATACCCGGCGCGATGGCATTGACCTGGATATTGGGGGCCGCCGCCAACGCCAGGCTGTAGGTCATGGTGATCAGCGCGGCTTTGGTCATGGTATAGGCCATGTAATGGGTGCCGGGACGGAAGGCGCGCCAATCGGCGATGTTGACAATGTGCCCTCGGCGCGCGCGGCCTACATGCGCGACGAAGGCTTGGCTCAGGAAGAAGGGCGATTTGAGATTGATGGCGAAGTGCCTGTCCCAATTCTCCTCTGTGGTGTGGGAAAGGTCGCCCGGCTCAAAGATGGCGGCGCTGTTGATCAGGATATCCACCTGGCCGAAGTGTTGCACGGCGCGAGGGACGATGGTGCGTGTCTCCTCCAGGCGGGTCAGATCGGCCTGAATGGGGAAAGCCTCGCCGCCGATAGCCTCTATTTGGGCGATGGTTTCGGCGGCCTGCGCCTCCGATGATCCGTAGTGGATCGCCAAGCGGACACCGTGGTAGGCTAGGGCCAAGGCCAAGGCCCTCCCCAAGCGGACCGCGCCGCCGGTGACGATGGCGACTTTGCCTTCTAGTTGCATGGGATAATCCTCCCGGCCATTTCGTATTACAATTGGGTTGTAGTGATCGGGTGACCCAGGGACCTCACGGTAACCACTCCGTGGGCTGAACTGGGCGTTCCCTCGTGAGAGGTCCCCGATCCTTTATTATTTGAACTCCCCCAGAAGTTCTTCTAAAGATGCTCCTTAATTTTGGCTTCGTGCCCCACGTATTCTGCAACCTGCGTTGGCTTTGTCGGTGTCATCGTCGGTGGCGTGGCAGGCCGCTTTCTCCATACCTCCATTATACCACAATTTGCCTTGAGCGAGACCGTTGCCGACCGTCTGGCCGTTGTCAGGAGCGTTCACCGTTCTCGCTGTCTTCACCTTCAACTTTGTAAGATTTTCGCCAGATTCTTTACGAGGTTTGTAATAAAATAGCGCGGTGCTGATGGTAGGTTCACGTTCAGTGGTTGGTTCTGAAAGAAGACGTTTGCGGAAGGGGGAAACGCACATGATACCGATTCGTTCGTCCGAGATCACGCCGGAATCTGTCTATCGGTCGCGACGCAAGTTCATGAAGGGGGTGGCTGCGGTTGCGCTTTCGTCTGTGGCCCTTGCCGCGTGCGGCGGCCCCACACCTGCGCCGACGCCGGCTTCTCCTCAAGAGACGCCGATGCCGCCGACGGCCAACGCCACCACCGACGAATTGGGCGATGCCCTGACGCCCTATGAGGCGATTACCAACTACAACAACTTCTACGAGTTCAGCCAGGATAAAGAGGCGGTGGCCCGCGCCGCCAGGAACTTCCAAACCTCGCCGTGGACGGTAACGGTGGGCGGGTTGGTGAACAAGCCCAAGACCTTTGACGTGGCGGAATTGGAACGTAAGTTCGGCCTGGAAGAGCGGATATACCGGCTGCGCTGCGTGGAGGCCTGGTCTATGGTGATCCCATGGCTGGGGTTCCCTTTGGCGAAGTTGTTGAAAGAGGTGGAGCCGACCTCCCAGGCGAAATACGTGCGCTTTGAGACGCTTTACGACCCGAAGCAGATGCCCGGCCAGAAAGACCCGTGGTACAGCTGGCCCTACGTGGAGGGGTTGCGCCTGGATGAGGCAATGCACGACCTGACGATCCTCGCCACCGGCCTCTACGGCCAACCGCTGCCGCCCCAGGACGGCGCGCCGGTGCGCCTGGTGGTGCCTTGGAAGTACGGCTTCAAGAGCATCAAGTCCATCGTGAAGATAGACCTGGTGGAGGAGCAACCGACCTCCCTGTGGATGGCCGCCGCACCCCACGAGTACGGCTTCTATGCCAACGTCAACCCGACGGTCCCTCACCCGCGCTGGTCGCAGGCAACCGAGCGGCGCATCGGCGAAGGGGGCCGTCGCAAGACCCTTATGTTCAACGGCTACGAAGAGGAGGTCGCCCACCTGTACGCCGGCATGGACCTGAGGAAGTTCTATTGATGCTCATCCTGCGAAAGTTCTGGGAAAGGCTTCCTGTAGCCGGCATGGCATGGTGGCAGATCGCGGCCCATATCGGCGCGCTCGTGCCGCTGGCCGTCCTCCTGTGGGACTATGCCCACGATAACCTAACCGTCAACCCGATCCAGGAGGCTACCCTCCGCACCGGCAAATACGCGCTGGTGTTGTTGGTCCTCTCTCTGGCCTGCACACCGGCCAACATCGTATTTGGCCTCAGGCAGGCGTTGCGCCTGCGCCGGGCCTTGGGCCTCTATGCCTTCATGTACGCAGGGATACATTTCCTGATCTTCGTCTGGATTGACTACGGCCTGGACCTGGCGCTTCTAAGGGAGGCGATCTTTGAGAAGCGCTTTGCCCTGGTCGGCTTTGCCGCTTTCCTGCTTCTCCTGCCCCTAGCGATCACCTCCACGAAAGGGTGGCAGAGGAGGCTAAAGAAACGTTGGACGCGGCTGCACCGGCTGGTCTATTTGGCGTCCATCCTGGCGGTGGTGCATTTCGTCTGGCTGGTGAAGTCGGATATTCGCGAGCCGCTCCTCTACGGCTTAGTGGTGATGGTTCTGCTCCTGATCCGCGTCCCTGTCGTGCGCGGCGTAGTCAGAGCAGGCCGCGCGCGGGTTAACACCTGGCTGCGCGGGCGAACACGCATTGCCGGCCGCCTGGATTCAGGGCAAGGTGAAGGCGGGCCTGCCGGTCGCGTTGCAGGTTCAGCAGGCGTAGAAAACCTCTCTTCTCCCCCTACCTCTCTCCTCTTCCCGAACCAAGGAGAGGAAGGGTAAAGGGGAGGAGAGAGGTTCAGGCCACTGCCGGGACCATCATCCCCCTCAGGCGAGGGCTACGGCGCGGGGCTCGCGACGGGCGCGACCGCCGGTGTGCGCTCAGGCCGCATGAACCAAAGGAGGCCCAAAGAGATGAGCATGATGATCACGCCTGCTAAGAAAGGCACGCTGGGATCAAACATCTCCCAAGCGATGCCCCCCATGATGGGCACAAAGACGGCGGCCAGGTGGTTGATCGTCTGCGAGAGGCTCAGGTTGCTGGTGATCTCCTCTTGGGTGACGGCGATCTTCTTGAAGTAGGACGAGAGCGCGAACTCCAGGCCCGCCAGGAAGTTATCGGCCACGAAGAGGGCGGCCAGGATGGTGAGGGAGTGGATGGTGGCATAGCCGATGAAGATGGCGATCAGGAGGATGAAACAGACTGCTAGGACCGGGCGCTCGCCGAAGCGACCGACGATCACGCCGGCGCGCTGATAAAGGAGGACGCCCAAGACGCTGTTGATGAGGAAAAGGATGGCCGTCTGCTGAGCCGGCATACCGAATTCTCGCACCAACAGGAAGATGGCGAAGGTGGTGAAGATGTGGCGGCGGCTTCCCAGGAGGAAGGTGAGAAGATAGTAGAGCCAGTAGCGCCGCCGCAAGATGATCCGTCGCCGCTGCACCTGACGTGCGCCCAGGCCGCGCTTGCCCCACGACAGGATACCCCCCAGCATAGTCAGCGCGCCGGTGGCGTAGAAGAGTCGGCTGAAGCCGAGGCGGCCCACCAGGACGACGATGGTCAGCGAGGCCGCCACCGCCGCGATGGCCGACACCATCTGAAGGACCCCTAACAGGCGTGGCGTCTCCTTCTCGTCCGTCAGCATGAGGACCACGGCGGAGGCGTTGGGGTAGAAGGCATGGAAGCCGATGCTGGTCATCAGGACACCGAAGATCAGTTGCGTCCAGCTCTGGGCCATGCCGGTGGCGATCATGCCGATGCCCATGACGATGGCGCTGATGCTGAGGACATCCAACTCGGCCAAGACCAGGGCCAAGAAGGCCAGCCAGAAACCGAGGAGGCCGGGGATCTCCCGCAGCGATTGCAAGAGGCCGATCTGATCGGCGCGGATGCCGATGGCCTCTACCGCGAAGTTGTTGAACAGCCCCTGCCAGATGCCGAAGCCGAAGTAGAGGGCCAGGCTGCTGATCATCAGGCTACGCACGACGGCGCGGTTCAGTCCCGACATAGAGCCATCTTCACGTAACCTCTCTCCATCCCCTGCCCCTTCCTCTTCCCCGATGCGGGGAGAGGAAGAGAGTAAAGGGAGAGGAGAGAGGTCTTAGGTGTAGAGTAAGGTTGAGAAAAAGATAGGACGATTATACCAGACATCCTTCTTTCCCCCTAGTTTGACAGCCGTGAAATTCAACGGTAGAGTGCCGATATATAGGGGGGAGGCAAGATGGACGACCAGCCGTTGCTTGTGACGGTCGCCGAGGCCGCGCGGCGGTTCGGCAAAAGCCCACGCACCATCCGGCGGTGGATCGTTGAAGGACGTCTGCCCGCGATAGACACGCCGACCGGCAAGATGGTGGACTTATCTGGCTTTGCCAGGCCGGGCGAAGATGGAGCTCCCGAGGAGACGATCGGGGAAAAGGGGCCGGATATTGCCGCCCTGGAGTTGGAGATCGTTCGCCTGCGAGGGGAGGTGGCGAAACTGGACGCGCTGGTGCAGCAGATGAGCGGCGAACGCGACTATCTGCGCCAGGCGTTGGCCGCCGCGCTGGGAGTGCAGAAGATGCTTCTGGCCGAGCGATCTACTGCGGCGCGCCCGTCGCGTCCCTGGTGGAAGTTCTGGGCGCGGGGGTGAGTTTGACCGAAACTTCGCAACAAGATATTCTGGCTACGGCAACTCCAAGCGTTGGATCTCTGCTCCTCCACCATAGTTGAACCTCCTTGCCCCTTCTTTTTGAGGGAAGGATCGGGTAGCCCCGGCATCTACCCGTGGGGCCGCCGACCTGTTCCCTTCTAGCAGCCCCCATTCCGCCATGACTTCGTAGACTTGCATAGGAAGCGTGGCCTGTCCACAGGCGTCCTCTATTAGGACTTATGTTCTATTCCCGCCATACTGCAAGGTGTCAACGATGTCAATATCGGCAAAGGAGATATTGCCTGTACAACGGCCCCAGATTTGACAAGTAAAGAGTTATACTTTATACTCTATTCTTGCTTCGGGAAGCACGGCCGTTTCGGAATTCGTAGCGCTGTCAGGAGCGGACTTATGCCTTATTATGATCCGGACCGCATCCCTATGCGGGAGTTGGAGCGCGTTACCGGCTTTCCGCGGGCGACGATCCTGTTCTACATCAGGGAGGGCCTTCTGCCGGAGCCGCAGAAGACCGCCCGCAACATGGCCTATTATGATCGCCGTTTCGTGGACGGCCTGAAACTGATCCGCGAGATGAGGGAGCGGCATAACCTCTCCTTGCAGCAGATGAAGCGGATGCTACAGAGGGAGGCGGGGGGAGTGGACGTTGCCTTGCTGCTGGATGTGCGTGACCGCCTCTTCCGCAAGATCGCGGCAAGCCCTGACCGGCCGGGCATCACCTGGGAGCAATTGCGGAACGAGACCGGCCTGGACGAGGCCACGTTACGCCGCCTGGCCGCCATGAACCTGGTCTTCCCTCAGCCCCAACCGGCGGGAGATAAGTGGGAAACCCTCTATCACCATGACAACATTGTCATCGGCAGGCTTTTCAAGCGGGCCATGGAGCTGGGCATCCCTTTGGAAACCCTCGCGCCGGTAGCCGACAACCTAGCGCGGATCGCCAGCTTTGAAGTGGAGGCATTCCTTCAACATGTTGTCTGGCCGATGCTTCGGCGTGAGGAATCCGCCGATATGATCTGGGCTGCCATACAGCTTGGCATAGACCTGGCCCATTCGTTGGTTTCGCTTTTGCATCTGCATACCTTGTATCGTCTCATCCTGACCACCAGATGGCCGGAGAAGATCGCCGACCAGGTTCCGGCGCATCTGCAATCATCGTTCGGCGGCAATTGATGGGCCGATCGTGTCACGCTGCCGCCAGGAGTCATTCAGACTCTATCCTCAAAACCTGGGAGGTTCAAGATGCGTAAAACATTCGTTTCCGTTGTTGGGGTGCTCCTGGTAGCCTTGCTGCTGGCTCCGGGGGTGGCGGCGCAGACCCCATCTGCGCAAGAGGTGGTGCAGGCCTATTATCAGGCTCTGGGCAAGGCCGTGGCTGCGGGCGACCCGTCGGCCCTGGCCGAACTCTTCGCCGATGACGCCACCGTCACCGTGCCCGCCATTTCGCCGCAGGCCGTGCAGGGTAAGGAAAACATGAAGACGGTGTTCGGCGGGGTGTTCACCCTGATCAAGGGCATGAGCATCAAGGTGGATGACATCGCCGTAGATGGGGATAAGGTCACCGTGCAATATCGCATGGTGGCCGCCGACGGGAAAACCGAGGTCAAAGCCACCGATACTTTTGTCGTTAAGGACGGCAAGATTCAGTCCCTCACCATTGAGATCGCGACGAAATTGCCCGCTGCGCTGCCTGTGACGGGCGCGGCAGGGGGAAGCCTGGTGCCGGGGCTCTTGCTGTTCGGCGGCGCGGTGCTGGTCGCCTTGGGACGTAGGCTTGCGAGGTAGGCCGTTTCAATATGTTTGATAAGATCGGTCGTTTCGCAGGCAGGTACCGTTACCTGGTGATCGCCTGCTGGGTTGCCCTGCTCATCGTGGTCACCCTTGTCGCTCCCGACATTGCCGATGTAGCCGTCTCCGAGCAGAGCGACTTTTTGCCTGTGGGCCAGCCCAGCCTGATCGCCGCCCAAATCGCTGCCGAGTATTTTCCCAACCAGTCTTCGCCTAGCCAGGCTGTCCTGGTCATCAAGAGCGAAAACGGGTCGCTGCGGGATGAGGCTGCCCAGGCTTACTTGGCAGAGCTGACCGCCTGGCTGCAAGATGAGGCTGCGCCGGGCGTCGTTGCCCAGGTTCTCTCTCCCACAGACCCGGCCCTAGCGAGCCGTTTGCTTAGCCAGGATAACCGGGTGGGGATCATCTTCGCCGGCTTGCACGGTTCGCCGCAAGATAAGAAGGTGAAAGACGCGCTCAAGGCCATGCAGGCCCGGCTGGATCGCGCTCCCGCCGGGCTGACAGGCTACGTCACCGGCAGCGCGGCCATCGCCAACGACTATCTGCACAACGCGCTGGAGAGCGCGGAGAGCACCACCCTCATCACCGTTGTCCTGGTGATTGCCGTTTTGCTCATCATCTACCGTTCGCCCGTCTCGCCCATCGTTCCTTTGGCGACTATCGCCATGGCCTATGGCATCTCCCGCAGGGTGGTGGCCGGCCTCAGTTTCTACGGCTGGAAGGTTTCCAGTTTCACCGATGTTTTCCTGGTGGTGCTCCTTTTCGGTGCGGGAACCGACTATTGCCTCTTCCTGCTTAGCCGCTTCCGCGAGTACATGGCCGATGACTATGCCGGGCCCGAGGCGGCCCGTCACACCGTAGGCCGCGTCGGCGAGACGATCACCAGCAGCGCGGGCACGGTGATCGTGGGCATGGCTGCGATGTTCTTCGCCGAACTGCGGCTCTTCTCCAACACCGGCCCCAGCATGGCGATCGGGATTTTCATCGCCCTGCTGGCCGGGCTTACCTTGACCCCGGCACTCCTGGCGGTGCTGGGTCGGTGGGCCTTCTGGCCGGGGCATGCGCGCCACGCCGAAGAGGGCGGTTTCTGGGGCCGCCTGGCAAGGTGGGTCACAGACCGGCCCTGGCTTCCCCTAGCCTTGGGGATCGCTTTACTGGTGCCGTTGGTCCTCTATGGACAGGGTCAGCGCCGCACCTTTGATCTCTTGGCCGATCTGCCGCCTACCGTCCCTTCTAAGGCAGGCTTTCTCCTTCTTGCCGACAGCATGGGCGTGGGCGAGGTACAGCCGCTGGACGTCATCGTCACCGAGATCCCTAATGCCCGTAGTCCCGAAGGGCTTGCACGCATCCATGCCCTGACCAAAGAGCTCCTGGATACGCCGGGCGTGGCCGACGTGCGTAGCCTAACCGCGCCTGCCGGCCATAGCGACCCTGCTCTGGGAGATGCCTTGCGCGTGGACAGGCAACTGACGCTCATCGCCGACCAGGTGAGCGACCTGCGCGCCAAGGCGGGCGATGCCTCGGCTCTGGCGCAGGTCAACATAGACGAGGTGATCGCGAACTTTAACACCCTGCGCGCCTACATGGATGAGCTGGCTTCCGCTTTCCCCGCCGTCGCCACCGATGCCGATTACCGGGCCGCGCGCGAGGCGTTGAATCGCCTGGAAGAGGACATCAAGGCCGGGCGGCAGTGGCTCCTGGTGAGCAATCAGCTGGCCGAGATCGCCAAGGGGATGGCAGATGCCCGTGCGCAAGTGGGTCAGGCCAACCCTGCGGCGGTGGAGAAGTTAGGCGAGATGGCCGCGCAGATGGCATCCTTGCGGGCCTACCTGACCGGCCTGGCCCAGGCGCAGCCTGCCGTCGCCGGTATGGACGGCTATCGGGATGCGTTGGCCGCGCTGGATCGTATAGAGACCACGACGAAGAGCGTCGCCGACTCGCTCTTAGTCTCCACGCAGCTGGACAAGGTGGCGGAGGGCCTGAACGAACAGGCCGCGCTGTTGGCAGATCCGGCAGCGCTGACCGGACTGACGTCCTCGCCCGATCAGGCCCAAGCTGCCGCTGCGCTGGGCGACTATCTGCAGGAGCTCGTCGTCGCCTACCCGTCGTTGGCGCTCAAGCCCGATTTCCGCTCCGCCGGCGAACATCTCCTGAAGGCACAGGCGGCGATAGCCGAGTTGCAGAAGGGCCTTCTGGTCAGCACGCAGTTAGATGCCATCGCGCAGCAGCTGGATACTATGAACAAGGCATTGGAGGAGAACCCGTTGGCGCTCGTGCCCAAGGCGGGCGAGCCGACGGCAAGCGAACAGCTGGAGGCCCTGAGCGCATACCTGGACGAATTAGGCGCGGCCTATCCCGCGCTCAAGGAGACGAAGGATTACCAGACCGCGGTGACCATATCAAAACAAATGGGCGCGGCGCTGAAGACGATAGACATCGGCAAAGCTGCCGACCTCATCGCCCAGGCCAAGCAAAGCCTGCCGGTCTTGCGGGATGCTTTTGCCGGGCTGGCGGCCACCGCGGCCAAGACGCTCCCCCAGGCAACCTTCCTGCCCCAGAACCTGCCCGATAGGACAAAAGACCTCATGCCCGCTCTCTCTGCCGTCGCCGACGAGATCAAGGCGGCTGCGGACGACCTGGCCGCGCTGGCGGAAGCGGTGCGCCGGGAGATGCCGCAGGCGATCTTCGTGCCGAAAACGGCTTTCCCCGGCACGGAGGTAGCCTCCGGCACGTTGTTGGCCCTTGGCGCGGGCCTGGGCGACCTATCGGATGCGCTGACGCGCTTGACGGCAGCGGTGGCGAAGGCCCTCCCCGATGCCACCTACGTCCCGGCGGGCGACCTGGGCGCGGAGGAGGCCAAATCCGCGCTGGCCGCGCTCCTGGCCGATGTGGATGCTTTCCAGGTGAGCCTGCGCGCGCTGGCCGGTAGCATGGCCGCCAAAGATGCCTTCCTCATTCCCACCGCGCTGGCCGCGGACAACCGGGACTTGACCCGCCTGCTGGATACCTACACCACGCCGTCGGGCGATGCCACCCGCCTGCAGGTCATCCTGGCCGATGAGCCGTTCTCTCCTGCCGCTATGGAAACGGTCGCGCGCCTGCGTGAGAAGATGGCCCACGCCAGCCAAGGTTACGTCAGTGGCGCGTCCGCCGTCCTCCTGGACCTGCGGGAGACGATGGATCGCGACTTCGTGCGGGTCGTGGCGTTGGTGTTGATCGGCATCGTTGTCGTGTTGGTGCTTCTGTTGCGGAGCGTCGTCGCGCCGGCCTACATGGTGGCGACGATCCTCTTGAGTTACGGCGCGACGCTGGGCCTCACCCGTCTGGTCTTTGATGCCATGTTGCATCAAGGGCTAGCCTGGTGTGTTCCCTTCTTTATGTTTGTGCTGTTGGTGGCATTGGGGATGGACTACAACATCTTCCTGATGGGGCGGGTCAAAGAGGAAGTGGCCGGGAACGGCACGCGGGCCGGCGTGGCCCGCGCCCTGCATCGGACGGGCGGCATCATCACCTCGGCGGGGATCATCATGGCCGGCACTTTCTCGGCGATGATGTCATCGTCGCTGTTGGGGTTGGTGCAGTTGGCCTTCGCCATCACCGTCGGTGTGCTACTGGATACCTTCGTCGTGCGTACCACTCTGGTGCCAGCGATCGCCGTCTTGTTAGATCGGTGGAACTGGTGGCCGGGGAGAGGGCCGAGGCAGTAGGAGGGCTTTTCTCTGGCCGATGGCATGGTGGGCCCCCAGGCGGTCCTGACGAGATCCCTGTTTCACAGGTTAATCGTTACCCACAAGTGAGGTATAAGGGCAGGGTAAGGCCACCGGCCCCCACTATCCCCCCAACCCCCTTTCTCTCCCGTAAAACGGGGGAGAAAGGGGGTGCCGAGCGACAGCAAGGCGGGGAAAAGTGGGGGCTTTTAGCGCCGCTCTACCCCAGCAACCGATTTGTGGGTAAGGGGTAGTTTCACAGGGGAGGGCCGGGCTGGGGGCCTTATGCATAGTACCGCGGTCATATTGACAACCTTGCCCTATCTGATATTCTGATTATCAGAATCATCGCAGGAGGACATAAATGATGCAGACCTTTGCCGTGCAGGTCGCCCAACGCGGCCTGATCACGCTTCCCAAACCCTTGCGCGATACTCACCACATCCGCATCGGCGACACCATGACCATCCATGACCTGGGGGGCGTCTTTGTGCTTAGCCCGCGCCTTTCGCGGGTGGATGCCCTGGCCGACAAGTTGGCTGCCCGATGGCGAGAACGGGGCGAGACGTTGGAGACCATGTTGCTGGCTCTGCGAGAGGAGCGGGAGCGGCTTGAGTAAGTGGGCCGTCTTTCTGGATACCGGCGCGCTCTTCGCCGCCGTCCTTGCTCCGGAGAGCGGCGCGCGCACGGTGCTCAGGATGGGCGAAGTGGGCCTGATCTCCTTGTGGGTCGGGCGATTCATCCTGCGCGAGGCCGATTGGATCTTGCAGCGCAAGGCCCCGGAGACACGCCTGGACCTGGCGCGGCTTTTGGAGGCCGCCGACGTGCAGGTCGCTCCGCAGCCGGATGTGGCGGCCCTGGCCCCGGTCGCGACGGTGCAAGCCGACGCGCGGAGCCGCTATGCCCTGGCCGAGGCCCTCGCGGCGCAGGCCGATTTTTTCATCACCCTGACCCCCCAACGCTATCGGGAAAAGCCCGAAGAGGATGGGGCTTTGTCGCTTCGTATCAGCACACCGGCGGATTTCCTGCAGGCCATACGGGAGGAACTGGGGCAGGGAGTTGCACTCTAATTTTTGAGAGCATGAAAATCGGGGAGTAAGTCCATGACGCGACTTTCTCTGGCCCGCCTGCGTGCTCGTTGGCCGTGGTTGGGAACCGCCAACCACCACGCAAAGGAGCGGCAGCGGCGGCTTTTGCATGGGTTGCTCATCATCGGCCTGGCTGTTTTGCCCATAGTCGCGCTCCTCAATGCCGTCCGGTGGTTTGCGACGTCCTCACCTCATTTCATTCATGCGATTGCGTTTGATTTCCTGTTGGCGTTGTTTTTCCTTAGTTTGCTGCGCCTGAACCGCGCCCGCCATCTCCCCTGGGCCGGTTACCTGGTTTTGACCATTGCCGTCCTTTCCCTTGCGGCCACCACGCCCATCGCCGAACTGGATCGCATCCTGGTTGCCTATGCCGTCCCTACCATAGCCGCCAGTTTTGTCATCGCGCCGGCTGCCTCGTTTGCCTTCGCGGGGCTGTCCGCCCTCTCCTATGCGGTGGCCTATTGGGCCGGCGGCGCGCCGGGGGGCTACAACTACCTTGCCTGGCCCGTGCTTTTAGTCGTCGCCCTCGTCTCTTGCCTGGTTGCCGACCGCCTGGAGGAGGCCCTGCGCGAGGCCCGACAAAGCCAGGAATCATTGCAGGAAACCATCCACGCCCTTCAGGCCGTTGTTCAGGCCTCACCGGTGCCGATCATGGCTCTGGACCCCGATGGTAACGTGATAATGTGGAACCCGGCGGCGGAGCGCGTCTTCGGCTGGAGCGAGGCGGAGGTGCTTGGCCGGTTCAACCCTTTGGTCTCTGAGGAGAAGAAGGCCGAGCACGACGCGCTGCGGGCGCGGGTGTTGCGTGGGGAATCTTTCACCGACGTGGAGGTGCGCCGCCGGAAGAAGGATGGTTCGCCCGTTGACATCAGCCTTTCCACCGCGCCGTTGCGCAACGCCCAAGGCGACATCATCGGCGCGGTGGCCGTGATGACCGACATCACCGAACGCAAGCGGATGGAAGAGTCGCTGCGGCGGCAAAACGAATATCTGGCTGCCCTGCACGAAACGGCCTTGGGCCTGATGAACCATCTGGAGTTATCCGGCCTGTTGGAGGCGATCCTCACGCGGGCTTCGCAGTTACTGGGCACGCAACACGGCTTCCTCTACGTGGCCGAGCCGGGGGGTGAGCATCTCACGCTCAAAGTGGCGATCGGCATTCATAAGAAACAAATCGGGGCCCGGCTACGGGCAGGGGAAGGCTTGTCGGGGAAGGTGTGGCAGAGCGGCCAGCCGCTGGTGGTGGATGATTACAGCACCTGGCCTGGGCGTGCGCTTCAATTTGATGATCTCATCCATCATGCGGTGGTGGGAGTGCCCCTCAAAGCGGGGCCGCAGGTGGTGGGAGTCCTCGGCCTGACCTACGTGGAGCCGGGCCGGAGCTTCGGCAAGGCCGAGGTGGAGCTCTTGAATCGCTTTGCGCAACTGGCGTCCATCGCGCTGGATAATGCCCGCCTGCTCCAGGATGAACGCGAACAGCGCGAACTGGCAGAGGTGATGCGCGAGACCGCCACCACCCTCAGCGCGACACTGGATAGCGACGTCATCCTGGATACCTTGTTGGAGCAGGTCGCGCGCGTCGTGCCCTACGACTCCGCCTGTGTCATGCTGATAGAAGACGGCCGCGCCCGCGTCGTTCGCGCCCGTGGCTACGAGCGATACGGCGAAGAAGAAGGTCGCGTCCATGTCACCGCGTCCTTTGATCTGGCGACGACGCCGAACCTGCGGCACATGGTTGAATCCCGGCAGTCGCTGGTCATCCCCGACACAGCCGCTTATCCGGGATGGATACAGCGTTCGGAGCATATCCGTGCCTGGGCCGGTGCGCCGATCGTGGTGGATGGCGATGTCGCGGCGGTCTTTTCTCTGGATAAGACGGAGAGGGGGTTCTATCGCCCTGAACACGCGAAACGGTTGGCGATATTCGCCGCGCAGGCCGGGCTCGCCCTGCGGAACGCGCGCCTCTTTGAGGAGACGAAACGCCACCTGCAAGAGGTTTCCCTCCTCAGTTGGGTCATCGCCCTCACCGCCACGGCGGACGACATGACCACCGCCCTGGAGATGCTTTGTACCGAACTGGCGAACTTCTTCCGTGTGCCCCAATCCGCCTTTGCCCTGATCAATCGGGAGCGCACCGCCGCCCAGGTGGTCGCCGAATACCGGGGCGCCGGCCGCCCCAGTGGGCTGGGGCACATCATCCCGGTAACCGGCAATCCCTCCATGGCTTATATCCTGGAACACAAAACGCCGCTGATGGTGGTGGATGCTCAGACAGACCCCATCCTGGCTCCCGTGCATGACCTGATGCGCGAGCGGGGCGTCGCGTCCATCCTGCTGGTGCCTATCATAGCTGCCGGCGAGGTCATCGGCACGCTGGGGCTGGATAGCCTGGAGCGTCGGGTGTTTAGCGAGAGCGAGATCGCCCTGGCGGAGCACGTGGCGAAACAGGCGGGCCAGATGTTGGAGCGTTTGCGCCTCCATGCCGTTACCCGTGAGCATGCCGAGCTCATGACGAGGCTGGCCCTGCTGAGCGAGAATCTAAATCGCCCCTTCACCGTCGGCGAGGTCGCCACGGCGATCGGGAGGGGGGTGCTGACCCTCGGCCACGCCGATCGGGCTGCCGTCTATGTGCGCCAGCCGGACGGCACCGTCTCGTGCCCCTGGTCGTTCGGCCTCTCGCCGGAGTTTCTGGAGCAAGCCATCGGCCTGGCACAAAAGGAGATGCAGGAGGGGCGACAGCGATCGTTGTTCATCCCGGATACAGAAAGATGGCCGGCGAAGCCGCCGGGATACTGCCCAAGTTCCGGGGAAGGATTTCGCGCCCTGGGGTTGTGGCCTCTCATCTATGAAGGTCGTGTGATCGCCGGTGTGGGGTGCTACTGGAACGCGCCGCGCGTCCTATCTGAAGCCGAGCAGGAGGCGATGGATTCCTTCGCCCGGCAAGCGGCGATAGCCCTGGAGAACGCGCGGCTCTATTCCTCGTTGCGAGAGACGAACGTGCAATTGCAGGCGGCCCTTAATGCTAAAGACGAGATGATCCAGAACGTCTCTCACGAGTTGCGCACGCCGTTAACCCATATCAAGGGTTACACGGAACTGCTCGCAGATGACGTCTTGGGGGAGTTAAACGATCAACAATAAGGCCGATGCCCTGGCGCGGCTGGTGAACGGCCTTTTGACCTTGCAGACCTTCTCTGCCGAGGAACTGGTGCTCGGCCCGGTGGACGTGAATGCTTTGCTGAAGGCCCTGGCCGATGACTGGAGCCTGCGGGTGGCGGATAGCCAGATGCAACTGGAAATCAGAGCGGCAGATTCGCCGTTGCGTGCGCACGCCGACTCCGAGCGACTGCGCGAGGCTTTGGATCAGTTGCTGGAAAATGCCCTGAAGTTCAGCCCCAACGGGGGCATCATCCGCCTGGAAGCGGAGGATAGGGGAAAGATGGTCAGGCTGGCGGTCTCCGACACCGGCATCGGCATCCCACCGGATAAACTTCAGTTGGTCTTTGAGCGCTTCTACCAGGTAGATGGCTCCTCCAAACGCCGGTATGGGGGCGCGGGCATTGGCCTTTCATTGGTGCAGAAGATCGTGGAGGCGCACAAAGGGCAAGTGTGGGTGGAGAGCCCGGGATGGCTAGGCCGAGGCACGACATTCGTGATTGAAGTGCCGGCTGCAAACGGCGCGGGGTCGAGGGGGAATAGATAGGGATGAGCTCCGCGTAACCTCCCTTCTCCCCCCTTTGTCCCCCCCTCCTCTCCCCGATTCGGGGAGAGGAGGGGGGGAGGGGGTGGAGAGAGGTTATATGGGGCACATCCCCATACTGTGCGGGGATAAGGCTCCTACCCTGCCCTTATACCCCACTTGTGGGTAACGATTAGCGTTGCGCAAGGGAGGGCATTCTAGCTTCTGGCCCTCCCTGGTTGATTCTACGGGGGAAGGCCGGCCTCTTTATTCGCTCAGGCGGGAAGCCTCCGCACCGGATTGCGCAGGAGGCCGATGGCCTCTGAATAGATCTCCACGATGTCGCCCTCGCGCAGCGCGTGCTGGTTCTCCACGATGATGCCTGTGCCGGTCATCAGCACGGTTCCTGTAGGAATAGAGTTGTGGCGGGTCAGAAAGCCGATCAGGTCGGCAAAGGAACGACGCATTTGCTTGATGCTGGTGCTCCCCTGAAAGATGGCCGCCCCATGCCGATAGATGGTGCAGGTCAGGCCGATGGAGGAGGGGTCGGCGATCTCGTCCGCCGTGACCAGGACCGGCCCCAGGGCACAGCAGCCCAAGAATATCTTGGATTGGGGCAGGTAGAGGGGGTTTTCGCGCTCAATGTCCCAGGCCGAGACGTCGTCGGCCAGGGTGTAGGCCGCGATCCGGCCACGGGAATCCAGAACCAGGGCTACCTCCGGTTCCGGCGCGGTGAAGGAGGAGTCGGAGCGGATGCCGATCGCGCCGTTTGCCCCCACGCAATGCGCGGCGGTCCCCTTGAAGAAGAGTTCGGGGCGCTCGCCGTAATAGACTTTGTCATAGATGCCGCGAGGCGCGTTTGTTTCGGCGTCGCGGAATTCCGCGCTACGGCGATAGGTCACGCCTGCGCCCCACACGGCCGGTGGTTCTAAGGGAAGGAGGAGGTGGGCGCGCTCCTGGATCGGTGGCCCATCCAATTGAGAATAGGGGTAGGATGCGCCCGGCGCCCGGGCGCGCGCCTGCGCGGCCACGGCGGCCAAGCTCTCGCCCGCCGCCTCGGCCCGGCGAAGCAGGGTCAACACCGAATCCGCCTCCGGCGCGGTGATGTCTGTCACGGTCTCGCCTTCCAGCACGCCGACCCGCGCGCCGGCACCCGGCAGCCAGAATTGGAGCAGTTTCATGGGGTTGGTTCCTTTCCGGGCCCTCTTCGTTGGCCGGTGGCGATGTTGATGCCGGCGGCCTGTTCGTAGAAGGTGGCGATGATGGTGAAGTCCTCCCGGCCTTTGCCCATGGCCCTCAGGAGTTCAAATATTTGCGTGGCGATCGCGCCTTCCAGCAGGGGCACGCCCAATTGTCGCGCCGTCGTCATCGCCAGGCCGATGTCCTTCGCCATCAGGTCCAACATAAAGCCGGGCTTGTATTGATTCTGGAAGACGGTCGTCGGCATGTATTTCTCAAAGACCTGGCTCTGGCCGGAGCTCGCGCTGATGACCTCGCGCAGCACCTCGGCCTTAACGCCCGCCTTGACGCCCAAGGCCAGCCCTTCCACCGCGCCCACCAAGTTGATGCCGAGCATCAGGTTGTTGCAGATCTTCACCACCTGGCCCATGCCGATGCCGCCCACATGGAAGATGCGTTTGCCCATCGCCTCTAACACGGGGCGCGCCTCGTTGAGGGTCGCTTCCTCGCCGCCGACCATGAAGGTCAGCGTGCCGCCGGCCGCGCCTGCCGGGCCGCCGCTCATGGGGGAATCTATCATCTTGACGCCCTTCTCCGCGGCCAGTTTCGCCAGTTTTTGCGTGGTGGCAGGAAGGATGCTGCTGGTATCTATGATGATGGTTCCCGGCCTGGCCCCTTCCAGGATGCCGTCGGGCCCGGCGACCGCCTCTTCCACGAAAGGCGAATCGGGGAGGCAGGTGATGACGATCTCGCTGGCCGCCGCGACCTCTTTGGCCGAGGCCGCGACGTGGGCCCCTTCTGCTTCCAACTCGCGCAGGGGGGCGGCAACCTTATCATAGACGGTGAGGTGAAAGCCCGCTTTGAGGAGGTTGCGGGCCATGGATTTGCCCATCGTGCCGACGCCGATAAAGCCGATCTTCTTCATGTGTTTCCTCCGCGCAGATGTGCCCTCGCTGGCTGCGATGATGAGGAGGGTGAGGGTGCGCCTTATTATAGGCGTCGGAGGCCCTGCGTGTCAAAGGGGGATGACGAAACAACCGATATCCATGCGGGCTTCCCGCCGCCAAGACCTCTCTGCTCCTCCCTCCTCTCCCCGAAGCGGGGAGAGGAGGGAGGGAGGGGGTGGAGAGAGGTTATATAGGGCACATCCCCATACTGTGGGGGGATAAGGCTCCTACCTGCCCTTATACCCCACTTGTGGGTAACGATTAGCGCTATGCAGGGGAGGGCATTCTAGCTTCTGGCCCTCCCTCGTTGATTCTACGGGGGAAGGCCGGGATGGGGGCCATCGGGCCCTACGGGAACTCGCCCGATTCCTGAAATGCGCCCGTCTCAGCCCTTATTGACCGCAGCGGGTTCTTGTGGCATACTGACTTGGAGGAGAAAGCTTCTGCCGCCGGTGGTGCCGATATCGTTGCGATAGGCGTGGGGGCGTCGTCATCTTAGTTATGAATGGGGAGGTCTCATGATCACAAAACGCGGGTTTGCGCTTCTGGCCTGGATGGTCGTCGTGGCCCTGTTGCTCATGGGGCAGGCAGGCCCGTTGCTGGCGCGAGGGCCACAGCCGTCGGCTGCGACGGGGCAGACGGACCAGGCTCTGGTGGCGGAATTGCAACAGACCACCGATGGCGTCGTGCGCATCTCCTACCATGCGCAGACGGGTAAAGTTCGTTTCATCGGCACCGACCTGGCTCATCCCATCGCGCAGAAGGCGGCCTTAGCCGCAGGGAGCACGCCCGAGGACGTGGCCCGCGCCTTCCTTTCTGCCTACGGCTCCCTCTTCGGCCTGAAGGATCAGGCGGCGGAACTGCAGGTGATGCGGAATCGGACGGTGGAAGGGGAGCGATCCTTCGTGCGCTTCCAGCAGGTCTATCGGGGCATCCCTGTGCTGGGGGGCGAGCTGATCGTGCAGGTGGATCGGGATAAGAAGGTGATCTCGGCTGGCGGCGAGATATTGCCCGACCTCCCGACGAGCGTCGCGCCGCGCATCGGCGCGGAGACGGCGCGGCAGAAGGCGTTAGCAGCGGTTGCAAAATATTATGAAATCGGCGTGGATGCCCTGACCGCCGGCGAGCCGGAGTTATGGCTCTATAACCCCATCCTGCTGGGCGGGCCGGGATTGCGCACCACCAGCTTGGTATGGCGATTAGAGGTGCAGGGTGTGGAACTCCTCCCCATCCGAGAGTTGGTGCTGGTAGATGCACGGTTAGGCGTGATCGCGCTGCACTTCAACCAGATAGATACGGCCAAGTATCGGAAGATATACGATAAGAACAACGTTCGCTCCGATTCTCTCCCCGGCCCGGAGCCGCCGGCACGGGTGGAAGGGCAGGGGCCTTCGGGCGTCACAGACGTGAACAACGCCTACGACTACGCGGGCATCACCTACGATTTCTATCTTAACAATCACGGGCGAGACAGCATCAACGGCACGGGCGGCATCCTCACCTCCACCGTGCGCTATTGTCCTACCAACCCCTTATATTCCTGCCCCTTTGAAAACGCCTTTTGGAACGGCACGCAGATGGTGTATGGCGCTGGTTACACCACCGCGGATGACGTGGTGGCCCACGAGATGACCCACGGCGTCACCGACTACGAATCCCATCTCTTCTATTACATGCAATCGGGGGCGATCAACGAGGCGTTTTCGGACATCTGGGGTGAGTTCGTGGATTTGACGGACGGGCGCGGGAACGACTCGGCGAGCGTGCGTTGGCTAATGGGGGAGGACCTCCCCATCGGTGCGATCCGCAGCATGAAAGACCCGCCTGCCTACAACGACCCGGATAGGATGCTGAGCAGCAAATACTATTGTGGACTCCAAGACAACGGCGGAGTGCATACCAACAGCGGCGTTGCCAACAAAGCGGCTTACCTGATGACCGATGGAGGGAGTTTCAACGGCAAGACGGTGACGGGGCTGGGCATCACGAAGGTGGCGAAAATCTGGTATGAGGTGCAGACCAACCTGTTCACGTCGGCCAGCGACTACCAGGACCTGTACGACAACCTGCAACAGGCCTGCACCAACCTGATCGGGACGGCGGGGATCACCGCGAGCGATTGCCAGCAGGTGAAGAACGCGGTGGACGCCACCGAAATGAACCAGCAGCCGGCCGCTTGCGCCGCCACGGAAGCGCCGGTCTGCCCGACGGGCCAGTCGCCGGTGAACCTCTATTTTGACGACTTTGAGAACCCTGCCAGCGGCAAATGGACGTCGGGGGCCCTCACGGGGGCGAACGAATGGTACTATCCGCCGGCGAACAACCCCTATGACTTTGATGCCACCTACGCCACGAGCGGCCGGTACAACCTGTGGGGCTACAACCAGGCCATCCGAGGTGACTACTTTATGCGCATGACGGGGGATGTGGCGTTGCCGGCGGGCAGCAATCCGTATCTGCACTTCAAGCACGCCTATTCCTTTGAGATCAACCCTTACGGGACCATGTTTGACGGTGGGGTGCTGGAATACAGCACCAACGGGGGAGGCACCTGGACGGATGCCGGGTCGCTCTTCACCCATAACGGCTACGACGGCTCCATCAGCACCTCTTATGATAACCCCCTGAAGGGACGCCAGGCCTTTGGGCGTGCGAGTTTCGGCTACATCTCCAGCCGGGTGAACCTGAGTTCGTTGGCGGGGCAGAACGTGCGCTTCCGCTTCCGCATCGGCACCGATACCGACAACGACGATTATGGCTGGTTCATTGACGACGTGCGCATCTATACATGCGGTGCCGGCGCGACGGCGACGCCGACGCGCACGCCGACCAAGACGGTGACGCGCACTCCCACCCGCACGCCGACCCGAACGGTGACGCGCACACCGACCCGGACACCGACGGCGACGCGGACACCGACCCGGACGCCGACGCGCACGCCGATCCCGCAGCAGGTCCATGTCGTCGCTGCCACCAGCGATGATGCCTACGATCGCGTCGGGGCTTGCTCGGTCATATCCGCCACGCTCGGCGTAACCTCCGGAAACGGCCACACGGCAGGGTTCCGTTTCACGGGCCTGACGAGGCCGGTGGATGGTGCGGTGGTGCAATCGGCCAACCTGCGGTGGACGGCGGCGACATCCTCTTCGGCTTCGGTCAGCGTGCGCATCTACGGCCAGAAGAGTGCGACCACGGTGACCTTCAACTGCACAAACGGCAAGCCTTCGCAACGCCCGCGGACGACGGCCTTCACCGCCTACACGCCGCCCGCGTGGACGGCGAACAACACCTATAACAGCCCTGATATCGCGCCGGTGCTGAACGAGATCCTGACGGCGGCGGGCGGATCGTGGGATGGCTCCTTCGTGCTCCTGGTGACTTATGCCAGCGGCAGCGGCGCGCGCGAGCCCAAGGTGCGCGAGAACGACCCGGCGAACGCGGCGAAGTTGGTTATCAACTGGGCGCCGCCGCCGGTGATCCCGCGCCGGTGGCTGCCGCTGGTGCTCAGGTAGAGGACTACGTATAAAGTTCTATAGAGGCCTTTTGGCTCTCACCTTGGCCCTCCCCCGTAGAATGAGCGGGGGAGGGCCAGAGGCTAGAATATCCTGCCCTGCGCAGCAGAGGAGGGCAGGGAGGGGGCCTTAAGACTAAAGTGTAGAGGATTGTGAAATAGAACACAACCAGGTGGTGGGATTGACTTTCGCGACCACTTGTGCTACGTTAAATATATAACGTAGGCCCCGTGGGATTTCACGTCTTTTCTCCTCGTTGGTGTTGGGCTGTCGGCTAGCAGTCTCCTTTCCGTTGGTTCCCAGCGCAAGTTCATATACCGGGCCCCGTATTCGCAGAGGGTGAGTAGGGGACGCCCTGTGGGAATGTCTCTACGGTTTCTCGTGAGGCACACGCTCGCGCACGGCATCAGACCGCCTGCTGTCCGCTTTCGTCGCGCGAGCGTAACCGGTGGTCACGCCGGTTTCCAGAAAGGAGAATGCGATGTTCGCCGGCAGAAAATCTTTCACCCGCCTCGGTGTAGGCTTCGCCGATCTATTGGTTGTCGCCCTGGTCTTGGTAGCGAGGACGATCACGGCCCAGGGCCAGGCCGAAGACCGCGCGCCGGCCGCGCCCCAGGATACTGTGACCTTCTATGCTGTGGCCGACGCGACGCTGTACAACAAACAGCCCGATTTCCCCCTTGGCGGCACCACCACCCTGGCAGCCCTCTACGACTCCCTTGAGCAGATGGAGGAGGTCTTCCTGGTGCGGTTTGACCTCTCCTCGCTCCCCGGCGACGCCATAATTGACTCGGCCTCTCTGGAGTTCTACCTGACCTCCGCCGGGGGGCCAAACCCGGTGACGCTGGGGGTGTACGACGTCCTGGGTTCCTGGTCGGAGGGGAGCGTCACCTGGAACTCGGCGCCCCCGGTCGGCACGATAGGCCTGGCCTGGTGGGTGGATGCCGGCACCTTCAGTTACAAGTCCATTGATTGGACGACCGGGGCGCAGTATTGGCTCAACCATCCCGGCCAGAACTATGGCCTCTTTATAAGGGGCCCGCAGAGCAACTATGCGCGCATCTTTGCGAGCCGCGAGGAGGGGGTGCATCCGCCACGCCTAGTGGTGAATTACCATCGCCCCACGGCGACGCCGACGGCGACCCCGACCCGGCAGCCGGTGCTGGAAGGGCGCGTCTATGAAGGGAACATAGGCGACGAGAGCACACCCCTTTCCGACGTGACGGTGAGGCTCTACTGCTCTAACAATGCCGGCCAGCAGGGGACCCAGATCGCCGGCACGACGACCAACCGGTCGGGCTGGTATGGGCTGACGGTTCCCCAGGCCTGCGAGTACTACAACATCGTGGAGACGGACCCGCCGGGCTATACGTCGGTGGGCGCGACGACGGTCGGCGGCAGCGTCGTTAACGCCAACTGGATTCAGTGCACCCATCCGCTGACGGGGAAGACGTGGACGGGGAACAAGTTCTGGGATCGGCGGCCTACGCCCACACCGACGCGTACTCCTACCTTTGTTCGGCCTACGTTCACGCCGACGCGCACGCCGACCCCTGTCGTCCGGCCCACCAACACCCCAACACGGACGCCGACGCCAGGCCGGCCTACGCTCACACCGACGCGCACGCCCACCCGCACGCCTACTTTATTCCGGCCCACACTGACGCCGACCCGCACACCGACGGCAACACCGGGGCAGTACACTCTTTCCCTTTGCGCCACAGCCGATGCCTACATCTCATCGCAATCCCCCGACTATAACTATGGCAACGCTCTGAGCCTCTTTGTCTCCTATAGCACCGGCCCGGACCTGCTCCACAACCGCACGCTGGTGCGCTTCGCGCTGCCGAGTATGCCCGCGGGCGCCGTAGTGAAGAGCGCATTCTTTGAGGCCTACCTGGTGCGCGGCGGAGGTTCCGTGGCGCAACCCGGCATCGGGCTTTACCGGGTAACAGGCAACTGGACGGAGGGCGGCGTCACCTGGAATAACCAGCCCTCTATCAACGCCTCGCCTGAAAGCACCAGCGCCATCAACACGGTGGCGGGGTACAAGAGTTGGAACGTGAAGAACCTGGCGCAAGGCTGGGTCAGCGGGACGATCTCTAACCAGGGTTTGGAACTGCGCGGCCCGGTGACCAGTTGGGGCAGCCGGGAATTTGATAGCCGCGAGGATCAGCATTGCCCGCGCCTGGTGCTGGTCATAGAGTCCACCACGCCTGTCTTCTCGCCCACGCCGACGCGCACGCCGACGGCGACAAAGACGCCCACGCCGATCCCGTCGCCGGTGGACCGCAGCGTCGTCATCACCGCCATTGAGGTGAGCCAGGCGATCCAGGATTTGAGCAACTCGGTGCCGCTGGTGTCGGGCAAGAAGACGGTGGTGCGGGTACATCTGAAGGTGACCGATGGCAAGGGTGACCTGCCGGGCGTGAGCGGCTACCTGCACTATCCCTACGGCGCGGGCGGCGGCGTCTTCGCCCCCTTCAACGCCGGGGGCGCGGTCACCGTGAAGGCTAACCCCAACCGCGGCGTGATCAGCGATACGCTGAACTTCGTCATCCCTGCCGCCTACGCCACGGGGAGCGGCTTCGTCCTGGCCGACATCAACGCGCCGCCAGGCATCACCTTCAACGGTGGGCAGTACGAGTTGGTGGATAGCCACCTGGTCAGTTTTGGCAACGTCCCGGCCTTGACCATCCGGCTATACGGTGTGACCTTCATAACGAACGGCATCACCTATACGCCCCGCGACATTGACTTCGCCAACACCGAGTCGTGGCTCAGGCGGGCCTACCCCATCAGCACCCTCAACAGCACGCGCGTGAACACGACCTTCCCGGCGAACCAGGGCAACCCCCACTGCGTCACCGTCAACGCCCACCTCGCGGGCATACGCACGACAGACTTGAACAACGGCGCCATCGTGGCGACGACGCGCTATCACGGCATGGTCTTCTACTCCATGCCGGGCTGCTGTTGCAATTTCGGCACGTCGTCGGGGCCGGCGGGTAGCAGTACCTGGGGATGGGACTTTGACGGCTCCTACGCCGACTGGTACAGCGCGCATGAACTGGGGCACGGCTACGGCCAATGCCATCCGGGCTTCTGCCGCGGCCAGACGGCAGACACAAGCCCGCACTGCGCCACGTACCCTTACCCCAACGGCTACATCGGGGGGCCGGCGAACGACCCTAGCCGCTACTACGGCATGGACGTGGAGACGCTCCAGGTGTACGGGCCTACCTGGACCGACTTCATGTCTTACTGCAATAACCTCTGGGTCTCCGACTTCAATTACCGAAGGCTCCGCAACCGCTTTATCAACCCGCCTCTCATGAGCATGGCCCTCGTCGCGCCCGAGGAGCGGCTCATGGTGATAGGGAGCGTGGACCTGGCAACCGATGCGGTGACGTTGTCGCCCTTCCAACGCATGCCCAACGTCACCTACGTGCCGGAACAGATGCCGGGCGAATATCTCATTGTTCTCAAGGACGCAGGCGGGAGAGTTCTCGTGGAATATCCTTTCACGCCCAAAGTGCAAGAGGTGGAGACGAACGGCACATCCTGTAGTGCCGCAGGCCCTGCGAGTCCCGCGATCACCGTTCCGGCTGCCATCTTTGAGTTGGTGCCGTGGCGGGAGGGAACGGCGCGCGTCAGCATCTATCACGGCGACAGGGAGTTGGCAGGCCGCGACGTAAGCCCGCACGCGCCCACGGTGCGGGTCGTCTCGCCCAACGGCGGCGAGATGATAAGCGGCAACGCTTTCACCGTCTCGTGGGAAGCCGGTGATGTGGACGGTGACCCGTTGACCTTCACCCTTCTGTACAGCAAGGACGGCGGCAGCACCTGGCAGACCCTGACCATGGGGATAGAAGGGAACGCGCTCCAGGTAGATGCCTCGCTACTGCCCGGCTCGGCCGCGGCCCTGGTGCGGGTGACGGCCAGCGATGGCGTCAACACCATGTCGGACCAATCCGACGCGACCTTCACGTTGCGCCGGAAGGGGCCGCAGGTCAACATCATCTCGCCTCAAGATCATGCCCATATCGCTGTGGGTGAAGTGGCGGCGTTGGTGGGCGCGGCCTACGACCCGGAAGAGGGGAGCATGAGCGGCGATTCGCTGGTCTGGGAATCGGATCGTGACGGTGTCCTGGGCACGGGTACGAGCCTGGTGGCGCCGCTCTCGCCGGGCAAGCACCGGATCACGTTCAGGGCGGCCGATGGCGATGATAACGTGGGCATGGCCAGCATTACCCTGATCGTCGGGGAGCAATATTATCTGCCGATGAGCACTAAGATGAGAAGGTAGGGAGAGGTTCCTTCTGGTTGAGGATGGTAGGGGCGATGCATGCATCGCCCCTATTGTAGTTCTGGCGCGGAGCAGTCCGTTAAAAGCAGGGCGATCGCTTGCGGCATGGTGGTTCCGCTGGTGGCCGTTTGCGCCTGTGCCCGTTTGCGCTATAATCCTCGTAACATCATCTCATCCTTCGTAGGAGGCTATTCCTATGTCTCCCTTGCGCGTCGGTATCGCGGGCGCAGGCGGCATCGCCCGCTATCACGCGAACAACTTTCGCGATGTGGGCGATGTCACCCTGGCGGCGGTGGCCGATGTGGACCGCAGCGCGGCGGAAGCCTTCGCCGCGCGGTACGATATTCCGCAGGTCTATGTTGACGCGGAGCAGATGATCGCCAAGGCCGATCTGCAGGCGATCAGCATTTGCACCCCCGATTCATCCCATCATTCTATCGCCCTGGCCGCGTTGGGGGCCGGGCTCCCTGTGTTGTGCGAGAAGCCACTGGCGATGAACGTGGCGCAGGCGCGCGAGATGGTCGCGGCGGCGGCGCGTGCAGGCGTGCTGACCGCGGTCAACTTCAGCCACCGCACCCGGCCCGGCGTGCAGTTGCTGCACCGCCTGATCAGCGGCGGTTACCTAGGCGAGATCTCTCACTTTGAGATCAGTTACCTGCAATCGTGGCTCATGTTTGATGCGAGCCTGGCGCACCCGGCCTTGCGCTGGCGGCTAGATAAGACGGTCGCCGCTGCGGGCGTGTTGGCCGATCTGGGCGTCCATATCACGGATATGGCGCGCTTTCTGGTGGGCGAATTCGCGTCTGTCTGCGGCTTGGTCTGGCACGATACCCGCGAGCGCCATGCGGGGGAAGGGGGGCCTGTGGTTCAGGTGACGGTGGATGACGCGGGGGCCTACCTGGCCGAATTCGCGAAGGGGGCGACAGGCGTCTTCCACACCAGTCGTGTGGCGCCGGGGCGGGGCGACTACCTGCGAATTGAAGTTTATGGGCGTGAAGGTTCGGCCGTCTTCCAGTCGGACCGAAATGACCGCGTCCTGGCCTGCCTGGGCCCCTTGCAGATGCGGCGACGCGTTTTCACCGAATACGTCGTGCAGGAGGACGATCTGTACTACAAGAGCCTGATACATGCCTTCGTGCAAAACCTGAAAGGCGACCATATCCCTGCGCCGACCTTCACCGATGGCCTCAGAGCGCAGGAGGTATTGGAGGCGGTGTTGCGCTCTGCCCAGGAGCGACGCTGGCTGACGGTAGGAGAGTAAGGAGCGGGTTATCGCATGAAAGGAGCGGGGCGATGCATAAGTTCACGACCCTTGACCTCTCGGCCTACTTCAACGCCGATCGCGGCAACGAGCCGATAGCGGGCCGGGCTCCCTGGCATCCCGAACTCCATGCGTTCATGGGGCAGTTGCCCGGTGGGGAGCAGACTTTCTGGGGCGTCCCTTTTGCCTTGGGCCCGGCGGAGGGCGGCAAGTGCTGGATTCTCCTGGGGCTGGGTAAGGAAAGCGTCACCGTGTCGGTACAGGGTGAGGCGAGTTACCTGGTCTTCGCCCACTTCGCCGACTCGTCTCACGACCCGGCGGGACGCGGCCAGCCTGCCGGCGTGGGCATCGGCCCGGTGCTGCGCCCCGGCGAGCATCTGGCCGATTACGTCTTGGTCTATGAGGACGGGAGCGAGCATCGCCAGCCTATTCGCCGTCGCTTTGAGGTGAACGACGCGCGCATCGGGTGGGGGCAACTGGCCTTCATGGCCCGTGCTCACATGATGGATGCTCCGCTCCCGATGCGCGGGCCCTATGGCCGCAACCAATGGGGCCATTATCAGACCGCGACTTCCCAAGGCGCGTATGGGAGCGTCGCCCGTTACTGGGTCTATGCGCTCCCCAACCCCAACCCCGAAAAAAGGCTCAAGGCATTGCGGCTGGAATCCAGCGGGGCGGGACGGTTAGCCGTCGCGGGGATCACCCTCTACCACGGGCGCGAGCATCCCTTGCGCCACCGTCGCCTGGAGGCGATGCGGGTCACCTTACCGGCGGAGGAGGCCGCCCTCTTGGATGACATAGAGATAGGGGTTGACCTGGGCATCGTCGCGCGCAAGGAAGCGCCCCCACCTTTTGATGGTGATGCTTGGTTGCAGGCGCAGCCACAAGGGTGGGGTGAAGAGCGACAGCCGGAAGGGCCGGTCAACTGTTTTCTGGCCGAGGTCACCGCGAGCGCCGATGCGACGCTCAGGGTTGCCGGCCATGAGGTGGACCTGCACGACGTCTATGCCGAGGGCGTGGCCGAAAGCCACGACGGCAAGGCGCGAGTTGAGTTGTTGACCCCGCGCAAGACCTGGCTGCATGTGACGATAGAGGACGCCTCTACAGGATTGCCGACGCCCGCCCGCGTCCATTTCCGCGCGCCCGATGGCCGCTACCTGCCACCTTACGGCCACCGCCACGAGGTCAACGACAACTGGTTTGAGGATTACGGCGGCGACCTAAAACTTGGCTCCACCCAATATGCCTACGTGGACGGTCGCTTCCAGGTGGAGCTGCCGGTGGGCGAGGTCTATGTAGAACTGAGCAAGGGCTTTGAGTATCGCCCCGTGCGGCAGAGGCTCCTCATTGAGCCGGGACTGCGGGAACTGAAGTTGCGCCTGGAACGTCCGCTGAACCTGCGGCGCGAGGGATGGGTGACGGCGGATACCCATGTGCATTTCCTCTCGCCGGAGACGGCGGTCTTGGAGGCGCAAGGGGAGGGGATCAATCTGGTCAATCTCCTGGCATCCCAATGGGGCGACCTCTTCACCAACGTGGGCGACATCACCGGCAATGCTGCAGGCGCCAGCCGCAATGATACCATCGTCTGGGTGGGGACGGAGAACCGGCAACACCTGTTGGGCCACATCAGCCTTCTGGGGACGAAAGGCGATCCCGTCGTTCCCATGTGTGCCAGCGGAGCCGGCGAGAGTTACCTGGGCGACCCGACCTGGATGAGCCTGGGGGAGTGGGCCGACCTCTGCCGGGAGCGGGAGGGGGTCGTCATCGCGCCGCATTTCCCTAACCCTCTATGTGAAATCGTGGGCGACATCATCCTGGGCAAGGTGGACGGCGCGGAGATTCGCGATTTTTACGTGCCTGTGCTGGACACCTACGCCACGACGGAGTGGTATCGCTTCTTGAACCTGGGCTATCGGTTGGCCGCGGTGGGTGGAACGGATAAGATGTCGGCGGGGATGCCGGTGGGCGGCGTGCGCACCTATGCCTACCTGGGCGACGAGGAGTTTACCTTTGCCAATTGGGGCAAAGCGGTGCGCGCCGGCCGCACCTTCACCACCAGCGGCCCTATCCTCTCCCTCCGGGTAGAAGGGCACACGCTGGGCGATGAGATCAGGCTCCCCGCGGGCGGCGGGACGTTGGAGGTGGAGGCGCAGGCGCGATCCGTGCAACCCTTCCACGAATTGCAGGTAGTGATGAACGGCCAGGTGGTGGCGCGCGAGGTGGCAGAGAAAGGGACGGAGACGATAAGGCTGCGCGCCAAAGTCCATGTGGGTCGCAGCAGTTGGATGGCGGCCCGCTGTATCAGCCGACTGAAGGTGTGGCACGTCTGGCCGATCCACATCGCGGCTCACACCTCGCCCGTGTATGTGGATGTCGGCGGGCAGGAGATGTTCAGCCCGTCGGATGCGACCTATATGTTGACGTTGCTGGATGGCGGGCTGGCGTGGTTGGATACCCTGTCCATCGCTGCCGATGCCGAACGGCAGGCGCGGGTGCGAAGCATCTTTGAGACGGCGCGCGAGGTGCTGCACCGCCGTCTGCATGCCTACGGCCAGGCACATCAGCATTAGTTGACATAAATATCGGAGGTCGTCATCTCTGGGGTGGGGGGGCAATAGGGGTGAATGAGGAAGATAGGTGGGTAGTATTGTTGTAAAGGCGGCGCGCCGGTTTGCCCCTGCAAGCCCCTGTGTTTTTGGGCGAGTGGTGTCGGAACCGTTCGTGGCCTCGCGCACAATTGTGCGCGAGGCCTTGTCATATTATGTCAAAAACCGTGCATGTGAACGGATATTGACATAATGATCAAGTTTGATGGTAGTGAGGCGGACGATAGCACTGAGGATGGTGCTCGTGGCTGAGGAACGCCGGCATGGTACAGGTTTCTGGTGATCGCAAAAGGCGGTAGTCGGCACCTGGCTGGCAGAGAGCGACTAAACTTTCGTCTGCGATGGATGGCAAAACGACACAAGTTCCCTCCGTTCACGCATTATGTCAGGTTGAGAGTTTTCAGGTGGGGATTATTACTCTATATAAGATAGATTATACCGTATATAAAAGGCCGGTATGGGAAGCCCCCCCTCTCCCGCAGGCGTCGTGGTTCATTGGGTCAGGCCATCCAAAGTCATTCCCCTGCTTCCTCATTGTTACTATTCTTAGTCGCCTCTCGTGGGATAAGGCCTGGGGGCTTTCTATCGTGCGTTCTCCATAACCTCTTACTTTCGTCCCTGCTTCCGCCCCTTCCTTTCCTTTCTTTCGCCCTTCTACGCGTGCAGGTACCCACACTACATTTCGCATAGTCAAATTACTCCCTTAAGTTGTCTCTTACTATATCTTGCTTGTAGGGCTATCGCTATGCGAAGTCCTCCGTGCTTCTCACCCGCTCTCCACCGTAGAAAGAAGTCCCTACTCTCGCTCGCGCTCAGGCCTGCCCCTTCAGAAGGCTCAAGAGCGCGCCCACCAGCAACTCGTGCTCCGTTTGGTGGACGCGCGCCTCCAGATCGGCCAAGGTGTCCGTGGGGAAGATCGGCACAGGAGCCGTCGCCACTACCGGGCCGGCATCCACTGCCTCGTCAGGAACCAGGTGTACCATGACGCCCGTCCCTTCAATCTCGCCTCGTTGGTAGGCTTCGTAGGCGCGGGCGATGGCATTCACGCCGGGGAACTGACCGGGCAACGCCGGATGGAGATTCACGACGCGGTTCGGAAAGTGACGGAGAAAAGCATTGCTTAAAACGTGCATCCAGCCGGCCAGGACGACCCACGCGGGTTTGTACGGCTGCAAGAGGCTCGCCAGATCGGCATCGTATTCGGCGCGGCTGCGCCCGCTAGCCGTGTAAGGCTTCAGCGGGTGGTACAGGGCCGGGACGCCCGCCCGCCGCGCCCGTTCCAGGCCATACGCCTCGCGCCGGTTGCTGACCACCACCGCGACGCGCGCCGGCAGCCTTCCCGTAGCACAGGCATCCAAGATTGCCTGCAGGTTGCTGCCGTAGCCGGAGATGAGAACGGCCAAAGGGGTAAGGGTATCGGGTGAGGACATGGGAGAAAGTATCCTTTGCCACTGGCCCCCGGCCCTGGTGGGCCGCTCCCCCTGCTACGCAGGGTAGGCAGGATGGGGGGTACACGATCGTTTACACAAACGCGACGCCGGCGCGCCGGACGACCTCGCCGATGGGCCAGGCGTCGCCTATGAGAGCGGAATCGCGCAAGACCGCGAGGGCCGCATCCACCTGCGCAGGCGGCACCACCGCCACCAGGCCCACGCCCAAGTTGAAGGTGCGGCGCATATCGTCATCCGGCACGTTGCCCATGCGTTGCAGCCAGGTGAAGAGGGGCGGGATGGGCCAAGAGCCGAGGCGAATCACCACGCCCAGGCCCGGAGGCAGGATGCGCGGCACATTCTCCACCAGGCCGCCTCCCGTGATGTGGGCCAAGCCCCGCAATTCAATCCCCGCCTCCCGCAAGGCCGTGACGTGAGAGAGATAGCAGCGATGCACTGCCAAAAGCCCGCCGAGCAGCGACATCCCCAACTCCGGACGGAAGACCCACATGTTCTGCCCGGCGCAGATGCGGCGCGCCAGGGAGTAACCGTTGGTGTGCAAGCCGCTGGATTCCAGGCCGATGAGAACATCGCCCGCCTGAATGGTGGAGCCGTCAATGATCCGGTCTCGTTCTACCACGCCGACGATAGTCCCGGCCAAGTCAAACTCACCCGGCGCGTACACCCCCGGCATCTCTGCCGTCTCGCCGCCCAGGAGCGCGCAGCCCACCCGGCGGCAGGCCACCGCACAACCCTCCACCACTTCGGCCACGATCTTCGGGTTTATCTTGGCCGCAGCGAAGTAGTCTAGAAAGAAGAGAGGGTGAGCCCCTTGCACCAGTATGTCGTTGACGCAATGGTGCACCAGGTCTTGGCCGACGGTGTCGTAGCGATCCAACGAAGCGGCCAGCTTGGTTTTGGTGCCGACGCCATCGGTAGAGGCGACCAACACAGGCGAATTCATCCCTTGCAAGGCGGCAGCATCGTAGAGGCCGCCAAACGCGCCGATTCCCCGGATGACCTCCGGGCCGTAGGTGCGGCGCACCGCCTCGCGCATCAACTCCACGGCGCGGTTGCCCGCGTCTATGTTTACGCCCGCGTCACGGTAGGTGAGAGGAGACATGTGCTCCCTTTCCGGTTACGTCCCCAGTCCATAGAGGGAATATGGTAGTCACACAGTGGTCAATCAACTTCCCGGCGCGCTTGGCCGACCCAAGCGCCAGATTCTGCCTCCAAGAGATGGCGAGCATACGGAGGCAAAATATCGTCAAAGGATTGTGGCTCCCACCACACTATGCCCGATGTCGCGCCGGTAGTGCATCCCTTCAAACGAGATGCAGCGCGCTCCCTCGTACGCGCGCGCCAGGGCATCCGGCAGCGTCGGCCCGCGAGCCGTCACATTCAGCACGCGCCCACCCGCCGTTACCACACCGTCGCCTTGTCGTTTCGTCCCCGCATGAAAAATCAGCACGTCGGGCAACGCGCTTGCCGCCTCCAGCCCTCGGATAGGGAATCCCGTGCGATACGCGCCCGGATAGCCACCGCTCGCCAGGACGATGGTCACCGCCGCACCTTCCCGCCAGCTAAGACGCGCGTCGCCAAGCGATCCCGCCAGGCAGGCGTCCAACAATGCTAGCAGGTCCGTTTCCAGCAGGGGAAGGATGACCTGCGCCTCTGGGTCGCCCAACCGGCAGTTATATTCCAGCACGCGCGGCCCGTCCTTTGTCAACATCAACCCCGCGTATAGAACACCTACATAGGGTGTGCCGCGCTGCGCCAATGTCGCGATAATAGGGCGCAGCGTCAGGTCGGCCAGTCTCTCCACGTCTCCCACATCGGGCACAGGCGCGAACGCGCCCATGCCCCCCGTGTTCGGCCCTTTATCGCCGTCGTAAACGGCCTTGTGGTCTCGCGCCGTCAGCATCGGGACGACCGTCCGCCCATCGCTAAGTCCCAACAGAGAGAGTTCCGGCCCTTCCAGCCGCTCCTCAACGACCACCGTCTCGCCGGACGGGCCGAAGGCCCGCTCCACCAGCGCCGCCCGCAATGCTTCCTCTGCCTCACTCACAGAAGAGCAGACGGTCACGCCCTTCCCCGCGGCCAGACCGCTCGCCTTCACCACGACCTGTCCATCCTGGCGACGCACGTAGTCGCGTGCCGCGGCAAAATCGGTGAAGGTCGCGTGGCGCGCGGTAGGCACGCCTGCTTCCACCATGACGCTCTTGGCGAAGGCTTTGGAGGCCTCGATCTGGGCTGCGGCCTGCGTCGGGCCGAAACAGCGCAACCCTGCCCTCTGAAAGAGGTCCACGATGCCCATAGCCAGGGGCGCTTCCGGCCCTACGACCGTTATGTCCACCTTCTGGGTCAGGGCGAAATCGCGCAGGCCTTCAAGGTCATCTGCCCGCAAGGCGATGTTCTGCACTCGCGGCAAGGTAGCGGTGCCCGCGTTGCCCGGCGCCACGAAAACCTGACCAACCTCCGGCGAACGTGCCAACGCCCAGGCCAGAGCATGTTCGCGCCCGCCGGAGCCGACGACGAGAACGGTTTGCTTTGCCATGCGGTTCTCCCTCATTGCTTTGCCACTATAAATGATAGCATACTCTCGGTTTTCGCGGAAGTTCCGGCGAAAATCAACAGGGGCGTGACACGGCCACCGGTCACGCCCCTGCGAAACAAGGCCCTTCATCAACGGCGAGCGATTCGGCCTCTTTGCCCCGGCTTAGGCGACTAGGATAAGAAGGGCCGCGAGTTATTGCCGACCGCGCTCCTTGTGGTACAATGGAGGCGATGACTTCCCACGATATACCCCCTCGCTCGGAGGATGCTCCTGCCACCGGAGAATCGACAGGGAAGAAATCGCCCCATCGTTTTGATCCGGTAGATTTGGAGCATGTACGCCTTCTGGCCCGGCTGCCACCTCACAAGCGTGTCCGGGCTATGCTGGATGCGCGCGAACTGGCGGTCGGGCTCATTCGCGGCCGCTTGCGCCGGCTTTATCCGGACCTGTCACTCCGAGAACTTAACATGAAGGTGTTGGAGGAGATAGAGCGTGTTGAGCAAACGCACTCCCGATCTTAGCCTCTTTCGCGATATCCTCCAAACCCTTGAAGACATCGGCGCACCCTATGTGATCATCGGCGCATTTGCTGCCGTTGTCTATGGCAGCACACGCACAACTTATGACATAGATATCATTGTGGACCTGGCAGAGGAACACATCCAGGCACTGGCAGCGGCGTACCCGCCTCCGCGCTATTACGCCGACCCAGAACAGATGCGCCGATCTATTAAGACGGGCACCTTGTTCAATATCATTGACAGCGAGCGCGGCGAGAAAGCGGATCTGATTCCATTGACAATGGATGCACGTTATCGCCAGGTGTTTCACCGGCGAGTGCGCCAGTCAGTAGAAATAGCAGGCACTGAACCGTTCCAAGTCTGGTGTGCTCGACCTGAGGATATCATCTTCGGCAAACTACTGGCATGGAAAGAGGGACGTTCGCAGAAGCACGAGACCGACATCTACGACATGCTGGTTTTCCATTACTTGCTAGTAGATCGGAGTCAGAGCGAGACCATTGACATGGCCTATTTGGATTCTCAAGCTAGGTCGTTGGGGACAGAAGTCGTTGAATTCCTGGAATCCGTTAAGGAAGCAGCGCGGACGGAAGCGGAACGAAACGAGCCGCCAGCCGCGGCTTCTACACCCTAGAGACGCTAGTGGACTTTGGCGGGAAGCGATTATGAAGATTTGTCACGAATCTACCACCTTAGGCCGCCAGCCCTACCCCGGCAGCGTTCCCTCGAAGGCCAGCTTAATCCGGTCCTCGCTCAGCCACCACTCTTCCAGGTGAATGGGGTAGCTCCCGCTGAAACAGGCGTTACAATACCCGCGCCCGCCGGGACCGACGCCGTTGCCCACCTCCTCGCTGACGGCACGCTCCAGCCCATCCAAACTGAGATAGCCCAGCGAATCGCACCCCAGGTGCTGGCGAATCTCCTCCACCGTCAGCCGATGGGCAATCAATTCGTTGTAGGTCGCCATGTCCACCCCCATGAAACAGGGGTGGCGGATGGGCGGCGACGTGATGCGCATGTGCACCTCGCGCGCGCCGCCGTCTCGCAGCAACCGCACCAGCGGGCCGCTCGTGTTTCCCCGCACGATGCTGTCATCCACCAGAACGACCCGCTTCCCTTTCAGGTTGGACGGCAAGGGGTTGAACTTTAGGGCCACGCCCAGGCGACGCAGCCCCTCGTCGGGCTGGATGAAGGTGCGACCGATGTAGCGATTCTTGATGAGGCCCTCGCCAAAGGGAATGCCCGACTCTTCGGCATAGCCGACAGCGGCGGGTGTGGCCGAATCGGGCACGCCGATGACCAAGTCGGCATCGGCGGGCTGCTCGCGCGCCAGTTCACGCCCTAACCGCACCCGCACGCGATGCACTACCTGGTCGTCCAACAAGGAATCGGGCCGGGCGAAATAGATGAACTCAAAGATGCAAAGCGAACGCTGCTCAGGAGCGCGGCCTTGAGTCGCCGTGAGGCCGTTGGCATCCAACCGCACGATCTCACCCGGCGCAACCTCCCGCACATACTCCGCGCCGATGGTGGAAAGCGCACACGACTCGCTGGCAATACACCAACCGTTGCCGTCGGGAAATCGCCCGATGACCAAAGGGCGCAGGCCCCACGGATCGCGCACGCCGAAGACGGCATCGCGCGTGAGGATCGTGAGGGCATAGGCACCCTCGGCCTCGGCCATGAAGGCGGCGATGCGCGGTTCCCACACCGGCCCCGGCATCCCGGCCAGCATCTGGGTGATGACCTCGGAGTCGCTGGTGCTGGAAAGCCCCACGCCTTTTTCCAGCAACTTGCGGCGCAGGACGAGCGCGTTGGTCAGGTTGCCGTTGTGCCCCACGCCCAGAGGCCCGTAGAGCGTCTCAATCAGGTACGGTTGCGCGTTGCGCAGAACGCTGGAGCCGGTGGTGGAATAGCGGTTATGCCCGATCGCCAGGTGACCGACCAGCGGGCGCAGATTCTCCTCGGTAAAGACCTGAGAGACCAGCCCCATGCTCTTATAGATGTGCGCGCCCCGGCCATCGGAGGTCGCGATGCCCGCGCTCTCCTGGCCGCGATGCTGCAACGCGTAGAGGGCAAAGAAGGTCAGGCGCGCCACATCGCGCCCCGGCGCATAGATGCCGAAGACGCCGCATGCCTCGCGCGGCCCATCCTCTCTGAATCCTGCTGCCATTACATCCCTCTGCCTCACCGACTCTTGCCTCGCACCTCTGCATCATCCTGAATCAACGTCTCCACAGCCGCGCGCTGTCGCGTGGCCACCTGCTCCGCCAGCGCGCGCTCCGTCAATCCCAATATCTTCACGGCCAGGAGCGCTGCCCCGGCCGGCTCCAACACCACCGCAGGTGCAACGCCGCCCGGCATCCGTAACGACGAGAAGATGTCGCTCCCCGCAAAACGGTCGCTATACGGCGGGCAGGCAATGACCGGCGCGGCGACCTGGGCATCTACGAAGCCGCTCAAGGCATTGGAGCGCCCGGCGACGGTTATGTAAACTCTTGCGCCCCCGGCTGCCTCGTATTCGGCCAAGATACGCAAGAGATGCGCCGGGCTCTTGTGGGCCGAGGCGATGCGCATCTCGCTCGCTACGCCGAACTCGGCCAGAGCGTTTTGGATCGCCTTACCATGCTCCAGGTCCGACTTGGAGCCGAGGATGACGATGACGCGTGGATCGGACATACAACACCTCATGGGCTTGGGCCCCCACCCCTGAACCATTTTAGAGGGAGGAGGGTCGGGTGGAAGCCGCTGGATTCTCTACGACGCGAACCTCTCCGTCAACTCCGCCACCTGCGCATACTTGGCCTTTAACTCCTCTAACCCTTCGGCGGTCACCTCTTTCATGTTCCGGTAAATCTGCTTGTCCAGCATCCGGCTCTTATCGCCGCCGGGCCATAGCCGCCAGGAATCGTTGTCTATCACGTCGGCCACCAGCAGCGCGCCCTGGGCGTCCCGGCCAAACTCTATCTTCAAGTCCACCAGTTGCACGCCCAGGTCGGCCCAGGCCTTCTCCAAGATTAGGAAGACGCGGCGGCCCATAGCCATCATCGCCTCCACCTCGCCCACCGCGGCGATACCCTCGCGCACGATCTCCTCTTCGGTCACCTGAGGATCGTGGCGGGCATCATCCTTCAGGAAGAACTCCACCGGCAGCGGGTCAAAACGCGTCCCCTCCGCCACCTCCGGATGGCGTTTGAGATAAGAGCCAGTGGCGATGCGCCGCATCACCACCTCCAAAGGGATCATCGCGCAGCGGCGAACGAGCATCACGTCGGGCGCGGGCGCGTCCACAAAGTGGGTCGGGATGCCGTTGCGCGCCAACAGGCGAAAGACGTTGGCCGTCGTTCGGCCTGCGAGCGCGCCCTTCCCTGGGATGACGTTACGCCGCGCCCCATCCCCGGCGGTGATGCCATCCTTGTGGAACAGGTAGCAAAGCGCCGGATCGGTCGGGTGGGCATAGACGATTTTCGTCTTGCCCTCGGCCAGTTTGGAACCGGACTGAACGGTCATAAGAGCCTCCTTTTCGGAACTTATCTTCTCCCCCTACCCCCCTCCTCTCCCCCAAGGGAGGGCAGGGGGTGGAGAGAGGTCTAGACTACACCTCTGCCGCGTAGCGCACGGCCTTCTGCCAGAGCGTCAACCCTAGGTTGCCCCGACCTTCGCGGGCGAAATCGGGCCGTTGCTCCGGCACGATGTGATCTTCCGGATGAGGCATGAGGCCTAAAATCGTCCCGCTCGCGTCGCAGATGCCCGCGATGCCCGCGACGGAGCCGTTGGGGTTCCAGGGATAATCGGCCGCGCTGCCATCGGGTCGCACGTAGGTCAGGGCGACCTGGCCGTTTTCCTGCAACGCACGTAACACTTCATCATCGCGCGGCACGAAGTTCCCCTCTCCATGCGCCACCGGACAATAGATCATTTCGTCCAGCCCCTGGATGAAGAGGCAGCGACTATTAGCCTCCGGGCGCAGCCACACCCACCGACACTCAAAACGTCCCGACGCATTGCGGGTGAGCGTGGCCAAGGGGACGGCCCTCTCTCCACCCCCTGCCCTCTCCTCTCCCCTCTTGGGGGAGAGGAGAGGGGTAAGGGGAGAAGAGAGGTTCCCCGGCAACACCCCCGCTTTCACCAACGCCTGGAAGCCGTTGCAGATGCCCAGCACGGGGCGGCGACGACGGACGAAATCGGCCACGTCGTCGGCCAGACGGTGGAGCAAGTCCAACGCCCACAATCGCCCCGCGCCCAAGTCATCGCCGTAGGAGAAGCCCCCCGGCAGCACCATCATGCGGTAATCGGCCAGACGCCGTTCGCCTGCCACCAGTTGATTGACGTGGACGATCTCCGGCGCGCCGCCCGCCAGTTCCACCGCCCAGGCCGCCTCGCGGTCCCGGTTCGTGCCGGTCGCATGGAGGATGAGCACAGGTGGACGGATCATTGTTCTCCTCCCTGCCATGCCCTCCGCATCTCGTCCACACCCAACCGCAGCACTTCCGCGCCGGCTAAGCCGGTGATGCGCAGTTCCGCCATTTCCACGACCCGCCCCAGACGGGCACAGGGGAGCCCCACGAAGTACGACTCAAAAGCCTCGGCGTCCTCCGGCGCGACCTCCACCAGGTAGCGGCTCAGCGACTCGCCGAACACAGCCACATCGTCCATCGTCACATCTTCTGCGCGCGGAAGGCCACGCAAATCCAGGTGCAGGCCCAGGCGTCCCCCTATCGCCATCTCCGCCGCGGCAACGCCCAATCCGCCCTCGGAGCAGTCGTGGCAGGCGCGCACGAGGCCCTTGCATATCGCCCCATGCAGCGCGCGGGCGATGGCCGGGCCGCGCGGTTCGGGCGCGGGGGCGCGCGGTGCGCCCTCTCCCTGCGGGGGGCGATACAACGCGCCGCCCAACTCGGCCCGTGTCTCGCCAAGGATGTAGAGGAAATCGCCCGCCGCTTTCAAATCCATTGTGACGGTCTGCGCCACGTCGGGAACCAACCCTAGCGCGGTGATGAGCAACGTGCCGGGGATAGGCCGCCGAGTGCCGTCGGGCCCCATATACTCGTTGTTCAGGCTATCTTTTCCGCTGACGAAAGGAAGGCCGTAGGCTACCGCGGCATCATGGCAGCCCTGCGCGGCCCGCACCAACCCACCCAGCCGGTCAGGTTGCGTCGGATCGCCCCAGCAGAAGTTATCCAGGAGGGCGATACGCGCCGGGTCTGCGCCGACGGCAACGACGTTGCGTACCGCCTCATCCACCGCAGCCCAGGCCATGCGGTACGGGTCCAGCGCGCTGTAAGAGGGACAGATGCCGCAGCCTAACGCCGCGCCGCGCCTGCCTCCCCGGCAAGCAGCATCCAGAGGGCGTAGCACCGCCGCATCACCGGGGCCGTCGGCCTCGCGCCCGACGAACGGCTTCACGACCGTCCCCCCTTGCACCTCGTGATCGTAGCGCCGGACAACGGCTTCTTTGGAGCGGACATTGGGATGCGCGAGGAGGGAGAGGAGAGAGGCGGCAAAATGACCTCTCTTCTCCCCCTGTGTCCCCCTCCTCTCCCCGAATCGGGGAGAGGAGGGGGGTGGGGGGAGGAGAGAGGTTGGCCGCCACACCGCGCGCAGATGGCGACGCGGCAGGCCGCCGTGCAAGAACGCGGTGGAGAGTCGCCCCATCACCCGGCCTTGCCAGCGCAACGTCACATATCCATCGCCGCTGAAGCGCCCGATGACCGTCGCCTCGCAATCCAACCCTCGGCAGATGGCCTCCAATCGAGGCCATTTATCAGGCGGCACGGCGAGCACCATCCGCTCTTGGGCCTCCGACAGCCATATCTCCCAAGGTCGTAGGCCGGGATATTTCAGGGGAACCTGCTCTAGATTGACTTCGGCCCCCACCTCCTCGGCCATCTCACCCACGGCAGAGGATAACCCTCCCGCCCCGCAATCGGTGATGGCGTCGTAGAGGCCCTCATCGCGCGCCCGCAACACCACCTCTTGCACCTGCTTCTCGCGGATCGGATGGCCGATCTGCACCGCGCTGCCGGCAATGCTGCCGGTCTCCGCCGCCAAGACATCCGACGAGAAGGTAGCTCCCCGTAGGCCGTCGCGCCCCGTGCGTCCGCCGATGACGACGACCAGGTCGCCGGCGCGCGCCCGGCGGCGATGCGCGCCGCGCGGCAAAAGGCCTACGCACCCGCAAAAGACCAAGGGGTTCGCCGTGTAGCCGGGGTCATAGAGCACCGCGCCGTTCACCGTGGGGATACCCATCTTGTTGCCGTAGTCCTCTATCCCCGCGATGACGCCACTCTCCACCCGGCGCGGATGGAGCACGCCGGGCGGCAATTCCGCAAAGGGAAGGTCGGTTGGGCCAAAGCAGAGGACATCGGTATTGGCGATGGGCCGCGCGCTGACGCCCAGGATATCGCGCACTACGCCGCCGACGCCCGTGTTGGCTCCACCAAAAGGTTCAATGGCGGAAGGGTGATTGTGCGTCTCCACCTTGATGGCCAGGTCAAACGCGTCGTCAAAGGCCACGATGCCCGCGTTATCCACAAAGGCGGAGCGTACCCACGAGGTATCGGCCTTCTCCGTCGCGGCGCGAATGGTCGTGCGCAGGAGGCCATCTATCTGCATCCGGCGCGCGGGCGCAGCGGCATGGGGGGAGTCGTATTCCTCGTAGTCAATCAGGGCCTTGAAGGTCTTGTGGACGCAATGCTCCGACCAGGTCTGCGCCAGCATTTCCAGTTCCACGTCGGTGGGGTCGCGCCCCTCTTGCCGAAAATGCCGGGCGATGGCGCGCATCTCGCGCAGGTCCAGGCTCAGACGGCGGGCGCGGCTGATCGCGAGCAGTTCGTCGTCGTCCGCCTCGCGCAAAGGGATGACCTCAACCGTGTCGTCGGGCGGCTGCGCAGGGACGAAGGGCGGCGGCATGGGCGCGTTGATGGTGTAGGTCTGGATGACGGTGTTCGCAAGGAGGCTTTGGGCGATGCGCTCCACCTGCTCTGCATCCAGATCGCCCATCAACTCATAGTGCCGTCCCGTCGCCGCCTGGCGCAGACCGCCAATGCCGGCCACCCGCGCCGCCCGCAACAGGCTTTCGGCTACGCTGTCGGTGACGCCAGGACGCAGCGCGACCTCTACAACCCACGAGCCCGGTGGCGACACAATGGCCGGGCCGCTCCCATCGCCGTCTAACGCCTGCCAGGTGTAGGTTTCCACGACGGGATCGCAGAGGAGGCTGGCGCAAATTCGCTCCAAGGCAGCGTCGTCCAACTCGCCAGAAAGGAAATAGAGGTCGTCTATGCGGACCGCGCTAACCCCGCTGATGCCCAATGCCGCGATATCGTGAAGTAGCCCCGACGTGCGAGCGTCGGTGCGAGAAGGGTAAGGAGAGACCAAGACGCGGAAGGCAGTAGAGAGAACGAGATTTGTTTTGGTGTTATTCTCCATCAGGCTCCTCGGCGGCCAGGAGGGGAAGTTGGCAACGACGATGGGAGCGAGCGGAGCGACGATGCCCCTCACAGCATCCAAATCAAATTAAGAAGCCCCCACGGTGCGCCAGTCCCCAGCGACCAGCGGGGGTATGTATGCCGAAAACGCGCGCAAGGCAGCAACTACCTTGTCGCTATCTTGATTATACACGGATTAAAGGGGATGTCCAATTTCGCGGCCCCACCTCGGGGCCGCCACAAGCGTGATTTTGGCAATCCACAAAAGGTCAGTATAATGACCTCGCCAGCCGACATCGGCGAGATGGGTACGCCATCAGATGGCTTCGGGATGAGAGATGACGATACAACAGCATCCTGTGGCGGTTATCTTCGGTGCAGGAAGCGTAGGGCGAGGATTCCTGGGACAGCTATTCAGCGAGTCGGGCTACGACGTAGTTTTTGTGGATGTGGACGCGCCGCTGGTAGAGGCTTTGGCGCGGCGGGGGAGCTACACGCTACGCCTGGCCGGCGTTGACAAGGTGGAAGAATTGACCATCGGCCCGGTGCGCGCCGTCAGCGGCACGCAGACCGAGCAGGTCGCCGCCGAGGTGGCGCAGGCAGGCCTCATGGCAACCGCCGTCGGCGCGCGTGCCCTTGCCGCCATCGCCCAACCGATCGCGATGGGCCTCGCCCAACGTTGGGAGCAAGGCAAGACCACCCCCCTCAACATCATCATCTGCGAGAACCTTCACGACGCGCCCGCACTCCTGCGTGGCTACGTAGAAGCGGCACTGTCGGAGAGGCTGCGCTCCCTGGTGCGAGAACGGGTGGGGTTCGTCCCCGCCGTCATCGCCCGCATGTCTCCCGTGCCGACGCCGGAGCAACGCGCCGCCGACCCCTCTCTCATCGTGGCCGAACCCTACAAGGTGCTGCCGGTGGACCGCCTGGCCTTCGTCGGGCCGATCCCCAACGTCGTGGGGATGGAAGCCGTGACCCCCTTCGTCGCCTACACGGAACGTAAGTTGTACATCCACAACGCGGGCCATGCCATCCTCGGCTATTTGGGTTACCGGCGCGGCTATGCCTATGGTTATGAAGCGTTGGCGGATTCCCGTGTGCGCCCCCTGCTGAACCAAGCCTTGAGCGAGGCGGGGCGCGCCCTCATCGCCGAACACGGCTTTGATGCGAAGGCTCTGGCGGAGCATACCCAAGACCTGCTGGCCCGCTTCGCCAACCGCGCCCTGGCCGATCCCATCAGCCGCCTGGCGCGAGACCCCATCCGCAAACTGGCTCCCGACGACCGGCTGGTCGGCGCAGCACGGCTGGCCGAGAAGCACGGCATCACGCCCGAAGGGTTAGCCTGGGGCATCGCCGCGGCCCTCGCCTACGATAATGAGGACGACGAACATGCGGTAGAACTCCAGACGCGGCTGGCGCGGGACGGCTGGGAACAGACCTTGCAAACCCTGTGCGGCATCCGAGCCGACGAACCTTTGTCTCGCCTGGTGCGCGACCGCTACGACACATTGCAAAATGCCCCTGATTGGCGACGGGAAAACAAACCCGCCGCTGGCACCGTATAATGCTAATTGTGTTCTCTTGTCAGATGCATACTATTGAAAGGTGATTTCCATGGATACCGCAGAGCAAAAGACCGCCGAACAGGTATCGGCCCTGATTGAAGAGCAGGCCCTGACCAAAGAAGAACTGATGACTTACCTGCGACAGATAAAAGAGATCCGGGCCTTTGAAAACAACATCGCGGAACTCTTGGGCAAGGCCATCCTCAAGGGCGCGTCTCACCTCTACGCCGGCCAGGAAGCGGTAGCGGTGGGGGCCATCGCAGCCCTGCGAGATGATGACCTTATCACCAGCACCCACCGCGGCCACGGCCATGCCCACGCCCACGGCGACAAGGCCGCTAAGACCCCCGAAGCCAAGCAGGAACACTTCAACAAGATGATGGCCGAAGTCCTGGGCAAATCGGGCGGCTACTGCAAAGGCAAGGGTGGCTCCATGCACATCGCCGATGTGGCCCATGGCAACTTGGGCGCCACCGGCATCGTGGCCGGCAACATCCCCGTGGCCGTCGGGGCGGCCCTGGCCCAGAAACTTCAGAAAACCGACCGGGTTGTCCTCTGCTTCTTCGGCGACGGCGCGGTGAACTCCGGCAACTTCCACGAATCGCTGAACATGGCGAGCATTTGGAATCTTCCTGTAATCTTTGTCGTTGAGAACAACCAGTACGCCATGTCGGTCCCCTGGCAGAAGGTGAGCAAACTCCCCAACGCTGCCGACCGCGCCTGCGCCTACGGCATCCCCGGCCAGGTGGTGGACGGCATGGATGTGATCGCCGTGCGCGCGGCCGTCTCCCAGGCCGTAGAACGTGCCCGCCGTGGCGAAGGGCCGACCCTCATTGAAGCGAAGACCTATCGCTGGTACGGCCATTCTCATTCTGACCCCCGCGCCTACCGCACGCGGGAGGAAGAGGCCGCCTGGAAAGCACGCGACCCCATCATCGTCCTCAGAAAACACATGGAACTCCTCCACTGGCTCACCGACGAGGAGTACGAATCGTTGGACCGACAGGTACAGACAAAACTGGAGGCAGCCATGGCCTTTGCCATGGCCTCGCCGGAGCCGGACCCCAAAGAACTGGAGACCGACGTTTATGCTCCCCTGAAGACCACCCAGGCCGACATTGAGGCCGAACGGCAACTACGGGAACGCGTCCGCCGCGACGGCAAGATGCGGGTCATCTCCTACGCGCAGGCCCTGGCGGAGGCAATGCGGGAGGAAATGCTGCGCGATCCTCGCGTCTTCATCATGGGCGAGGATGTAGGGCTCTATGGCGGGGCCTACGGCGCGACGCGCGGCCTCTGGCAGGAGTTCGGCGATTGGCGGGTGCTGGATACCCCCATCTCCGAGGCAACCATCGCTGGGGCCGCGGTAGGCGCAGCCATGGCCGGCATGCGCCCCATCGCCGAGATCATGTACGTGGATTTCACTCCTCTGGCGATGGATCAGTTGGCGAACCAGGGGGCAAAGAATCGCTACATGTTCGGCGGGAAAACCACCGTGCCGATGGTACTGCGCACCGAAGGGGGCGCGGGGCGCGCTATCGCGGCCCATCACTCTCAGAGCCTGGAAGCCCTGTGGACGCATTTCCCCGGCATCTACGTCGTCATGCCCGCTACCCCCTACGATGCCAAAGGGCTCCTGAAAGCCGCCATCCGCGACGACAACCCCGTGATGTTCATTGAGCACAAGATGCTCTACCGGGAGAAGGGCCCGGTCCCTGAGGAAGAATATATCATCCCCCTGGGCGTGGCCGATGTGAAGCGGGAAGGGAAGGATGTGACGCTGGTCACTTACTCGCGCATGGTGCTCAGGGCACTGGAAGCGGCTGATATCTTGGCGAAGGAGGGGATTGACGTAGAGGTGATTGACCTCCGCACCCTCAAGCCGTTGGATATTGAAACCGTCATCCGCTCCGTGAAGAAGACGGGCCGCTTCGTGGGCGTGACGGAAGCCTATGAGAATACTTCCTTCATCAACGAGGTGATGGCCCAAGTCAACGAATTGGCCTTTGATTGGTTGGATGCGCCGATGGTGCGGGTGGCCGCGGCCAACGTGCCGGTGCCCCGCGCCGAGATATTGGAAGACCTGGCGATCCCCAATGTGGGGCGCATCGTGGAGGCGTGCCGGAAGGTGGTGAGTTAATGGGCAAAGAAGTTTTCATCCCCAAAATGGGGCAAACGGTGGAAGAGGTGCGCCTTGTTCGCTGGCTCGTCAGCGACGGCGCGCAGGTGGAAGAGGGGCAGGAGATCCTGGAGGTGGAAACCGATAAAGCGATCTTCCCCGTGCCGGCCAATGCCACCGGCACGTTGCACATCGGCCCTTATAAAGAGGATCAAACCGTGCCCGTCCTCACCGTCGTCGCCATCATCGGCAGGCCCGACGAGAAGTTTGAGGTGAAGGGCGCAGCAGGGCCCTCACCCATCCCCAGCCCCTTCCCTCTCCCGAATACAGGAGAGGGAAGGGGAAGTCCCGTGGGCGTAGCCTCACAGGATGCCGAGCGAGGCAAGGCGGGGGTGAGTGAAGGCTCAGACAGGCTCTTCGCCTCGCCTCGTGCCCGTAAATTGGCCGCGGAGAAGGGCGTGGACCTGGCTCAGGTGACGCCTACCGGCGGCGGAGGCCAACGGGTGGCCGAACGGGACGTCATCGCCTATCTGAGCCAGATCCCCAAGGCAACCCCCGTGGCGCAGAAGATGGCAGCCGAGGCGGGTGTAGATTTGCGCACCCTCAGCGGCACCGGCCCCGGCGGCATGATCACCAAAGAGGACGTAGAGCGCGCCGTACAAAAGCCTGCCCCACCGCCTTCCCCCATCCCGGCAGCCCCCTTGCCTGCAGTTGAGGTGATAGAGCGCGTTCCGCTTAAGGGCGTGCGCGGCATCATCGCCGAACGGATGGGAACCAGCGCCCATACCACAGCACGGGTGACCCTGCTGATGGAAGCCGACGCGACGGAGTTCGTCGCCATGCGCGAGCGATTGAAGGCCCGCGTCGCCGAGGAGTGGGGCTTCGCCCCCGGCTACAACGACCTCCTGGCGAAGATGGTGGCGATCGCGCTGCGCAAGTTCCCCTACATGAACGCGCGCCTCGCCCCCGACGCGGTGGAGCATCTGGCCCACGTGAACATCGGCATGGCGGTGGATACCGAGCGGGGACTCCTGGTGCCGGTGATTCGCGACGTGGACAAAAAGAGCCTGCGCGAGTTCGGCGCGGAGTTTCGGGAACTGGTAGAGCGGGCACGCAAGGGACGCTCGTTGCCGGATGATCTGAAAGGCGGCACCTTCACCATCACCAATCTGGGAATGTACGACGTCCTGGCTTTCACGCCCATCATCAATCTCCCCGAGGCGGCCATCCTGGGCGTAGGAGCGATCACACCAAAGCCGGTCGCGCGAGAAGGACAGGTGGTCGTGCGCCAGATGCTGATGCTGAGCCTGGCCTTTGACCATCGCCTGGTGGACGGCGCGCCGGCTGCCCGCTTCCTGCAATACCTCAAAGACCTGATCGAGGAACCCTACCTCTGGCTCGCGGCGTAGGAAGCAAACTGACCGAGACACGAGGACGCAAGATATGGTATAATCTCCACGTCTGCTGTGAGGATGGTATGTTTCTGGCCCTCATCCATCCCTGGCGGCCCCCCCAGGCGGGGAAGGGCAAGGTGAGGGCCTGGCGACGGTTAAGGAATTTTAGGAGAGAGCGATGGCTGACAAATTGGAGGAGTACAAGCGCGGCACCAGACCAATCAAGGGCCCGAATAAACTCTGGCCCCTCTACGGCGCGGGCATGGAAAACCTGGGGCGCGATGGCAAGCCCATTGAAGCCCCCCTGCCTGAATATGGCCCCGATGAACTTCTCGTTCGCCACGACGCCTGCGGCCTCTGCTTTTCCGACATCAAGGTCATCAGTCTGGGCCAGAATCACCCCCGCATCTTCCGTGATATCCAGAAAGAGCCTATCGTCTTGGGCCATGAAGTCTCCATGACCGTCGTCGGCGTGGGCGAGAACCTGCGAGACCAATACAAAGTGGGCGACCGTTTCATCATCCAGGCCGACATCTTCAAGAACGGTGTGGGCTACGCCTATGGCTACATGATCCAGGGGGGTCTATCCAAGTATGGCGTCATTGACCAGCGAATCCTCAACGGCGATGAGGGCAACTATCTCCTCCCCGTCCGCCCCGATACCGGCTATGCCGAGAGCGCCCTGGCCGAACCATGGGCCTGCGTTGTCGCCGCCTACAGGCTCCGCTATCGCACCGGCCTGAAGCCGGGGGGCACAACCTGGATCATCGGCACGGCAGAGGGCGATACCAGGCCCTACACCATCAGCGCGGGCTTTGATGCCACATCGGCCCCCGCGCGCCTCCTGCTGACCAACGTCCCTGCCGACTTTGGCCGCTGGCTCAAGACGCGCGCGAGGGAACTGAACGTAGAGGTAGTTGATGTGGCCGACGTCGGCGCGCCGCCGGTGAAAGAGGTGGATGACATCGTGCTCCTGGGCGCGGATGCCGACCTCATTGAAAAGGTCAGCCCATTCTTGGCAACCTTCGGCGTCTTCGCCCTCATAGCCGATAGACCCCTCCCCCGCAAAGTCAGCGTGGACGTGGGACGCATCCACTATAATCGCTGGCTCTATGTCGGCGGCACCGGCCCCGACATCGCCGCGGCCTACAGCCGGATTCCGGTGCGGGCCGAACTTAAGAAAGGCGGGTGCGCCTGGTTCGTCGGTGCCGGCGGGCCGATGGGCCGCATGCACGTGCAGCGCGCCATCCAACTGGCCGACGGCCCCAAGACCATCGTCTGTACCGACGTGAGTGACCTCCGCCTGGAGGACCTCTGCACCTCTTTCGGCAGCGAGGCCAAAGCCAAAGGGATTGAGTTCATCTGCCTCAACCCAACCAAGAAGGATACCTATCAGGCAGAGATGGCCCGCTTCAAAGAGAAAGGCTTTGACGACATCGTCGTCCTGGCCCCTATCCCTGCCGTCATCGCCGATGCCGCCACCTATTTAGGCCAGCAGAGTGTGCTGAACATCTTCGCGGGCGTAGGGCGCGGCACGATGGCGGACCTTGACCTGAGCGACGCCTATCTCAAATCGGCCCGCATCATCGGCCAATCGGGCTCTACCATCCAGGACCTCAGCCTTACGCTTCACCTGACCGAGGCCGACCAACTTTCCACCAACCGGTCGGTTGCAGCCATCGGCTCCCTGAGCGCGGCCCGCGACGGCCTACAGGCCCTTAAAGACACCACCTACCCCGGCAAAGTCGTCATCTTCCCCCACATCAAAGAGATGCCCCTCACCGCGCTGGCCGACCTGAAGGAGAAACTGCCAAGCGTCTATGCCAAATTAAAAGATGGCCGGGAATGGACGGTAGAAGCCGAAGAGGAGTTTCTGCGCCTGATGCTGGAGGATTGAACCCCATGACGAGAGTGCTGGAAGACCGCATCGCCATCGTCACCGGCGGCGGACAGGGCCTAGGGCAGGCCATCTCCCTGCGCCTGGCACGGGAGGGCGCGCACGTCGTCGTGGCCGACCTGAACGAAGAAACCGCCAAGGCCACCGCTGCCCAGATCATCTCCACCACAGACCGCAAGGCCATCGCCATCAAGGCGGATGTCACCGATGAGGATCAGGTCAAAGCGATGATTGACCGCACCGTGCAAGAGTTCGGGCGGTTAGACATCGTGATCTCCAATGCAGGCATCCTCATCGCCGAGGAAATCACCGAGTTCCCCGCAGAAAAGTGGCGGGCGGTGCTGAACGTCAACCTCTTCGGCTATTTCCTGGTCGCCAAGCACGCGGCCCGCGTCATGAAGGAACAGCGAAGCGGCACCATCATCCAGATCAACTCCAAGTCGGGGAAGAAGGGGAGTTACAAGAACTCGGCCTACGCGGCCAGCAAGTTTGGCGGCATCGGCCTGACGCAAAGCATCGCCTTGGAACTGGCCGAATATGGCGTGCGGGTGAACGCGGTCTGCCCCGGCAACCTGTTGGACTCGCCCCTCTGGGTGGACTCGCTCTATAAACAATATGCGAAGAAATGGGGCATCACCGAAGAGCAGGTGCGGCAGAAGTACATTGATCAGGTGCCGATGAAGCGTGGCTGCACTTACGACGATGTTTGCAACGTGGTGGTCTTCCTCGCTTCCGACCAGGCCTCCTACATGACCGGCCAGGCTATCAACGTGACCGGCGGTCAGGAAATGAGATGAGAGAAGAAATGCCCCTCTATTCCCTTCCCCTTCCCCCCGATTCGGAGGAAGAAGGGAACCGAGGCGGATAAGAGAGCAATCGCCGAAGGAGGCGTCCCATCAACCACCGTGTAAACGACCTGGAGCGCCAGTTAAACAGTTTCTCCCTACGGGCGCGCTTGGACGCCCTGGCCCAATTGGTCGCGCTGATGCAGCAAGGTGACATCAGGCCGGAGGCAGAAGCCGATGTGGCAAACATGCACTGCCACACTTTCTTCTCCTTCAATGCCTACGGCTATTCACCGACGGCCCTGGCCTGGCTGGCGAAACGGCGCGGCTTCAAATTGATGGGCATCGTGGATTTTGACGTCCTGGATGGCGTGGAGGAGTTCTTGACCGCCTGCGACATGGTCGGCGTGCGCGGCAGCGCAGGGATTGAAACACGGGTCTTCATCCCGGAGTTCGCGACGCGAGAGATCAACTCCCCCGGCGAACCCGGCGTTTGCTACCACATGGGGATCGGCTTCACCTCCGGCCAGGTTCCCGATCCTGCGGCAGCCATCCTGACCGATCTGCGCCGGCGCGCCGAGCGGCGTAACCGCGAGATGGTGGCACGCATCAACGAGCACATGGCTCCGGCAACGATTGACTATGAGAAGGACGTGCTCCCCCTCACTCCGGCAGGGAACGCCACGGAGCGGCATATCCTCACCGCCTATGTGCGCAAGGCCGAGAGCACGGCAGCAAACCTACCGGCGTTCTGGGCAGAGAAACTGAACCTGGAAGTCGAGCAGGTAGCCGCAAGCCTTACCGATAGCGTCAAATTTCAAAACCTTGTGCGCGCCAAACTGATGAAACGAGGCGGCATCGGCTATGCGCAGCCCGACACCGGCTCCTTCCCCACCGTTGAAGATTTCCACACCCTCATCGTCCAAAGCGGCGCGCTACCCTGTCTCGCCTGGCTGGACGGCACCTCAACCGGCGAACAGGCCATCACCGAACTCCTGGAACTTCTCATCGGCAAGGGTGTGGTCGCGCTCAACATCATCCCCGATCGCAATTGGAACATCGCCGATCCGGCGGTGCGTTGCCAGAAGGTACAAAACCTGTATGACATAGTCCGGTTGGCCGGTGAATTGGCCCTGCCGTTAAACATCGGCACCGAAATGAACAGTTTCGGGCAGAGGCTCGTGGATGACTTCAATGCCCCGGAACTGGCCCCGCTGCGACAGGCGTTTCTGGACGGCGCGTATTTCATCTATGGGCACACGGTCTTGCAGCGAACCTTGGGGCTTGGCTACCAGAGCGAATGGGCCCAGACGCATCTCCCCTCACGGCGCGAGCGCAACGAGTTCTATACGAAAGTCGGCTATCGAGTGCAGCCGGGGAAAGAGTCTCTGGCCTACCTCAAGGGCTTGGATCCTCGGCTGTCGCCCGCCGCAATATTATCTGCATTATCGTCGTAAGATATCCCTCTCTCTCACCGAATCGGGGAGAGAGAGAAGTCCCGATGCCCTCACAATGCGAAGGGCACAGGCTTCGCAGCCTGTGCCCTTCATCGCTTTAACCTACCCCCCAGTCTCTATAATTGATTTATGAGACCGATTAGGTCATGTAAGAATAGATGACGCCACCTTTGTTGACTGGCTGAAGCCTGAACCCACCCGCGCTCTCGGCAAGCGATGGGGGCGCGCCTTATTGCGGAGCGAACGATCGCCATTAGACGGGACGAAAGAAGCCAAGTCCTCCACAGGCTTTTCGGGCTGCCGCCCTTTCATCGCAAATTCCGACGGTATGGGCACAGAAATATAGAAGGTAGAACCCTTTCCCAGCTGGCTCTCAACCCAGGCCCGGCCCCCATGGGCTTCGGCCACCGATTTGACGATGGTGAGGCCAAGGCCGGTTCCGCTATGCTTCTCCTGCCCCGGCACGCGATAGAACCGCTCAAACAAGCGCGGGAGCGACTCCGGCGGAATGCCCGGCCCTTTATCGGCCACGCTGACGACGAGGCTGTCATCGTTCCAGCGGTCCACCATGAGCCGGACGTTGCTGCCGGCAGGGCTATATTTCACCGCGTTCGTCAATAGATTCACAATCGCCTGCCGCAAATAGATCGGATCACCCAAGACAGACGGCAAACCTTGCCTGATGTCGGGGACGATCTTGACGTTCTTCTGGGCAGCCTGCAAACTGACCTCTTCCTGGGCGCTGCTTGCCAGAAGAGCCAGATCGCATTCCTCGTGGAGAGAGAGCCCCGCCTCAATGCGTTCCAGGTCAAGGAGATTGTCCACCAAGGCCCGGACGAAGCGGACGCTATGGCGGATGCGATCCGCGGCATCGCGCTCATCCTCGTTGAGGCGTGGCGAAAGGGCAAGGAATTCGGCAAAACCATAGATGGTCATCAGAGGGCTCTTGATATCGTGGGCCACCTGGGCCACCGCTTCCGACTTCGCCCTGTCCAGTTCCTTGAAATGGGTCACATCCTGCAGGTTAGCTACCCAACCGGTACATTGCCAATTGAAGTCAAAGACGGGAGCCAGGCGGGCAACCCAGACCTGATCGTCGCCCAAGGCCACTTCACCGCTGATCGTCTCCCGCTCGCCACTATCGGTCAGGGCGCGGGCAAAGAGCCGGGTCAGTTCATCGTTGCCCAAGGCCGAGACCGGCTCCCCTTTTATCCCCTTGCCGGGCGGCAGGAAGATGCGTTGGGCCGCCGGATTCAGCGCAAGGATTATCCCCGCAGCATCGGTCACGATGAGCGGTTCGGCCATGTTGGTCAGGATGGCAGCCAACTGTGCCCGCTCCTGGGCCATCTCGGCCAGGTTCGCGCTCAGTTCCCGTTGCAGGTTGCTGATGCGCAGCCCGGCCCGTATCCGCGCTAACAACTCCGCGCGCTCCATCGGCTTCGTCAGATAGTCATCGGCCCCCACATCCAGACCCTGAACCAGATCTTCGGTCGTGTTCTTCGCCGTCAGCATGATAACATAGGTCATGCGCAGTTCGGGGTCTTCTTTAACGGCCCGACACAAACTCACGCCGTCCATCACCGGCATCATCCAATCGGTGACAATCAGGTCGGGATGCCAGACCCGCGCCGTCTCCAGCCCCTCCTGCCCGTTCAGAGCATGTTTCACCTGATAGCCGGCAAGACCGATGATTTTGCCCAGCATGACGAGGAAGTCTGGCTCGTCATCCACCACCAGTACCTTCCCGACGGCTCCCATCTCCTTGCTCCTCTCCCCTCGCAAGACGCCGGTTGCCTTTTCAAGCATACCCCGAGATATACCCGCTATGAATATACCAGTTTGTTCATGAAAGAAGCGTAAAGAAATCGTAAGACGCTTGTAAAAGTTCTGTATGCCCTAACGCGTTCTTTTGCTTGTGGGGTGAAACAACGCAGCCGGAAATGCAACAGCCCCTTCCTCTATTAAAGAAGGGGCTTTTTTCTGGCGGTTATCGCCCCCCTCCTCCGTGAAACGAGTTCAGGGGCGGATAGTTTTATGAACCTGGCATTCGCGACAGGGGGCAGGGGGTACAACACAGGCCCCCACTTTTCCCCGCCTCCCCCTATCAAAGCGAGAACTGTCCGCGTGGGGGCCTCACCCGAAAGTTCTATCGCAAAGCCGCCCTCAAATTTGCCGGGTTTCTTATGGAGCCGGGCAGCCCCACGGCGTGTGGTTGTCCACCCCTGGCCGGATGCGGAACTCCGGCTCGCCACGGCTCGTGTTGCCCACCGAGCGGATCAACACATTGTTGGCCCACAGTTCCACCCGATAAGGCTGGCCGGCACCGCCGTAGCGGGCAACATCAACGGGCAGGCCGTCTATCTTCAGGAAGCCGGAGGCACTGACCGCGCCCCAGCCTCTGGGGTTCACGTCCACCCACATGCTGCCGTCCCAACGATAGGCTTTGATCCAGGAGTTCGTGGGCCGCACGCAGGTCACCAGGTTACCCTCCTGCACCACCCGCGTTGTCTCCCAGAACAACTTTGCCACCGCGCCACCGCCGTTCTCATAATATTCCATGCGGATAGAATGGACACCGGCGGTCAGGTTCACCTCTGCCGAGTTGGCCGTGGGAGCCATGTCCATCCAGCGGTCAATGACCAAGTTGCCATCTATGTAGAGCCGCACGCCGTCATCGGTCACCGTGGTGAAGCGGTAACGGCCTCCCTGGAAACTGACGGCCCGCGTCCAGCGCACCGAGAAGCGGTCGGAGGGGATACGGGAGTCTGGCGAGCCGTTGCCCCAGTCAAAGTTGATGCTGTTATCCTGGCGCACCAGGACCGGCGAGCCGGAAAGCCATTGGTTGGCATAGTACTCCCCGCGCCAGGTCGCCGTCGGGGTGACCGGCACATCGCTACGCGTCCAGGAGAGACGGGCCACAGCCGCGCCGGTGTTCTCGTAGTATTCCATGCGCAAGGAGTGGTTCCCTGCGCTCAGGTCTCGCTCCACGGTGTAGGTCGTCCGCGATTGGTCGCGCCACTGGTCAATGATCAACTGGCCGTCCAGGTAAAGGCGCACGCCGTCGTCCGTCTCGGTGGTGAAGCGGTAACGACCGCCCTCAAAGTAGGCAGTTCGGCTCCAGCGCACCGAGAAGCGATCGGAAGGTATCCCCGCCGCCGGTGAGCCGGTGCCCCAGTCAAAGTTGATGCTGTTATCCTGGCGCACCAGGACCGGCGAACCGGAAAGCCAGGGGTTATTGTAATACTCGCCCCGCCAGATGCCGGTCGGTGCATCAAGGCGTGTCAGACGGAAGTGGGCCACAGCGCCGCCGGTGTTCTCGTAGTATTCTATGCGGATGGCGTGATCCCCCCGGCTCATGTCCCTCTCTACGGAATAGGTAATGGGCGGCTGATCTCGCCACTGGTCAACGATCAATTGCCCATCCACAAAGAGACGCACGCCGTCATCGGCCTCTACGGTGAAAAGGTAGCGGCCACCTTCAAAGTAAACAAGCCGCGTCCAGCGCACCGAGAAGCCGTCCGCCGGGATGCGCGGGTCCGGCGAACCCGTGCCCCATCTGAAGGCCACATTCGCGTCGGTGCGGATCAACGTGGGCGATCCCGACAGCCACCGATTGCTGAAATACTCGCCCTGCCACCCTGTGTCAGCAGCACTGACAGCGGCTGGAGCGACCAGCAGCGTCAGCAAGATTGCTGTGCTCATCAGGGAGGCAAGAGCACGCTTGAACATGAGTCTGGCGTTCATCCTTCTTGCCTCCTGTTTCTCCAACCTGTTTCAGGTTGTTTTGTATGGTTCCGGCTTATTTCTGCCGTCACCGATAAGACGAAAAGTGGGGCAAGAAGGTTCCAACCTGAATCGGCACCGGCTTCCAGGCGTTCGGAAACGTCACGTCACTGCGACAGGCTGCTCGCGCTCGCCCAGAGCACACTGAGATAGTTCTTGAACCGCTCCACCGTGGCCTGCAATTCTGGAGTTTGAATCAGGTTATGCGCTTCGTCGGGGTCGTTCCGCCAGTCGTATAGTTCGGCGCCCAATACCTCATGCTCAATGTATTGCCATTGCGGGCTCAGCACCGACTTCATCGCCCCTTGGGCCGTCAGATGCTGAGGCGGCACCCAGGGAATCTGCGCTACTTCGGCCAGGGGATAGGGCCAATCTCTATTCGTATCAGGTTCCTTCCACAACGGCGCAAGAGAAGGGCCTGGAAATATCGCGCCTTCGTTCCCACCGATCAGGTCCAGCAAGGTGGCAGGAAGCGCCACATTAGTAACGGGTTGGGCCACGCGTTTGCCTTCCGGCACATGCCCCGGCCACCAGAAGATCAGAGGGACGTGAATGACCTCGCGGTAGAGCGAATTCGTATGCTCAAGCAAGCCGTGTTCGCCGAACATCTCGCCGTGATCGGCGGTGACCACGACGAGCGTGTTTTGCGCCAGCCCGCGCGCCTGGAGTTCGGCCAGCAACTTGCCGATGTAGTCATCCACATAAGCGATGGTTCCGTCGTAGGCATCCACCTCGTCTTGCAACTGCTCCGGCGTCATCGGCACGTAGATGTGATTCATGTCCCAATCTGTGTTGATCAACCCTGCCGGTTCCCTCAGTCGCGAAAATTTGCTCAGGTAAGGTTGTGGCGGTATGTAGGGGGCATGGGGATCGTAGTAGTTTAAGAAGGCGAAGAACGGTCTCCCTTCGTTCTCACCAATCCAACGCAGGACAGAGTGGTTGATGTCGGCAGCGTGTTTGCGGGCGATTTTGAATTTGAGACCCAGCCCACGATGGAGCACTTCCTGTTCAAGCAGACGGCCATAGAGCGTGCTCACCGCCATATCGCCGATGGAAAAGTAGAAATCCTCAAAGTGAACGAAGCCGCGCCCGAAGCCTTCATTCCGATTGAAAACCCAATAGTTGCCGGAGAAAGCGCCGGTTCTATAGCCCCGCGCCCGCAGCACCTCGGCGATGGTGGGGTAGCGACCATCAAGAGATTTCGTGCCGTCCGCGCCATGCTCATAGGTATAGCGACCGGTCACGAGCGAAGCATGGGAAGGCTTTGTCCAGGAAGAGGCGGCAAAGGCATTCTCAAACAGCGTGCCCTGCCGGGCCAGGAGGATCAGAGCTACCCCCCCCGAAGAGCAGCAGGTCAAAGAGCATGGAGATCCAGACGGCATCCGCCGAAGCGCCCAGATAAGCGATCGGCCCTTGCAACCAGCGTAGCCGTTGCAAGGCCCAGAGGCTCGCTCCCTCAACCAGGCCCGTCACCAAACCAAACCCCACCGCGGTGACGAGCATATCTCCCACCAAGTTGGATAACTTCCCAGGGGACGAAACGGCCGGGGATATATGGGCCTGTTCGGCTGGCCGAACAGGCCCAAAGCACATTGAGACCGTCTCTCGCAGCCGGGCGCGCATACAAACACAGATGCGACCCACTTGCAGAACCTTATCTATGGCGGCTTCGGCGGGCGTTTTTAATACACGCAGCGCTTTGCCTCGTCGGCGTAAGCCTGGATTAACTCCAGATCGGCATCAAAGAAGTGATCCGAAGGGCTCAGGATGTAGCCGCCATTCGCGCCTGCTTCTTCAAAACACTTCCTGACCGCCGCGCGCGTCTCCTCGGGTGTGCAGCCCCACAGATGATGCACCTGGTCAAATCCGCCGATCATGCAAACCTTGTCGCCGATGCGCTGTTTCGCTTCCCGTAGTCGCGTATCGCCCCCCATGTGGGGTGGCGTGAAGGTCTCCATCGCATCCGGCCCCATCGCGGCGATCCTTTCCAAGAACGGCATCATCCCACCACAGGTGTGATAGACGACCCGTTGGCCTGCTTCGTGCGCAAGGCGGGTCAGTTCCGCGTCATAAGGGGCAACGAACTCATCAAAAATCTTGGGCGAGATCACGGTGGCTGAGGCATCGCCGCCCCCATGCTCCATCAAGTCGTAACGCGCGCCCTTCAGCGATTCCACGAAGACCTTTTTTCGGCGGAACAAGATGCCCAATAGTTCGTGCACCCAGGCCGGGTCGTCGTACGATTCCATGATCAACCTCTCAATGCCAACGAGGCACGCCGCATCTTGCCAGCAACCGGCCTGCCCGAAAACGTCAAATCCGCAGATGTTGCCGCGCACGATCCCGCGATCGCCAAACCCCTCCGCCGCCGCGTTGACCGCATCCACGTCGCACTTGGGCGCGGGCAGGTACTCGCCCAGAATATCAATGTCTTTCTTATCCTTGATAAGGCGCTCGGAGATCCATGAGGTATGCACGTTGGACTGTAGCACCATCGTCAACGTCCCCTTGGGTGTGATGAACCGGTAGCGCGTCGTATCGTACCGGTCATCGGGGATTTTCTCATGTTCCACGCGCCAATGATCCGTGCAGATCCGCCTCCCTTCCAGGAAGCCCGGTTCCCCCTGGGTAGGATCGTAGTATTCCCCTTTGCTTTCATCGGGCTTGTGCGCGATGACCCAGTGGATGGCATCCAGGTCAAAGTAGTCAAAGAACTCGCGGCCGGTTTTGCCCCCCATGTACTTATCCAGGAAATAGGTCATCAGGTGGTGGGTTGTAGCGGGCAGACGGTCCGGCACGCGCCGATCCAAAGCCGTCAGCAACCGCTCTCTTGAGGTCATTGCCATCTTCATCCTCCTCTGCACTTGCTCGGCATCTGGCCGCGTGTCAGGAAATAAGGCCGACCTATCGTCCTCTACAATTATACAGCAAATTGCTAAATTGCAGTCACCACCGATCATTCGCTCACGGCCGGGCGCACAGCCGCCACCGCTCCCCTTGGCCCGCGACCGTCCCCGCCGACCGTCGCCATCTCCTCTTCTCGCAAGAACTGCTTCATGTAGAGGTTATAATAGGCCCCGCGGCGCGCCAGAAGTTCCTCGTGCTTGCCGCGCTCCACGATGCGCCCTTCTTCCAACACCAGCACCTGATCGGCATTGCGGATGGTGCTGAGCCGGTGGGCAATGACAAAACTGGTGCGGCCTTTGAGAAGTTCGTCCAGCGCGCGCTGGATTTGTCGCTCGGTGCGGGTATCCACGCTGGAGGTCGCCTCGTCTAGGATCAAGATGCGGGGGTTTGCCAAGGCGGCGCGGGCGATGGCGATCAGTTGGCGTTGCCCCTGGCTAAGGCCCGCTCCTCGCTCGCCCAACATGGTATTGTAGCCGTCGGGCAGGCGCTGGATGATGTCATCCACGCGGGCCAGGCGGGCGGCCTCTTTCACCTCTTCGTCGGTGGCATCGGGGCGGCCAAAGCGAATGTTGTTCATCACCGTATCGCTGAAGAGGAAGGTGTCTTGCAGCACGATGCCGATCTGCCGTCGCAGGCTGGCGCGCGTCACGTCGCGCACGTCGTAGCCGTCAATGCGCACCGCGCCCGCGGTCACGTCATAGAAACGAGGGATCAGGTTGGCGATCGTGGTCTTGCCGGCGCCGGTTGGCCCCACGATGGCGACCGTCTGCCCCGGCTCGGCGACGAAACTGATGTCCTTCAGCACCGGCTCGCCGGGCTTGTAGGCGGCCTCTACGTGATCAAACTCCACCCGTCCGACGATGGGCGGCATGGGCAGAGCACCGGGGAGGTCCTGCACATCGGGCACGATGTCCAGCAAACCGAAGATGCGCTCGGCACCGGCCACCGCGCTTTGCAGGTTGGTCCACATCACGGAGATTTGCTGGACGGGCTGGTTAAAGCGCTGAACGTATCCCAAAAAGGTGATGACCAGCCCCAAAGAGACGGTCGTGCCGAAGAGAGGTTGCTCACGCAGGAGGGCCAGCCCGCCGACGATGGTCACGATGGCGATGGCTAAGTAGCCGAGGGCTTCCAGGGTGGGATGCAGGGCCGCGGTGAAGGCCACCGCCCGGATGTTAGCATCGCGGTTGGCGGCGTTGGCCTGGCGGAAACTCTCAATGTTGGCTTCCTCGCGGCCAAAGGCCTGCACCTCCCGCACGCCGGCGATGCCCTCTTGCAGGTCGGCGTTCACGTTGCCGATGGCTACCCGCGTGCGGCGAAAGGCCTTGCGCGCCTGGCCGGAGAACCACAGGGTCGCCACCACCATGAAGGGCAACACGGTCATGCTGAGGAGCGCGTAAGGGGTGCTCTTCCTCAACATGTTGTAGAGAATCCAAACGATGAGCAGGGCCCCGCTGGTGACATTGACCAGGACGAAACTGATGGCCTGCTGCAAGGTGTCCATATCGTTGGTGATGCGGCTCATCAGGTTGCCCGCTTCGTTCTGGGTGTGGAAGTTGAGCGACAGCCGGTGCAGATGTTTGAAGACCTCCACCCGCAGCCCCTTGAGCACGTGCTGCCCTGCCCAAGTCATCAGGAAAAACTGGAGGCCGCCCATCACCGATCCTGCTGCGTAAAGCCCCACCAACAGAAGGATCAACCCGCCCAGCCCGCGCACGTACTCTGCCGTAGAGGCATTCGGGCTCAAGGTGGTGTACCAGCAATTGGTCGCTGCCGCCGACGTGCCCGGCACCCGTATCCCCAGGCGGTTCACCGTGGCCGGCGTCAGGAAGCAATCCACCGTCTGCCCGATCATCTCAGGCGTGATGACCTGCGTCCAGGTGTTGCCGATGATCAAAACCGCCACCATCATCAGCACAAACCAATATGGCTTGAAATAGCGCGCCAGGCGGGCCAGGGTGGACCTAACTTTCTTCGGCTTGCTGACCTCTTGCGCCATGAGACCATGTGGGCCACCTCTAAACATGGGTTATCTCTCCTGTTGCTGCGATGGGCTCGGCGAGTGTAGCATCTTCCACCAGTTGCGAATGGTAGATTTCGGCATAGATGGCACTATCTTCCATCAGTTCTTCGTGTTTTCCCTGCGCCACGATCTGGCCCTTATCCAGCACCAGAATCTGGTCGGCATTGCGCACGGTGCTGATGCGCTGCGCGATGACAAAACTGGTGCGCCCGCGCATCAGGCGCGTGAGGGCCTGCTGAATCTGATACTCGGTGACCGCATCCACGCTGCTGGTGGAGTCATCCAGGATCAGGATGCGCGGGTCCATCAAGAGGGCGCGGGCGATGGCGATGCGCTGCTTTTGCCCACCGCTGAGGGTAGTGCCCCGTTCACCTACCGGCGTATCATAACCCTGCGGAAAACTCATGATGAAGTCGTGGGCAGCCGCCGCCTTGGCGACGGCGATGATCTCATCCATGCTGGCGTTGGGCCGCCCGAAGGCGATGTTGTCCCGAATTGTGCCGCTGAAGAGCGTCGTATCTTGCAGGACGATGCCGATCTGCGACCGCAAGGAGTCCAGCCGCACGTCTCGCACGTCGTAGCCATCCACCAGAACGCGCCCTTCGCTGACATCGTAGAAGCGGGGGATAAGGTTGATGATGGTGCTCTTGCCGCTCCCCGTCGCGCCCAGAAGAGCGATGGTCTGGCCGGGCTCGGCAACGAAACTGACATTGCGCAACACCGGTTCGCTCCCGCCGAAATAGCGGAAGGTCACGTTTTCAAAAACCACGCGACCTTTGATGGGAGGCAGGGGTTGCGCGTCCGGTTTGTCGGCCACTTCGCTTTGGGTATCCAGGATCTCAAATATCCGTTTGGCCGACGCGCCCGCCTGAGACATCTGCGAGATGATGAAGCCCAGTTGTCCCAGGGGGAAGAAGACGAAGGCCAGGTAGAGGCTGAACTTCTGCCACTCGCCGAAGGTCAACGTGCCATAGATGATCTGCCTGCCGCCGAAATATTGGATGGCAGCCTGGCCCAGGTTGGCGATCAAGAAGATCGTCGGGAACAGGAAGGAGAAGGTCTTGGAGACCTGGATTTGCTGGCGCATCAGGTCTTCGGCGGCACCGGCAAAGCGCGCCTGCTCCTGTGGCTCGCGGGCGAAGGCCTTCACGACCTTGATGCCGGCTAGGTTTTCCTGCAAGATGGTATTCAGGCGCGAAAGTTTTATCTGTACTTTCATGAACATCGGTTGGGTGATGACACCGAAGATCAGGAACAGGATCATGGCGACCGGCAACACAGGGAGGATGATGAGCATCAGGCTCGCGTTGGTCAGGAAAAGGATCGCCAGGGAACTGGCCAGCAAGAGGATGGCCTGCAATATCATGAGGAGGCCTTGGCCGATGAACAGACGCACCTTCTCCACATCGTCGGTAGCGCGAATCATCAACTGGCCGGTCTGGTTGCGGTCGTGATAACTGAAGGAGAGGCGCTGCACCTTGGCGTAGAGGTCGTTGCGAAAATCAAAGGCGATGCTCTGCGACAGTTTCTCTGACATATAACTCTGGGTGAAAGCGAAGAAACCGCGCGCGACGGCGAAGGCCAGGATCAGAAGGCCCGCGGAGATCAAGGCCGCCTCCGCGCCCGTTTGGTAGCGGGCCCATTGTTCGGGGCTCCAGCCCAGAGCCTTCAGCGCGGCGGTCTGGAGGGCGGCGGGAACCTTGCCGACCTGACGAGCGGTAACACCGTTGGTAATGGTATCAATGATGTTCTGCACCAATTGCGGCACGACCAGCTGGGCCCCGACGGAAATAACGAGTGACAGGTAAGCGACAAGGGCAATGTTGCGGTAATGGCCCAGGTAACGGATGGCGCGACCCAGGCTGGCGAAACCGAAATCACGGCGCTGCGGCGGCGACGCGACGAATGGGGCTTGCAAAGTGTTATCCTCCGTTTTTAAGACCTCTTTTTCCCCCCCATCCCCCTCCTCTCCCCTAGGAAGAGAGAGAAGGGGGAGCAAAAGGAGACGAAGAGGAATTAGAGTGTAATTCCTAAGCGCGTGTGTTACCAGGCTACGGGTGACGATGTTCGGGCAGGCCGCTGCGGGCGGCCAACGACCGACACAACTTGCCGAGAAGCTCAAGCAACTGCGCTCGCTCTGCCGGGGTCAGGTCGGACAGCAGGCTGTTCATGTATGCCACGTGTTGCGGCGCGGTAGAGCGCACGAACTCGCGTCCAGCCTCTGTCAGGCGGATGCGAAAGACGCGTTTGTCTGCGGGGTCCAGGGTCCGCTGGATGAGCCCCTGCTCTTCCAGCCCTCGCAGAAGCGCGCTGATGGTGTTCTTGCTGACCTTGCGCCAATGGCTGAGATGAGTGGGCGACAGGCCTTCGGTGTTGCCCTGCTTCTCTTCCACAAAGAGCCGCCCCAAGAGGAACAGGCGCGGGCCGGAGACCTCGGTCGCGCCTCCGCCCTGGACGATGACGGTATCATAGAGATGGGCAGCCACCTTGACCAGGCGCGCCATCTCCATGCCGGTAGTGTCCACGTCTGCCTGGCCGGTCAGCGCTTCCGCCAGCGCGCGCACGGAATGAAAGCGCGTGTTCGGTTCGGGGCGGTTCATGGGGTGTTGACCTCTTTTGAAATTCGTAACACATAGAATTATAACACATAGAACTAACTCCGTCAAATCGGAGAAAGGAATCATGCAGACTGGACAACGCAGGCAAAGGGGGGTAAACTTACACTGCAAGCCTGAAGCAAGGTTCCCACCTATCGTTAGGAGGCCGACGTGGTATCAGAACTACCACACGACGAACTTTTGGACCTCTATCGCCAGATGGTGCTTATCCGGCGGTTTGAAGAGAAATCCGCAGAACTCTACACCGAAGGGAAGATCGGCGGTTTTCTGCATCTATATATCGGCCAGGAGGCCATTGCGACCGGTGCCTGCAAGGCGCTGCGTCCGGAAGATCACCTGATGACCGCCTATCGCGACCACGGCTGGGCCATCGCTCGTGGGTTGGACCCCAAGCGGGTGATGGCCGAACTGTTGGGCAAGGCCACGGGCGTCAGCGGCGGCAAGGGCGGCTCCATGCACTTGGCAAGCGCAGAGCATCACTTTTGGGGTGGGCACGCCATCGTCGGCGGGCATCTGCCACTGGCGACCGGCATCGGCTTAGCCATCCGTTACAAAGAAGAGGCAGCAGCGGTGCTGTGCGTCTTCGGCGAAGGCTCCACCAACATCGGCTATTTCCACGAATCCATCAACCTGGCAGCGGTATGGAAACTGCCGGTCGTCTATCTGGTGGAAAACAATCGCTATGGGATGGGAACGGAGGTGAGCCGGGCCTCGGCGGTGTCCGACATCTTTGAGAAAGGGTGCGCGTACGACATCGCCAACGCCCAAGTCAACGGGCAGGACGTGCTGGCGGTGTATCAGGCCGTCGGCGAGGCGCTGGCGTCCGCGCGCGAACATGGCCCTTTCCTGCTGGAAGCGATCACCTATCGCTATGCGGGCCACTCTATGGGCGATCCGGAGCGATACCGGAGCAAGGCCGAGATTGAAGAATGGCGTGCCCGCGACCCCATTCTTCTCTTCGGTGAGAAACTCAAGGCGCAGGGGATAGCCGACGACGCAAAACTGGCGGAAATCCGCCGGACGGTGGAGGAGGAGTTGGTTCAGATCGTACAATTCGCCGAAGAGAGCCCAGAACCCGACGACGCGGCCCTGTGCGAGCACGTTTATGTGAATCCGCTTCCACACCGTTAGGAGACCAACACATATGGCAATCATCACCTTCCGCGAGGCGATCAGCCAGGCTCTGAGAGAGGAGATGCATCGTGATGAACGGGTGTTCATCATGGGCGAGGAGGTCGGCAAATGGGGCGGCACCTATGCCGTCACGCGCGGTTTTCTGGACGAGTTCGGCGAGAAGCGGGTGCGCGATACGCCCATTGCCGAGGGGGTCATCGTGGGCGCGGCGGCGGGCGCGGCCATCGCCGGCCTGCGGCCCGTAGCCGAACTGATGACCATTAACTTCGCCTTTCTGGCAATGGATCAGATCGTGAACCACGTGGCGAAGATGCACTATATGTTCAACGGCCAGATCACCGTCCCCATCGTCATCCGGACCGTCGGCGGCGGGGGGCGGCAACTGGCGGCCACCCATTCTCAATCGCCGGAGGTCGTCTTTGCCCATTTTCCCGGCCTCAAGGTCGTCGCGCCGGGCACGCCTGCCGATGCCAAGGGGCTCCTTAAGGCGGCCATTCGCGATGATGACCCCGTTTTCTTTGTGGAGCACGCGACGCTCTATTCGCTACGGGGCGAAGTGCCGGAAGACGACGACTATCTGGTCCCCATCGGTGTTTCCGACGTCAAACGGCAAGGCAAGGATGTGACCATCGTCTCCTATTCTAAGATGCTCCAGGTGGCGTTGGAGGCGGCGAACCGCCTGGCCGAGGAGGGGATTGAGGCCGAGGTGATTGACCTGCGCACGCTGCGCCCCTTGGATACGAGGCCTATTGTGGAATCAATACAGAAGACCAATCGCCTGGTCGTGGTAGAAGAGGGATGGCGCGCCTATGGCGTGGGAGCCGAGATCGCCAGCCGGGTGACCGAACTGGCCTTTGACCACCTGGACGCGCCGGTGCGGCGCGTGGCGCAGGCCGAAGTGCCGCTCCCTTACAACCGCAGGCTGGAGCAGATGGCGCTGCCCCAGGTGGCCGATGTGATCCGCGCGGTGAAGGACGTCATGTACATAAAATAGGTGAGGAGGCGTGTCGGTGGCCGAGATCATCACGATGCCCAAGTTGGGCTTTGACATGGCCGAAGGAACCCTGGTGGAATGGACCAAGCAGGTCGGTGACGCGGTTGCGGAAGGCGAGATCATCGCCATCGTTGAGACGGACAAGGCGAATGTGGAGGTCCCCTCATTTCGGGCGGGCGTCGTGCGCCAGCATCTGGTGAGGGCGGGCACGGTTGTGCCTGTCGGGCAGCCTATCGCGGTGATCGGTAGCGTCGACGAACCGATTGACCTGGCGGCCCTCGGCGTGAAGGGAGCCGCCCCGGAAGAGGCAAAGAAGAGAGAGACGGAAGCGAGGGAAGTCGCGCCTCCGGAAGCCACCACACCCGTTGTCGCCAAAGGGGCCCTGCCGCCTGCCTCGCCCGTGGCGCGCCGCCTGGCCGACGAATTGGGCCTGGACCTAAGACAGATGCGCGGCAGCGGGCCCGGTGGCCGGGTCATCAAGCGAGATATTGAGGAATACCTGAAGGAGCAAGAGAAGGTTCCCCAGAAGGTCGCCCCGCCTCCGCCGCCTATTCCGACACCTTCCTACGAACCGACCTTGGAAGCCTACCGCGTGGAGCCGCTCTCTCCCATCCGCAAGACCATCGCGCGCCGCATGGCCGAGAGCAAACAGCAAGCCCCCCATTTCTACATCACGATGGAAGCGGACATGGCCGCGGCGGTGGCCTTACGTCAGGAATTGAACGCGCTGCTGCCCGAAGAAGAAAAAATCTCGGTGAACGACCTGATCGTCAAGGCGACGGCGTTGACGCTTAAAAGTTTCCCCCGGCTCAACGCCTCCTTTGCGGGCGAGGAGATACACCTCCACGACCAGATCAACATCGGTATCGCGGTGGATCGCAAAGAGTCGGGCCTGGTCACGACGGTGATCAGGGAATGCGACAAGAAGCCGCTGGCGCAGATCGCGGCGGAGGCACGCGCACTTGTGGGCCGGGCGCGCGAGGGACGCATGCGCGCCGAAGATATGACCGGCGGCACGTTCACCATCAGCAATCTGGGGATGTTCGGCGTGGAGGATTTCATCGCCATCATCAACCCGCCCCAGGCGGCGATCCTGGCCGTCGGCGGAATCCGGCGCGTGCCCGTCGTCAACGAGGCGGGCGAGTTAACCGTAGGCACGCGCATGAAGATGACGATCTCTGCCGACCACCGGGTGACCGACGGCGCGGAAGCAGCCCGCTTCTTGCAGGCCCTGAAGGCGACGCTGGAGCAACCGCTGCGGCTGTTGCTGTAAGAGTAAGAAGCGTGATAAGATTCGCGAGCCACATCTGATTTCTTCCAGGGAAACACCCATGACCAACTTTACTGCCCCACCCAAACCCTTCGGCACGCTTCACCTCATCGGCGCCACCCACATTGACCCGGTCTGGCTTTGGCCTTGGACGGAAGGCTATCAGGAAACCCGCGCTACCTTTCGCTCGGCCCTTGACCGCATGCGCGAGTTCCCCCATTTCATCTTCACCGCCAGCCAAGCCGCCATCTATCGTTGGGTAGAGGAGGCGGAGCCCGAACTGTTCGCCGAAATCCGCCGACGGGTGCAGGAAGGGCGCTGGTGCATCGTCAACGGCTGGTGGATGGAACCCGACTGCAACATCCCGGCAGGCGAATCGTTCGCCCGCCACAGCCTCTACGGCCAGCGCTATTTCCGCGAGAAATTCGGCGTCACCTGCCGCGTCGGCTACTGCGTGGATTCCTTCGGGCATCACGGCATGATGCCGCAACTCCTGCGCCAGGGCGGCTTCCAGTTCTACGTCTTCATGCGCCCCGGTCCCTCGGAAATCCCCAACATGCCGCGCGGCCCCTTCTGGTGGGAAAGCCCCGACGGGAGCCGCGTGCTGGCCTATGCCCTTATCTCCCACTACGGCTCCGGCGGAGACGCCCTGAAGCCGGAAGATTTGCGTAAGGTTGCCGAGCGCTGCACCGAGAGCGTGCCCGACCAGATGTTTTTCTACGGCGTCGGCAATCATGGCGGCGGGCCGACCATCGCCAACCTGAAAAGCCTGGAGGCAATGCAGCACGACCCGACGCTCCCTGCCCTAGAGTTCAGTTCTCCCGATCGCTATTTTGATCGTCTCCTCCAGAAGCAACCCGATTTGCCCGTCCTGCGCGGCGAGTTACAACACCATGCCGTCGGTTGCTACTCTGCCCACGCGGGCGTCAAACGGTGGAACCGCAAGGCAGAGCACAGCCTCCTGACCGCCGAACGCTGGGCCACGATCAGCCACCTCCTGACCGGCCTGCCCTACCCCCAGAAAGAATTGACCACCGCCTGGCATACCGTCCTCTTCAATCAGTTCCACGACATCCTGGCCGGATCAAGTATCCGCGAGGCTTACGACGATGTGCGCAATGCCTTCGGCGCGGCCTTGCAGACGGCCCAAGCCAGCCTCAACGCGGCCTTGCAGCGCATCGCCGCGCAGGTGGATACGCGCGGCGGCGAGGGCGCGGTCATCGTCTTCAACCCTCACGCCTTCCCCGTGCGCGCGCCGGTGGAACACGAATTGATGACCTGGCATCTGGGCGACCAACCTTTGCAACTGGTGGATGACGCAGGGCAAGAGGTCATCTGGCAGGCCGGGCCGATTTCGGCCACCGTGCCGCCGGGCTGGCGGACACGCCTTTGCTTCCTGGCCGACCTCCCGCCTCTGGGCTACCGCATCTATCATCTCAACCGCCAAGCCGGTGGAGCGAAAACCGAGGGCGGTGGCCCACAGGTGGAGCACCTTCCTTGGGCGGTGCAGGACGGTCAAGAAATAGAGGCCGATGGCCGTCAGCACCTGGCTATGGAAAATGAGTTTCTCCGCCTGGAGGTGGACGCGCGCCTGGGCGACCTCCGCCGCCTGTGGGACAAGCGCAGTCAACGAGAAGTCTGCGCGGGCCGCGCCGCTGTCGGCTTGGTCATAGACGACCCCAGCGATACCTGGTCTCACGGAGCCACCTCCTTCCGCGACGAATGTGGCCGCTTCGCCAACGCAGAGGTGCGCGTGGCCGAATCAGGGCCGCTGCGAACCGTTGTCCGCTCCTGCACGCATTACGGCAAATCCACGTTGATCCAGGATTTCATCCTCTATCGGGGCCTTCCCTGGGTGGAGGTGCGCGCGGCGGTGGATTGGCAGGAGCGGTTGAAGATGCTGAAACTGGCCTTCCCCCTCCGCGTGGCACAGCCCATAGCGACCTTTGAGATTCCCTACGGCGCGATAGAGCGCGTGGCCGACGGGCGCGAGGTCCCAGGGCAAAGCTGGTTTGACGTGACCGGCCAGACGGAGAACGGCCTTTACGGCCTCAGCATCTTGAACGACGGCAAATACGGCTTTGACGTGCTGGGGGCGGAGATGCGGATGACGGTATTGCGCAGCCCCGTCTATGCCCACCACACGCCGCGCAAATTGGAGAGGGGCCAGGATTACTGGTACATGGATCAGGGCTGGCACGAGTTTCGCTACATCCTGCTCCCTCATACGGGAACATGGCAGGAGGCAGGCACCGCGCGGCTGGCGCAGGTGCTCAACGCGCCGCCGGTGGCGCTGACCGAGGGGATTCATAACGGCCCCCTGCCTGGGATGGCGGAACACCTCGCGGTCGGTGCCGATAACGTCATCTTGACCGTGCTGAAGAAAGCCGAGGATGGGGATGACCTTATCGTGCGCTGCCAGGAGACCGCCGGTATGCCGACGGCCACGATCATGCGACTACCGCCCCTGGGGCGAGAGGTTGCAATCGGCCTTGGCCCCTGGCAGATCAAGACCTGGCGCATTCCCCGAGACGCGAGCCAACCCGCGCGCGAGGTGAATTTCCTGGAGGAGTAGGGCCCTCAGAACGATGCAACGGAGGCGACACATGAACAAAATCAAAATAGACCCGGAGCGCAGGATCGGCCCCATAGACCGCCGGACCTTCGGCGGCTTCATTGAGCACCTGGGGCGCTGCATCTACGGCGGCATTTTTGAAGAGGGCTCCCCCCTCAGCGACGAGCATGGCTTCCGGCGCGACGTCTTAGAAGCCCTGCGCCCGCTGCGGGTGCCGGTGCTCCGCTGGCCGGGCGGCAACTTCGTCAGCGGCTACCATTGGCAGGATGGTATCGGGCCGGTGGCGCAGCGACCCCGCCGAATGGAACTGGCCTGGCACGCGGAGGAACCCAATCGCTTCGGCACCGACGAGTTCATCCAGTATTGCCGCATCCTCGGCACCGAACCTTACATCTGCGTCAACATGGGAACCGGCACGATGGACGAGGCCCAGGCGTGGGTGGAGTATTGCAACGGCACGGGCAACACCTATTGGGCCAACCTGCGCCGCCAGAACGGCCATCCGGAGCCTTACCGGGTCAAGTATTGGGGCCTGGGCAACGAGATGTACGGCCACTGGCAGATCGGGGCCCTCAGCGCGGAAGATTATGTCAAGAAAGCGGTGGAGTTCGCCAAGGTCATGAAGTGGACCGACCCCAGCATACAACTGGTGAGTTGCGGCGAGAGCGGCTGGAGCGACTGGGATCGCATCGTCTTGGAGGGATTGGCGCGCTATGTGGACTATCACAGCATCCACATCTACACCGGCGACGCGGATTACTACACGAATATCCTGATGCCGCACCAGGCCGAGCGAGCCCTGCGCATCTGTCAGGCGATGATAGACCGCGTGCGTTACGAGCAGAAGATCGGCCATCCTATCAAGATAGCCTACGACGAGTGGAATGTCTGGTATCGGGCCGTGGGCGAGTCGGGAATAGAAGAACGTTACACGCTGGCCGATGCTCTGGCCGTCGCCACCTACCTCAACATCTTCATTCGCCACTGCCGCTCCATCGGGATGGCGAACCTGGCGCAGATGGTGAACGTCATCGCGCCCATCTTCACCAGCCCGCAAGGTCTATTCTTGCAAACCATCTACCACCCCTTCCGGCTCTACGCGGAACACACGCAGGAGATCGCCCTGGACGCGCACGTGGAATGCGAAACCCACGACCTGGCCCCCGCGGCAAAGGCCCCGCCGGCACGGTACAACGTGGCCGACCTGGGGCCGTTCAAATTGTTGGATGTGGCCGCGAGTTGCGACGCGGCGGGCCGCGAGATCACCCTGGCTGTGGTGAACCGCGATCGCGAGCGTGCCCTGGCGACAACCATCCAGTTGGTGGATGCTGCCGCTGCTACCGGCATCGTAGCCTACGAGGTCAATGGGGCCGATCCGGACGTTTTCAACTCCTTTGAGCAGCCGGAGGCCGTGACGGTGCAGGAGCGACATCTGAACCTGGGCGGTTCACGCTTTGAGTACACCTTCCCCGCGCATTCGGTGACGGTGCTAAGGCTGCGCGCGGGATGAAAGATACAGCAAACCCTTCACTTTTAAGAGGACACCCTATGGAGAAAATGCTCGCTGCCGTACTTCACGATTTTAACCACCTGGAACTGGAAGAAGTTCCTATCCCCCAGGCTAATGACTTCGGCGATGTCGTAGTGCGCATCAAATCTTGCGGCATCTGCGCCACCGACTACAAAGCCATCAAGGGCATCCGCCGCAACGTGACCTTCCCCTTCATCCCCGGCCATGAGCCGAGCGGCATTGTGGCCGCCGTCGGGCCCGGTGTGACCAACGTCAAGGTCGGCGACGAGGTCATCGTCCAGCCTTCCGGCTTTTGCGGTTTCTGCAAACATTGTCGCGTGGGCAATACCCACTATTGCGAGCGCGCCTTTACCACCGGCGGCGACGGCCCCAACGAGATTTGGGACGGCGCTTTTGCCGAATATATGCGAACGAAGGAAAGCAGCCTCTTCCTCAAGCCCCCGCACCTCAGTTTTGATGCTGCGGCCCTCACCGAGCCCCTCTCCGGCGCGTGGAAGGGCGTGATCCAATACAGCCAGATGCAAGTCGGCGACGACGTGGTGATCATCGGCGTCGGCAGCATCGGCCTCCTCTGCTTGATGGTCGCCAAAGCCGCCGGTGCCGGGCGGCTGATCGCGGTGGATACCAGCGACTACGCGCTGCGCAATGCCCTCGCGTTGGGCGCGACCCACGCTGTGAACCCGGCCAAAGAGGACGCCAGAAAGCGCATCTATCAGATCATACCCGATGGCCCCGACCTGGTCGTAGAGGCCGCCGGGCCGATCCAGGCCGTGCAGTTGATGGTTGACCTGCGGCGGCGGGGCACGAAATGGAACGTCTTCGGCATCACCACCCACGAGAAGTTTGAGTTGGACGGCGGTCACACCCACTTCCTGGAAGGCCGCATGGATGCCAGTTTCGGCACGACCCCTACCGCCATGACCAAGGCGATCCGCCTGATGGAAACCGGCCTGATTGACACCGAAAAGATCATCTCCCACCGCTTTCCTCTCTCCCGCATCCATGAGGCGATAGAGGTCATGAGCACCCCTGAGCGCAACAAGGTGATCATTAACCCATGAAAGCCATCGTGAATACCGGGCCGAACCGCCTGGAGATGCTTGAGGTTCCGTTGCCCCAACCGGGGCCGGGGCAGGTGCGCATCCACACCGGCGCGGTCGGCATCTGCGCCACCGACCTTGCCATGATCGCCGGTTGGGAGCGCACCGGCTTCCCGGCCATCCCCGGCCACGAGTGGGCCGGCACGGTGGATGCCGTCGGGCCGGACGGCGACGCCTCGCTCATCGGCCACCGCTGCGTCGCCGAAAACGTCCTGAGCGACGGCAAAGAAGTCGGCTTTGAGCATCCCGGCGGCTACGGCGAATACTTCCTCACCGAGGCAGCTAAAATACAACTTCTGCCGGACGACTTCCCTTTCGCTTCCGCCGTGCTCATAGAGCCCCTCGCAGTAGCCGTGCGCGGCAAACGCCGCTTGCGGGCCGATGCCGCCGATCCGGTCCTCATCCTGGGCGACGGCCCCATCGGCCTCTTGATGGTGCTCGTGCTGATGCAAGAGAAGCCCAGGCACATCTGGCTTGCGGGCGGGCGTCCCCACCGTCTGGCCTTGGCAGCCCGTTTCGGCGCGGCGCAGACCCTCAATTACCACACCGTAACAGGTGACCTCGCCGCCGCCATCCGAGAGCAGAGGAGCGAGGGGTTCCCGACCATCATTGAGGCCTCCGGCTCGGCAGCGGCCATGAATGCCGCCTTAGAACTGGTGCAACCAGGCGGCAGGATTCTGATCCTCGGCGACTACGGCGAGGCGCGGGCAGATTTTCCGTGGAACCGCCTCCTTCACCGGGAGATGGAGTTGATCGGCAGCAACGCGAGCGCGGGCGCATGGCCAGAGGCGGTCTGGCTGGCCGTGAAGGATAGGCTCCCACTGGATATGCTGGTCACGCATCGGCTGCCGGCAGCGAGATTCCAGGAAGGCTTCGCGCTGATGCGCGACCGCCGCAGCGAGGTCATCAAGGTTGTGTTGGAGTGGTGACGCGCTTGCGCACCGCCGCCCAGGGATAGAAATGGGCACAGGAGGCATCATGGCACACTCTGCGGATTGGCTTCAGTGGCAGACGATTGACGGCGACCCCATCACCGTCGGCAACGTCACCGTAACCCCGCAGTCACAGGCGTTGATCGTGCGCTGGCCCTTCGGCGGATTTATCTGGAACCGGCCTATTGCGGTCCTGGTGGATCGCAACGGACGAAGGGAGCGCATCCCTATCGTGGATACCACACGCCTGTTACAACTGGGGTTTCTCGGCTTCAGCCTAGCCTGTATGGCTATGGCTTTCATCTCGTCGTCCCGCCAAAGGAGGGATTTCAATGGGTGAGACAATTGAGGGCATCAAGCTGATGGCGGCCAGGAGCGAGGAAGGGGTCATGGCGCTGGTGGACAAACTCATCGCCACGGCCCGCCCCGGCGCGGTCTATGGCGAGCCGGTCACGTCCGGAAGTTACACCGTCATTACCGCCTCCGAAGTGACCGCCGCCGGCGGATTCGGCCTCGGCTCCGGCGGCTATACCGGCCCCATGCCGGCGGCAAAAGAAGCCAAAAACGAAGGACAGCCTTCGCAGCCAGGCCAGGAAGGCGAAGGCGGCGGAGGAGGCGGCGGGGGTGGAGGCGCATTCACAGGCCGGCCCGTCGCCGTCATCACCATCGGGCCTACAGGGGTGGAGGTGCAGCCGGTGATAGACCCCACCAAGATGGCCCTCGCCTTCTTCACCGCTCTGGGCGCGATGTGCATGATGTGGAGCCGGATGCGCAAAGCAAGCAGGGGCTGACCGCGCTCATAGGGTGATGTTTTAAGGTGGAGAGGCCGGGGCTTCTTCTCAAGACCCCTCTTCTCCCCCTGCCCCTCCTCTCCCCCATTGGGGGAGAGGAGGGGCAGGGGTGGAGAGAGGTAGATGGCAGATCAGAAGCCTGAAAAACCGAATATCCGGGACTCCAGGCCCCTTGCCAAGCGCGCGGTCCTGTGGTAAACTGCCGGAAGTTTTCGTAGGGGGGTATGGTATGCCGCCGGTGGTTGTCCTTTCATGCAAAGTGTTGGAAGGCGTGTTATCTCCCTTGCTGGATTCGCGGCCGGTGCAGACGATCTACATGGATTATGGCCTGCATCGCCAGCCCCGGACGATGGCCGCGGCCTTGCAGGTGGAACTGGATCGCCTGCCGATGCCATCGCTCGTCCTCATCGGCTATGGCCTCTGTGGCAACGGTCTGGTGGGATTGAAGGCAGGCCCCCATACCCTCATTATCCCTCGCACCCACGATTGCATCGCGCTTCTCCTGGGTTCTTACGAAGCTTACCGGCGCGAGTTCGCAGCGCAGCCCGCAACCTATTACCTCTGCAAAGGGTGGCTGGAGTCGGGCGATAATCCTTTGGCCGCTTACAAAGAATACGTGGCCCGCTATGGCGAAGAGACAGCCGAATGGCTGATGAACGAGCAATATCAGCACTACAAACGCCTGATCTTCGTCGCCAGCGACGAGGCGGACCGGGAGAAGTACGCTCCCCAGGCCCGCGCCATCGCGGAGTTTTGCCGGGCACGCTGGGGGATGACCTACGAGGAGCGCATCGGAGACAACAGTTATGTGGCGCGACTGGTCCTTGCGGCCGGCCAGCCCGACGGCCTGGGCGAAGATTTCCTGGTTATCCCACCGGGGGGAGAGGTGACGCAACAACCTTTCCTGCGCGCGCCCGTCGCACCGACGTAAGCAAGTCCGCACCTTCGCGCGAGAACCACAAGAAGAATCACCTGTGCGCATGGACGCGGCAGGGTGGAGAGGTGGCGCGCGTAATTCTGATTAAACACCCGGCATCCCCGCCGGCGCAGTGAGCAATCGCAGCCAGCGGGTGAGCGTCTCCGTCGCCTCTTCCACCGTCAAAGGATGGCCCAGGTCCAGGCCGCATTCCCGCAGGCTCTGAAAGAGCTGGGCCAGCACGGGCGGCTCTATGTTGGAACGGGCCAGCAAGGCGGCTCGGCTGAAGATGCGGTGCGGTGCCCCTCGCTCCACAATCCCTTCCCCTGCTACCATGATGTGCACCGCGTCGGCGAAGAGGGGGACCGTGTTGATGTCGTGGGTGGTGACGATCATCGTCGTTCCTCGCTCATCGTGCAGGCGGTTCAGCAGCGTGATCAGTTCGCCGCGCGCGCGGGGGTCCAACCCCTCAAAGGGCTCATCCATAATCAGGAGTTCCGGCTGTAAGACCAGAGCCCCCGCCAGCGCTACCTTGCGCTTTTCCCCTCCGCTTAGATAGTGTGGCACTTTGTCCCGCAGATGTGTGATGCCGAGCCAGGCCATCACCTGCTCCACCATCGTTTGCACCTGGCTTTCGGGGTAACCGTAGTTGCGCGGGCTGAAGGCGATGTCGTCAAAAACGGTGGGAGCCAGTATCTGTTCGTCCACATTCTGCAAGACGACTCCCACCCGCCGAGAGATCTGTGTCCACTCGCGCGCGGGGTCCTTGCCGAAGAGCCTGACCGCTCCTTCATCGGGCCGCAGCAGGCCGAGAAGGTGGAAGAGAAGAGTGGATTTGCCGCTGCCGTTAGGCCCCAGCACTACCGCGCGTTCCCCTCTGGCCACGGCCAGTCCAAGACCGCAAAGGGATACCACCGTCGCGTCGCTGTAGGTATGCTTGACGCAGGAAACGTGAGCGACGATTTCCCCCTCCAGTTCCGGATGCTCGTGGCCGAAAAGATCGGCATCGGCCTTCCTGCTATCGCCAACATCTTCTAACCGGAGAGGCGACACAAACGGAAGTTCTGTCGCGGCGGCAGGCCGGTCGGAGGATTGGGCCGGGACGAAGGCCGGGCGCGCCTCGCGCCGCCAAAGAAGGGCGGAAATGAGAAGGCCCAAGGCCAGGAACGGCCCCGTCAGGGGATAGCGCGCGGGCCAGGTCGTGCTTTGCCAGGCCCAGGCAAGGGCCAAGAGCGCGAGACCCACCAGGAGCGGCAGCATGTCGCGGCGGACGACGAATCGCCGCCAGCGTTGGCCGGTGGGGAATCGCCCCCGGTAACCGCGCACCAGGAGCACGTCGTATAGCCGCTGGCTCAAATCCAGAGCATGGATCAGGAGCACCCCCAGGGCCAACGCCAGGTTTTTTAGCGTGCGCAGAGGCTTCCGCCGTTGCAGGCCGCCCCGCAGGCGCAAGGCGGTGACCAGGTGATCCATCCCCTCCAGGAGCAGGAAGAAAGAGCGATAGGTCATGAAAAGCGCATCGGAGACCAGAGGGGGCAGGACGCGGGAGAGCGCGGCAAAGAGGTCGGGATAAGGCGTGGTGGTGATGAGGAGAACCATCGCCATGGCCGCCCCCACCGCTTTCAAGATGATGACCGCGGGTGTTTGCCAGGTTCCACCCCAGCGGCTGACGGCGAACAGGACGGCGAAGAGGGCAGGATAAGCCGCGATGACAAGGACACGCCGGAGCGGAAGCCGTGCCCAGGCCATCAGCGCTGCCAGCACCAGGTAGAGAGTGACGAGCGCGGCCACGCTGTGGCTCATCACAACGGCAACGATGAAGAGCGCGGTCGCACCGATCTTGGCGAGGGGCGCGGCGCGATGCCAGGGGCTTTCTCCCTGCACCGCCCAACGGTCTAAGGCGGCAATATCCATCTCGCGGTCTCCACTATCTGGCCCTCACCCGCCCCTTGCCCCCTCTCCCAAAGTGGGGAGAGGGAAGAGTAGGTGAGGGCGTTTCGCGTTCAGGCGGCGGGAAGCGCGGGGGAGCGCTGACGCGAGACAATAAGATCGGGCTTCACGCGCCACACGAATTGCACGACGACGCCGGTGATGACGGCCTCTATGATCCAGCCGATGAACCCCAAGCCGAGGGCCAGCCCCGCGAACCTGCCGATGTTTATCTCTCCGTCGGCGTGCTCGTGTTCCTTTTCCCCCCTCAGGAAGACGTTCCCCAGGATACCTTCGGACAGGGCCGCCCCTACCCCACCTTCTGCCACAGGCGCAGGGTGCATCTGCCTATCAGGTTCAACGTTGCTGATGGCGACGATGCCGACGAGAAGCAGGGTGGTAACGAAGAGGGTGAGGACGGTCGTACCCCCGGCGAGGAGGCCGACCTTGGGTTTCTGCCCGCCGAAGGCCCGGTAGAAGGCGCGGAAGACCGCATAGCCGAGCGCGCATTCCGCGCCGATGACCAGCGTGTTGAGGCCGACGACGGTGATGCCGCCATGGCCGAAGAGGGCCAGGATCAGGTTCACCACGAAGGCGGCGACGAAACCGAGGGCAGGCCCCAGCACGATGCCCGCGATGACGGTCAGGTTGGCGTGGTAGCCGATGGGGACGAATTCGGTGGACATGCCGACCAGCATGAGGGCCGCCATGACGCCGAGAAGGGGAACCTGACGGCGCGCATCGTGATGGCGCAGGGTGAGGAGAGCCCACGCCAGGGCCATTGCCGCGCCCAACCAGCCTAGAAGAACCAGCCAGGCGGGGAGGATGCCATCGGGAATATGGATGTGCGACATACGTTCCTCCGGCGAAGAAGGGCCGAGACTATGCCAGATAGGGCACAGAAGAGCGTCTAATTGAAAACGATTTTCATTATTTCGCAGGGCCGCATTCTATCACAGGGTAATGGTTGATGTCAAATCCATGCGGTTTGCGATATCATCGCGCCTCGCTCGTTAAGCCACGACGCGTATCTGATGCTCTGTCGCTGCGTTGTTATGATTGTTCTGCTTTCACGGCAAGAGCAGGCTCAACTATTTTTGCCTACCCCCAGGATTTGTGATATACTCGCGCAGCCCTTGATTGTTCTGTCCGGCCAGAACACCCAAAACCCATTAGGAGGAGGGTCTCATGCACACCACCGCGATCGGTAATCGGTCGGTTGGGCGCGTAGTCGCTTTGCTATCGCTGCTCCTCGCCATACCGATCCTCACGTTGGCCGTATCGTCTTGGGTTTCCCACCCGTCGCCAGCCTCTGCCCAGGCAGAGGCCCCTGCCGCCCCCGCCGTCAGCCTGAACCTGCAAGCCCAGATGGACTCCTGGGTGGATCAGGGGAACCCCGACACCAACTATGGCGGCGATCGCGATTTGCACGTGGGGCGCTGGGGTACAGTGGCAGCCTTCAACCGGCAGACATTGGTTTGGTTTGACCTGTCGCCTTTGCCCCCCGGCTCCACGATCTTGCGGGCCAGCCTGCGCCTCTATCAGATAGATGCCGCAGGCGCGCAACAATACAACATCTGGCCCGACGCTATCCTCCCGGATCCCCCCACTTTATGGGAAGAACTGAAGGTCACCTGGAACAACAAACCGCCGGCTTCTAACCAAGGCGACCCGTTCAGCACCCTGGACATGACCGTCGGCTGGAAGTCGTGGGACGTGAAGAACATCGTCCAGGCCTGGTCCGACGGCAAGCTTCCCAACTACGGTATCTTGCTGCGGGGCGATGGCGATACCAGCGGCCTGCGCGTCTTCAGTTCCCGCAACGACCCCAACCTGACGCCCTATCTTCTCATAGAATACAACCCGCCACCGGCCACCTACACGCCGACACCGACGCGCACGCCTACGCAGGGCACCCCCACGAATACCCCAACCCCCACGCGTACACCCACCATCACGCCCACGCGCACGCCCACGCGCACCCCAACCCGCACCCCCACGCGGACGCCCACCCGCACCCCCACGCGCACGCCCACACCCAGCACCGACCTGATCGCCCAGAACATTGAGGTCACACAGGGCATCCAGGACCTGAACAACAGCGTGCGGCTGGTGCGGAACAAGCGCACCTTCGTCCGCTTCCACGTGCGTTCTACCACCGGCATCCATGCCACCTTCGCCATGCTGCGAGCGCAGCGCGGTGGTAATGTCACCTGGCTTTATCCCATCAATGGTTCTTGGGGCAACATCAACGTCCGCCCCTCGCCCGATCGCGGCGTGTTGGATCACGCCTTCCTCTTTGAGTTGCCTGCGGGCTTCAAAGAAGGAACGGTGACGCTCACCGCCTATCTGAACCCCGTGACCTGGTGGCGCAACCGCAGCCCCCAGGAGACCAGTTACGCGAACAACGACATCTCTACCACCGTCTCCTTTGAATCTGTGCCGACGGTGCATCTGGTCATCTATCGCGTCGGTTATCTCCTCAACGGTAACATCTACTACCCGGCGTTCTTCCACGCCAGCCAGCTGGCCGATTGGCTACGGCGCGCCTACCCCCTCAACAATCTCCAGGTCTGGTATCGCGACTATTTCCACTACATCTTCCCGCTCGGCGGTGTGCCCACCTGCGGTTCCGTCAACTCAACCCTCTGGAGCAAGAAGGTGTGGGACATCCTCTGGAACTGGGGCACGATCCCGATCGGCACCCACTACTACGGCATGGTCAGCGACGCGGGCGACTTCATGCGCGGCTGTTCAGGGATTCCCAGTTTCACCTCTTCCGGGCCGACGGGCACCGGCACCTGGGGTTGGGACTTTGACGGCTCTTACGGCGATTGGTACGGCGGGCACGAGCTGGGCCATTCCTATAACCGCGGCCACGCCAACTACTGCGGTGCAGAAGGTGGCCCATCCTATCCCTACAGCGGTGGGCGCATCAGCCCGTCCCTCTCCGGCAATACCGCCATCTACGGTTTTGACATCAGCACGCGCGCCATCTACGGCCCCAGCTGGAAGGACGTGATGACCTACTGCGACAACCAGTGGATCAGCGATTTCACCTATGAGGGGATCATGACCTTCTTCCAAAGCAACCCTGTTGCTGCCTCGCCTGCCGTCGACCGCCGCCTGATAGATCAGGTTGATCGTCTGCTGGTGATGGGTTCCATTGATGCAGCGACCCAAGAGGTCACCCTCAACTCCCTCTTCGTCATACCTAATGCAGGCGATGTGGAGCCGCGCGTCCCCGGCCCCTACGCCATCGTTCTGCGCAATGCCAACGGGGCCGAACTGGCCCGCTACCCCTTCACGCCCGACGTCGGCGAAGGTGGCCCCTCGCGGCAGGATCAGCCCAACCAGGAGCGGCATGTGGAGGTCCTCTTTATTAGCGAGCTGGTCCCCTACGTGGCAGGCACCGCGCGGGTGGATATTGAAGGGCCGGGCGGCGCGCTGCTCAAGAGCGTCACGGCGGGCGCGAATCCGCCCAACGTCACCGTCACCTCGCCCAACGGCGGCGAAGTCCTGGGCGGTAACACCATCACCGTCACCTGGACGGCCACCGATCCCGACAACGACCCTCTCACCTTCAACGTCCAGTACAGCCCCGACAACGGCGCATCTTGGGAGATGGTGGCGCAGGACATCGTAGGTAACAGCATCGGGCTGGATGCCGCCAACATCGTCAGGAGCGGCGGCGCGCAGGGGCTCTTCCGGGTCTGGGCCAGCGACGGCATTCACACGGCTAACGACACTTCTGATCGCCCCTTCACCGTGCCCAACCGCGTGCCACAGGTGAACATCACGCAGCCGAGCGCGAATGTGACCATCGGCATCAGCCAGACCCTCAACCTGGAAGGCACCGCCTACGACGTGGACACGGGCACGATGGCCGATAATCAACTCCGGTGGTCATCCAACATTGATGGCGTGTTGGGGAACGGCGCGCAATTGAGCATCGCCACCCTGAGCGAGGGCGTCCACACCATCACGTTCCGTGCGGACGATGGCGAGGGGGGCGTGGCGACCGACACGGTACAAGTGACGGTCATCGGCGACCCGACAAAGTTGCCCGCCTTGGCGGATGCCCTGGTCGCGGGGCCATCTACCATCGTCTTTGATACGGCCGGCGGCGTCGTCACCGCAACCCTTGCCGTTGAGAACCAGAACTTGAACAACCCCATCGCCTGGAACGCGGTTGCCGATAAGCCGTGGGTGCAACTCAGTGCCACGTCGGGCATGACACCGGCGGACATCGTCGTCTCGTTCAAGGACACGGGCCTCGCGGAAGGCATCCACACGGCTGAGATCACCCTCACCAGCCCCGATGTGCCTGGCCAGAGCGTGGTTGTCCAGGTGCGGGTGACGATAACCAGGTTCAACCTCTACCTGCCGCTGGCATTCAAACGCTGAAAGGTGGTTCGGCTCTCCCTCTAGGCAGAGCCGATGCCATATCAACAGCGGCCCCCACCCTAGCCCTTCCCCGTGTCGGGGGATGTCGGGGTGGGGGCCGCAAAGATGACCGCGCCCGCCTCAAATATCCCAATCGGTATGGGGATCAGGAAGGCGCAACGCCCAATCCAATTCCTCCAGCAGGCCCGGCGGGCCGGAAAGGTCGTCGGTGTAGGCCAGGCCGCTCGCCGGGCGCACGCCCAACCAGAGCCGGGTAAAGGCGTTCACCGATGCCGTCAGCGTCGGCAGCGCGTGATTCGCTCCCCTCTCCGCGCCCGACGAAGGGCCCAGAGTCACCACATAGTCGCCGCTCAACCCCCGCCAGGATGCATCATCGCCCAAATAACGTTCAATCGGGTCGTGTAACCGCAGGTTGAAGCGCACCGTGTTGTTCTTCAGATGTGTCCTCTCCAGGCAACCCGCCAGGTCGCAGATGCGCATCTGCCAGTGGGCGACGGCGCGCATGGTATTCTCGTATCTCGTCTGATAGGTGGCGTGCCGCTGGCGGAGCGGTCGCTCTAATAAGTCCTGCAATTGGATGCCCGGCGGCTCCTGTATCCGCACCAGGCGCACCTGATCGCCGATGCTCTTGATGAGCGCCATCAATTCCAGAAATTGCTCGCGGGTCTGAAAGACCAGCCATTTCACGGTATGGGGGCCATATACCAGGTCTTCGGTTTCGCACCAGAAATGGTGTGTCAATTCTCCATGGGGGCCATCGCTATAGCCGAGACCGAAGCCATTGTGCGTCAGGAGCATCTCAAAGCGCGTCACGGTGGGTTCTTGCATCGCCAGAGAGCCATGCCGCCGCAGGCGGGCAAGCCGGTTCCGGTGTATCGGCAACCAATCGTCCTTGCCGAGACGACACGGCACGCGCGGCCTGGCGTTAACGTTAAGGAGAAGCGGGTCAAATGCAATATAATGCTCGTAGCCACCGGTGCCGAAACCTAACCGGTCATAGTAACCTTGGTCAAACATCCCCAGCCCGGACACCATCGCGCCCTCGGCGACCTGGGCCGCCACTGCCTGGGCCGTCAGCCGTTTCGCCAGCCCCTGTCGGCGCGCGATGAGGCCGGTGGCGACAGCCATGACGCCGCTGAAGGGTATCTGATCGTTGATGTGCTGAATCGTGCCCGGCGATGTCGCCGCCATGCACTCTACCTGGCCGTTGATGTCGCTGACCAGGGTACGGCCCGATTGCAAGAGGGAATCTATCGCCTCCTCGGGTTGCCCCTCGCGGAGCCAACCGATCTCACGCCAGAGGCGGATGACGGCAGGCCTATCTTTGGTGGGATCGTAGTCGCGGACATTCATGGGGGGTCTCCTTAATCTGTACGATCTGCAAGCCTCACGGGGGGAAAGGTGCAATGAGATCCGGCTACACTTTCAGCAGCACGCGTAGGGTTGCCGCGCTCAGATCGGTCAGGCTGACGACAACGCGATCGGCGCGCTGCAAGTCGGCTGGCGGGCGGGTGGTGGTGACGGCGACGCAACGCATCCCGGCGGCGCGCGCGGCCTCCACGCCGGGCGGTGCATCTTCCAGCACGATGCAGCGCGCGGGCGGAATGCCCAGACGCGCGGCAGCGGTCAGAAAGACGTCGGGCGCGGGCTTGCCTCGGCTCACATCCTCCGCCGTGACCGTCGCCCCGAAGAGTTCGGAAATGCCTAGCGTAGAAAGGATCGTTTCCAGGTTGGCGCGCGGCGCCGAGGAACCGATGGCCTGCGCCACGCCCGCCCCGTGCAACTCAGATAACAGCATCAGCGCGCCGGGCACGGGCCGTACCAGTTGGGGAACAAGGGAACGAAAATAGGCTTCCTTGCGTTCGCCCAAGTCTTGGAGGCGCGCCGCGGGGAGGTCAGGCCCCAAGGCCGCGCGCAGGACGGAATCATTGCGCTGGCCGAAGGTGCGCAGGAACTCGGCGCGATCCATCTGCAACCCTTCCTCGGCGAAGAGCCGCTGCCAGGCGGCGAAGTGCCCTTCAGTGCTATCAACGAGGACGCCATCCAAATCCCAGATGACGGCCCAGCGCTCGTCGCTTATGCCCATATGAGGCAGTATAACGGAAGAGATATAGGAGAGCAAATCACAACAAGGCAAAGCCTTAGAAAGGCTGCTGCATCCTCACCGCTTGGCAAGGCGAAGAGATCATAAAGTGTGATATAATGGGCGCGGTGCAACCTTTATCATAGGAGATATGCCGATGCCTCCTCTCGTTGACCTGCCTCTGGACGAACTGCGCGTCTATCGTCCACCGTTGACCCGACAGCCCGACTTTGACACCTTCTGGGAAGAGACGTTGGCCGCCGCTGCCAAGATTCCCCTTGACCCCGCCCTGGAGTCGACCGACTATCCGGCACGCCGCGTGCAGGTTTATCGGGCCTCCTACGATGGTTGGGATGGCGCCCGCATCAGCGGCTGGTATCTGGTGCCGACGCACCGCGATGGCCCCCTCCCCGCCCTCGTCCAATATCATGGCTATTCCTGGTGGAGCGGCGAGCCCCACAACTACCTCGCCTGGGCCCTGCAAGGGTATGCCGTGCTGGCCGTGGATGTGCGCGGCCAATCGGGCCACAGCGACGACCCCACACCCTACCCCGGCGGCCATGTGCGGGGTTGGATGACGATGGGAATCCGCAGCCCACACACCTATTACTATCGCGGCGCGTATGTGGATTCCATTCGCGCCCTTGATTTCCTGGAAACCCGGGACGAAGTGGATATACAACGAGTCGGCGTCATGGGGCTCAGCCAGGGCGGTGGCCTTTCCCTGGCCGTCGCCGCGCTGGATGCCAGGCCCCAACTGGCTATGCCGGAAGTCCCCTACCTCTGCCACTTCCGACGCGCCTTGGACATGGCGCAAAAAGACCCCTATCTGGAGTTCGCCGAATACCTGAAGCGCTATCCGAAAGAAGAAGAAAACCTGTTTCGCACGGTCAGTTACTTTGATTGCATGAACCTGGCTCCGCGCGTCCGCTGCCCTGTGCTGATGACCGTCGGCTTGCAAGATGTCATTTGCCCGCCGTCCACCGTCTTTGCTGTTTTCAACCACCTGGGCAGCGCAGTGAAAGAAATGGCCGTCTATCCCTATCACGGCCACGAGGCGGTAGAAGCCCATTGGGAGGACAAGATTCGTTGGGCCAACCGCTATCTGTGGAATGAGTGAAGGAACATCATAGGGTAAAGCCGTTCACCTTAAGAAAAGCCGCCTCCTTGCGGAGGCGGCCTTCCGTTTGTCACAGAGAGAACTCTATTTGAAGGGTATCCTGACCAAAATCATGGATTCTCAGACCGTTATGATATAATGGTGATGCAGATTCCTTGCCGGAGGTTTGCCTTCATGCCAACATCCTCGCCAAGCCAGACGGAGGCCATCTGGCATCTTTTGGGGCTTCCAGGGAAGGGAGGCGTCGTGGCCGCCCTCGCCGTCTCTCCAGATTTCGCCCGCGATCAGACCGTCTGCCTTGGGAGTAGCCTTGCTATCCACCTCTCGCGCGACGGCGGACGTACATGGAAGACCGCGGAAGGGGCCTATCTGACCACTCCTGTTACCAGTATTGCCTTTTCGCCGAACTTCGCTCACGATCGCACCATCTTTGCTGCCGCGCTGGGCCAGGGCCTTTGGCGGTCGGCGGATGGCGGCGAGACGTGGGACTTCCTGATGGAGACGACGGCCAACGCCGTGGCCGTTTCGTCCGACTCCGCCCGCGTCCCCATTCTGCTCCTCGCTACCGGTTTTGGCATCTTTCGCTCCGAAAATGGCGGCCAAAATTGGCAGGAGGCGAACGGGGGTCTGACCGACCGTTCGGCGCAAGCCGTCGCGCTTTCGCCGGCGTTTTCCGCCGATGGCATCGCCTTTGCCATCGCTGCCGACCGGCTGCATCGCTCCTCTGATGGTGGGCATACCTGGCACGTTCTTACGGACGCAGCGTTGACCGATCATGTGCCTATCGTCATCGCCCTTTCCCCCGACTTCCCGCACGATCGTATCGTTTTCGTCGGCACGGAGGATGCGAGCCTCTTCCGTTCAACCGACGGCGGCGAAACCTGGCAGGCCGTAGGGCCGGAGAACCTTGTCGGCATCAACAGCCTGACCATCTCCTCTGCCCGTGCCGAGGGCTACACCATCATCGCCGGCACCGCAGAAGGAAGCATCTGGCGTTCGGCGGATGGCGGCGATACCTGGCAAGAAGTTGTTAGCGGCCTCCCTTCAGTGTTGGCATTGGCAGGGAGCGGTAACACGTTCTTTGCCGGCACCTATGGCGATGGGGTATTCCGCTCGCCGGATGGCGGGGTCTCGTGGGCTCCGACAAACGAGGGCCTCACCGCGCGTGGGTTCGTCAGCCTGGCAGCATCGCCTGACGTCCTGACGGATGGCACGCTCTTCATCGCCGGGCCTGAGGAAGGGGTTTATCGTTCGCGCGACGGCGGCGAGACATGGGAGCCGTTGGGGTTGACGGAGGCAGAAATCAACTGGCTGGCGGTTTCACCGGCCTTCCCCCGCGATCGCTCCTTGCTGGCCGCGGGGCGCGGGGGCCTTTTCCGCTCTCGCGATGGCGGCGATTCCTGGCAGCCGTTGGCGATCTCCGGGCCCGTGCAGCGGGTCGCCTTCTCGCCGGTGCTCACCGATGGCGTGCAATTGCTGGCCGCCAGCGGCCCGAACCTCTACCATTCCGCCGACGGTGGCGAGACCTGGGACACGCTCAGGGTTCCCTGGGCCGGTGACGAGGTAGCCGCCATCGCCTTCTCGCCCAACTACGCCCGCGACGGCGCGGTGCTGGCCGTGACCGGCGTGGTCAGCGGCGATAGCGGATATGAGGTAGCCGCCGTCTGGCGTTCATTTGACGGTGGCCGCTCCTGGCAGCGGGTAGTACGCCAGAACGTCGCGGCCCGCTGGCTGACGCTGGCCCTGCCGCCCGACTATGACGCCACCGCCGGCCCACACCGGGCTTACATCGGCTGGGGGAACCATGTGTTGCGCCCCCTCCTCACCGGCCCCAAGCACTGGACGGCAGGAATGCTGGGCCCGGCTAACCTGACGGTACTGAGCCTGGCCCTTTCCCCCACCTTCCCGCGCGACCGCACCATCTACGCGGCCACGAGCCAAGGCATCTACCGCTCCACCAACGAAGGTGTGACATGGCACCCCTGGAGCGAAGGGCTCGGCAATGTGCCGACGGTAGTGGTGACCGCCTGTGCCGACACGCGCGGCGCGTCCGGCCAGCGCATCTATGCCCTGGCGCTGGGGGGCGCGCTCTGGTGCTGGGAAGGATAGCACGGCCTCACCGCGCGTCAAAGAGCCTATCCACTGCGTCGGCCAGTTCTGCCAGGTTGCTCACCTGGTGCACGGCATCGCATAGGGGCATGTACTGATACATATCGCTATCGCCCATCCCCCACAGGGGAAGAGGCTCCGGGTTGAACCAGAGGATGCGTTTGGCGCGCCGCTGGATGGCCTGGAAGCAATCCAGGCGCGGGTCGTTGTAGTTGTTGCGGCCATCGCCCACGACGATGACGGTGGTACGTCGGTCCACCGCGTCCAGATAGTCGTGACAGAAGGTCGCCAGGCTGAAGCCCAGGTCCGTGTTGTAGTAGCCGGGAGGCATTTCCTCTAAAACCTGCCTCACCGCCACCTCGGGCCGGGATTCGGTGAACCTTTCGCTGATCTCTTCCAGGTGATCGATGAAGGCGAAACTGCGCGCCTTCGCCACCTGGTCCTGCAATTCGTAGATGAGATGCAGCATGAACTCGGCGCAGTGGCGCACGGAGGTAGAAATATCGCAGATAAGAACCAGGCGCGGCTTGAGGTGGCGACGCTTGAAACGCAATTCCACCGGCACGCCCGCGTAGCGCAAATTGGCCCGGATCGTCGCTTTCGCGTCCAGTGTGCCCTCCTTGCCGCGCCGTTGGCGCAGCGCGGCGCGGCTCCGCAATTGCGCCGCCAGCCGTCGCACCTGATTGCGCAACTCTGCCATCTCCGACGGGGTGAGAGACTGAAAAGGCCTTTGCATCAGGTCGGGGCCGGCCTGGGGGCGCGGGTTTTCCACCGCCTGCCGCGCCAGATTCTGCCCCACGAATTGCGCCACCTGCTCCGTCAACGCTTGCTGGTTCTCGCCGATCATCTCCTGCAGTTGTTGTAGAGCCTCGCGGCTCATGCCCATCTTCGCCAGTTGCTCCAGAAGTGCCTGCAATGCCTCCTGAAGTTGCTGCCAGCCCATCTCGCGCAGCATCCTCTGGGTGAGCCATGGCTGTTGCGCGGGGTGGGTGGCACGGGGCACACCCGCGCGCTGAGCGGCCTCCTGCATCTCCTCGCGCGATGGCCCCTGGCCGGAGAGGAGCATTTGCAACAGGCGGGCCAGTTGCGCCATCTCCTGTGGCGTCAGGCGGCGCGACGAAGGATTGTCGGCATCGGCGGCCTGGCGGCTCAGAGATGAAAGGAGAGCCTGGAGCGCGGCCCGTAGCATCTCCCTCTCTTCCGGCGATAGCCCTTCCTGGGGGTTGATAAGCGGCGGGCCACCGCTACCGAAATAGAGTGGAAAGAGCCGTTCAAAGGTCGGCACATCCTGCGATTCTTTGATCAGGGTCGTGCGCAAAGCCAAGCGAAAGGTATCCCGATCCATCACGCCCACCTGTTCCACCGCGCGGAACGCGTCGCTGCTCTCGGCAATGGAGATGCGCACCCCCAGCGCTCGCAGCCCCGCGATGAAATCCGCTATCCTCTGTTCCATAAATATCCCCTTTCACATCAGGCCCTCACCTTCCTCATTCCCCATCTCCCCAATACGGGAGGGAAGAGGCGAGGAAGGGCCCCCACCCTATCCCGACCTGCCTAATCGCCGGATCTGATCGTCGTAGTCCCTGCCGGGCCGACGGAACTGCTCCTCATCCTCCTCGCGCGGCTCGCGCCCACCGCTGATGGCGCGACGCGCCCGTAACACGTCGCTCTCGTGCTTCAGCAGCACTGTGATCGTATGATCTAACGTTTCCCTGTCCAACGCGCGCGCGTTCAGCGCGACCAGGGCCCGCGCCCAGTCTAGGGTCTCGCTGACGCTAGGATGCTTCTTCAGGTCTAACTTGCGCAGCCGCTGCACCAGTTCCACTGCCTGGCGCGCCAGTTGCGGAGCCAGATCGGGGACCTTCAGGCGCACGATGCGCAATTCCGATTCCACGCTGGGATAATCTATGTAAAGATAGAGGCAACGCCGTTTCAACGCTTCGGAGAGCTCCCGTGTGTTGTTGCTGGTCAGGACCACCAGCGGCATCTGCTTCGCCTTCAGCGTGCCCAACTCCGGCACGCTCACCTGGAAGTCGCTCAGAACTTCCAGAAGAAATGCCTCAAACTCGGCATCGGCCCGGTCTATCTCGTCAATCAGGAGGAGGCTGGGCGCTTCGGCCACGATGGCTTGTAAAAGGGGCCGCGGCAGGAGGAAGCGCTGCGAAAAGAAAACGTCCTCCTCCTGTGCCAGGCGGTCCGCCGCCTGGGTCAACGTGCTCGCGTCGGCAAGGAGGGCCTGCAATTTGTCTCGCAAGAGCTGCGTATAGAGCATCTGCTTGGCATATTCCCACTCGTAGAGAGCCTTCGTCTCATCCAATCCTTCGTAGCATTGCAGGCGAATGAGGGAGCGACCGGTTGCGCCGGACCACGCCTTGCCCAACTCCGTCTTACCGACACCGGCCGGCCCTTCGGCCAGGACCGGCTTGCCCAACCGCTCGGCCAGGAACAGAACCGTGGCGATCTCATCGGAGGCGATGTATTGCTGCGCGGAAAGAGCGTTGCGAACCTCTGCAATATCCTTAAACATGGCAATTCTCCTAGTTGTTTCCGGATAACCTCACCTTCCCCTAACCTCCTTCCTCTCTGATGCGGAGGGGGAGGGAAGGGAAGCGATGGAACCTAACAGATACGAACCGGCAGAGCGCAAGCGTTGAGGGGAGACGGCGTGATGAATATCGGGCGGGATGGAAGGGCCGAGGTGTGGGCAACGACAGGGCACTGCCAACCTGAGTTGCGCCATTATAGCACAAAGCATCGGATAGGCAAAGGGGGCGTGCTTCCAGTTTCTCCTTAAAGTTCATGGGCCTAACCCGTTTTTCAAAGCCTCAAAGATCGCCATTGACCGTAAAAACCTATTGCTCCACAGGGCCTCGCTTTTGTGGTAGAATAATAGCAGGCCCAGGCATACTCCGGTGTGAGGCGTTTACCATGAAAATCGTCATAGACCGAGATTACTGCGATGCCGACCTCTCCTTTTGTGCGCGCTGCTCGGCTGCCTTCTTCCAGAAGCCCTTAGGTACCGACCGGCCCTGCATCGTAGAGGTCGCCGATGACGGCGACGAAGAGCACCTGCATTTCGTGCTCAAGACCGACGGTCGCACGCTGACATTTACGCTGACGGAGGAAGTGCAGAAAGGGCTGGCCTTGGAAGGATGGGAATTCCTGGCCGATTTTGATCCCGCTCTCTTTCGCCGCGGCGCCGCCGAACGATGGCGCGCCCTTGCCCAACTGCCCATCGCGCGAAGCACACGAGAAAACCCTAGCCAACAGGAATAACCGCAAAGGGACGTAATCGGCACAACTATAGCACAACAATCCAACGGCAGGAACACCTGAACTTCATACCCAAACTGCCGATAATATAAATATGGCCTACCGTAGCTTGCTCCCTGGGGCTGCCGGTCCCGACACGTAGGACGGATGGCGACCCATGAAAATCGCAAGTTCTACCGTGTTCCTTTCCAGCATGCGTCGCTACGCCGAGCTTGAGACCCGAAGAGAATCGCTAAAGGCCTGGATCGGCAATCAGCGTCCTATCTCTGACACCCCAAGCCAAGCCGGCGCGCCTATGCCGCGCGCCGGCCCCGACGAAGGAGACGCTGTCCCAGGGGGCGCGATGGTGCAGAGCAGCCTCTATCCCCTTGCGCGAGACGCCTTGCGGTCTGTTCTACCCCCTTTCATGGGGGAGGGTTGGGCTAGGGACCTAACAACGATCGGCGACTACGCGGGCACCGTGACCATCCAGGGAGACCCTCCCCAGGCTACGGCCCTCGCCAAGCAGGTAGTGGATGACCTCATCCCCCGCTGGCCGTCACGGGGCATTGGCGTGAACGGCTCCCCCAACCCTTCTACCACGAACATCGTGCGGACCTTGGCAAAGAAAGCCTCGGCGGACGGAATGGAAGACGGCGGTGCCGGGCTGACCCCCGAATTACGCATCGTTAAGCTCCTCCTGGAAAAACTCTTCGGCATCAAGGTCAAGATCATCTCGCTGCCGGATAGCAAGCCGGACGCGGAACACGCGCCCGCTCAGAGCAAAGACCGGTCATACCCTACCGGGCAACGGCAGGGTTGGGGCCTGGAATATACGCTACACGAAACACACTATGAATCGGAAGTTACCTCATTCTCGGCCAGCGGCCTGATAAAAACAGCCGACGGCAAAGAGATTCGCTTCTCGCTGGACCTCCGCCTGAGCCGCGAGTTCTTACAACAAAACTACATCAGCCTGCGCGCCGGCGACGCGGTGGACCCTCTGATCATTAATTTCGCGGGGACTGCGGCACAGTTATCCCAAACTAAGTTCGCCTTTGACCTGGACATGGACGGCATCGCCGAGGAGATCTCATCTCCCGGCCCGGGGAGCGGCTTCCTGGCGCTGGACCTCAACGGCGACGGCAAGATCAACGACGGCAGCGAGCTCTTCGGGCCGCGGACGGGCGACGGCTTCGCCGATCTTTCCCGCTATGATCAGGATCGCAATCAATGGATAGACGAGGGCGACGCCGTCTATGACCGCCTGCGCTTTTGGCAGGTAGGCCCGGAAGGCAACGAGGCTCTCGACTCCCTTCGGCAGAAGGGCATCGGCGCGATCTATCTGGGCCGCGAGAAAACCCCCTTTGCCCTGAAAGACGTGCGAAACAACCTGCAAGGAGAGATCGCGGCTTCAAGTGTCTATCTGCGCGAGGATGGTTCCGCCGGCAGCATCCAACAGGTGAATCTGGTAGCCTGACGTTATCTTTGCCATTTCTTCCGTAGGGGCGGTTCGCAGGAGCCACCCCTACGTTTTTCCAGATTTGCGCGAAGAGGCTAACTGACGTAAACTTCCCCTGATCATGGTTGCCCGGAGGATTAAGGATGCCGAAAAACTACACGGTGCACGTCATTCCGCATACCCATTGGGATCGGGAATGGTACGGCTCTTTCCAGCAATTCCGACTACGCCTCGTGCGCCTGATGGACAAACTCCTTCCGCTTCTGCAAAACACCCCTCAATATCCCTACTTCAACTTGGATGGGCAGACAATCCCTCTCCTCGACTATCTAGAGATACGGCCGGAGCGACGCGCCGACCTGGAGCGATTGGTCAGCACCCGGCGGCTGGGCGTGGGACCGTGGTTCGTCCTCCCCGACGAATTCATCCCCAGCGCCGAAGCGCATGTGCGCAACCTGATGCTCGGCCACCGTATCGCCCGCTCCTTTGGCTATGTACAAAAGATAGGCTACATCCCCGATACTTTCGGCCACATCGGGCAATTGCCGCAAATCTTGAGCGGCTTTGGCATTGATACGGCAATGAATTGGCGCGGCCTGAATCCCGACCTGCGCCGTAGTGAAGCCTGGTGGGAATCGCCCGACGGCAGCCGCGTCCTTCTGGCCATCCTCCCGCCATATGGTGGCTATGCGAATGCCGCCCCCCTGCCTCACGATGTCACCCAGGCCGCCAACGACCTGCTCTCGTTGGCCCGGCAAGAGGCCCAGCGCGCCAGCACCCATGTCCTCCTGGCCCTCGCGGGGGTGGATCACATGGAACCCCGGCCGGACCTGCCCGACATCTTGCGTCAGGCCAACCAGATGGGCGATGGTACGCAGTTCATACACTCGTCGTTGGAAGGTTACTTCGCCTCGTTGAAAGCGGCGGTCGCCAACGTCCAGTTACCGACGATACGAGGCGAACAGCGCGAGATCTCGCGCCTGCTAGGGGGCGGCGGTTGGAACTATCTCCTCTACGGCGTCCTTTCGTCACGCATCTACAACAAATTGCAAAACGCACACGCTCAGACGCTTCTGGAACGCTGGGCCGAACCATGGAGCGCGCTTCTGGCTCACGAAGGGCTGGACTACCCCGGCGCGTTCCTCTGGCGAGCCTGGCAGTGGCTCCTGGAGAATCACCCCCACGACAGCATCTGCGGGTGCAGCGTGGATGAGATCCATGCCGAAATGGAGACCCGCTTCGCCTGGGCCACCGGCATCGCCGAGCACATCACCGAGGAACGCCTGCAATTGGCCGCGCGCAGCCTTAACCTGAGCGATGTTCAAGAGGAGGAAGCCGCCTTGGTCCTCTTCAACGGCGTGGCCTGGGACCGGGACGAAGCCTTTACCGTGGATATAGACCTCCCTATGCCCTATCTGAACCGCCTGGCCCTCGCCAGCGTAGCGCAGAAGCCTGTTTTGACGGCAGAGACCGACCATCCTACCCTCCTCCGCTGGCGATCCCACGAAGAATGGAGCGGCGATAGCCCCTCCCTGCCGGATACTTTCTTCCGGGGCCTCCATCTGCGCCCCCTGGGCAGCACTGAGGAAATCCCCTTGCAACTGGAAAGCATCCAACGGACGACGGTCAGTCGCGATGCCGTGGCCGGGCCGCCCGCGCCGGTGGAGGTGATGCGCGTACGGGCCTCCTTCCGGGCAAAGGTGCCCGCCTATGGCTATCGCGCCTTCGCCGTCCAGCCCGACTACAAGCCGGTCAAGTTCCCATCGCCCTTGCATCCCGATAACGTGCTGGAAAACGAATACCTGCGGGTCGTCATCGCGCCCAACGGCACGCTGACGGTGACCGACAAGTCCACCGGGGAGACCTTCCGCGACTTGGCCTATTTTGAGGATGGCGGCGACGCGGGCGACGGCTACACTTATTCATATCCCATGTTTGACCGGGTGCTCAACACGCTGACCGCGGCCCCGCGCCTTGCCCGCCTGGCCGATGGCCCGGCGGTACAACGCTACGCCGTTGAATACGACCTAGTTCTGCCGATAGGGCTGGATGCCGAGCGGCGCCATCGGTTGGAGCAGACGGTCACCTGCCCGCTGCGGGTGGTCGTCTCGCTGGCCGCGGGAAGCCGTCGCCTGGAATTGCAAATCACCCTGGACAACCGAGCCCGCGACCATCGCCTGCGCATCGTCTTCCCCAGCGACATCGCCGCCGCTTTCTCCTATGGCGAGGGGCATTTCGACGTCGTTCGCCACCGGGTGGGCGTGGAGATGGTTCCCCACGACGCCTGGATAGAGGACCCGCCCGTCACCTACCCCCAGCAGACCTGGATGGATATAGGCGATGGCCGGCGCGCCTTGTGCCTGGCCGGCCACGGCATCCACGAATACGAGGTAAAGGACACGGAGCGCCGCGAGGTCGCGCTGACGCTGCTGCGGGCGGTGGGGTTCCTGGGTGCCGGGCGTGATCCCATGACGATCATGGGCGGGGCCGGCCCCAAGATACCGACGCCCGGCGGCCAATGTCTGCGCGAGTTGACCTATCGGCTGGCGATCATTCCCCATGCCGGCTCGTGGGATGAGGCCGAAATATGGCGCGAGGCTCATGCCTTCGTCGCGGGCGTGCGCGCCGTCAGTTTTGATACAAAAGACCCGACCCTCTTCGGCAAGGATGGCGCGGGGGTCAGGCGGCGCGGTGGCGATACGGCCCGCTCTCTGCTACGGGTGGAGGGCAAAAACGCCGTTCTCAGCGCCGTCAAGGGCTGTGATCGGGACTCCGGCGACCGGCGCGCCCTGATCGTGCGCCTTTTCAACCCCGGTGAATCGTCCACCACCGCACGCCTGACCTTCGCCCACCGGGTGCGCACGGCACAACTGACCAATCTGGATGAGGAACCACAGGCCGATCTCCCTGTAGCGGCAGACGGAAGCGTGTCCGTCGGCTTGGGGCCTAAGAAGATCGTGACGGTGAAGGTGGCCCTGTAAAGATCGGCCCCCAACCATCCCCCTAATCCCCTGCCCTCTCCCCGTTTCAGGGGGGAGGGGCAAGGGGTGGGGGCCTAACAGACGAGGCTACCTATGCACATCACCAAAGCCGTCATTACCGCCGCCGGCAGAAAACAACGCACCCTTCCTCTGCAAACCCTGATAGATAGGGACGGCGTGCAGAAATCGGTTCTCCGCATCATCGTCGAGGAGGCGCTGCGCGCGGGCGTGGAGGAGATTTGCGTCGTCGTCTGCCCCGGCGACGAGGCCCCCTACGCGGAGGCTGCGGGCGATCACGCCGGGCGACTCCGCTTCGTGCAACAGAAAGCACCTCTCGGCTACGGCCACGCCGTCTATTGCGCCAAAGGTTTCGTGAACGATGAGCCGTTCCTCCACCTGGTGGGCGATCACCTCTACGTGAGCCGAGGGGCTAAGGGCTGCGCCCAACAACTGGTGGAGGTCGCCCAGGCCGAATCGTGCGCGGTGTCGGCGGTGCAAGCCTCGCGGGAAAGGCTTCTCCCTTACTACGGCACGGTAGGCGGACGGCGCGTCCCCGGCCACCAGAATCTCTACCTGATTGACGACGTGATTGAGAAGCCGACGCCCACGGAGGCCGAACAAAGGCTGATGGTGCCGGGGCTAAGGGCCGGCCACTACCTCTGCTTCTTTGGTATGCACGTCCTGACGCCGCTGGTGATGGAGATACTGGAAAGGCGCGTCGCGGAAGCAGGCGACGCCGGCAGCGTGGACCTGTCGGGCGCGCTGGCCGAACTGGCCCGCCGCGAGCGTTACCTGGCATTGGAGGCCCAAGGCTGGCGCTACGATGTGGGCGTACGCTACGGCCTCCTGACCGCGCAGTTGGCCCTGGCCCTGAGCGGGAAAGACCGCGACGAAGTGCTATCCCAAATGCTGGAACTCCTGGCGCTGCGGGAACTGAACGCGTAAACTTAAACATTACATTATGGAGACACGGGGAACACGGAAGCCCCCACCCTAACCCTTCCCCATTGCGCGGGCTAATCATTCCCCACAAGTGGGGTATAAGGGCAGGGAGGGGGCCTGGATGAATCCTCCGTGTCCCCGTGGTTCATTCTTTTTCTTTGTGCCTACTCTGAAAATGCTGACAGAAATCATCACCTCTTCCGACCCGGCGATGCGCAACCGCTCCCTGGATGTCTTTTGCCGCGCCGCCTCCTTGGACGCGCTCCTGGCCGAATGTCGGGGGTTGGACCACCTCCGGCGCACCAGCGACAACCTCTACGAGCGCGTCCGGGCCTCCCTCTTCCTCTATGCCATCCACCGCTTCCACCTCCCCTTCAAGCCGGGGATGCAGGCCAAGGGCCTCGTGCCCTACGAAGGCTACCATCACCTCTTGCAGCGCCGCTTTGAGGAAGCGATTGAGGTCTTCTTGCGCGCCCAGGACGCGCAAGGGCCCAACGAGGCCATCTCCAGCGCGCTCGCCGCGGCCTATCACCGCCTCGGTTTTCAGACGTTGGCCGATCAGGTGCGCCGCAGCGTCCGCTCGGTGCGCGGCAACCAATGGATGTTCCGCGTCGGCCATCCCGCAGACCAACCGCTGCGCGTGCGCAGCGAACTCCTGGCAAGGCCCTCGCCGGATGCGCCTTTCCCCATCCTCAAAGAATCCACGCCCGTGCGCATGGACTTGAGCCACAGCGGCTGGAGCGACATCTTCTTCCTCGGCATGGACTTCCCGGAAGGCGCGCGCGTCCTCAACGTCTCCATTGACCTGGGCGTGCGCGGGCGCGATGCCGCGCCGCGCCCTCCCATTGAGACCTATTTCCGCGTCATTGACGAGCCGCTCCTGCGGCTGGCAAGCGTTGACCTGGGCGCGACCGCCGACGTCACCACCTTGGCCGAGGTCTTTGACTTCGCCCGCGATTACCTGGGCCTCCTGAAGGCAGCCGTCATCGCCGCCGGCCTCGTCCCGCCGGGGATAGAAGGGTCGGAGCAAAGCCTGGCCGACCTCCTGGCGCGGCTGGTAGGCCCCGGCCAGGGGATTGAAATCGTGAGCGCGGTCAACGGCATCCCCAAAGGCTCGCGCCTGGCCGTCTCCACCAGCCTGCTGGCCTCCCTCATCGCCGTCTGCATGAGGGCCACGGGGCAGGCCCGCTCACTGACCGGCCCGCTGGCCGAACACGAGCGTCGCCTGGTCGCTGCACGCGCCATCCTGGGCGAATGGCTGGCCGGCTCCGGTGGCGGTTGGCAGGATTCGGGGGGCGTATGGCCCGGCATCAAACTGATCCGAGGCGAGGAAGCCACGCCCGGCGATCCCGAATACGGCATCAGCCGGGGACGGCTCCTCCCCAGCCATCAGGTTTTCGGTTTGGATGACGTCTCCTTGGAGACGCGGGAGCGACTTCAGGATAGCCTCGTCCTCGTCCACGGCGGCATGGCGCAGAATGTGGGGCCCATCCTGGAGATGGTGACCGAGAAATACCTCCTCCGCTCCGAAGCCGAGTGGGCAGGTCGCCTGGAAGCCTACCGGATTCTAGACCAAATCATCGCCGCCGTGCGCGCGGGCGACGTGCGCGCCATCGGCGCGCTAACGACGCGCAACTTCTTCGGCCCTATCCAGACCATCATCCCCTGGGCCAGCAACCTCTACACCGAGACGCTCATTGAGCGCGTGCGCGCCGAGTTTCGTGATCGTTTCTGGGGATTCTGGATGCTGGGCGGCATGTCGGGCGGTGGGATGGGGTTCATCTTCGCGCCGGGCCAGAAGCCGCTGGCCCAACAGCGCCTGCAAGAGATCATGGCCGCCACCAAGCGCGAACTGGAGAAGGCCCTTCCCTTTGCCATGGAGCCCGTCGTCTATGACTTCTCCATCAACGAACGCGGCACCTTCGCCGAACTTCTGACGGGCGATGCGGCCCTCCTCCCGCCCGGCTACTACGCGCTGACCGTCCCGACCTTGCTGCGCCGCGATCGCGGCCAGTTATCATCGCTCCGGCGCGCGGAGTTGGACCGCTTCGGCGCGGCCTGCCGCACGAAACCGGAACTTTCCGGCATGGTACAGATTCTTTTTGATCGCCTCTTCCCTCGCCTGCGGCGCGAGGAATCAGACGGGCAAGACCTGGGGACGCTCCTCAATCAATATGGCTTTGACCGCGTCCAGCACGAGCAGATACGATCCGACCTGCGCAACGGGCGCATCGGCCTGGCCCAGAACCGCCTTCCCCTGAATACCGACATCCAGGACGTCGCGCCCGACGACGTTCGTGACGCCACCCACGATCTCCCCGCCGACTTCCACGAGATAGGCATGGAAGCCCTGGCTTCGGGCGCGGTGGCCGTCGTCTCTCTGGCCGGAGGCGCGGGGAGCCGTTGGACGCAGGGCGCGGGCGTCGTTAAGGCATTGCACCCCTTCTGCAAATTGGGCGGCAGACACCGGACCTTCATTGAGGTCCACCTGGCGAAGAGCCGACGCATCGGGCGCCAATGCGGACGGCCCCTCCCTCACATCATCACGACCAGTTACCTAACCCATGCGCCGATTGAGGAGTTTCTGGCCCGCGAGGAGCATTACGGCTATCCGGGGCCGCTCCTCCTCTCGCCGGGCCGCGCCGTCGGCCTGCGCCTGATCCCGATGACGCGCGACCTGCGCTTTGCCTGGGAAGAGATGCCACAGCAACTCCTGGACGAGCAGGCGCAAAAGGTGCGCGATAGCCTCCATGCCGCGCTCATCGCCTGGGCGCGCGAGGCCGGCGAGGGAAGCGATTACACCGATAACGTCCCCCTGCAATGCCTTCATCCCGTCGGCCACTGGTATGAGATACCGAACCTCCTCCGGAACGGCGTCCTGGCGCGCCTCCTGGACGAGAGGCCGAACTTGCAATATCTCATGGTGCACAATATAGACACGGTTGGCGCGGACGTCGCCCCGGCCCTGTTGGGGCTCCACATCAGCCTCGGCGCGACCCTCACCTTTGAGGTCATCACCCGCTGGGTGGAAGATCGCGGCGGCGGCCTGGCGCGGGTAGATGGCCGCCTTCGGCTCCTGGAAGGGCTGGCGATGCCGCGAGAGGAGATGGAGTTTAACCTTTCCTACTACAACACCCTAACGAACTGGGTCACCATTGATAAGTTATTGGCGGCTTTCGGCCTCACCCGCCACGACCTGAACGACGGCGAGAAGGTCGCCGCGGCCATCCGGAACCTGGCCACCCGCCTGCCGACCTACGTCACCCTCAAGGATGTGAAGAAGCGTTGGGGTCACGGCCAGGAGGATGTTTTTCCCGTCGCCCAGTTTGAGAAACTGTGGGGCGACATGACCTCGCTCCCCGACCTGGATTGCCGCTTTGTCGTCGTGCCGCGCCGGCGGGGCCAGCAACTCAAGGACCCGGCGCAACTAGACGGCTGGTTGCGCGATGGCTCCGCCGCGCATGTGGAATCGCTATGCGAATGGAAATGATGGCCGGCTCACGCCTATCCGCTGCCCTTCGGAATTTCAGCGGTTACTCATACATATACATAGCAGGTCGCCGGTCGCGGAACAGATGGTTGCGCCCCGCCACCACCTTATCATCTGCCGCGGCAGGGTCAACCTCGCGCAAGGCTACGCAATCGCCCTCGGCGGGGGCTTGCAACAGGCGATTCCCCTTTGTATCCAATAGTTGCGAGCCGCCGGTGAAACGGAACACTTTGCCGTTGAGTTCTTCCTCGCCGTAGCGATTCGCCGTGATGGAGAAGACGGCGTTCTCCAGCGAGCGGGTCACCATCGCCTGTTGGCAATAGGGCAAGACCAGGTTGGCCGGATGCGCGATGATCTGCGCGCCCCTGAGCGCCAGCGTCCGCGCCGACTCCGGGAAGAACCAATCAAAGCAGACCATCATCCCCACCCGCACGCCCCGATAGGTGAAGACCCGGAAGCCGCTATCCCCCGGCAGGAACAGATCTTTCTCACCTGCGAAGAGGTGCGTCTTGCGATAGACCTGGATGACCCCTTCGCCGCCGACTGCCGCCGCCGAGTTGTAGAGTCCTTCCTCGCCCCGCTCGGCAAATCCGGCCACGATGACCCCGCCCATCTGCACAGCCAATGCCCGCAGGGCAGAAAGGAAAGGCCCGCTGCCGTCGCCCCTCTCCGTGTAAGGAGCCAGTTCTTCCGGCGTCGCGTACAGATAGCCGGAGTTGGCGAGCTCCGGCAGCACCAAGAGATCGGCCCGGATGCCGCGCAGGAGCGTCTGCAAATGGGCAATGTTCTGCTCCACGCTATAACGCACCGGCCAAAACTGCGCAAACCCGACTATGAACATGGTTGCTCCTTAATAGCGGAAGCCAGAAAGGTCGGCCATACGTTGCCCCTGAACCGGCGTGCGGATAGTATAACCACGTTGGGCAAAAGGGGCAAGCGAAGGGGCAGGCCTTCCCCCTACTTCCTCAAATTTCACATACACTCTGAAGTTCGGACATGAGTTCGGACATCCAATTTTTCAGAATCCCGACCCGCCGTTCTGAGAATCTCCATGCCGCTCGCGGCACGGCATGGGCCACAACAGAAACTTGGGGGGATTCAGGGGCAGAGCCTATACCTCTCTCCACCCCTGCCCATCCTCTC
>FWPU01000774.1_pt1 | contig 101530 bp, 86 predicted proteins | sample 2228361 | NCBI WGS metagenome assembly FWPU01 (sample SAMEA103939777, study PRJEB20133) | metagenome | reverse complement strand
AAGTGGGATCTGGAGGCTGATCTGGTGGCGGTGGGCTCGAGCAGCGGTGGACTGGTGGCTGCCATCGTGGGCCACGACCTGGGGATGAAGGATGGGCTGGTGCAATTGTTAGAAAGCCTGATCCACACTGCGCCTGAGGTGGACTGGTTGCGCCTGATGTACGCTTACCCCGGCTATGTCACCGACCGTCTGATTGATGTCATGGCAGCCCACGACCAAATTCTGCCCTACCTGGACATGCCGCTGCAACATGCTCATCCCGACGTGTTGCGACGTATGCGCCGCCCGGCAAACATCGACTGGGTTTATCGTACGCTGGAAAAAATGCGCGCGGCGATGCCGCAGCTGGCGCTGCGCACTACATTTATCGTCGGCTACCCGGGTGAAACAGAAGCGGAATTCCAGGCGCTCTTGAATTTTGTTCAGGCGGTGCGCTTCGACCGCGTGGGTGCATTCCAGTTCTCGTTTGAGCCAGGTACTGCCAGCGAGCCGCTTGGCGACCCGGTTCCGCCAGCCGTGAAAGCCGAGCGCTGGCAACGCCTGATGGCTCTCCAGCAGGGCATATCGCTGGAGAAGAACCAATCCTTCGTTGGGCGTCGCCTGGAGGTGCTCATCGAAGGTCATGGCGAAGCGACAGGTGGTCAGGGCGCTATCCGGCGTCGTGGGGCTCTCTCCGTTGGGCGCAGTTACCGCGATGCGCCGGAAATCGATGGCCTGGTGATCGTCGAAGGCGAACTGCCGGTGGGGCAAATCGTGCCGGTGCGCATTACCGGCGCCATGCCTTATGACCTAAGTGGTGTGGTTGATACCGGTGTTAGAATGGCACAGTGATAGGTTGGAGAAGGCAGTGGAGACAAAAGTTCTGCCTGTTGGGCAACCTGGAGTGCTGGAATTTGCCTTACAAGCCCTGCAAGAAGGTGAGCTGGTGGCGTTCCCCACGGATACAGTTTATGGGTTGGGGGCGCTGATCCAATTCCCCGCCAGTATCAAGCAACTTTACCTTGTCAAAGGACGGGAGTACTCTAAAGCGATACCCGTCTTGCTGGGAAAGCCGGAAGAGCTGGCGCAGGTGGCGCTGAGGCCCAGTTCGCTGGCGCTGTGCCTGGCGGAGCGATTCTGGCCCGGTCCGCTAACCCTGGTAGTGCCCAAACACCCGGCTCTGCCGCAGGAACTCTCCGCTCAGCCGACGATTGGGGTGCGCATGCCAGATCATCCCACCGCCCTGGCGTTGTTGCGCCTGACAGGACCGCTGGCGGTTACTTCAGCTAACCTGTCTGGGGAAGCCAGCGCGGTCACAGCCAGCGAAGTGCTGCAGCAACTTGGCGGGCGCATTGGCTTGATTTTGGATGGCGGCCGCACCCCAGGCGGCCAACCTTCGACGGTTGTGGATTGCAGCGGTAATGAACCAGTGATCTTACGCCACGGACCGATCAGTCTGGAAGATGTATTGCAGGCCCTGGGCTGATTTTGTCAAGATATTCTAACAAAGCTTTTATCTCGGCTTCATGCTCCCTTCACGTACTTCCATATAATAATAGTTGCATTCTCCTCACTCAATACTGCGCTTGGGAAGAGTGGCCAGGACTTCACCCAAGCGCAGTTTGAGTTTAATCCGCTGTTACCCCTCCTGTTCCCGGGCGGGCCGAAACAACGCCAGGCTGAGCGTATGTCCATGCAAGAAATTGGCCTCTCCCACCGGACCGATCTCACCGGCGCAGAAGAAGCCCGCCAGGTTGGTTTTTTCGATGTTGCGTTGGATGATGGAAATATCCCCGTTGGGCCGATCGTAAAGGCGTGTGCCGCGCCCATTGCAGGTGAAGACCAGGCCGCCGCAGGGCGGCTGACGGAATGCTTGCGGAATCAGCAGCATCTCCAGGTCTTCCTGGGCGGTGAGGGCGTCGCGCAGGTGGAACTGGATTCTCTCGCCTTCCAACACGGAATCGCAAATGGCGATGGCGCCGCTGTGCTGGTCAATGCCAACCAGGCCGCGAATCAGGAAATCGCCCCGGCCCAGGCTATCGACTGCCTTGCCTTCAGCTTCGCCCCGGATGGCGCGCCCAACGAATAGACCCTTTTGTAGCAGAGCGCGATCTTCTTCCGAAAGGGTCGGGATCAGATCCTGCAGCCAGGCGAGCGGCGGGCGCCCATCCAGGCTGTAGATCACATTGCGATGGGCGGCATCCACCTTGAACGGCCGCCAGATGGGACGACAGCCCTGAGAGACAATGATATCCACATTCAGTGCGCCGGATAAGGCTACGCCAACCGCTCCCTGGGTCGTAAGCTGGTCGTCAACCACCAGCAGGTTTCCGCCGGAGCGCAGCGCGCCGCTGGCCATGCCGCCCACGACAGGTGCGCCAGGGTAGCAGTCGTTGAAGGAATGCAGTACATCATCAATGGGTGTTGAGAAGGGGTCGGCGAGCAGAACGAACAAGACCACGTCGTCAGGCGCACCAACGGCGCGACGAAACTCATCGGAGCTAAGCAGTAAATGATGCCATTCGGCGGAACCGGGCTGGAGCATGAAGGGCGTGACAGCCACGTCTGGCAGGTGTGCAACCGCCAGAGAGATGGCTGGCTCTGCCTCGACCTCTTGTTCGCTGCCGATCACGCCCTCCGATGTGCAGCCAAGTAGAACGCCGGGCTGCAGTGCGGCACGCAGCACGGCGGTGATCTCTTCCAGGTGGTGAGTGAAATGTTCGGTGACAAATAAAAAGGCAACGTCCACCCACGGCGGTTGAGCGACAGGCGGGATGCGCTGGTTGATCTGCTCCAGCAGCGAAGCGATGGCTATCTGGGGCTGTTGCTGCCTGGCAATGGCTGAGATGAAAGACATGTGGTTGGTCATCGCCTCTGTCCCGGCGCTTTACCGGCTGGTTCCACCGGCGGTACAACGCCTGCCTCGAGGAGCTGCCTGGCAGCCAGCGCTGCGCCGATGATGCCAGCATCGTTGAGCAGTTGCGCTGGTACGACGCGGGTGCGCACGTTGAGTAGATGGGCGAAGCTTTCATAATCTTTGCTGGCGCCGCCGCCCAGGATGAACAGGTCGGGCGAGAAGAGCAATTCAAGCCGCTGCAGGTAGCGATCGAAGCGAGCTGCCCACTTTTTCCAGGAGAGCTTTTCACGCTTGCGGGCGGCGTCGGAAGCCCGGCGTTCGGCGTCAACGCCGTCCATCTCCATGTGACCAAGCTCGGTGTTTGGCACCAGCTTGCCGTCAATAAATAGAGCCGAGCCCAGGCCGGTGCCGATAGTGATCATCAGCACCACGCCTGGCTGATCACGGCCAGCGCCAAAGTTCATCTCCGCCAGCCCGGCGGCGTCGGCGTCGTTGACCACCAGCGTTTGACAGCCAGTGGCTTCACTCAGGAACGCCTGGGCGTCCCGGCCAACCCAGTCCTTGTGTATGTTCGCTGCGCTGAGGATCACACCGTTGCGCACGATGCCCGGGAAGCCGCAGCCAATTGGCCCTTGCCAGTCAAAGTGGCGCAAGATAGTCGTAATGGTCTCTGCTACCGGTTTGGGTTTGGAGGGGCTGGGTGTGCGCAGGCGCTGACGGGGTGCGCTGAGTACACCGGAATCCAGGTCAACTGGCGCGCCCTTGATGCCTGTGCCGCCAATATCAATGCCGAGGATGTGCAAGCGAGAGCCTCCTTGAGGAGATTGGGGAAAGTTTGTCGAATTATGCCATAGAAGAACCCGGTTCGCAATCGCCGTCCGCCGTGTTCCTAATCTCGACGAAGATTTTGGATGTAACCCCTGGGCCGAGGACGATGACCCGATTTTCGACCAGGAGTTCCAGGTTGCCGTCGTAGCTGGAGTAGGCGATCACTTCGAGGGGCGTTTCCGGTTTTAAGCCCAGGGTCTCGAGATAGCGCAATAATCCGGGGTCTGCATCGTCTACGCGGCGGATGAGCGCCTGCTGTCCAGGACGCAAGTCTTGCAACGACTGGTCCGCCTCGCAGGGCAGGGCAAGTTCGCGAGAGGGGATGGGATGCCCGTGTGGGTCGCGTTGAGGCTCGCCCAATATCCGGGCAATGCGCTCGATGAAATCGGGCGAGATCACATGCTCCAGCCGGTCTGCCTCCGCATGTACCTGGTCCCACGGAAATCCCAACGCTTCTTGTAGATAGAGTTCCAGCAACCGGTGGTAGCGGATGATCTCCAGGGCGATTTTTTCACCTTCTACCGTCAGGAGCACGCCGTGGTGCTTCTCGTACTTTAACAATGGTGGGGTGGTGGTAGCGAGCTTCTGAATCATGCCGCTGGCGGATGCGGGAGTGACCCCCATGCGCGCGGCAATCTGGCTTGTGGCTGCCCGCCCACTCATTCGAGTCAGTTCATAAATAACTTTTAAATAGTCCTCGATCGTTTCGGAAAGGTTTTCACGGACGCGGGTTGGATTTGCAGGTATCATGTTTCTAAGCCGAGGAGCTGGTTCGCAGACGGCGACCTTTTACTGCATTATATAGCGGTATTTGACGATGATGCATCCGAGTCTCTCAGTTTTTTAGGAAAGCCTGTCGGGCGCGCTGGCGGCCGCGCTCGGTCAGGGAGAGGATGTCCTGTTGCAGGGACACCAGCCCCTGGGAGAGAGAACGCTGCACCACCTGCCGGGCAAAGGCTTCATCCCAACGCATGTGCTCGCTCAGGTGAACGAGACTGCTCTCCTGGGGGGCGTCTGGCAGGCCTTCGTGATTGAGTAGATGCATCACCAGCATGGTCTGGGCGAATTCCCAGCGCTGGCGGGCTCGCTGCCGGGCAAGGGCTGCCAGCCCTCTCTCTGGGGCGAGAAGAAAAATCAGGGCGAAGACAACCCCTGTCATTGCAGCGATCGAGCCAGCGATGGAAGCATCCAGAAAATGCGCCAGCCAGTAGCCGGCCACAGCGCAGCCAGCGCCGATCAAGCCGCTCAAGCCAATCATGCGTGACAGGTGGTTGGTGAGCAGATAGGCGGCGGCAGGCGGGGCGACCATCAACGCCACCACCAGTATCGAGCCTACCACGTCAAAAGCGCCAACTACCGTGATTGATACCAGCGACATCAGGGCGTAATGAATCAACAGGGGCGAAAATCCCAACGCAGCCGCCAGGCTGGCATCGAAAGTGGTGAGCTTGAGCTCCTTGTAGAAGGTCAAAATGAATGCAGTGTTGATGAGCAGGATACCCCCCATCAGATACAGCCCGCGCGGGCCGACATCATGCCCGAACAGGTAAAACCGATCGAAGGGGATGAACGCCGGCTCGCCAACCAATACCGCGTCTGTGTCCAGGTGAACATCACCAGCGTAGCGGGAGATGAGGATCACCGCGAGGCTGAACAGTACCGGGTAGACCAGGCCAATAGATGCGTCCTCTTTCACCAGGCGGCTGCGTTCGAGCAACGCCGTCAGGCTGACGGTGATTATGCCGATGACGGCAGCGCCGACGATCAAAAATGGTGAGGTCAGGTCCTGAAAGATGAAAAATCCGATGACAATGCCCAGTAGCACAGTGTGGCTGATGGCATCGGTCATCATCGCTGACCGACGGAGCACCAGGAATGCGCCCAGCAGCGCGCATGCCGCTGCAGTGACAACTACTGTGAGTTGAATCTCGAGCTGAAAGGCCGTCACTGCTCCTCCTGTTCTCGGAGCAATTGCTCGGCTACAACCCGACCCTCGGCGGTGATCTGCCACAGGTGGGGGGCTTTCTGGCGCGCCAGGCCGCGGCTTTCCAGGGCGCGCAGGCTTGCGAGTACGCCAGCATTCCCTGCAACGACAGCGCGCAGAGCTGCCAGAGAGTGAGCGTGTTCCGGGTCTGGATGCTGGCTAGCCATACGATAGAGCTCTTGAAGCGCCACCTCCATGCGCAGGCGACGACGATTGCGTCGCTGGCGCATCCAGTTCCACAACAGGCCGCGATTTGGCGCAAACAACAGCGATGCCAATACGATGGCGCTGGCGCAGAGTACCACCGTGGGGCCGGTGGAAAGCCCTCTGGCTGTGCTGCTGATGACAGCGCCGCTTGCGCCTGCAAGGGCGCCAAAGAACCCGGAAAGCGTCACCATCACACCCAGGCGATCCGTCCACTGGCGTGCAGCCGCGGCGGGAGCGACGATCATGGCACTCATTAGAACCACGCCCACCGCCTGTAGCCCGATAATGATGGCGATCACCAGCAGGCTGGTCAGGAGCACGTCGAGCAATCCCATTGGGAATCCCAGGCTGGCGCCAAATTCTCGGTCAAAGCTGAGCAGTTTAAACTCTTTCCAGAACAGTGCCAGTAACAACAAGGCCAACGCTCCCAGCGCGGCCATGCTGAGCACATCGCTGACCAGCAGGGCAGCCGCCTGACCAAAGAGAAAGCGATCCAGCCCGGCCTGGCGTGAGTCTGGCAGGCGCTGGGTATAGGTGAGCAACATCAGGCCGAAGCCAAAGAAGATCGATAACACCAGGCTAAGCGCGCCGTCTTCTTTGATGCGCGTATTTTTGATGATGCTGATCATCCACAAGGTAGCCAGCCAGGCAGCCAGCCCGGCGCCAATCATCAACACCAGGGGGGCTTTGCTGCGGGTGAGCAGGAACGCCAACACCACTCCTGGCAGGGCTGCGTGAGAGATAGCGTCTCCCAGCAGACTCTGGCGTCGCAGAAGAGCAAAAGCGCCAAGAGCTCCGCTGATCAAGCCGAGTGTTGAGGCGCCCAGCGCTACTGTGCGAAGGGTGTAATCGAAGAAAAGGTTGTGCACAATTTGCCAGGCGTCCATGTTGTTATCTTTCCATTGTTATCTTTCCAGGTGCGTGGTTGGAGCAGAAAAATGCTCGAGCACCGGCGTTTGCGCCTCAACAGCCGCCAACTCCTCGCGCAGGAAAGCCACACGTCCGCCGTAGGTCAGACGCAGGTTTTGTTCGGTGAAGACCTCAGCAACTGGTCCGCAGGCGATGCGACGCACATTGAGCAAGGCAACCCAGTCGAAGTATTCCGGAACGGTTTGCAGGTCGTGATGCACGACAACGACCGTCTTGCCGGCGGCGCGCAGCTCCTGCAAAAGGGCAACGATGGAGCGCTCCGTAGTGGCGTCCACTCCCTGGAAGGGTTCATCCATGAAATAAATCTGTGCATCCTGAACCAGGGCGCGGGCCAGGAAGACTCTTTGTTGCTGGCCCCCCGAAAGCTGGCTGATCTGGCGTCCGGCGAAGGGCAGCATGTCGACCTTCTCCAGCGCCTGCCATGCTAGCTGGCGTTCGCGCCTGCCTGGTCGGCGGATCCAACCGATGGCGCCATACCGCCCCATGGTAACCACGTCCAATGCAGTGGTGGGAAAGTCCCAATCGACGCTGCCGCGCTGGGGGACGTAACCCACCAGGTGGCGCTGCTGAGCATAGGGCTTGCCGTAGATCAAAACCTGGCCGGCAGCGGGCCTGACCAGTCCAAGAATCGCCTTGAGCAAGGTGGTTTTGCCGGCGCCATTTGGCCCCACAATGGCCATCAGGATACCCGACGGCGCGAGCAAGTCCACGTCCCATAAGACCGGCTGGTCGCGATAGGCCACGGTAAGGTCGGTTACTTCAATTGCATTAGCAACTTTGTCCATGTTTTGCCTCGAAGGTGAAAACAGCCTTATTCTCCGCCCAGGGCGGCGACGATGGTGTCGATATTGTGGCGCACCATGCCAATGTAGGTGCCATCCGGTGTGTCTGGGTCACCCAGGGCATCCGAATAGAGCTGCCCGCCGATGCGCACCTGATAGCCTCGGGCGCGAACCGCAGCCTGCACCGCTTCCACATTGCGCTGCGGCACGGAAGATTCAATGAAGATGGCTGGGATGCGTTGTTCAGCGATGAAAGCGGCGAGCTGGGCAACATCACCCGTGCTGGCTTCGCTGGCTGTGCTGATTCCCTGCAAACCGCGCACCTGAAAGCCATACGCCCGCCCGAAGTAGTTGAAAGCATCGTGGGCGGTGATCAACACGCGCTGCGATGCCGGTATGCGCTCAGCCTGGCTCATAACGTAGGCATCCAGCTCGCGCAATTGAGCCAGATAGGTTTGGGCGTTTTCCTGGTACAACTCGGCGTTGCCCGAATCCATCTCCGCCAGCGTATCCCGCACCTGTTCGACGGCTTTCATCCAGAGCGAGACATCGAACCAGATGTGTGGGTCGTAAGCGCCGGAAAATTCCGGAGGCGCGATCAGCAGGGAGCGGTCGATGGCATCGGTAACCGCCATGGTGCGGCGGAAATTGTGCATGCGTTCGAGCACGCGCCCCATGCCGGCTTCCAGGTGCAGGCCGTTATAGAAGATCACGTCGGCTTCGCCAAGCGCCTGGACATCGCCTTCGCTGGCTTTATAGAGGTGCGGGTCCACCCCGGGACCCATCAGAGTGATTACCTGGATGCGCTCGCCGCCCACATTCTGAACAATATCGGCAATCATGCCGGTAGTGGCGACTGCCCTGACGCGCCGCGCCGAGAGATCAGCGGCTGAGGCGGCGGGCGATGCCGAACAGCCAGATAAAGCAGCCGCGAGCAAAGCCAGGCAGGTGAAGATCAACCAAAAGCGAGTTCGATGTGCGATAGTCATGGCACCTGGGAAGCCAATCTTGTCCCAGAATTTAGTCTAGCCTAAATAATATTTTAGTTATTACCTGAAATCTGTCAAGGGTGAATTTGGTCAATTTGGACGAGAATAGGTTGACAACAATTGAACTTCTCCGTACAATCACCCCCAAACTTGAGCGCTTTGCAAGCCATCCTTCCCCAAATTTGGATATAGGAGCAACGGATGAACCAGCCAGCCGCAAATCAGCAAACGATCGAGGGGGCAATTTATCCTCCTCTACCGGAAATCGTCGCCAACGCCATCGTTCAAGAGTATGAAAGCGAGTATCGTCGCTCGTTGGAAGACCCACAGGGCTTCTGGGCTGAGCGCGCCGCAGAACTGGAATGGTTCCAGAAATGGAATCAGGTTCTGGATGAGAGCACCCCGCCTTTCTATAAATGGTTCACCGGTGGAAAGGTCAATATTGTCTACAATGCTCTGGATCGGCATATAAAAACCTACCGTAAGAACAAGCTGGCATTGATCTGGGAGGGCGAGCCGGGAGATGTGCGCTCGTTCTCCTACTTTGCCTTGAATCGCGAGGTGTGCCGCTTTGCCAGCGTCTTGCGCAGCATGGGGGTGCGCAAGGGGGACATCGTCACGATCTATCTGCCGCGCATCCCTGAGCAGGTAATCGCTATGCTGGCGACGGCCAAGATTGGGGCAGTGCACAGCGTGGTGTACGGTGGCTTCTCAGTGGAGGCTCTTGCCGAGCGCATCGAAGATGCGCAAAGCCGGGTGCTGATCACTGCCGATGGCGGCTGGATGCGCGGTAAGATTGTCCCGCTCAAAGAAATTGCCGATGAGGCCATGGCGCGCCAGCCGACGATCGAATCCTGCATCGTCGTCAAACGCACCGGCCAGGAGGTCTTCATGGAAGCCGGGCGGGATTACTGGTATCACGACCTGATCAGCTTGCCTATTGCCAACAGCCCGATTTGCAGCACCGAGGTGATGGACGCCGAGGATCCGCTCTTCATTCTCTACACCTCCGGCACTACCGGACGACCGAAGGGCATCCTCCATACCCACGGCGGTTATATGGTGTACATCTACACCACCTTCAAGTATGTGTTTGACATCAAGGATGAAGATCGCTATTGGTGCGCTGCCGACCCCGGTTGGATCACCGGTCACAGTTATATCGTCTACGCTCCGCTGTTGAACGGAGCAACAAGTTTCATCTATGAGGGGGCGCCCAACTACCCCTACCCAAACCGCTGGTGGCGTATGATCGAAAATCACGGCATTACCATTCTGTACACTGCTCCCACTGCCATCCGCGGCCTGATGCGCTTCGGCGATGCCTGGGCGAAACGCCACGATCTGAGCAGCCTGCGCCTGCTGGGGAGCGTGGGTGAGCCGATCAACCCGGAGGCCTGGCGTTGGTATTACACGGTCATTGGTCGAGAGCGTTGCCCGATCATGGATACCTGGTGGCAGACGGAGACGGGTGGGTTCATGATCTCACCCTTGCCGATTACGCCGCTCAAGCCGGGTTCGGCAACGCGACCGTTGTTTGGCATTGACGCCGATGTAGTCGACGAGGCGGGCAATCCGTTGCCCCCTGGCGAGGAAGGGTATCTGGTGATTAAAAAGCCCTGGCCAGGGATGCTGCGCACAATCTATAAAGACCCGGAACGTTATCGCAGCCAGTATTGGGGCAAGTTTGGTCACATGTATCAGACTGGCGACTCGGCGCGCAAGGATAAGGACGGTTATATCTGGGTGATTGGGCGTATGGATGACGTGATCAAGGTGAGCGGCTATCGGCTGGGAACGGCGGAGGTGGAAAGCGCCTTGGTGAGCCACCCGGCGGTGGCGGAGGCGGCCGCTATTGGATTGCCGCACGAGATTAAGGGCAACGCCATCTACGCCTATGTTATCCTGCGCGCCGGCGTGGAGAAAAGCGATAAGCTGGCGGAAGAGTTGCGCGCCCATGTAGCCCATGAGATTGGCCCCATTGCTCGCCCAGAGCACATCACCTTCGTTGACAGCCTGCCCAAAACGCGCTCTGGCAAGATCATGCGTCGGGTGCTCAAGGCGCGGGCGCTCGGGCAACCAGAAGGGGATGTCAGCACGTTGGAGGAATAGGGTTAACCGCGCCCTGAAAGCCAACGGTTGGCAGAGGCTGGCTCTGGGGGTTCAATAGGGCGTGCTCCGGCTATACTGGCGCCTAGTCGAGCCGCTGCCAGATGGCGAAACATCCCCTTGCGCCCGCGGAGCGAGGTGATTTTTACTCTCTCCCGGCGCAGCGCATGAATGCAGCTCGTGAATTTAGTTCCGGCGCTGCTCAAGCAACTATCCTGGCTGGGTGTTCTGGCCTATGGCGTTGGCGGATGAATGCGGCTGCCTGACCCAGCACGATGGTCATCAAAGATGCATGCGCCCAAAGGTGGATGAAAAATCCATACGGGGGAAAGAAGCGGTCGAACTGGATGATGAGCAAGCCGAGGTAGCACCAGGCGACCACCCGGCGTTCCAGATGTCGCCAGCCCATCCAGATGAATACTGGCAGCAGGAAAAAGACATAATGATGATACCAAAGCACATTGGGAGCGATGACCATGGCAAAGGCAAGCGCCAGGAATAACGGCTCTCGCGGTTTACGCCCGAACCAGGTCAGGGCTGCGCTGGCGGATACCAGCGCCAGAATATATATCGAGAGGCTGGTTTGGATCAGACGCTGGTGCTGGTTGAAAGACCGCAGCAGGCTGGTCACGGTAATTTGCATTGCCTCCGGCAGGCGAGCGACCATAGCCTGCACCTCCGGAGCATTGGCAACCGCCAGTTTCGCCACCAGAGACTGGCTGTTGACGCCCAGCGGGAGCTGTCTCACCAGCCATTGGAAAACCTGGGGGTAAGCGAAGAGGGGCGAGAACCCATAACGCCATGCGGCCAGCGCGGTCAGTGCCAGCAAGCCAATTGCCAGGAAAGCGATGACCTTGAAACGCCGACGCACGAGCAGATAGCCAACGAAGAGCAGGGGCGTCACCTTGGTGACGATGGCCACAGCCAGGCCGCTCCCGGCTACGAAGGGATTGCGCTCCTCCCTCCAGAATAAAAGGAACAGCCCGAACATCGTGATCACGTTGATTTGGCCAATGTGGAGCAGCTCCAGGAAGGGTGCAAATCCCAGGCAGAGCACATACCAGTGCCAGGTTTGCTGAACCGAGTAGCCATAGTGCCGGGCGACACCCAAGGTCATCAGGCTCAGCAGCAGCGTGTTGACCAGCGTGTACATGGCAGCTCGCAGCGGCAGGGAGGGCAGGTGGCTGAATGCTTCAACGACCAACAACGCTGGTGGTGGGTAGAGAAAGCCCAGGCCGATGGAGCGCTCGTGGTATGGGTCGCCGCGCTCGAGCGCCTCAGACAATGCCCGCTGGTAATAGCCGAAATCCTCCAGCAGCATCTCGGGCAGCGGCTTGCGCTCGATCAGCCGGAGCTCTGTGTACAGCCCAAGCAGGCAGTACAGGCAAAGAAAGCCTCCCAGAGCCAGGCGCTGCCATGGAAGGGTGTTTGCAGGACGAGGGCACAGCGTCATGGAGCGACCTTGTCTGTCAGCGAACCCGAAGCGGCGCAGGCAAGGCCGATGCCTTCCAACCCGTAGCCAGCCTCCACCAATTCGCGGAAGCGGTTGGCAAAGCGGGCTGCCGGAGCGCCGTCAATAATATCGTGGTCGAAGCTCAGCGTCACACAGAGGTATTCGCGGGCCTCAATGCGTCCTTCGACCAGACCAGGTTTTTCAGCAATGCCACCCAGGGTGACAGTGAGCGGAAAGTTGATGCTGGGGATGCCCCAACCGCCGCCTTTGCCAAACATGCCAATAGCGGTGACCAGTACAGAGCTGGCAAACTTGCGAAAGCGGTGTGGATTGCGAGTGACTAACCAGTAAAAAGTCTGCCGCAAGAAGCCTGGTAAATAGAGGAACAACCGCATGAACCTCATCTCCTGAGTGCGAGCAGGCTGCTTCTGGGCGGCGCGGAGTTCTTCATGGATTTCGAGGAAACTTTTGCGGTTGGCGGCGACGATGATGTGCGGCATGACCGCCTTGCCCTGTTGAGCATCCACCTCGATCATGGTGTTGATGTTAACATCATCAAAGATTACCAGGCGGTTGCGCCAATCCAGATACGCGTGTATATGCCGGTCTGCTTCCACAGCTTTAGCCAGGCAGGCGATGATCCAGGCTGTGAAAGACAGGGATTCACCTGTGTGGGCTTTGTGCTGGCGGAAAGCCTGCCGTGCCCAGGTCACATCCAGCTCAAGGAGACCATGGATGGCGTGTTTGCGTCGGGCACGCACGCCCGAGTCGATAGAGAAGCGGCGCATGACCGGGAACGGTTCGATGGAATAGTCGCGCGTTTTTTCTCCTGGCATTTTAAATTCTCCTGCTTGCTGGGTAGCTTAGGTCAGGGTGGTAACGAAAGCATCCAGGGATCTGACAATTCCAGTCCGGCTCTATAGCTATTGGTGAGCGCTGGTATGTCTGGGTGATGAGCTAAATGGACATAGCGGACTCCCTGACGGGTGCCAGACGCTTGTTACGGTTTCGATCGCGGACTGTGTTGAGGATGAGTTTTTTCAAGATCTCATAAAACGAGATGCCATATAAATCTAAGATGACCGAAAGGGCCACATCCAGTTCTTTAGGGCCAAGGGCGGGGTTGCAGTTGGTGTCGATGAAGAAATAGCGCCCAGATTGGTCGAGGCGGATGTCGAATTTGGCGTAGTCCGCCATTTTGGTCACGTTGAAGGCTTTCTTGACATACTCCTTGAGCAGAGGGTCGGCATAAGGGGTGTAATGGAAGGCGGCGTTCATTTCCGTCAACCACTGATCTTCAAAAGTGAGGAAGACGTACTTCTGCTCTGGATGGGCGAAAACCTTCTCCGCAAGATAGACTTTTTTCTTCTTTTCCTGCAGGACGATAGCGGTGATCTCGCGCCCGCTGATGAATTCCTCGACCAGCACCGGTTGTTTGTAGGTGCGGATCAGGTACTTCAGGCGCTTGCGCAGTTGCTTTTCGTTTTCGGAGACAGCGTCTTTGGTGATCTCCACCGAACCGTGCACAGCGTTCAGTTTGGAGATGAGCGGAAAGCGCAGACCGGGGTCGAGGTAATCTTCTGGCGTGTTGAAGAGCTGGTAGTATGGCACCGGGACGCCGTTTTGCTGGAGTAGTTTCTTGATGAGGAATTTATTGGTGTCGAGGGAGAGGCCTAAGATACCAGCGCCAGTGTAGGGGATATCGAGCAGTTCGAGTACTCCAGGGATGGCCGCCGCCAGGCTTTCGTCGCCTTTGACCGAATCGACCAGGTTGATGACCATATCGGGCTTGTTCCGCCGCAGCCACTCGGGCAGGCTGGCGTTGCCCGGGTGCAGCAGCACGGTGATGCCCAGGGTTGCCAGGTACTGACCGATCACCTGGGCGTCCTTCTCGGCATCTTTCTCAGTGATGAATTGCTCCTCGGTGGGGAAGTCCTCGCGGCGGACATCGCTGTAGATAATGCCGATCTTGCTCGGGAATTCGACAATGGTGTGATTCTTGTTAGGCTTGGCGATACGATCCTGCACGGTTCCATCCTTGGGTCGAAGTGGATTATGGATGCGCCTCAATTGTACATGCAATGGAAACGCGTTGCCAGGCAATGGATAGAAAATCCCCCTGAAGGTGCAAGGTTTTATGGTGATCGGCTGGTGAACCCTGGCGGTAGACTAAACTGCGCTGGAATACATTCCCAGGCGGCCGCTCATCTCCGTTGTGGGGCAAAGCCACTATCTGCAGCCCTGGTAAGTTACACAGGCGTTGGTAAATACCGGCTTACCCTCATGGATTTCCATGATGTAACTGGTGTCTTCCAGCATTTTTAAGTGTGTGCCGAAATAATGATTAAAGATCGCTCGAAATGAGTTGACCGGTGTGATTGTGGGGTATATCAGTTGGCTGCCATCGGCATCAGGCAGATAATATGCGTTAAAAATTGGCAGCAACAATTTCATTCTCAAATCGCTGCTCACTTCCCGCTCGCTGTAGGCGCGGCTGCTGTGGTCTGCCTGAAGGATGATGATGGGCTTAGGGTCGCTGTTTTCCAATATCTGGTCTATCGCCGGGAGCACCAGCGTGTTGATATAGCGCACCTGATCGGTGTACAGGTTTGGACTCCACGGCTCGCTGCTTTGCTCGCTCAACAGGGTGAACGGGTCGACGCCTGTTCTGGCTTCGCCGTGCAGACCGAAAACATATGGAGAGTGTGGAGATATCACATGAGCGCAAATAAAATAGTCACCTTCTTGATCTGCATATCTGGCCAGATGCGTTAAGGTGTAAATAACCCTTTCCCTGTGCTCATCGAACAGAGATTGCAGGGGTGTATAGTCCTTTCCTCTTGCCCTCAGGTATATTTTCCCCAATGTGGTATCCAGCAGCATGAGTTCAAAGGCGGCTTGCGGGTTCACTCGCTTGACGTTGGGGGAATGTTCGAATATATCCGCGGTGGGGATGTTGATCAGATCGTAGCCTGTATCGAAACTGACGAATAGATAACCTTGCTCTCTCAGGAAAGAGCCGACCTGATTCTTTTGGATCATGCTACTGGCGATTTCTTTAGAACGTCGTCCTGTGTGATGCCACCCCACTGATAAGCAAACTCGGGTAGGGTGTTGATCTGTATCATGTTCAGCGAGGAAGCTATGGAGTAGACCGTGTCGGTATAATTCGCCCGGCTGGAGTGGGCAATGTAGAATCCGCGCTTCTCCAGCTCGTTTAGGAAATCCGAATTGTCGTAGTTGTACAGCTCTTGTAAGATATCTGCTCTTGTATAGCCGTCCAAAATGATGTAGTAGATGTCAGGATGTAAAGGATGTTCGAATGCCTGGAGCGGTTGCAACTGATCGATGCCGCCGGTTATCATGGCTTGCTGCTGATATTTTGCAGCCAATTCGGGCAAACTCGCCGACTGATGAGCGTAGGTCAGGATGCCATAGATGGGGAAAATCAATAACACAAATCCCGTAATGTTCAGGTAATTCGTCATATGGACGGTTGTGAGCTGTCTATTGAGCACAACTTGTGCCCACAAGGCCAGGGCGAGCCCCATGACGAGCAATAGCGCCGCATCGAGTGCAGGAGATGCGCCTAGCTTTTGGGAAAGCAGGTTGTTTAAATGACCGTAAGAGAAGAAACACAGCACGCCGCCCGTGATAAGGAGGCTGGTTCTATCCCTATGCTTGACGAGCAGGTTGACCAGGTACAGGAGAAATATCACCGAAATCAGGCTGAGAATTAAAATCCTGATCGCGCCCAAACCGACGTACTTGATGTTGTGCGCGCTGGGGGCTAGCACCGCGTAGATTGTGAAGAAAAAGGGATGAAGAATTAAGGTCTTCTTCAAGACAACATAAACTTGGAAAACTCAGGCCATAAACACATTGCACAAGGATGCAATCCCGTGCGTTACATAATAGCAATTATGTCCTGGGTTGCGCCTCAACAGCCTTTTGTGGTAAATCCCTCCCTGGACTTCACAGAAGTGAGCTTATCAGCCGCGTTATCGATGACGATGGGCCCGGCAGGATTCGAACCTGCGACCAAACGGTTATGAGCCGTCCGCTCTGCCGCTGAGCTACGGGCCCCAAGAGCGGGCGACGGGATTCGAACCCGCGGATATCAGCTTGGAAGGCTGATGCCTTACCACTTGGCCACGCCCGCTGGGGATTCGTATTTTACCATAATCCCGGTATTGGTCAGTGGCACACTCCGGGGCATTCAACCGCCAGTCCGCCGTTCGGCTCAGAAGCCACGCAGGGAGATGGGAGTAACCAGGATGACCACCGGGTAGTCAGCCTGCATGGCTTCGGGCGTCATCCCCAAATCCTGGATGCCGGCGGCATACTTGCGCAAATATGCTTGCAAGCGGGCGGGGGGCGGACTCCCTGCCAGCAGGTGCGCCTCGCCGATCAGCACGCCCACATCGCCGCCATCTTCATCGGTGTTGAAGTGCAATGCCACGCGCGGGTTGCGCGCGATGTGACGGACTTTGGCTGCTCCAGCCTGGCTGAAAATCATCGCTGTTTCGCCATCCCAGTGGAACCACACTGGCCGGGGCTGGGGCGTGTTACGCCCGTCTACAGTGATGAGCCAGATGATCTCTTCTTCTTGCAGGCGCTGTTGGATGCGCTGTCCGATGGGGGAATTGAAGTCTAGCACGAGGGGACTCCTTCTCAGCGGGAAAACCCGTTCATAAAATCTGGTTCAGGTCAATGCCGCGGGCAGCGGCGCGCTGCTTCATCCAGTCTCTCTCGTTCACAGGCGGCGGGACAATTGCGGTTTCCGGGCGACGTACCAGGCTCAAAGCGCCTTCGGGGCAGGCGGTGATGCAAACCCCGCAGCCCACGCAGCGCTGGGCGTCTACCTGAGCCACACCTGCCAGTGTGAGAGCGCCAAACTGACAGTATGGCGTGCAGGCGTCGCAGGCGATGCATCGTTCTGTGTCAACCTGGTTGACGAACGCTGAACGAGCCACGACGTTGGCAATCCCCAGCTCAGCCATGCCGCGCAGGATGCCGCACGAACAGGTGCAGCAATTGCAGATATACCAGGTGCCGCGTTGGGTGTTGGTGACCGAGTGAACCAGACCCACCTGAGCAGCCTGGCGTAGAACATCCAAGGCTTGCTGCTGAGTTAAGGCGCGGACGCTGCTGCTGCGATCAAATGCACCTGGTTTTTCGTGAAGCACCAGGCAGACCTCCAGCGGGTGGGCACAGGGTTCGCCAATCAGCGCTTTCTGCTTGCGGCAGATGCATTCGGTCACACCCCAGGCTTGCGCGGCAGCGACGATCTCTGCGGCGCTCTCGTAGGGTCGGATTTCCATGCCGATGGGGATGCTTTCGCTGACCGGGATGACGCGATGCACAGCCGGAGCCGGGGCGAGCACCTGTCCGAAGGCTTTCTGGTAATATTCTTCGAACAGGCGCGCCAGTTCGGCGTCCATCCGGCTGACCTGCATCTCATAAATACCCACCACAAAAGGCATCAATTTAAAGCCGAGGTCGTTTTCCAGGCGTTCGGCGGCGATCAGACCGCGGCGCGCCATCCCTTTGAGCTGCTGCCGTAGCGCTTGTGCATCCGCGCCGAGGCGCGCGGCGATTTGCTCGGCAGTTTCCGGCGTCAGGCGCAACTGCCCAGCCAGGTCAGCTTCCTCTGGGGTGAACAGGCGCGCCAGCATGCGCAATTCCACCCCATCGGGAGTGGGCGGAAAGCCGTTGGGCAGGCTGTCCAGGCGCTGCGCCAGTTTGCGATAGGGTTGCCATTCCATTTGCGCCTCCATTGGTTGGTATGGTTAGCATACCGGAGAAATCCCCTCTGGGCAAGTGATAAATGACCTGAATATTTGCCGCGGATGGAGACGCAATTTGCGATCTGTTCGTTTCGTATTGGAATGGCATGCTCAGGAGAAAGGCCGCTTGACAGAACAGTAATTCGATAGTATCTTATTAGTATAACTAAGTCTATGGAAGCTATAGACAATATCAGGTCTGTAGGATGGCAAGGGTCGCTGAGGCGAGCCTTGCCGATGTGACGAACTCGAGGTCATTGTCTTTATGCGCCTGTCCAAACGTGGTGAATACGGCTTGCGCGCCATGATTGATCTGGCCACCTGGAAAGCCGATAACGGCGTGATTCAGATTCGCGAGATCGCCGAAAAAGAACATATTCCCCTCAAATTCCTCGAGCAAATATTGCTAACGTTGAAGAACGCAGGCTTGCTGCGCAGCAAGATGGGCGCTGGCGGTGGCTACTACCTGGCAAAGCCGGCGAACCAGATTACCCTGGGGAATATTGTGCGTGTTTTGGATGGACCGCTGGCGCCGATTGGTTGCGTGAGCCAGATGGCCTATGAGCCTTGCGGCTGCCCTGACGAGCGCGTCTGCGGGCTGCGCCTGGTGATGATGGATGTGCGCAACGCCATTGCCGACATCCTCGACCACACCACCCTGGAAGATGTTGCTCATCGGGTGGAGGCGGCGCGCGCGTACCCGGACGCCTGAGCTCAAGCCGGTGTGATCCGCCAGGCTTGATCGGGATTGTTTCAGTCAGGGACGAGCGTCGTGTTAGGTCGTAGAAATCTATACTTAAGCGCTGGAAATTATAGACAATAACTGGGAGGTTGTCCGATGAAGAAATGGACGGTTTCATCTCTCATTTGTGCAGTTCTGCCGGTTTTCCTGATTCTGTTGAGCGCATGTGTTCAGAAGGATATCGGGACGGAGCCTGGGTCAACCCCGGCGGAAGAAGAATTGCGTGGCAATATCGCGATTTCGGGCGCTTTTGCCCTGTATCCCATGATGACGCGCTGGCAGGAAGAATTCACAAAAATTCACCCCAATGTGAGCGTTGACCTCTCGGCGGGTGGGGCGGGCAAGGGCATGGCTGACACTCTGGCTGGAGCCGTTGACATCGGGATGGTTTCACGGGAGGTCTCCCCTGAAGAAGAGGCCAAGGGAGCCTTTTGGGTGCCGGTTGTCAAAGATGCGGTCTTCCCGATGATGAACGCCAACAATCCCGTGCTGGACAGCATTTTGCAGCAAGGAATTTCGCGCGCCGAGTTCATTGGCATCTACCTGACCGGGGAGATCCGCACATGGGGACAGGTTGTCGATCGCCCGGAAATCAGCGCCGAAATCCATGTATATACCCGCTCTGACGCTGCCGGCGCCCCCGAAGTGTGGGCGAAGTATCTTGGGCAGAAGCAGGAGAACTTGCTGGGGGTGGGCGTCTCGGGCGATCCCGGCTTGCTCGAGGCGGTGGTAAAAGACCCATTGGGGATTGGATACAACAACCTTGGTTACGCCTTCGATAACAGCAGTGGCTTACCTGTAGCCGGGGTGGTGGTCATTCCGATCGATCAAAACGGCAACGGGGTTGCAGATGCGGATGAGCTCATTGATACGAAGGCCAAAGCGGTTGAACTGGTTGCCAGCGGGAAGTACCCTTCGCCGCCGGCGCGGCCGCTGAACCTGGTGACCAAGGGCAAGCCAAGTGGCGTGGTGCTGGCTTTTATCGAGTGGATCCTGACCGAGGGGCAACAATATGTGGGCGAAGCCGGCTACGTGCGATTGCCGCAGTCCCAACTTGATGAAGCCCTGCAAAAGCTGCGCTAGAGGGTTTCCTTTGGTAGAACATTATGAGGTAATTCCCGTGTGTTCCATTGTCTTGTCCTAGCTCTGTTCCGGGCTGTCCGGAGACACCATGGAGATTGGATCTTCCATCGCCGCGGGGCGCGCCGCTAACCTGCATCGGCGGTTGAGCAGAGATAATTTCGCCCGCAAATCGTTTCTGCTACTCACCACATTGCCGCTTGCACTGCTCCTATCCCTTCTCCTGGTGCTGACAATTCGCTCGTGGCCGATACTGGAGCGGGCGTCGCTTTGGGATGTGCTCAGCGGGCGAATTTGGTTGCCTTCACAGGGGCAATTTGGATTCCTGCCTTTCATCCTCGGCACTTTGTGGGTTACAGTAGCGGCTGTGCTGCTGGCTGTGCCGCCCTGCTTACTGACGGCAATCTACCTGGTTGAATATGCCCGTCCGACTTTGAAAAACGCCATCAAGCCGCTGATCGACATCCTGGCAGCCATCCCCTCGGTTGTCTACGGCGTATGGGGGGTGGTTGCGATTGTGCCGATTGTGGAGAAATTGGGACGGCAGAGCAATCAATGGTTGGGCTTTATCCCGCTGTTTAGCTCTCAGAATCCAACGGGCTATAGTATTCTCGCCGGGGCGATTGTGCTGGCGGTGATGATTGCGCCTTTCATGGTGGCGGTTGCCTACGAAGTTCTCGAGTCGGTATCGCGCGGCTCGCGGGAGGCTTCGCTGGCGGTTGGAGCTACGCGGTGGCAAACGGTGAAGCATGCGGTCCTGCCGCAGGCGAGGTCGGGCATTGTTGCCGGCGTGGTGCTGGGAGCATCGCGCGCCCTGGGTGAAACGATGGCGGTGCTGATGGTGGTTGGCAACGTGCCACAGATTCCTCGTTCGCTCTTTGATGCGGCTTACCCTCTGCCGGCGCTGATTGCCAATAACTATGGCGAAATGCTTTCCATCCCGCTCTACGATGCGGCGCTGATGATGGCGGCGTTGATTTTATTGCTGGTAGTGCTGGTATTTAATGTATTTGCCACTGTGATTCTGCGCCAAGCTGTGCGGAGAACTATAGTATGAAAAAACAGCACCTTGAGGAGCGCCTGTTCCAGGCGCTGATGGTAGTTTCCTTCCTGCTTCTTGCCGGTAGCCTGGGATTCATCCTGCTGACCATTCTGGTGAAGGGATTGCCGGCGCTCAATTGGGCTATGATCAGTCAGACGCCGAAGGGTGGATATTACCTGGGCAAGGAGGGGGGCGTGCTAAACGCCATCCTGGGCTCGCTGGCGCTGGCGCTGGGAGGGACTTTGTTGGCGATGGTGTTCAGCCTGCCAATGGCATTATTCCTGGATGCTTACCTGCGCGGTTCGCGCTGGGCAGAATCCATTCGCCTTTGCCTGGATGTGCTGTGGGGGATGCCTTTCATTGTATATGGCGCGTTTGGTTTCACGATCATGCTGGCGTTGGGGATGCGGGCTTCCTTGTTGGGTGGGGTAGTGGTGCTGGCGTTGCTGGAAATACCGATCATGACCCGAGCGATGGATGAGGTGGTGCGTATGATGCCTCACGAACTGGAACAGGCTGCCTATGCGGTGGGGTCGACGCGCCTGGAAACAGCCCTGAAAGTGACCGCTCGTCAGATGATGCCCGGGATTGTCACGGCAATCCTGTTGGCGTTTGGTCGGGGGATCGGCGACGCCGCCTCGGTGCTGTTCACTGCGGGGTACACGGATCGCCTGCCAACATCGTTATTTCGGCCGGTGGCTTCCCTCCCGCTGGCGGTTTTCTTCCAGCTTGGCACGCCGTTCCCCGAGGTGCAACAACGCGCATACGCCTCGGCGTTGATCTTGACGGTCATCGTCCTGGTCGTCAGCCTGGGTTCTCGCTGGTTGTCACATCGTTTCTCCCGCCATACGGTCATGTAGGAGGAGGTGCAAGCTTGGATCAGACCATCTCTCGCCCGACCACCTGGCTGTCTCAGGCAAAAACACCGGAGACGGATGTGCACATTCAGATTCGTGATCTGAACGTGTACTATGGGGATAATCAGGCGCTAAGCAATATCAACCTGGCTATTCCCAAGCAACAAATCACCGTCATCATGGGGCCCTCGGGTTGTGGGAAGACCACGCTGTTAAAAAGCATCAACCGTTTCTTAGAATTGATTGACCATACTCGCATCTCCGGTCAGGTATTGATTGACAATGAGGATATCTATGCCCCGGGCATCGAGGTGACCGAGATCCGCAAAAGAGTGGGGTTGCTGGCGCAGCGACCTTACCCTTTGCCGATGTCGATCTATGACAACGTAGCCTATGGGTTGCGCATCCATGGAATGTGTAAGCGCAGTTGTGATCTGGATGCGAAAGTGAGGCATTACCTGGAGATCGCTGGACTTTGGGAGGAGGTCAAAGACCGGCTGCACAAGCCGGCAACCAGCCTGTCGATTGGTCAGCAACAGCGCCTGTGCCTGGCGCGTGGCCTGGCGGTGGAACCGGAGATTCTGTTGGGTGATGAGCCTACTTCGGCGCTCGATCCGATTTCTGCCCAACACATCGAACAGCGGTTGCTTGACTTGAAGGAGCGGTATACAATTGTGCTGGTGACGCATATCTTGCGCCAGGCTCGCCGTTTGGCGGATTATGTGGTATTTATGTATCTGGGCGAAGTGGTGGAGTGCGGGCCGGCGGAACAGGTGTTTGAACACCCGCAGCAGGCGCGCACACGAGCGTATTTGGAAGGACAGTTCTGAAATTGGCAACATTTGATTGGTGGAAATCTTTCTCTCTCAAGCTATATCTGGTGTGGATGGCTTTGCTGGTACTGGCGGTTATGGGCAGCGCCGACCTGGCGCGCGCCCAGACCGGGGGAAGACAGGTGCTGGTGTTAACCGCCGATTCTCCGGTGACACCGGCCATGGTGGAGTATCTGAAGCGCGGCGTCCGCCTGGCGGAGCAGCAAGGCTTCGAGCTGCTGATCTTTGAGTTGAATACACCCGGCGGCAGCGTCGACCTGATGCAGGACATTGTGGAGATCCTGCGCGCCAGCCGCGTGCCGGTGGTGGTGTATGTCGCCCCACGTGGGGCGATTGCGGGCAGCGCAGGCACATTAATCACCCTGGCGGGCCATGTTGCGGCAATGGCGCCAGAGACGGCGATTGGAGCTGCCAGCCCGGTCGGCCCCGAAGGCCAGGAGCTGGGTGAGACTATTCAGGCAAAGCAGAAGAACATCCTTAAAGCTACGGCGCGTTCGCTGGCAGAGCGGCGTGGGCCGGAGGCGGTTGTCCTGGCAGAGCGGACGATTGAGTCGGCCGAGGCAGTCTCTGCTGCCGAAGCCCTGCAGGCGGGTCTGGTGGATTTTATTGCCGCGGATCGGGTAGAGCTATTGCGCCAGTTGGATGGCTTTCCCGTTCAGCTCCCTGACGGCGAGCGCACCTTGCAGACGACAGGCGCCGTCTTGAATGAGCTGCGTCCGTCGTTTATCGAGCAACTGCTGACGATTTTGACCAATCCGAACATCGTCTTTCTGCTGCTGGCGGTTGGCGTGCAGGCGGTTTTGATTGAGCTGTACACACCCGGCGGCTGGGTGGCAGGTTTTATTGGTGTGGTCTGCCTGGCTTTAGCCGCCTATGGCTTGGGTATTTTGCCGGTGAACTGGTTTGGCCTGGTCTTCCTGGTGATTGCGTTTGTGCTTTTCCTTCTGGACATTAATGCTCCCACACATGGAGCGTTGACCGCTGCCGGCGTAGCCTCTCTGATCATCGGCGCATTGGTGCTGTTCAATTCGCCGAATATTCCCTCCTTCCAGCGCGTCTCAGTGCCGCTGGTGGTAGGGGTGTCTGTGCTGACTGGTGCAACCTTCTTCGCTTTTTTGCTCTTCGCGGTGCGCGCCCAAAAGTCGCCGGTGCGCGTGGGGGTAGAGAGCGTCGTTGGCAAGGTCGGCGTGGTGCGCGATCGCCTCAATCCGCTTGGGACGGTGCAACTGGCCGGAGAACTTTGGACGGCCGAGCTTGTTGAGGGGGAAGAAACCCTGCCGCCGGGCTCGCGGGTGGAAGCGGTGGGAGTGGAAGGTAACCGACTGTTGGTGCGCAAGGCGCGTTAACCCGCCTTTCACTGGCTAAGCTGCTTGAAAACAGGTACAATTGCGCCAGTTTGTCATCGTATTGGTAGCCGGAAGGAGTTTTTATGTCGCATTCCCCCACTCGTGATCGCATCAAACCCGAAGAGATTCAAAGCAAGCCGTTGCGCCGCCCGGATTGGATCAAGGTGCGCGCCCCCTCCGGGGAAACTTACGAGTGGTTGCAAGGCTTGATGCGCAGCAAAGCCCTGCACACCGTTTGCGAAGAAGCCTTATGCCCCAATCTGGGTGAGTGCTGGGGTTCAGGGACCGCCACTTTCTTGATGTTAGGCGATGTTTGTACGCGTTCGTGCGGTTTTTGCGACATCAAGCGTGGCCAGCCCGCGCCGCTGGACTGGTTGGAGCCAGAACGGGTTGCCCAGGCGGTGAAAGCCATGAACCTGCGACACGCGGTGATCACCAGCGTCAACCGCGATGACCGCAAAGACGGCGGCGCGCCGATCTTCGCTATGGTGATCCGTCGCATCCGCGAGTTGCATCCCGGTTGCTCGATCGAGGTGCTCATCCCCGACTTTAAAGGCAGCCTGGAGGCGCTGCGCATCGTCATGGATGCTCGCCCGGAAATCCTCAACCACAATGTCGAGACCGTTCCCCGGTTGTTCAAACGGGTGCAGCCACAAGACCGTTACGAGTGGGCGGCAGCCGTGCTTTCGAATGCCAAGCGCCTCGATCCGGATGTGCTGACCAAGTCGGGGATTATGGTTGGGTTGGGGGAGACCCTCGATGAGGTGAAAGCGGTGATGCGCGACCAACGGGGCTGGGGCGTGGATATCCTGACGGTGGGGCAGTATCTGCAGCCGAGCAAACGCCATCTGCCCATCGAGCGCTACTACACCCTGGAAGAATTCGCCGAAATTCGTCGTTACGGGCTGGAAATCGGTTTCAAGTGGGTGGAAAGCGGCCCGCTGGTGCGCTCATCCTATCACGCCGCCGAACAGGTGCGCGCGCTAAGTGCCGTACACCGCAAGTTGTATGGCGATAGCTAAATAGCCTTTTGTAGCTCAAAACAGCAGTAAAACCGCCTGCGAAGCCCAGCGAAACAGCGGCGTGGAGAAGAGCGCCAGCACCACTGTGCCAACCGCAGCAGCCAGGGTGGTTGCCGTCAGCCAGACCTCGCGATGGGCTTCGGGTTCTCCATCCCACATGTACATGACCACTACCACGCGCAGGTAGTAGTAGGCCGAGATCAGGGAGGTGAGCACGCCGATCAGGGCCAAGCCGATGAAACCGCCCTCGATTACCGTGCGAAAGAGATAGAATTTGCCAACGAAGCCGAGCGTGGGTGGAATTCCGGTGAAAGACAGCATGAAAATGGTCATTGCCGCCGCCAGAGCGGGATGCTTGCGCGCCAGGCCAGCGTAATCGCTGATCGCCAGACCTTTGCCCTCTGCTTTTTCCAGCGAAATGACCACCGCCCAGGCACCGAATGTGGTGACAGCGTACGCCAGCAGGTAGAACAGGGCAGAAGCCACCGCATCGCGGCTCAGGTCGCCTTGAGCGTACGGCACCAGAGCCATGAGAATATAGCCGGCGTGGGCAATGCTTGAATAAGCCAGCAAACGCTTGATATCCCCCTGGACAATGGCGACCACGTTGCCCAGGGTCATGGTCAAGGCCGCCAGAGCCCACAGGATTGGCGTGAGATCCTGTGTGAGTGCAGGAAAGGTGGTAACGAAGACGCGCAACAGAGCGGCGAAGCCGGCTGCTTTGGCGCCCACTGCCATAAAGGCGGTCACTGCTGTAGGCGAGCCCTGATAAACGTCTGGCGTCCACATGTGGAACGGCACAGCCGCAACCTTGAAACCCAGGCCGACAAGCACCAGGGCTGCGCCAACCGCCAGGACGCTCAGACTGGCGTTGCCGCTCCGAACTGCAGCTACGATTGCCGGCAGACCGGTCGTTCCGGTAGCGCCGAAGATCAATGCCACGCCATATACCACGAAGCCGCCCGCAAATGCACCCAGCAGGAAGTATTTCAGGGCCGCTTCCTCTGAATCCAGGCGGGGACGGGCAAAACCAGCCATCACGTACAATGGGATGGAGAGCAACTCCAACGCCATGAACACCAGGATCAGGTCGGTAGCAATAGCGATCAACATCATGCCGCTGATCGAAAACAGGAGCAAGATGTAATACTCGCTGTGGTCAATTTGCATCCGCTTCAGGTAGTCATACGCCAGTGCAATCCCGGCCAATCCACTCCCTAGAAAGAGCACGTTGAGGAACACAGCAAAGCCATCAGACGTGACCATGCCCTGAAAAGCGGTGGTCTGCTTGGTGAGCGGAGCAATGGTCAAACCCAGTGAGACGAGCAACCCAACAGCGGCGAGCAGCGCGGTCAGTCCTTTGCGCTCTTTCGGGATGAACAGGTCAACCACGACGAGCAGGATAGCCCACGCGGTCAAGACAGTAAACGGGAGGATAGCCAGAAAATCATCGGTGGTCAGGCTCATACAAGCCTCCGATCAATGAACTGCCAGGGCAGCGAACTGGATGGTTTCAACCAGTTTATCGACGGCGGGCGCCATCAGGGCAAAGAAAGGCTTTGGATACAGTCCGATCCAGAAGATGAACACCAGGATAGGGGCGAGGGTGATGATTTCGCGCCAGTTTAGATCTTTCAGAGTCCGATTTTCTTCCTTGTCAACGGGGCCCAAGAAGAGCTTCTGGAACATGAAAAGCATGTAAACCGCGGCCAGAATCACGCCGACTGCTGCCAGTCCGGCCAGCCAGTAGGTGGTCAGCGGGCCGCCAGATTGGCCTGCCTCCCAGGCGCCGAGCAGGATGGTGAATTCGCCGACAAAGCCGTTCAAACCCGGCAGACCCATGGAGGACAGAGTGACGATCAGGGTCAGGGTGGCGTATAGCGGCATTACTTTCCACAAACCGCCGAAGGCTTCCATTTCACGGGTGTGACGGCGTTCGTAGATCATTCCCACGATCAAGAACAAGGCGCCTGTGCTCAAGCCGTGGTTCACCATTTGCAGAATGCCGCCCTGGATTCCCTGGGGATTGAGGGCGAAAAGGCCTAACATGACAAACCCCAGGTGACTGACGGAGGAGAAGGCGACCAGTTTTTTGACATCCTTTTGGGCGTAGGACACCATTGCCCCGTACAGGATGCCGATGACAGCGAGAATCCCAATCCAGGGGGCAAAGCGCACGGCAGCCTCTGGAAAGAGCGGCAGGTTGAAGCGCAAAAAGCCATACGTGCCCATCTTGAGCAGCACCCCCGCCAGAATCACCGAACCGGCGGTGGGGGCTTCGACGTGGGCGTCGGGCAGCCAGGAGTGCAGCGGCCACATGGGCACTTTGATGGCGAAAGCCGCCGCAAAAGCCAGGAAGAGCCAGGTCTGGATGTTGGCCGGGATGCCGCCCTTGGCAATCAGCGCAGGCAAGGAGAAGGTGCCGCCGTATATCCCCAGCCATAAGATTGCCAGCAACATTAAAATCGAGCCGGCCATGGTGTATAAGAAGAATTTGATTGCTGCATAGATGCGCCGTGGTCCACCCCAGATACCGATCAAGAAGTACATGGGCACCAGGGTGAATTCCCAGAAGATGTAGAACAGGAACAGGTCTTGGGCCAGGAAAACGCCCACCATACCAATTTCCAGCAGCAGGAAGAACAACATGAAGTCCTTTACCCGCTCTTCGACGGCTGTCCAGGTGGAGAGAATCGAGATCGGCGTCAGGAATGTGGTTAAGAGCAGCAGCAGAATGCTCAACCCATCCACAGCCATGGTGTAGCGGATGTCGAAACCGGCCACCTGAATCCAGGGCAAATCGATCAGCAATTGCAGATCGGGATTGGCGCGGTTGAACTGCACCAAGACGGCGATCGAAATGGCGAAGGTAATCAGGGAGGTAATGAGAGCGATCCAGCGGGCGGCATTCTTCTGCTCGGGCTTTATGAATAGCAGAATCACCACGCCGAGCAAGGGGAAGAATGTCACCAGGGTAAGGGGATGGAGAAGAAAATTCATGGCTCTTCCTCGTCTTGACAGATTCCATCTCTGGCTTGGCCAGGATGGCGGGCTTGATCTTAACGAATGATAATCATCAGGTAACCCAAGATCAGGATGACACCGATGACGACCGATAGGGCGTAGTTGCGCACGTAGCCGGTCTGGATGCTGCGCAGGCGGGAGGCGATCGCCTGTGTGGCTTTTCCCAAGCCATTGGCGGTGGCGTCGATCACGCCAGTGTCCACCTGAATGGATAACAAGCGGGTGAGCCCCTGGTAGCCAGCGGCAATCACCCGATCGTGGAACCAATCGTGCCAGAAGCGCCAGTCGACGATGTCCGCCAGGAAGCGGCTCAGGGCGATGTAGGGATTCAAGATTACTGCCCAGTACAACTCATCCACCCACCACTTGCGCTCCATGCCGGTGAATATCGGTCCCAGGATCGAACGCAGGGGATCATCGGGTCGTTTGGCTGCCGGTAGAGTTTGTAGCTCCTGGTAACGGCGGCTGTACAAATACCAGGCGAGCAAAACAGCCAGCAGCGCCAGGCTGGTTGAGGTGGCGGCAACGATCCAGTTGAACCCGCCTTTCACAGCGGCTTCGCCAAGGTGTATCTCTTGAACCGCCGCCTCAATCTTGATGGTATGCTCCAACCAATGGCCAAAGGTATGCAGGACCGGCAGATTGATGGCGCCGCCCAAAATGCTGAGGACAGCCAGGATGATCAGCGGGACGATGACAACCGGTGGGCTCTCGTTGGCGTGGGCGGCGGGTTCACTGCGGTGGTCGCCGAAGAAGATCAGCAGTATCTGCCGCCCCATGTAAAAGGCAGTGAAGAACGCAGCCACGGTGAGCAGCAGGTAAACGCCAGGCATCAGAGCGTTTGCTTCGGCGAGGATCTCATCCTTAGACCAGAAACCTGCCAGGGGAGGGATGCCTGCCAGGGCGAGGGCGCCAATCAGGTAAACCCAGAAGGTCGTTCGCATGCGGGCGCGCAAACCGCCCATGTTGCGCATATCCTGCGGATCGAAATGGTGACCAGCAGACTTGAGTTTCTTCTTGAGCACCGGATCATGCTCAACGTGATGGTGACCGCTTTCCAGTCCGAGGATCACCGAACCCGCCGAAAGGAAGAGCAGCGCCTTAAAGAAGGCGTGCGTAACCAGATGGAACATGCCGGCGGTGAAGGCGCCCATGCCCACAGCCGCGACCATAAATCCTAGCTGGCTGATAGTGGAATAAGCCAGCACCTTCTTGATGTCAAACTGGGCGACGGCGATGGTAGCAGCGAAGAGGGCAGTCAGGCCGCCAACCCAGGCCACGCTCGATTGAGCAACCGGCACCAGCGCATAAAGCGGCGCGCTGCGCGCAATCAGGTAGACGCCGGCGGTGACCATTGTTGCCGCATGGATCAGCGCCGAGACGGGAGTCGGGCCGGCCATGGCGTCGGGCAACCAGACATACAAGGGAAGCTGAGCCGATTTGCCGGTCACTCCCAGCAACATGAACAGGGTGATGAACAGAATGGCGCTCGGGAAAACCGTGGCAATTTCTGGCGCTTGTTCGAACACTTTGGCGAAATTGAATGTGCGGAAAACCCCGAACATTGCCAGAGCTGCCAGGACAAAGCCGAAATCGCCAATGCGATTGGTGACGAAAGCCTTCTTGGCCGCCAGGGCGTTGCCGATGCCTTTCTCGCCTTTCTCGAACCAAAAACCGATCAACAGGTAGGAACACAGACCCACGCCCTCCCAACCGACGAAGAGCATAAGGTAGTTGTCGCTGCTCACCAGCACCATCATCGCAGCGATGAACAGATTCATGAATACGAAGAAGCGTCGGTAGCGGCGTGGGTCGCCGTTATGGCGTACGTCCTCGTGCATATAGCCGATGGAATAAATGTGAATCAGGGTGCCGACACCGGAGACGACGAGCATCATGGTCACCGAGAGCGTGTCCACCTGGAATGCCCAACGGATGTTCAACTCGCCGATCTTGATCCATTCCACCACCGGCACCACGGCTCCCTCTGGGTGTCCGATCAGAGAGATCGTCTGCAGCAACGCAACGACCAGAGAAAGGCCGGCGGCCGTGCTGGCGATTGCGCCGATGGCTTTTTCGGGGAGCCGGCTGCCCAGGACGATATTGACAAGCAATCCGATGACAGGAAAGAAGACGATCCAGGGTACCAACGAGAAAAATTGCGGCCCGCTTGCTGCTGCTTCGCTCCAGAACATAGGGCTACCCTTTCATACTGTTCATTTGATCTACATCAATCGAGTGCTTGGTGTTGAAGATGGCGACGATCAGTGCCAGCCCTACTGCGACCTCCGCCGCCGCCACCGTCATGATGAAGAAGACAAAGATCTGCCCGCTGACGGCTTCATAGGCGCGGGCGAAAGCCACGAACGCCAGGTTGGCGGCGTTGAGCATTAATTCCACCGACATGAAGATCACAATGGAGTTGCGCCGAATCAAAACCCCCAGAGCGCCCAGGGTGAACAAGATGGCCGAGAGAGCTATGTAGTAGGCTGTGGGTACCATGGTTTGCCTCTGTAAATGCTGGCGAATTCCCGTCAGAGTCTGCGCTTGGAAAGGACAATAGCGCCAATCATGGCGGTCAGCAGCAGGATGGAGGTGACTTCGAAGGGGATCAGGTACTGGTTGAAAAGCGTTCGACCGATCAGCACCGGGCCACCGAACGCCTCGCCAGTTGGACTGCCGATTGGCAGAGCGTGTCGCTGGCTGAATACGAAATAAATCGCTTCACCCAATAAGATGGCGCCCAGGGTGAGCGCCAGCGGCTGTAACCACCAGGCGGCCGGGGTGCGACCGGTTTGTTCTGCTCCCAGGAGCATGATCACGAACAGGAATAACACCATGATAGCGCCTGCGTACACGGTCACCTGAGCCAGCGCGATGAAGGGCGCGCTCAAAATCAGATAGAACACGGCGACAATGGCAAAATTCGTGATCAGAAACAAGGCTGCGTACACCGCATTGCGGCTGAAGACCATGCCGAACGCGGTAACCACAGCCAGGATTGCCAGGGGGATGAACAAAATCAGCTCAGCAGACATGTGCCTCCTCAGTCTGGATCTTTCATCAGCGGAATCGAGCGGTTGTATTTGCCCGGCTCGACCTTCTGTGGGGTGGGCTTGCCGCCGGGCGGCACCGGCACAAGGAGCATCTCCTTGGTGTAGATTGCCTGGCGGCGGTCGGTGAAGGAAAGCTCGTAGTTGTCGCCCAGTACAATGGCCTCGGTAGGACAGGCGTCTTCACAGTAACCGCAGAAGATGCAGCGCAGCATGTTGATTTCGTATGTGCTGGCATAACGCTCGCCAGGGGAATAGCGCTCATCGTCTGTGTTCTCGGCGGATTCGACGAAAATGGCGTCGGCAGGGCAAGCCGCCGCGCACAGCGAGCAACCGATGCACTTTTCCAATCCGTTTTCATAACGATGCAATTCGTGCCGTCCCTTAAAGCGCTTGCGCACCGGCCGTTTGACCTCCGGATACTGGATGGTCACCGGTTTTTCGCCCAGCATACTGCGCAGGGTTACACTCAAGCCGCGAAGGATTTCATTCAACATATCGTTTTTCTCCAGCTTTACCGATAGCATTACGAGCCAGGTATACCGTTAGCAACAAAAACAAGATCGTCAAGGCGGGTATCAACCACAAAGCGTTGAGCTGGATGCCAATGGCGGTGATGAAAACGTTTGCCAACGCGACTGGCAGCATCATCTTCCAGCCCAATGCCATCAGGCGGTCGTAGCGGATGCGCGGCAAGGTGGCGCGCACCCAAATCATGCCAAAGAGCAACACCAACACTTTCAGGAATAGGTACACAGGTCCAAGCCAGGGCAGCCGATTGACAAAGGGTCCGTCATAGCCGCCAAAAAAGAGGGTGGCGGCGATGGCGCTGACGGCGATCATCTTGATGTATTCGGCCATGAAGAAGAGGGCGAACTTCAAGCCAGAATACTCGGTATGGTAACCGGCGGTTAGCTCTTGCTCGGCTTCGGGCATATCGAAGGGCGCCCGGTTCACTTCGGCAAGGGTGGCGATCCAGAAGATCAGCGCTCCTACGGGTTGCCAAAGCACGTACCATCCAACCTGCTGTTGATGTTTGACAATCTCCAGCAGGTTCATCGAGCCTGCCAACAGCATCGGGCCGATGAATCCGAGACCCAGGGCCAGTTCGTAGCTGATCATCTGCGCCGAGGAGCGAATGCCGCCGAGCATGGCGTATTTGTTGTTCGATGACCAGCCTGCCAGGACGATGCCATAGACCGAGATCGAGGTGATGGCTGTGATGTAGAGGATGCCCACGTTGATGTTTGCCAGCGAGAGAGGGATGTCCCTGCCAAAAAGGGTGATCGTGTCACCCCAGGGGACAACCGCCATGACGATCAGGGCAGGTACTACGGTAACAACAGGGGCAAGGATGAAGATCAACTTGTCTGCTTTGGCAGGGATCAGCTCTTCTTTGAAGATCAGCTTGAGGCCATCGGCCACCGGTTGAAGCCATCCACCTGGCCCTGCCCGATTTGGGCCAATGCGCACCTGGATGCGCGCCAGGGCTTTGCGCTCATAAAAGGTGAGGTAGGCAAAGCCGGTCAGCAGGGCTACCAGCAGGAAGATGGATTTGATTGTCCATTCCAGGATCAGTGCAAAATCCATGAAGCACCTCGTTGCGCTACGCTCATTGGTCTCCTTATCCAGCCACGCGCTCGACCATGCGCACCTCAATGGCAGTCGGGGCAGTGATTGGAATGCCCAGGCTGCGCGGCACCAGCACCACACCTTCGGGCAGGCTGCTATCCAGGCGGGCGGTGACCAGGGTGGATGTGCCATTCAGCACCACCTGGGCGGGGGAATTGTTGCCCAGGCCCAGGTCGCTGGCGGTGTTCGGGTTCAGGCTGACGTAGGGTTGGGGGATGCGCTGATGCAACAATTGCGAAGGCAAGACGGTCTGCCCGCGATCATAGAGCAGGGTGATGGGCACAGCCAGGAGTGAGTTCTGCGGCAGTTCCAGCGCAGTGAGCTGCGGCCAGACGAGCGGGATATTTTCACCGCGCTCCGCAGCTGGCGCAAGCTGTACACCCAATCCCTGGGTGTTCTCATACGTCGTGCCGCCGTAATACAGATCGTGCCGGCCGACGATTGGCCACTGCGGCTCAACTTGAGCAAGGCTGGTGTAGGAGAGGCCATGGTAATCGGGTATCGCCGCGGCAATGCGCTCCATCACTTTGGAAGCCAGTTGGGCTTCCATGTCCAGGCCAAGGCGCTGCCCAATTTGCCCGGTGATGGCAAAATCGGCCAGGCTGCCGGTTCGCGGTGGCACAGCCGGATAATAACGCTGCACGCGGCGTTCGCCGCTCGTAAAGCTACCCTCGCGTTCGGTATAGGGTTGAGCAGGCAAGACGATATCTGCCAGCTTAGCGGTGGATGTGAGGAAAAGCTCCTGAACGACGAGGAATTCTGCTGTCTCCGCCATTGCGGGATCATCGCCGGCAGGGTCGGCTGCGACGGCATAGATGGCTTTGGCAGATTTCATAGCAGTTTGCAAATCGGGGTGCGGCCGAAAGCCCATGTCCCAGGCACCTTGTTCGTTTGCTTTTTGCCAGACACCGATCAGGCCGTTGTTCCGTTTTCCAACGTGGCCAGTGGTGATCAGCAGGTTGGCGCATGCCTGGGCGAGCGCCTGAGAAGCCTGCAATCCAACGCCCTCACTGCCAAAGAGGATAATTCCGTTCTCTGCTGCCGCGAATGTTTTGGCCGCGGCCAGCAGCTCTGGCGAGCGCGATAGATATTGAACAGCCTCGGGCAGGCTGGGGCGCTTGGCGGACAGGGCGTTGACCATCGCCAGCACCGCCGCGGCTTCAGCACCATAGGGATAACGTACCACATGGGCGGCGTAGCGGTCGAGACGGGTTGGTCTGGGGTGTAGGACGATCAGGCGTGCGCCTCGCTCGGCTGCTGCCTTAACGCGCAGCCACCAGATGGGGGCTTCTTCGTGCAGGTTGGAAGCCACAACCAGGATAGCCGTCTCGGCGCCGAGGTCGGAAAAATTGGTGCCCTTGCCCACGCCGACCTGCGCTGCCAAATCGCCGCCGCCCATGGTGGTGTAGAGGACAGATTGCCCACCAAGCGCGGTGGTCAACTGATGCAGGTTGAACAGGTCTTCGTTTGAAAGACGCCCGCCTGCCAGCGTGAGCAGTTCTGCACCTGCCTGGCGGAACCGGTCGGCTGCCAGTTGCAAAGCCTCATCCCAGGTGGTGGGCATCAGCTCGCCGTGCTTGCGCACCAGCGGCTGGGTCAGTCGCTCCGGGCTTTCGCTGAAGTGATACGTGAAGCGACCCTTGTCGCAGATCCAAATTTCGTTGACCGCCTCGTTCTGGCGCGGCATCACCCGCTTAATTGTCCATCCACCGCCCGTCTTGGCCTCGCGACGTACGTTGAATACGATGTTGCAGCCAACGGGGCACTGAGAGCAGAGCGAGGCAGCCCCTTTCAGCTCCCAGGGACGGGCGCCAAAGCGGAAGTCGGCGGTGGTCAGGGCGCCGACGGGGCAGATATCGGTGGTGTTTCCAGAAAAATACGAGTCAAAGCCTGGCTCGGAGAAGGTGACGATTTCCAGGGCGCGGCCGCGCTGGTAGAAGCCAATTACCGGATCGGCAGCAATCTCGCTCTGGAAGCGCACACAGCGCCCACACTGGATGCAGCGCTCGCGGTCGAGATAGATCAGTTCACCCAGCGGGACGTGCTTTGCTAGGTGCATTTTCTCGTCATAGAGGTAGCGGCTGACCCCAGGCCCATAGCCCATGGTCAGGTTTTGCAGTGGGCACTCGCCGCCCTTATCGCAGATTGGGCAGTCCAATGGGTGGGAGGTGAGCAGGAATTCGAGGATATCCTTGCGGCCAGCTTTGACCTTATCGCTTGCACCCAGCACAACCATGCCTTCGGATACCGGAGTTGTGCAGGCAGTCTCGAGTTTGGGATTGAATTGGATTCTGAGCGATCCGTCGGCCTCGCGGACGAATTCGCCGCTGGTGCGATCGATCACCGGGCGTCCGACCTCCACCAGGCACATGCGGCACATGCCAACCGGCTCCATTTTCGGATGGTAGCAGAATACCGGAATGTCGATGCCGGCTTGTTTGGCAGCGTTAACAATCAGGGTGCCTTCAGGCACCGTTATCTGTTTTCCGTCAATGGTCAGGGTTACCAGCTTCGCCATGCAACTGCTCCACGCATTAGTCTGCGGCTGTCGGCGTTGTCTCCAGCTGCTCTTCTCCAGTCGGGATAACCTGGCGGAAATCGTCTTCGAAGCGTTCGATTCCAGAAAGGACAGCTTCGATGGAGAACTCGCCCAAGGCACACAGACATTTTCCCTTGATCTGGCTGGCGACATCCCGCAGCAATTCCACATCGTCCCAGGTCGCCTTGCCTGCGGCGATGCGGTCGGTGAGATGCATCATCCAAAAAGTGCCTTCCCGACAGGGGGTGCACTTGCCGCAAGATTCGTGCTTGAAGAAGTGTATCGTTTTATTGATCAGCCAGGCAATGTTGACCGAATCGTCAATTACGATCACCGAAGCCGAGCCAAGCTGGGCGCCCACCCGCGGCACGCTCTCGTAATCCATGGGCGTGTCGAGGGCTTCGTCGGTGGCGACAATCAGGCTCGAAGAAGCCCCCGCTGGCATGATCGCCTTGATCCTGCGGCCGGCCGGGATGCCCCCGCCGTGTTCGAAGATCAATTCGCGGAAGGTCGTGCCCAGCGGCAGTTCGTAATTGCCTGGCTTATTCACATTTCCGGACAGGGAGAAGATTTTAACGCCAGGGCTTTTATCCGTGCCGTAGCTGCGGAACCAGTCGGCTCCGTTGGCGATGATCAGCGGCACATTGGTAAGTGTCTCGACGTTGTTGACCACGGTGGGCTTGCCGTACAGCCCATAAGAGGGGGGAAAAGGCGGGCGCAGGCGCGGTTGCCCCAGCTTGCCTTCTAACGACTCGAGCAGGGCGGTCTCTTCGCCGCAGATGTATGCGCCGGCGCCCAGATGGGTGAACATGCGCAGTGAATAATCCGTGCCAAAAAGGTTGTCGCCCAGCAACCCAGCCTGTTCCATCTCGGCGATGCGCAGATCGAGCTGATGGGCGATGTGCCAGAATTCACCGCGCAGGTAGATGTAGGCTACATTCGCCTGGTTGGCATAAGCAGCGATGGCAACCCCCTCCAGGAACTGGAACGGGTTGCCCTCCATGATCTCGCGATCCTTAAATGTGCCCGGTTCCGACTCATCGGCATTGGCGACAACGTAATGGGGCCAGTTTTGGTTATCCATGAACGACCATTTCAAACCGGTCGGGAAGCCTGCCCCGCCGCGGCCGCGCAAGCCAGAAGCCTTAACAATCTCGGTGACCTCCTGCGGTTTCATGGACGTTGCCGCTTTGCGAAATGCCTGAAAACCACCCAGGCGGCGGTATTCGTCCAGCTCTTTGATGCCGGGGAAATCGCGATGGCGCAGCAGAAGGTGCTTACCTTCCATCTTTGCCTCCCTCCTGTTTGCGCCAGCGTTCCACCAGCTCGAGGGCGCTGTTGACCGTCTGGTTCTCATAATATGTCAGGCCTTCGCCCGATTGCACCTGGAAGACGGGCGCTTTATCGCAACCAGCCAGGCACATAACTCTTTCCACCGTCACCAGACCGTCGGGAGTGGTTTCGCCCAGGCGGATGCCCAGGTTTGCGCACAGCTTTTCCAGGAACTCCTCTGCGCCGCGCAGGGCGCAGGGCAGGTCGGTGCAGACCTGGATGCGGTATTTGCCATCAGGAGCGTCGTAGTAGAGCGTGTAAAAGCCGACGATGGAAGCTACATCAGTGGCGCTGATGCCCAGAATCTCGGCAATGTCGTCGAGGGACTGCTTGGTGATGTACCCTTGTTCCCTTTGGGCGAGGTAGAGCAGGGGCATCACCGCAGAGCGAATCTGCTCGCCGGGGTATTTTTTGAGTATTGCTTGGATCTCTGCGGGGTATTTTTCGGTCAGGAGGTTCACCGGTCAACGTCTCCCAAGACAATGTCAATCGTGCCGATCAGGGCAACCAAATCGGCGACGAGATGGCCTTTGGAAAGCAGTGGCAGAATCTGCAGGTTGGCGAAGGAAGGCGTGCGCCAGTAGACGCGGTACGGATGAGGTCCGCCATCGCCTTCCAGGAATACACCCAGTTCACCGCGCGGCGATTCAACTGCCACATAAACGCTGGCTTTCGGGGCGGGGAAACCTTCCGTCCACAACTTGAAGTGATGGATAACCGCTTCCATGCTGACGCCGAGCTCAGAGCGAGGAGGGGGGACGAATTTGCGGTTGTTACTGCGCACGGGACCATAGGGCAATTTATCCAGCGCCTGCTGCACAATGCGCAAAGACTGACGCATCTCTTCAATCCGCACCAGGTAGCGGGCGTAGGTGTCGCCATCTGTATGGGTGGGCACATCGAATTCGTAAAGTTCGTAGCCGGAGTAGGGTTGAGCTTTGCGCAAATCATGGGCAATGCCCGAGGCGCGCAAGGTGGGGCCGGTTACGCCCCAACGGATGGCATCTTCTCGGCTGAGCACGCCGATCTTCTTTGTGCGCTCCAGAAAGAGGGGGTTTTTTGTGAGCAACTGCTCGTATTCGTCGATGCGCGCAGGGAAAAGGCGCAAAATCCGGCGCACGGCGTCTTCAAACTCCACCGGCACATCACGCCAGAGCCCGCCGGGGCGGAAGTAAGTCGCCATCATGCGCTGGCCGCCGCACATTTCGATCACGTCCAGAATCATCTCGCGTTCGCGGAAGCAATACAAGAAGACCGACATGGCAGCCAGGTCGAGCGCATGCGTCCCCAACCAGACCAGGTGAGAGGCAATGCGCTGAAGTTCGGTCAGGATGACGCGCACGGCCTGAGCGCGTGGTGGCACGTCCAGGTCTACCAGCTTCTCAATCGCCAGGCAATAGACCAGGTTGTTGCCAACGGTATTGAGATAATCCAGCCGGTCGGTCATGACGGCGGCTTTTTCATAGGTTTTGGCTTCCATATTCTTCTCGATGCCGGTGTGCAGAAAGCCAATGTCGGGGAGGCAATTGACCACCGTTTCACCGTCCAGCTCGAGCAACAGGCGCAACACCCCGTGTGTGCTGGGGTGCTGTGGGCCCATATTCAGCAAGACGGTCTCGCCTTCAACCGCCCGGTCGGAGATCAGGTGCCTGAGTTCATCCAGGGTAATCTCGGTTTTCTCAAACATGGGTATCTCGCCAGTCTACTGAAAAGCAGTCACGATTTAGCGTAGGGCTTGCGCCTGTCAATCTCGTCATAGTTGAACGAGAACTGAACTTCTTCGTAGCCCAGGGGGTAATCTTTGCGCAAGGGATGGCCAACCCAATCGTAGGGCATCAGGATGCGGCGCAGGTCAGAGTGCCCCTCGAAGCGAATGCCGAACATATCCCAGATTTCGCGCTCGTACCAGTTGGCGTTTGGGAAAACCGGTTCGATGGAGTGAATTGTCGGAGCGTTTCCGTTGAGCGGGACGCGCAAGCCCAGGCGCAGGTTGTGCTGATACGAATAGAGCTGGTAGATGAGGTGGAAACGCGGTTGTTGTTCAGGCCAGTAGTCTACGGCGGTTTCGGCTGCTAACATCGCGAAGCCGAACTCGTCCCGCAGTGTCTGGCAGGCAGCGACGATGTGCTCAGGCGGCAGTTGAACGCTGATCTGATCACGGAACTCGCTTGCCTGCGCGCCGAAACGTTCAGCAAGGGCAGCAATAGCGGCTTGAATGTGCTCGTTCATCTGCTTTGGGATCTCTACTATGTTTCTCGGAGTAACTTATGAAGAGGTGCAGTTCGGGTTACGCCCAATCTTTGATTTTTTCGCCGCGCACTTTCTCGTGCAGAGTGAGAATGCCGTGGATGAGTGCTTCCGGGCGGGGCGGGCAGCCGGCCACGTAGACGTCTACTGGGACGACTTCGTCCACCCCCGGTACGATCGCATAGTTGTTGAATACACCGCCGCAAGAGGCACAATCGCCCATAGAAATCACCCACTTAGGGTCAGGCATCTGGTCGTAGAGGCGCCGCAGAACTGGCGCCATCTTGCGGCTGACGCGCCCGGCGACGATCATCAAGTCGGACTGGCGCGGGCTGGCGCGCATTAATTCCATACCAAAACGGCTCATATCATAATTGGAAGCCTGGGCAGACATCATCTCGATGGCGCAGCAGGCCAGGCCAAACAACATCGGCCACATGGCGTTGGTGCGCGCCCAATTGACCGCCTGTTCCAGCTTGAGAGTAACTACTCCCATGTTGCCAAGTTTTTGCTCTACTCCCATTCCAAAGCTCCTTTTTTCCATGCATACACATAACCAACCGCTAAAATTAGGACGAAAATGAGCATCTCGATCAGGCCGAACAACCCAAGCTGGCGATAGACGATTGCCCAGGGGAGGAAGAAGACCACTTCGATATCAAAAAGGATGAAGAGCACCGCCACCATGTAAAAACGAACTGGCATGCGGCGCGTGCCAGGCCCAAAGGGAACCATGCCGGATTCATAGGGTAGCGACTTGCGCGAAGTGGGGCGACGCGGCCCAAACAGGTGACCAAGCGCCACGACCACAAATGCCAGGAGCGTGGCGAGTATCAGCAGGATGGCAATGGGTACATATTCGATTGGCATGAGACGTCCTCGATCAAATACCGCTTTTCTCCGGCAGCATAATTGAGCGCATGCTTGCCAAGAACTGGATGAGCCATATTCGGATGATTGATCTCAAATTTACCTGGGATGTAAGTGTATCACAGGCAAGTTCAGGTGTCAAATTTCACAATAAGAAGTGTGTAGAGGCGACGAAGCGTGGGTCAGCCTTGCTGGCATCATCCCAAGAAGTCGCGCAGGTGGCGGCTGCGGGTTGGGTGGCGCAGCTTGCGCAACGCCTTGGATTCGATCTGGCGAATGCGCTCGCGGGTGACGTTGAAGTGCTGCCCAACCTCTTCCAGGGTGTGATCCTTGCCATCGGCCAGGCCGAAGCGCAGCTCGAGCACCTGGCGTTCGCGATCTGAGAGGACGGCCAGGGCGTTTTTCACCGATTCGCGCAGCATCTCGCGGGCGGCGGCGTCCATCGGCTCCAAGGCTTCTTGATCTTCAATGAAGTCGCCAAGCTGGCTGCTTTCTTCGGCGCCTACCGGCATCTCCAGCGACATCGGTTCTTCTGAAGCGCGCAGAATCAGGTTAACCTTGGCGGCGGCGCGCAGCCAGCGGCGACGCACCTCCGCCGGGATGGGTGCGCCTTCCAGGCGAGCGCGGGCGATAATGTGTTGATCTTTGGGGTCGAGATAGCCAGCTTCCAGGGCGATTTCCTCGCTGGTGGGTTCGCGGCCCAATTGCTGGGTGAGTTTGCGCTGGACGCGCACCAGGCGGTTGATCGACTCGAAGATGTGCACCGGGATGCGGATGGTGCGCGCCTGGTCGGCGATGGAGCGGCTGATGGACTGGCGGATCCACCAGGTGGCATAGGTGCTGAACTTATACCCACGGGCGGGGTCGAATTTCGATACCGCCCGCAACAGACCGATGTTGCCCTCCTGAATCAGGTCTAGGAAAGAACTGCCGCGGCCGATGTAGCGTTTGGCGACACTGACCACCAGGCGCAGGTTGGCGCGGATGAGGGCATGTTGAGCCTCGATCGCCCGCTGGTTGACCAGCTCCAGTTCTGCTTCCAGTTCGGCTTCGGGCGGCAGGTTTTGGACGAACTCGTTTTCGGGCGGCACGTTGCCATGTTCGCGAATATATTCCAGCAGGTAAGCGGCGGTTGGCTCAGGCATCAGGTAAAAGCCCAGATACACGGTGATAGCGTTGCGTGCCAGGGCATCCCACAGGGCGTCTTTTCCCCACAGACCGTTGTCCAGGTAGGCGCGCAGGTAAGAGGGCGTCTGATTATCCCAGGAGTGGCGGAGCATTTGCGCCTCGGTGAGGATCAGGCTCAGGTCTGGACAAGGGTGCTTGAGGCGACGCGTATCTTCCACAACGCGCCGCCAGGCGATCTCCAGCTCGTCGTAAAAAGCGCGGTAGATGCGGGTGGCTGAGGGGCGGCGGTCGGGCCGGGAGCGGCGTTTGCTGGCGCCAGCCTCATCCCAGGCCAGTGGATGGCCGCGGGTGAGAGTTTCGACGCGCCGGACCGCCTCCATGCGCGTGGCCAGCCAGAACTCCTGATCCACGTCGAGCAGTTCAATATCGCCGATCTCCTTGAGATATAGCCGCACCGGGTCCTCGCTCAGTTCCATCATCAGAGCGGGGTGTTCCAACAGGTCAAGCGGCTCCTCGCGCGCCAGTTTCTCCAGGTCGGCTACTTCCATGGCGAGAGTTTCCTCGTCGGGTTCTTCCAGTGGTTCCGGGAGGTCCAGATCTGTCAGCAGTTCATCCAGCCCGTTGGCAGCCAGATCTGCCAGGCTGTTCAAATCTTCCAGGGAGGGTTCGTCCGAGGCGGCTGGCGGTTGCTGGCGGGTTTTGGAGGGTTTGTGCTTCTCGGTCATCAGTATATCCCGGTTTAACGGCCATGAAGGGCGCGACTGGTGTAATGGCCGCGCGCTTGATCCAATCGCTCGATCAGGTTCGTGTGCTGCAACACAGCCTTTTTGTAGCCTGCCAGGCGCTGATCGCCTTGCTGTTGCGCCTCTTCGATCATAAAGCGCAAGTAATCCAGGCTTTGTCGCAGGTTGCTCTTGCGCAAGTCGAGCAGCCCACGCAGCACTTCGCTGAGCACGCGCTCTTCATTCGGATCAAGGGTCGCGGTGCGGGACAGCAGGTCGTCGGCGACTTCCATCAAGGGCAGTGAGAGGCGGCTGAGGACGTAATCGAGCGGTTCGGCGGCGTCCTGAGCCAGGGATTGCTGGAGCAGGCGTAAGATAGCCTGGTGATCGGCATGGATCAGATCCTCGGGAGAGAGGCGCGGCAATCCGAATTGCTGCAGCTCGCGATCGACGCGGTAGATCAGGTCGGGGCGGCGCAGCAGCACGCCAAGCAGGAAAGCTTCCTGGGCGTGGCTTCCGGCAACCGGGCTGAGAATCTGGGTTGGGGCAGCCTTGGTTCTGGGGCGAGCAGCCGTAGCGCGGCCGCGGGCTGCTCGAGCAGCGCGGGCTGGTTCGAGCGTCAGCGCGTCCTCTTTCACGCGCAGCAGGCGAGCCAGGCGCTGACGGTAGGTGTCTCGCTCAATTGGGCTGGGAACGTCCTGTATCAGTGGCAGGACGCGTTCAGCGATTTCGCTTTTGACCTTTGGGTCGTTCAGATCGCGTCCAGCCGTCAGGGCTTCCATCACGTGGATGACCACCGGTTTGGCTGCCTCAACCAGGCGCGCCCATTCCTGCGGGTCGCGGTTGACCACCTCGTCTGGATCATGACCGGGCGGTAACGTCGTGACGCGGATATCGGCTTGCAGGCGCGCTTCATAACCAAGCAGGCCGCGGGCGTCAAAAACAGCCTCTGACTGGCGGTCCATGGCGGCGCGAGCAATCTCCAGCCCGCGCAAGGTTGCTTTGTCGCCAGCGGCATCGGCGTCGAGAGCGAGGATGATGCGGCGCGCCAGGCGCTTGAGCAGGCGCATGTGGTGCTCGGTGAGGGCGGTGCCCATGGGGGAGACGGCTTGTTCAAAACCAGCCTGGTGGAGGGCGATGACATCCAGGTAGCCTTCGACGATGACCGCGTACTCGGACTGGCGGATGGCTTTGCGGGCGCGATCCAGGCCGTAGAGCAGGCGGCCTTTATCGAATATCGGCGTTTGAGGCGAGTTGAGAAACTTTGGCACATCATCGGGGTTGAGGATGCGAGCGCCAAAGCCCGCCATGCGCCCGCGCTCGTCGCGGATGGGGAAGGTAATGCGATGGCGGAAGCGATCGTAAACCCCGCCGCGCGCTGCAGCGCCTGGCGCAGCCGACGTCTCCATGCGGGGTTCAGCTTCCTCACGCACGGAGACCAGACCGGCTGCAATCAAATCCTTCTCGCTCGCGCCTTTGGATTTGAAGTGGGTGGTCAGGGCGTCCCAGGAAGCAGGGGCGTAACCCAGACCGAAAGCCTCGATGGTTTCGTCTTTCAGGCCGCGCTGGTGCAGGTAGTCGAGTGCCTGGCGACCGGCGGTGGTGTGGTGCAAATGGTGGCGGTAGAAAGTAACCGCTTCTTCCAGAAGCAGACGCAGGTTGTCATGTTCTTCGGCAGCGGCTTGCTCGGCCGGGGTGGGCGGTCTGAGCTGAACGCCAGCCTTGTCAGCCAGGAAACGCAGGGCCTCGGGGAAGTCCCAGCCTTCTTTTTTCATGATGAAGCGGAAGATATCGCCGCCCTCGTTGCACTCTCCAAAGCAACGCCAGGTGCCGCTTTCGGGAAAGACGGCAAAGGCAGGGGTGCGCGTGTTAGGATGGAAAGGGCAAAAACCTGTATAGTTCCTGCCGGAACGGCGCAGTTGCACCGTCTCGGAGACCAGGTCGACGATGTCAATCCGAGCCTTGATTTCATCTATTACGGATGACATGCGTGCTCACCTTCCATCGCTTCGGCTCGCTCATTTGCGGGGCAAGCCCGCAAGGAGAATTATACCGTAGAGGGGGAGATGGTGGCCGACGGTTGAGTCGCGTTAATTGACGCCCGTCATACCTTCGATCTCTGATCAACAAGATTGATAAGCCATGTGGGGCGATTTGCGGCTACAATTCAGCCATGGCTAGTTCCAGCCTCCCGCCTGAACTGTACATCAGTGTGGATGTCGAGACCGCCGGTCCGAACCCGAGTCAGTACTCATTGCTGAGTATCGGCGCCTGCACCGTGGACGATCGCCGGCTTACTTTTTATGTTGAACTCCAGCCGGTCAATCAGGAGATAACCGCCGAAGCGCAAGCCATTCACCAACTGGATCTGCGAGACCTGGCCGAACGGGGTTTGCCGCCGCCTGTAGCCATGCGCGAGTTTGAGAGCTGGATCGAGGAGGTAACGCCAGTCGGCTGTCGGCCGGTCTTCGTGGCGTTCAATGCCCCTTTCGACTGGATGTTCATCAACGACTATTTCCATCGTTACCTGGGCCGTAACCCGTTTGGCCATACCGCCCTGGACATCAAGGCGTTCTATATGGGGGCAAGCGGCGTAGCATGGTCGGAGACGACCAAAGAGCACCTCAGCCCGCGCTACCTGGGTGGGCGGGACATCAGCCACAACGCCTTGAGCGACGCCTTGGACCAGGCGCAGATTTTCGAGGCGGTGCTGACCGAGGTCAAAGCCGCGCCGGCAAGGCGGCGGGGTTGATCCTGATGGATTGTCTATAGTATTGACTGGAGTGAACCCATGGATGCAAATGCTCACGATTTTGATAATGCCCTGGAGAACTTGCGTCAGTCGGCGCAACGATTGGGGATTGAATTGGATGAGGCTGAAGCCCTGCAGTGGCTCTCGGCGATGGCCGCCCGAGAGGGCGAGCAGGCGGTCGCCTACGACGAGCGCAGCGGGATCTTTGGTCATCAGGTGGCGCTGCTCGATTTCAGCCCGGCGGAGCTGGAGCGATTTCGGGAGATCGGCCGGCTGGTGGAGTTCAAAGATGAGCCAGGCCGGGTGGAGACCGCTTTGGCGATCTCAGGGTCATCGGCGCAGTCCAAAATCCAGACTTACCCGGGCGATGTAGACTTCTTCGAGCGGGTGAACATCCTGGCGCCGAGCCGCCAGGAAGCCTGCCAGATACTCTCCCGATTGATGCGTGAGAAAGGATTGAGCACGTTACGTGGGCCGGGGTACCAGTTGGTGCAGGTGCGCTTTGGCAACTATCCGACGACTGTGGCGCGCGAAGGCAAAATCTGTAAGGCGGGCACTTCGGTGACCTGGACAGCCGAGGAGTTGCAGGCAGGGCAGTTTGCGGCAGAGCTGCCGGACGGAACACCTGTGACTATCACCTGGGACGAGGTGGCAAACGACCCAGGCTGGTGCAAACTGGATTGGGTGGTAGCCGATCGGTTACGCGGCAGCCTTGCCAACACCAGCAATATGCTGGATGTCACCTGGGAAGCCCCGGATGGCAGCATCCAGCCTTTGGATGGCTACCTGGACGCCTACTTCCAGGAAGTTTACCTGGAAGCCAGTTCGATCCCCATTTTTGCCAAGCTTGCTCAGCATGTCTCTGCCGACGCCCTGGATCACTATGTGGAGCAACTGGAAAAAGAGGTTAAAAAATACCTGGCTGCCGATCCGGCAAACTACGGCAAAGCCGCCAAGCGCATGTATAACATCTTCCGCCTGACTGGACGGTATGAGGAAGCCGCGTTTCTGCGGGAGCTGTTCGATGAACCGGCGGCAATGCTTTATCAGGTTTGGTCGCTGATTCGCACTGTGGAAGAAGCCTGCAGCCCGCAAAGCCCAATCTCGATTGAAGATGCGCTGGCGCAAACCGACCAGTTGATCCTGGCTACAGTGCAGGCGTTGGAGGGCGAAGAGGAACGTGAAATCGTGCGTCGGCTGTTGCGCTTTCGCGATGCGCTAACCCGTCAGAGTAGCAACGAGAAGCTGGGAGCCGAGGCAGAGGCGGCGCAGGCGGAGGTAATCAACGTAGTGAACAACTTTTTCTACGAAAAGTTGACCGCTATGCCGACGATTAAGAGCTATATCGAGGCGGTGCAGTAGGGGCTAGAACCCTTCCAGTCGAGAGAGGTCGGCTACGCCATTGGCCAGGGCGGAAATGCGCTGCAGCAACCCCAGGCGGTTGCGTTGCAGGGTTTCGTCTTCTGTCATCACCAGCACCTGGTCGAAGAAGCGGTTGATTGCCGGGATCAGCGGCAGAAAGGCGTGCAAGAAATCGTCTACTGAACCGGGTGAGCGCGGGGTTGCCTCAGCCTGAGACAGGGCGGCGTACAGCTCAGTCTCAGCCGGTTCAACCAGGTTGCCCGCCGAGAGGGGAAAAGTTTGCTCGAATGGGCGGGTGATGCGCACACAGCGGGCATAGGCAGGCAAGATGGTGTGCCAATCGGGGCGAGCTGTCCAGGCGGCTAGCTGCCTGACGGCGCGAGCAGCGCGGGCGGGGTTGCTCCCTTGCGACGCCAGCACAGCGTCGACGACGTCGTAACGCCAGCCGCTTTCCAGCAGCAGGTTGCGCAGGCGTTCGACGATGAACGCCAGGCAGGCAGCCTGGCTGTCGGGCGCAACTTCGATGGGCAAATGGGCAGCGGCTGCCTGGAGCGCCGGCGCAAGGTCGAAATCCAACTCCCAGGCAACCAGGTTCTGAACCAGACCAAGGGCTGCGCGGCGCTGGGCAAAGGGGTCTTTGTTGCCGGTGGGCGCCAGGCCGGCGGCGAACAAGCCGGAGAGGGTGTCCAGGCGATCGGCCAGGCCAACCAGCAAGCCGGGGAGCGACTGCGGGGTTTGATCCCCTGAATAGCGCGGCAGGTAATGCTCGAAGATCGCCTCAGCCACCTCTGGCGGCTCGCCGGAGCGCAGGGCGTAATAGCGTCCCATCTGCCCCTGCAAAGAGGTCATTTCAATCACCATGTGGCTGACCAGATCGGCCTTGCAGAGATGCGCCGCTCGACGGGCGACCTCAGCCTGCACGGCTGACAGGGCGAACATTGGGATCAAATCGTCTACCAGAGCCTCGATCCGCCGGGTTTTATCGAGCATCGATCCCAGCCTGGTCTGGAAAGTCAGGGTTGCCAGGCGGGGCAGATAATCCGGAAGCGGGCGCTTCAGGTCCTCGTTCACGAAGAAAGCCGCGTCGGCGAAGCGGGCGTGCAGGACGTGCTCGTTGCCGGCGATGATCGTCTCCGCGCCCAGGCAATTTCCGGGCGCCTGCGCTGGTTTATTGGCGATGGTAATAAAGTAGGGCAACAAATTGCCGTTGCTCTGGATGGGGAAGTAGCGCTGGTGCTTTTTCATGACGGAGATGAGCACTTCGCCGGGGAGCTCCAGGTGCGCCGGGTCAAAGGCGCCGCGCAGGGCGGCGGGAGCCTCTACCAGGTTTGCTACCTCAGCCAGCAGGTCTGGGTCTGAGGCAACCTGGCCACCGACCTGCATTGCCAGCGCCTGCACTTGGGCTTCGATCTCCCGGCAGCGTTCCTCCTTATCCAACAGGATGCCCTGTGTGCGCAGGAATTGAAAATATTCTTTCGGGCTGGAGATGAGAATCTCCCGACCATCTGCAAAGCGCAGACCGCGGGTGGTGTTGCCTGCTGCCAATCCGGCAAACTCGAAAGGTATCGGCTGCTCCCCATAGAGGGCCAGTAGCCAGCGGATGGGGCGCGAGAAAACCACATTGGTGCGGTTCCAGCGCATGGATTTCTCAAAGTGGATTGACGCCAATAGTCCGGGCAGGGCTTCAGCCAGCACATACGGCGTGGGACGACCGCTCTGACATAGCAGGGCGACCACGTAGCTGCCTCCGTCTATCTGGCGCACCTGCAGCTCGCTGACCGCCACGCCCCTGGAGCGAGCAAAGCCCTCTGCAGCCGGGGTAGGAGCGCCATCGGCGGCGAAAGCGCGAGCAACTGGCGGTCCTTTGACCACCTGCTCCAGGTCGGGCTGGCGCGGCGCCAGCTCTTCAACGAAGACGACCAGGCGGCGCGGCGTTCCAGCGACAGAGACAGCGCCGTGCGCAAGACGCAGCTCTGCCAGCAGTGCCGGGATTCGCTGGCGCAACTGTTCCAGGGCAGAATCGAGATCGGCGGCTGGCAGCTCTTCAGTGCCAATTTCTAGCAGGAAAGGGGATGGATGCGTGGGGGTCAAGCCATGTTCGATGCGCAACTTTTCTTGGGCAGGGCTTTCACCAGGCTGCGGTTTTGCGGCATCCTTCAACCAGGGGAATTCGAGGCGCTGACGCTGTTCAATGTAGGCTTCGGCGACGCGACGGGAGAGATCGCGCATCCGCCCAAAGTAAGCCTGGCGCTCGGTTACACCGATCGCGCCGCGGGTATCCAGCACATTAAAGGTATGCGAACATTTCAAGACATAATCGTGGGCAGGAAGCACCAGTTTTTGCGCCAGGCAGGCCTCAGCCTCGGCCTCGAACAGGTCGTACATCTGGCGCAGGCGCTCGACGCTGGCAATCTCGAAGTAATATTTGCTGTGCTCCTGTTCAGCCTGTAGGTTGACATCGCCGTCGGTGCGATCGCTGCTCCAGCGGATATCGCGGAAGCTATCCACGCGTTGCAAAGCCATGGCGATGCGCTCCAAGCCGTAGGTAATCTCGACCGAGACTGGATCGAGCAACTGCCCGCCCGACTGCTGAAAATAGGTGAATTGCGTGATTTCCTGCCCGTCCAGCCAAACTTCCCAGCCCAGCCCCCAGGCGCCCAGCGCCGGCGATTCCCAATTGTCTTCGACGAAACGGATATCGTGCTGGTGTGGATCAATGCCTATAGCTTTTAAGGATTCCAGATAGAGTTCCTGCGGATTGCCCGGATCGGGTTTGAGGATTACCTGGAACTGGTAGTGCATTTGCATGCGATTTGGATTCTCACCATAGCGACCGTCGTCGGGGCGGACGGAAGGCTCGACATAGCCAACGTTCCACGGTTCAGGGCCGAGGACGCGCAGGGCAGTGGCTGGGTTCATCGTACCGGCGCCAACCTGGGTGTAATAGGGCTGCCAGATCAGGCAGCCCTGGCGCGCCCAGAATTCCTGAAGCCTCATGATGATGGACTGGAAATCGAGGGGTTCGCTCATGCGGAGTACGCTCGAAGAACAGGATCACGATTGCCGCGGCGTGCGGCATTGTCAGTATAGTTTACCCGGCGCAGGGGTTGCTGTCAAATCGGAAAGGATAGGCGCGGCAACATGCAATTGAGCGCTAGTGCAAGGGGGTTAGACGAAAGGTTCGGCAAGGAGTTTGCGGATGGCAGCCGCGATTTGAGCGTAATCGCCCTCGCCCGCGTGTCGATAGCGAAGATATCCGTGTTTATCGATCAGGTATTGGGTGGGCCAATGGCGGCATCCGTACGCGCGCCAGTTGACGCCTTCATTGTCTTGAATAACCGGGTAGCCAATGTTCAGGCGTAGCAGCGCCTGTTTCAAATTCTCCACATCTGCTTCCCAGGCAAATTCGGGGAAGTGATTGCCGATCACGACCAGCCCTTTACTGTGATATTTATCTTGCCAGCTCTGTAAGTAAGGGATCATGCGCTGGCAGCTTGGGCAGCCAAATGTCCACATGTCCACCAGGACGACCCGGCTGCGTAAATCCTTCAGGCGGATGGGCTGGCGCACGTTCAGCCAGGTTTTTCCGACCAGCTCAGGCGCTGGTCCTAAATTGTGCAAACTTGGGCGAGTGGAGGTGAGCAGCATTTTTACATCGAATCGTCGAGAAATTGACGCAGGCGTTCATAGAGTTCCATGGGTAGTTTGTTGCCCTTGATATTGACGTGGCGGCGCAGCTTCTCGGCTTTGCAAACCGGGGCCTCGGGGTTTTCCACTTCGATCACGGCTGCCGGATGGGCAAAGACCACCACCGAGCGCACCGGGACGCTTTCGCCGCCAGCTATCTCTTCGCTGAACCTGCGCCGCAAATAACTCTCGCTTGCCAGCGCGGCTCGAATCGGATTGCCCAGGTGCTCTTCAACGATGTAGCGCAACGCCCTGCCCAGGCTGATCCGCTCTCTCCAGCGTCCATCTTTATAGGTGAATTTCCCTTCCAGGTTGATGGTCTCCAGCGCTATCACCCCCCATGGCGTCAGCAGGATGTGATCGCAGGGCAGCCGGGGATAGTGATACAGGCGGTGTAGATCACTCAGACCTTTGAGCGCCTGGTCGAGGGCATCTTCCGGGCGCGGTTTTTTCACCCAGCGGTTGGCAAAATAAATGCCAATCATGGCCAGCGCTAGGCCAACCACCATCAGGATGGTGGCGTAAATGCTCAACCCGGGGTTGGCCAGCGGCAGGACGACGCTGGCAAGCAAAATCGCCAATCCTCCCAGCGAGGCGGCGTTGGACAGCCGCTGACGGCGTCGGATTTGTGGCCGGTTGATCAGGATTTTCATGCGATCTCGTACAGGCGCCGATAAAACGGAGCCAGGGTAGCGTAGAGGTCTCGGTATTGCTGGTACAGCTCGTCGTAACGGCGTCGGTAAGTAGTATCTGGCTCAACTACCTGGCGGATGCCGATCAGGTCATCTACCTCGTCCATGCTGGAGTAGATGCCCATGCCAACCGCAACCGTAAAAGCAATCGCCATCGCGCCAGCCTCCAGTGGGTGTTCAACGATATGTAAGGGATGCCCGGAGATATCGCTGATAATTTGCGGCCAGATCTGGCTCTTACAGCCTCCGCCGATGGCATTGATGGCGTCAAACTCGAAACCCAGGCGCTGTAGCGATTCGCAAATCCAGCGGATGTGGTAGCCCACGCCTTCCATCACGGCGCGAGCAAAATGCCCTTTGGTGTGACCCATCGAAAGACCAACAAATCCGCCGCGGGCGTAGTGATCCAGCACGGGCGCGCGCTCGCCGGAGAGCCAGGGAAGGAAGAAGAGCTTGTCGGAACCGGGTGGTACTGCCGTCGCCAGGTCGTTGATCCAGGCGTAGGAGGAAAGACCCTGGGCGGCGGCCTGGTTGGCCTCATACTGGCAAAGGGTATCGCGGAACCACATCAGCGCCCCTCCGCCCGTCTCCATCTCGCCGGCGATCACCCATTTTTGGGGGTGAATGTGGCTCAAACCCCAGAAGGGCTTCACCGGGTCATTGCGGAAAGTAGAGGCGGATATGCCCACCCAGGTGGCGGTGCCAATGCACAGGTGGGCTTTGCCGGTGCGGTTGGCTCCCGCGCCAGATTGAGCGGCAGATACATCGCCAGCGCCGTTGACGACCGGCGTGCCGGGCAGCAGGCCCGTCAGGCGGGCGGCTTCTTCGGTCACTTCGCCGATTACCTGGGTGCACGGGTATGCTGGCGGCAGTTTCTCCAGGTCAATTCCCAATAGCTGGCAGGCTGGCTCCGACCAGGCCTTTCGGTGAGGGTCGAACAGGAAGTAGGCCGAAGCACCGACCCAATCGGTGGCAACCTTGCCGGTGAGCTTATATACCAGATATTCTTTACAGTCGAACAGGTAGGCAGTGCGCGGCCAGATGTCGGGGCGCTCTTCCTTCAGCCAGAGGATTTTGGGGATGACATCCTTGGCAGTGGGGATGTTGCCGGTGTACTCGAACAGGCGAGCGGGGATATCGCCCTGCATCAGGCGATCTGCTTGGGAGACGCTGCGCACGTCCAACCAGCTCAGCATCGGGGTGAGCGGACGGATCTGCTCGTCCACCGGCAGGGTGTTGAACATCTGGGCGGAGATGCCCACGCCCAGGATTTGCGCCGGGTCAATGCCCGACTCCTGAATGACCTGCTTGCTGGTGGCTGCAACGGCGCGCCAGAGCTCCTCTGGATCTTGCTCGACCCAATCAGCGCGCGGGTACGACAGGCCATAAGGCTGGTAAGCAGAGTGGATCACTTTACCGTTCAGGTCAATGATTACTGCTTTGTCGCCGCCGGTGCCTGTGTCGTGGGCGAGGATATAGGGTTTGTTCATGTGATTCTCGATCAACTCCGTTTGACTGCAAGGCTATCAAAGCAATTCGGGCGAAACCGAGCCGGTCAGCGGGTTGAACCAGCCAAACTGCCCAGCACTTCGGCGGCATACGCTTTGAAGGTTTCGATGAAGAGCCGATTCTGCTCCGGTGTGCCAACGGTGATGCGGATAAAGCCCGGTGGCATGTTGTGCCCGCTCATGGGGCGGATGAAGATGCCACGGGTGATCATTGCCTGCATGATCTCCGTGGACGATTTGCCCAGGGCGCTGGCGTCAATCAAGACGAAATTTCCCTCAGAGGGCAAGGCGCGAAAGCCAGGGATGCGGTTGATTTCGCGGTAGATGTACTCGCGGCCGGCAAGGATGTTCTGGCGTTTCATCCGCTGATCCTCGGTGTCATCCAGGGCAGCCAGGGCGGCTGATAGAGCCAGCAAGTTGACGTTCCAGGGGATTTTCACCCGGTTGAGATAGTTGGCCAGGCCAGTTTCGCAGAGCAGATAGCCAATGCGCAATCCAGCCAGGCCAAACGCCTTCGAGAACGTGCGATTGACCATGAGATGTAGATAGTCTTTGATCCAGCCGGCGCGGCTGACAACTTTTTCCTCCAACTCGTAGTAAGCTTCATCAAAAAATGTGGGCACGCCTTGCGCCAGGACGCGTTGCAGGTCTGCTGCGCTGATTTGGTTGCCAGTAGGATTGTTGGGTGAACAGATAAAGATCAGCTTGGTCTTGGGGGTTATGGCGTGCAGGATGGCGTTGATATCCCAATAGAAATCCGGGGTCATTGGGATGAGCACTGCCCTGCCGCCAGCCATGCGAACCCGCGTTTCGTACATCGGGAAAGTTGGCACAGAGATGATCGCCTCATCGCCAGGAGCGATGAAGGTGTGTATGACCGAGTTGATGATATCCGTTGAGCCGTTCCCGAGCACCACCTGGTCAGCGCTGAGGCCCGCCAGCTCCGTCAGTCGTTGGCGGAGGGTGTAGCCGGAATCGGGGTAAAGGTTGGCGTTGCGGGCAGCTTCCAGAATGGCTTCTACCACCTTCTGAGAAGGCGGAAGCAGGTTTTCGTTGGACATCATCCGCACTAAGTGAGGATGTTCCGAGGCAAAATCCATATGACGGGCGCTGTACGGTTCGGATTCCCGCACCCAGGGGACGATATACTCATCGAGGGGTCTCACAAAGGTACCTCCAGCGGGTCAGGCGTTATCCTGAACTTAAGCGGGATGCGCCTGATGGTGTGATGGGCAGCCAGGAGTGGTCAAACATAGCGTGATCACCGGTGCATGAGCTCTTCGACATCCTTATACCACTTGACCCGCTCGCCAACTCTGGCGCGGACCTTCCAGCGGACAGTCTTGGGAGCGTCTTCGATGCGTTTTTGCAGCTCGGCGATGCGGGCGTGTACCAGACGGCGGTCTTCTTCGCTCAGGCGGCTGTAATGGTCTACCAGATCGTCAACCAGCCTGAGGTTGGCGGTTACCGTGCGCCAGAAGCCCCAGTCGTCTGCCAGCGTGCGCGTGATGATGGCGGCGTTGATGGTTTCGTTGTCCGAATCGCCAATAGGGTGTTCGCGCAGCAGCATGATCGTGTCGATCAGGTCTTTCTCATTGATCTTGACGATCTGCATCTTTTCCAGGAGTAGCTCTGCCAGGGGGAGGGTGAGCTCTTCGGCTTCCAGGCGTCCAACAAAGACAACCGGGTGGCAGAAATCCAGCTTGTTGAAGAAGACATCGATGTGCCGCCCCCATACGGGGTCATGGAAGAGCAGGCGGGAATCGCTGAACAGTTGGGTGACAGTTTTGTCCTCTTTGTATCCTAGTTCCGTGAGTAGCCGGAGAATGTCTTTCAAGAAGCGAGGGTAGGAGGCAAAATCGATGTCTGTGAACTGACGTCCCAAGGCGTCCTGGATATAACCGTATTGCGGGCAATGGGTGCGGAAAGCGAGTGCGCCCACCAGCCGCAGGATGATATGACGGTTTTCTTCCTGACGCAGAGCGTACAAGATGCGGTCGCGCTCGGCATAGAAATCTTCTTTGAGCTCACCATACTTGCTCATATTGCTAATCCTGTTTTGACCGTAAGCTTGCCCCACTAGCCCGAGATGAGCAGGTGCCCTTTGACTTTGCCGCCCTCCAGGTTGATGATGGCGGCTTTGAGGATGCCTTCGGCGTACTCGCTGCCGGCATTAATCGCCAGGGTGCGCCCAATGCGCACATGGCCAGGCGATTCATGGATGTGGCCGTGCAGGGTCAGCATCGGCTGCACTCTCTCGATGAAATCTCGCACGGCTTGTGAGCCGGCGGATTTCATCAGCACCTGTCCACCCAGGGTGACGATCTTCAGGTCCTTATCCAGCTCCGGGCAGGTGTCCAGCCCGGATTGAATGGGCGGGACATGCAGGACGATGATGGCTCGCTCTGGGTTTTGAATCATGGCCTCCAACGCCTGCATCTTGGCTTGGAGTACCTCCTCTTCCACATCGCGGGCGCAGGCCCAGGGGGTCATATTGGCATTTGAATTGCCCAATAGCTCATAATCGCCCTCCAACACGAAGCGCTTCATGTCCGGGTTGTGCACGTGCTCGAACTCGTCAATAACCGCGTCGATAGAGGACAGGTCGTCGTTGCCAGGCATGAAGAAGAGCTGTATCCGGTTGGGAACGAGCTTTTCTTCCGCCAGGATCATCCATTGGCGAACCCGCTGACACATCTCAGCCTCGAAGCGGGCGTTGAGCTTATCCCGATTGCTCTCCAGCTCTGCCGCCTCGTCTTTTTCCAGGACAATCGGGTAGAACCCAACGTTGCTGACAGTGCGCTTGAATTTTTCCAGCGCCTCCGGGGTAGCCGCCTCCTCGCGACGACCGAACAGGTGCCCGACATACACGCCATTTCCCTGGTGGACTATCGGCACCATCGCTTTGCCGGTGACGTCGCCGCCGACGATGAGAGCATCGGCTTTGTATTGCAGCGCGGCTGAGAGGAACTTGCGGAAGACCGCTTCTGAACCATGAAAATCTGAACCGTATAGGATGCGGGTTAACTTTGAAGGCTCACTTTTTCTCCGAAACATCCCATATCTCCAAGGCAGGTCGGTAAACCTGGCGAGACGCCAACAGGCTACTTTGCCTGCCAGTTTGGGCAGGGGCGACGCCTCCCCGCAGGATGGAGAAAGCCGGCGTCGCCCCCGCTGAAGTTGTACCGAGGATTATCCGCCGTAGGTACGCCGAAGCGCAACCGGCGCCAGCCCCGTCAATTATACCGGGGAAGGTCTTTTATACCGGCGGGACTGACTGGAAAGTCCAGTTGATATCAACGCCCTCTTTGCGCAGGCGATACCAGCGAGCGATGTAGAAAACGATCAGACCGCTCAAGACAAACCCCGCCAGGGTGAGCAGCGTTCCCGAACCGATGCGCCCGCCGACTGCCGGGAAGAGGAAGGAGGCGATGATCATCCACAGCAGGTAAGCCAGGGTTATGGCGCCCACAATCGTGATCACTGGTACCTTGCCAATCTTGCGTCGCACGAAGGCAGAGGAGTTCTCGAACAGATCGGACTTGAGGAACGGGAAGAGAGTTATGGCGGTCACCGGGACGAGTTGAGTGCACACGGCAAAGAAGACGAAGTTGAGTTGTGCGCCCATCACGCCGCCCGTGGCAGCATCGATGACTCCGATCACGGCGATCACAGTGATGATCAGGATAGCGATGATCGGGCTGCGCAGGGTGGGGTGAATATAGCACACCCTCTCCGGGATCAGCCGGTCGAAGGACCAGGCGAAGATAATGCGGGAGCAGTAGAAGAAGTACGTCTGCGCCAGGTTGATCAGGGTGTAGACCCAGGCAATGGCGACGATCCAAATTCAGATGAAGCTGGGTCTGACAATGGCCGCATAGAAGGTGATCCAGGGCATAGGATTAGCCTCAGCCACGCCGGCGTTGCTCAGGTAGCTCTCCGCGGCGATCCACTCCAGGGGAACCAGGCGCTGGAGCAGCAGAGCGGCGACCACGAAGATGGCCCAGGTGACCAGCAGGGAGGACCAGCTACCAGCCAGCAAGGTCCTTTCGGCTTGCTTGACTTCGCCGGCGAAGAAGGTGGGGATGTAGTAGCCATAGAAAATCCAGAAGCCCATAATCAGGCCAGCCAGGGTCATCATAGCCACGTTTGGATTGGTGACCATGCCATTGGCGCGCGCCAGCTCAATCCGGGCTTCATAGCTGCCGGGTCCCATAAAACGGTTCCAGGCGGCGGGGAAGGCGTCGGGGCTGGCGGAGCCAAGCTGGAAGTACAGGATTGCCCAGGCAATCAAACCCAGGACGAAGCCAACTTCCAGAATCTGGACGATAGTCTTGGTGGGCAAGATCATGGTGACGAAGGTGATGGCGGCGCAGATGACGCCGATGATGATGATGCCGGCGGTGGTTGCCGACCAATCGGCAAAGGCGATGAAGCCGGGGTTGTCGAAGATGATCCCCATGGTGCGGAAGAGCACCGGAATGGCGGTTTTGGGAATCCAGGCGATCAACGATCCGGCAACCATTGCGCTGAAGATCACCAGCGTCCAGCTTGCTGCAAAGGCTAAGGGCGCGCTGAGGGTGCGGCTGCCCAATGTGTAGTCGGCTGCCGAGCGAGGCATGGCGGCGCCGATGACTGAGTAGGTGTAGGCATGGAACAGGCACAGGATCATGGCGACGGTCAGGACGCCGATGATGCTACTGCCTGGCCAGACGCCTGCCACCCAGGAGAAGGGGATCAACCCGGATGAGGACAGGCTGATACAGTGAACACCGAACACCATGGCGCCAAAGATGCCGATGGTGCGGACCAGACCGGAGCTCTTTCGGGCGTAGAGCCGGCGGTCTTCTCCAACCGTTGATGCTGCAGTTGCCATTTCATCCTCCTCGAAACAATGATTGGGTCGAACACAAGCCAATGACGGGATGGTTGACTACAATACTTGCCTGTGGTTGTGTTTCCTCCTTTCTCCGCGGATGTCGGGTCAGCCGGGTGACGAGCATAAAAACGCTCCGCATCAGTTAAGCTGAAAATCGATGTGAATGCGGGCGAAATCGCTGCGAAGGAAATCCTGCGAGAATTCGATGGGCGTGCCGCTGTCGGCGCCATAGAGCACCCGGCTCAACATCAGCAGCGGCGCTCCTTGCTCGACGCGCAACTGTTTGGCGATGGTTTCATTGGCGGCGACGGCCTCAAAGGTTTGGGAAATGCGCACCGGCTTCGCGCCATAAACCTGGATCAGCAGGTCAACCAGTGAGGTCTTCTCCAGGTCCCATTCCTCCAGGTTGGGACAGCGCGCGCAGGGGAAATAAGCGCGCTCCAGCACAACCGGCAGGCGGTTGGCAAAGCGCAGAATCACCACCCGGTAAATTGGCTGACCGATTTCAATTTCGAGCTGCTCAGCCAGACGACGGCTGGCAGCTACTTCGCTAAACTCTAGCAACTGGCTGGCAGTGGCCAGGTTTCGTTCCTTGGTTGCCTGGATGAAGCTGATCAGCTCGCCCGCCTGGTAGGTGACCCTGGGCCGAGCGACATATGTGCCCGACCCATGCCTCCTTTCCAGCAACCCTTCGCTGACCAGCTCGGTGATTGCTTTGCGCACCGTCATGCGGCTGACGCCCAACTCTTCGCTAAAATCGCGCTCGGATGGGATTTTGGTTTCGGGCGCAAGCTTGCCGGAGAGGATCAATTCTGCCACGTGTTCCTGGATGCGGACATAAAGGGGTTTGTTCAGCCCGGAAGCCATATACCACTTTACTCCATTTATCTTTTAAATAAGAGCTAAATGATCACAAGCTCCAAAAGTGGTATATAAAACTATGTTGCCTTGAGCCAGTAATGCGCGAGTATGGGCGAGTGCGATCGACTTTTCAGTCATATCTGGCTGGGATGTTTATATTTTATAGACGATTTGGGTTAAAGTCAAATTAAAATATGCTCGTTTTGTCCCGGAAACCGGGTCAAAAGAGGGGTTCTTTCCGCAGGAACCCGATAAAAGCCCTTGATCTGGCGGTTAAAGCGGCAAAAGTGGTATATGGTATAACCCAAGCCCGCGCCGATGTTGCCCGAATCAGATCGCCTCAGCGGCGTGCGGGGTTGGAGAGGCATGCGAAAACGCCCAGTACCCGATCTGGCGCAGGCGTGATGATTCATCGCCTGATGAACGGTTGTATAATTGAAGCAACCGCTCAAATGGCTTTCCTTTGTCTGGTGGAAAGGAGAAATCACCGCGATGATCATGCCTGTCATTCAATATGCGCCAGAAACCTGCGCCTGGTGCGAAGGTACGGGGAAATTTGGCAGTTATCATGATGTCTGTCTGGTGTGCGGGGGCCAGGGCAGCGTTCTGGTGGCTCAGCCTTCCCGCAAATGCCCGTGGTGCGATGGCTCCGGCGCGACGATCGCCGGTGAATTCCGCGATCGCTGCAAAATGTGCGGTGGGACAGGCTGGTCGCATGTTTTCAAGCAGGCCAGCCGATAAACGGCGGCCAAAAGGGTTCATCATTGTGCGCGCACCGAAGACGATGATTTCACAGGTGAGGAGTTGAACTCCTCCTGGCATCAGGAGCAGCCGCAGTGAACATTGGGGCTTACAGGCAGGCCTTGGAGAAATTCGTCAGTGAGGCGGTGCTGAACAGCGACGGCACGCATGCCGGCATTTCCCGCTATCTGTGGGAAATACGATTATCTCGCCTGGCGCTCAACCGCTACGAGAAGCAACGCGCTTTGGATGACGCCCGGCGTGCTTTTGACGAGCACCGTAACTGGCCTGTCAGTGTGGTCTTATCCCATCTGGGCGTCAAGCCGATGGCGAAAGATGCCTGAATGACGCTCTTTGCGCTTGGGGGAAAGGCAGTTTGTTGTGTGGCAGGTCGAAGCCGGCCAAGGCTGGCAAGCGGCTCGTGAGCTGCCTAAACGGCTGCCAGGCGATGGGAGAGGTTTTCTGCCAGGATGGTGAACTGTTGAGCGATGATACCCTCAGGCTGGAGCAGCACCATAGGTGCGGCGCGCGTAGCAGCCAGGTAAGCCAGTTCGGTGGCGGGGGGGATGCCAAGCGCCACCGGGCACTTCAGGGCGTCTTCAATTTTGCTCACCGTGAGAGTGATCTCAGCCCGTGTGCGGTTCACAGCCACCACTGTCAGCGCTTTGCCGCTACCGAAACTGCGCTGCCTTAATTCATCCACCAGGGCGCGGGTGCGCTTGACCGTCACCGGCTGCGGCTCGGTGACCAGTATTATCTCGTTGCACAGGCGGGTGAACAGATCAAACGCAGGGTGGAAATTTGTGCCAATATCCAGAATCACCAGTTGGGCAAGCAGCGAAAGTTGTTCGATGAGGGCTTCGAATTGCGCCAGAGCAATGGCGCACTCCACATCTCTCGTTTCATTGGATGCCAAAAGCAGCCGTATCCCAAAGGTGGTGCTGACCAACTGCTCATCCACCACCGCGCCGGTTAGTTCGGTTTGGTTGCGACGCAGCAGATTTGCCAGACCCGTCGGGTTGGGGATGTCCAGGTCCTGCGCCCAGGAGCCCTGCCCGGGACGGAGCTCGGCGGCTATCACCCGCGCCTGGTAGTTCTTATGGTAAGTGATCGCCAGATTCAGGGCGACCGTTGAAACGCCTAAACCTCCCTTTGCACCCAATACACCTACTACATAGCCTCGTTTAGCGAGCAAATCGGAGCGGGCTATGCGCTGGGCAAGCAGGGCTTTGATATTGGCTTGCAGCTCAACCGGATGGACCGGCTTGGTCAAATAGATGTCCACGCCAGCCTCATACCCCGCCAGCTTATCTTCCACCTGGGTCTTGGCGGTGAACATCAAAATTGGGGTGAGGGCAGTTTCTGGATGGCGGCGCAGGCTGCGGGCAACCTCATAGCCATCCAGACCTGGCATCATCACGTCCAGGATGATCAGCTCGGGTTTTTCAGCGTGGGCCAGGGCAAGAGCCTCCATGCCATCCCGAGCCTCCAGTACCTGGTAGCCCAGGCGGGTCAGGATCAGCGTGAGAAATTCAATGGTGTCGGGATCGTCGTCGATGATCAGGATTTTCTCTGCCAAGCCGCCCTCCTTCAGAATAACGGTATCAGTCTAGCACAATGTAGAAAGGATAGCAAGGAGGGCGCGCCGGGAAGGTTACGGCGCAGGACGAGGTTTCCATCCATTGGCGATGCACTGATTGAGGTTGCCGCGGGCATTGATCGCCAGGGCGAGCGTGGCAGGGGCTGTTCAGGCGGGTTTCTGCCGCGTTTTGTAATGGATTTCAGGCAACTCTCGCAAGCGGTGGGCAGCCTGCTCGGCAGTGAGGTCGCGCTGTGGCTCGCCGAGCATCTCAAATCCGACCATGAATTTCTTGATTGCCGCGGAACGCAGTAAGGGTGGGTAAAAATGGGCGTGCAGTTGCCAGTGCGGTGAGGCCTGGCCGTCAGGCGAAGAGGGCGCTCCATGCCAGCCCATGGAATAGGGAAAGGATGTTTCGAAGAGGTTGTCGTAGCGCACCAGCAGGCGCTTGAGAATGTCAGCCAGGGCATCGCGCTCGGCGGGGCTCAGGTCGGCCAGGCTTTGGAACTTACGGAGCGCCTCGAACCGGGTTTGCGTCCCATGGCTTCGGGCGGGGCGGGGTAGAAGCAGGGTCTCGAATGGCCAGATAGCCCAGTAGGGCACCACAACCATCCAGACTTCGTTTTCCAGCACTACCCGCTCGCCCAGGTTCGATTCCAGGCTGGCGTAATCCAGCAACAACGGGGTGCCCTGTGCGGCATAATAGGCGCGCTGTTGGCGGTCTTCTTTTTCTGGTTCATTCGGCAGGTTATCCATTGCCCAGATCTGACCATGGGGGTGTGGGTTGGAACAACCCATGATCGCGCCTTTATTTTCGAAGATCTGCACCCAGCGATAGGCTCTACCCAATTCAGTGGTTTGCTCAGCCCAGGCGTCAATTACGCTGCGGATCTCTGCTGGCGACATTTCAGCCAGAGTCAGATCGTGACGGGGTGAGAAACACACCACGCGGCAGGTGCCGAGGACGGGGCGAGCAACCAGCAAGGAGCCGTGCAACGGATGCGGGGGCGGTGACGAAAGCACGGTAGCATGATCTGGCGGGGTTGGAGCGGTTTCCTCCCAGGCAGGCAACAGAGCGGGGAAGTCGTTGTCGAAGACAAAGGTTTGCGCATAATGGGGATTGCGCCGACCGCCGGCGCGGCTGTTACCCGGGCAGAGGTAACAGGCAGGGTCGTACGCAGGTAAAGACTCTGGGGGAGCTTTCTCGACTTGCCCCAGCCAGGGGCGCCTGGTGCGGTGAGGAGATACCAGCACCCACTCGCCCGTCAGAGGGTTATAGCGTCTGTGAGGGTTTTCGGTAGGGTTGAAGGTCATCGGCAAGTTGTTCAGTACAACTCAGGCATGGCTGTTGGGTGGGCGATCCTGCCAGCTTTTGCGGCTTATGTCGGCAAGGCAGCGGGTAAGCGCACCTCAACCGTGCTGCCTTTACCTGGCTGGCTTTGGATGGCAATTGTACCGCCTTGCGCTTCAGTGAGCGCCTTGGCAATCGGCAAGCCAAGGCCAAAGCCGGGGATGGCAGGGTCAGCTTCGCCGCGGTAAAAGCGGTCGAACAGGTGCTCCAGCACTTCCTGGGGGATTCCTGGGCCGCTATCCTGCACGCGGATCAGCACCTCCTGCTGCTCAGCTTCGACGTTGACCCGTATCAACCCATGCGAGTACTTAATGGCGTTGTCCAGCAAGATGAGCAAGATCTGCTTGATGGCGTCCCGATCGCCGAGGACCTGCACCTCGGAGGTTGCTGCAACGATTTCGCGCTGGGGCGCCAGTTGTCGCGCCTGGCGACAGGCGTCTTCAATCACCGGGTAGAGCAAAACAACTTCGCGGAGCAGGCTACGCCCGGCGTCAGCCCGCGCCAGGATGAGCAGGTCGTTCACCAGGCGGATCAGGCGGTTGCTCTCACTTACCAGATCGTTGAGGATGTCGGCCTGTTCTTCCGTGGGCAGGGGCGGGTTGCGATGCAGCAATTCCAGGTTGCCGCGAATGGTGGTCAAAGGTGTGCGCAACTCGTGCGAGACATCGGCTACGAACTCTCGCTGCATGTTCAAGGCTTCGCTGACGCGCTGATACGCTTCTTGCAGTCGGGCAAGCATGGTGTTGAAGGTGGTGGCGAGCTGACCAATCTCGTCATTTGGTCCAACGTAATCAACCCGCCGGTTGAAATCGCTCTCCCGGCCGATTGCCTGGGCGGTGTGGGTGATGCGATGGATGGGGCGGAGGGTGATTCCGGATAACACCCAGCCGATGCCAAAAGCGATCAGGATAGTCAGCAACGAGGCGATGATCAGGGTGGTGCCTAACAGGGAAAGCGACCGATCGCGTTCGGCAAGCGAGCGGGCGACCTGTACGATGGAAATCAATTGTCCATCGGCGACAACCGGTCGGTTATAGATCAACAGCCGACCATTTTCGGTAGAGGCGATTTCCCACACGAGATGCTGTTGCTGCAATGTCGCCAACCCCGCTGCGCTGAGCGGCAGGGCGTCTTCTTGAGAGCCGAACGGGCTGGCCAGCAAGTTGCCCTGTGGATCAAGCACGCGCACGATTTCACGCTCGCGCAACCGCTGGAACGCCTGATCGGTGGAAAAGTTCTCGAAGGTCATCGGCGGCGGGCGTTCTGGTTCAGGTGGCCGCGGCGCTGGATGCAGATGTCGCCACAGCACCGATGCAGCGAGGCCCTCCCCGCTGAGCTCCAGATCGCGTTTGAGCGAATCGAGCGTCGTTCGGGACTGGATGGAGAAGAGCGCCGCCCCAAAGACGATCAGCGTGAGCGCCAGAATGGTGCTGTATAGCAAGGTGAGACGAAGACGGATCGACATCATTCAACCCGCAATACATATCCAACGCCGCGCACAGTGTGAATCAGGCGTTTCTGCCCGCCCGCTTCTAACTTTTTACGCAAATAGCCTACGTATACTTCCAGCACATTGTCATCCCCGCTGAAGTCATATCCCCAGACGTTAATGAGGATTTGCGATCGCTCCAGCACCTGGCGGGGATGGCGCATGAAGTAGTGCAATAGCTCGAACTCGGTGGGGGTGAGCTCCAGGGGGGTCTGGTCGCGGCGGGCTTCGTGGGCGACGGGATCCAGGTAGAGGTCGGCGAATTCCACCGGCTGTCTGGACGGCTGCGTCTCGATCCGCCGTTGCATGGCGTGCAAGCGGGCTACCAGCTCTGCCGGAGCGAAGGGCTTCACCAGGTAATCGTCGGCGCCGCTCTCCAAGCCTTCGACCCGGTTTTCCAGCGCGTCACGAGCGGTGAGCATCAGGATGAAAGCCGGGTTGTTTTCGGCACGCAAGCGCTGAATCACGGTCAATCCGTCCAGCTTGGGCATCATCCAGTCCAGGATGATGATTTCCGGCTTGTGGGTGCAGACCTGAACCAGGGCTTCCTGTCCGTTTGTGGCGGTGATGGCGTTGAAACCTTCATAGATCAGGGTGCGCTGCAACATTTTGAGCAGCTTCTGGTCATCGTCGACGATGAGCACGGTTGTCATGGCAAATTTCTCAAGGGCGATATTATCATAGAGTCTGGCAGAACCGGCGCGAATCGTTGGCGCTCATGGATGTTCTTGTGGGGGAGGTGAAACTGTATTTGCCGGCACTCATCGCCATTTTGATCTTCACGTTGACTACATCATACGCCTGTCGGCTGAGAAAATCCTGTGAAAAGCTCCGCATATTCTTTGTTTCTCAGCAATTTCACAGCCTTCTCTTGGCATTCTCACAGTTACGCTGGCTAGAATGCAAGTGAACGAGAACAGCAGAACGCATCCTGGTGAACCAGCCAGTGCCCTGTGCTGCTTCTCAACCCCAGCAGGAGGTGAAGGATGAAAAAGAAAGGTATCTTGATCGCAGCCATATTCGTGGTGATCGTGACAGCCGGATTTTTCGTCTATCGGACGTGGGCAAGCAACCGCAGCGCCGAGCCGAGCAGCCAGCAAACTGCTATAGTGCAGCGCGGCTCGCTCACCGCCACGCTGAGCGCTGTTGGTAATACGCGCACTGGTCAGAGCGCCACGCTCGTCTGGCAAACGTCTGGCAAGGTGGGCGAGGTAACCCTTCAGCCGGGCAGTTTCGTTGAGGAAAATCAATTGCTGGCGGCGTTGGACCCGACCTCGCTATCCAACGAAATGATCCAGGCGAAAAAGGAGCTCATTGCTGCCCAGCAAGCCCTGGATGACCTCTTGAATTCCAGGCTACAGCAGGCGCAGGCGTTGCAGGCGGTGGAGGAGGCTCGAAAAGCGCTGGATAGCCTGAAACAGAAGGCGGCAGAAGAAGCCAGCCAGGCTCAATTAGCCCTGGCGCAGGCGCAGGAGGCGCTTCAAAAGGCGCAGAAAAACCGCGAAAAGATGAACTATCCCCACACGACCAACGAGCTGGTGATCGAGAAAGCCGAGACCGAGTATCTGCTGGCCAGGGAAGCCTATAAAGAAGCCCTGAAAGCCTATAACAAGGTGGCAAAACGAAACTTGCTCAACCCTGAGCGCGTCCAGGCGCTGAACCGGCTGGTATCGGCAGAGCAGAATATGAAAACCAAATTTGCCACCTATAACTGGTACCTGATGGGGTATTCCGATTTGGAGATTGCCCAGGCTGACGCTGAGCTGGCCGTAGCGCAGGCAAACCTGGAGATTGCCCAGGCGGAGTGGGAGCGGGTGAAGAACGGCACAACCGAAGCCGAAATTGCCCTGGCGGAAGCCACATTGAACGACGCCCTGCGGGAGTGGGAGCGGGTGAAAAATGGCCCCAGCGAAGAAGAACTTGCGGCAGCTCAGGCTGCCATTGACGCCGCGCAAGCTCAGTTGAATCACGCCCAACTGCTGGCGCCGTTTGCAGGAACGATCACCGAAGTGCAGGTGAAAACGGGCGATCTGGTCAATGCGGGCGATGTGGCTTTTCGCATCGATGATCTGGCTTCAATCTACATCGACCTGCAAATCTCCGAAGTGGACCTGGCCAGCCTGAAAGTTGGTCAGCAGGCGATCATTGAGTTCGACGCCATTGCCGATAAGACATATACCGGCGAGGTGACCGAAATTGGCATGATCGGCTCGGTTTCCCAAGGCGTGGTCAACTACCCTGTAACCGTGCGCGTGACTGATGCAGATGGGGATATCCGCCCTGGTATGACCGCGTCGGTGACGATCATCCTCGAGGAGCGTCAGGATGTGTTGATTGTGCCCAACAAAGCCATTCGCACCAGCAACGGTCAACAAACGGTTACAGTGCTGTTTGAGGGTCAACCGATCACCATCCCGGTCAGCGTCGGGCTGACCAGCGATTCGATGAGCGAAGTCATCAGCGACCAGTTGCGCGAAGGCGATGTGGTGTTGCTCTATGGCGCGACAACCACGACTACCTCCACGACCTCGAATCGCGGTATGTTCCAGCCGCCGGAAGGCTTCGGCGGTCCAATGCCCGGTGGGATGCCGTGAGTCAAGCGCGGCAAGGGGCGTCTGCCCAGAGCTGAGCCCAGGGCATCAGGTTGGGGCTTGCGGGCGCCTCGCCGACCAGGACGAACAGGAGGCAAGATGAAAAAAGCGTTGATGATTGTAGGCGCAATTGCAGTGTTGGCGCTGGTTGCCATAGGTAGCTTCTGGGGAGGTGTGACGTATCAATCCAATCGCCTCAACCAGGTTCGAGAGAATTTCTTGAGGGCGCGGGGAATGCCCGAGGGAGGGCAGTTTCCTGGCGGCAACTTGACCGAGCCAGGTCGCTTTCCAGGCGGAGCAACTGGCGTCATTAAAACCATCGCAGGCGACGTTGTTACCCTCAGCACTGCGCAGGAAGTGACCAATGTGGTTCTTTCTGCAACGACGCGCGTCGAAAAATATCAATTAGCGGCAACTTCTGATCTAGAAGTGGGCATGCGGGTGCAGGTAATCGGCGAGCAAGATCAAAAGAAGGGCATCCTCGCCAGCCGTATCGTGATCTTGAACCAGGATATTTCGAATCCGGCCAGCCCGGAGCCGATGGAAACGGAGCCGTAAGATGATCCAGGTGAAAGAACTGAGCAAAATCTATCGCATGGGCAGCGTCGAAGTGCCGGCGTTGCAAGGGGTTTCTTTTCAGATCGAGCGCGGTGAAGTGGTGGCGATCATGGGGCAATCTGGCTCAGGCAAGAGCACCTTGATGCATGTTCTGGGCTGCTTAGACCAGCCTACCAGCGGCGAATATTACCTGGATGGCAAAAACATCGCCGGGATGAGCGAAGATGAGCTGGCGGTCATCCGCAATCAAAGAATAGGCTTCGTTTTTCAGCAGTTCAATCTGTTGCCGCGCATGACTGTGCGCAGGAATGTGGAGCTGCCGCTGATGTATAACGGCGGCAACCCACAGAGGAAGGTCGCGCAACGCTCCGAAGCCATACTGCAGGCGGTTGGATTGGCCGGCCGCATGCACCATCGGCCTACGGAGCTGTCTGGTGGCGAACAACAGCGGGTGGCGATTGCGCGGGCGCTGATCAACGAACCAGATTTGGTGCTGGCTGACGAGCCAACGGGCAACCTCGATTCGCGCACCGGCGCAGAGATCATCCAGCTCTTGCTCCGCCTGAACCAGGAAAAAGGAATCACCCTGGTGATTGTCACCCACGACATCACAATTGCTTCTCAGGCGCAGCGGGTGATCCGCCTGCGGGATGGGAAGATCGAAAACGGCAATAACGTTACCTGAAGAGGGTGGAGGAGGCGGTTATGAAGTACACGCGGTTGTTTGTTGAAGCGCTCGAGAGTCTGAACGCCAATAAGTTGCGCTCGATGCTGACAGTGCTGGGGATTGTGATCGGCGTGGCAGCGGTGATTGCCATGCTTTCGATCGGGCGCGGGGCGCAGGCTTCCATAACCGAGCGCATCGAAAGCATGGGTACCAACCTGGTGTATATCACTCCTGGCAGCACCAACCAGGGCGGCGTGCGCAGTGCCGCCGGTTCGGCTGGGACGCTGACGCTGGACGACGCCGACGCGCTGGCGAATTTGCCCAACGTGGCAGCGGTTGCTTCGCAGACCAGCAACTTCGTCCAGGCGGTTTATCAGGGGCAGAACACCAACACGCGCCTGATGGGCGTTACCCCAGGCTATGAGGCGGTCAGTTCCCTGGAGCTGGAAGACGGAGAGTTCATCTCGGAGGCGCATCAGAAAGGGCGCTCGCTGGTGGTGGTGTTGGGGAGCGAGGTGGCGGAGACTTTGTTCGGCACGACCGCGGGCGTGGTTGGGCAGAAGGTGCGATTGAACGGGCAACCGTATAAGGTGATCGGCGTGCTGGCGTCGAAAGGCGGAACCGGCTTCATGAATCAGGATGACCAGGTCTTCATCCCGCTCTCGACGGCGCTCTATCGCCTGGTGGGCGGCTCCCGTTTTCGCGGTTCGAGCGTGATCAGCCAGATCACCCTCAAAGCCGCCAGCGCCGACGTTGTTGACCAGGTTGTCGAAGACGCCACGCTATTGATGCGGGCGCGCCATGAGACGGTCGAAGGGGCGGATGATTTCACTGTGACCAGCCAGAAGGCGACGCTGAACGCCGCCACGCAGGTTTCGGATACCCTGACCATCTTCCTGGGGGGCATCGCCGGCATCTCGCTGATGGTGGGTGGGATCGGTATTATGAACATCATGCTGACCACGGTCACCGAGCGCACGCATGAGATCGGTCTGCGCAAAGCAGTAGGAGCCCGACGTAAAGATATTTTGCTGCAATTTCTGGTCGAGTCTATGGTGCTCAGTCTGTTAGGCGGGTTGATTGGGGTGGCGTTTGGCTGGGGGATTGCCAATCTGATGGGGCAGGTGCAGTTTGGCGGTAGCACCATCACGCCGGTGGTCGGGTGGGATAGCGTGCTCCTGGCGACCCTGTTTTCCATGGCGGTTGGGTTGTTCTTTGGCATCTACCCGGCGACGCGCGCGGCGCGGTTGCAGCCCGTGGATGCGCTGCGCTATGAATGAGCGCGTCGCTGAGCTGGCGGCTGACGCGCCGCGGTGATTTGGGCGTCTGGTGCAATTGCTCCTTGCGCCAGACGCCCCTCTCTATTATGATGCAGGGTATATGGAAACCATTGATCGTTTTCGCGGCTGTCTTTTGGGGCTGGCAGTGGGTGATGCGGTTGGCACCACCGTCGAATTCCAGCCGCGCGGTTCGTTTCCCCCGCTCACCGACATGGTAGGAGGCGGCCCATTTCGTTTGAAAGCCGGGTATTGGACGGACGACACTTCGATGGCGCTGTGCCTGGCGGTCAGCCTGTTGCAACAGGGTGGGTTCGACGCCGCCGACCAGATGCGCCGCTACTGCGACTGGCAGGATAACGGCTATTTAAGCAGCACCGGCGTCTGTTTCGACATCGGCAATACCGTCAGGCACGCCTTGCGGCATTTCAGAAAGACCGGCGAGCCCTTCAGCGGCTCAACCGATCCGTATTCCGCCGGTAATGGATCGATCATGCGCCTGGCACCGGTGCCGATGTATTATTTCCCCGACCAGGAGCAAATCGTGCACTACGCTGCCGAAAGCTCGCGCACCACCCATGGCGCGTTGGAATGCCTGGATGCCTGTCGGCTGCTGGCGGTAATACTCTGGCGCGCCCTGAGCGGGTTCGACAAGGACACTGTGCTGTTTGCGTCGATTCCGCCAGAGATCAGCTCTCCCTCGATCCGCAGCATCGGTGCGGGCGATTATCGCCGAAAAACCGAAGACGAAATCCGCAGCAGCGGTTATGTGGTGCACAGCCTGGAAGCTGCATTGTGGTGCTTCTGGAGCACCGATAGCTTCGAAGCTGCCATCCTCAAGGCTGCTAATTTGGGCGACGACGCCGACACCACTGCAGCCGTCTGCGGCCAGGTGGCTGGCGCTTATTACGGTGAGACGGGCATCCCCCAGCGCTGGCTCTCCCGACTGGCGCAGCAGGGGTTTATCCGCGGGCTGGCCGATCGGCTTTACCAGGCGGGGCAGGCGCGCGCCGCTGGATGACCGACGCCCCGCAGTGATATGGAGGGGTTGTGGGATGAGGAAAGGCTCTAAGACGAGCGGTTTTGGCACCACCACGCGCATCAGCCATGACTCATCGCAATACTATAGCTCCCGCTTGTACACCGAATTGCCGGGAGACGACAATCGCCCTCCCAGCCCGGATCAGCCCTTCCCAGCGGAGTGGGAAAACGCCATCATCCTCGGCAGTTCCGAGCGCATGAACGAGATTCCCGACAACTCGCTGCACCTGATGGTCACCTCGCCCCCTTACAACGTGACGAAGGAGTACGATCAGGACCTCTCATTACAGGAATATCTGCGCTTGTTGAGGCAGGTGTTCACCGAGACGTACCGGGTGCTGGTGTACGGGGGCAGAGCGTGCATCAACGTGGCCAACCTGGGACGCAAACCCTACATCCCGTTATCCGACTACATCTCGCGGATGATGATCGAGATCGGTTATCTGATGCGCGGGGAGATCATCTGGTACAAAGGCGCGGGCGCGGGCGTCTCCCTTGCCTGGGGGAGCTGGCAATCAGCCGCCAACCCGGTGTTGCGCGACATCCATGAATACATCCTGGTTTTTTGCAAGGGTTCATTCTCGCGAAAAAAGCCGGAGGAAAAAGCGAACACCATCACCAGAGAACAGTTCCTGGAGTGGACGAAATCCGTTTGGGTCATCAATCCAGAATCGGCGCGGAAGGTCGGCCATCCGGCGCCATTTCCGGTGGAGTTGCCCTACCGATTGATTCAACTCTTCACCTACCAGGGCGACATCGTGCTCGATCCGTTCATGGGCAGCGGCTCGACAGCGTTGGCGGCTCTGAAGTCGGGCCGGAAGTTTATTGGCTACGAGACCGACCCCGACTATGTCCGCCTGGCTAAGGAGAGGATCGCCGCGCTTCAGCAGCAGGCAACTTGAGGCGGGTTTTCCGCTCTGCGCCTCGTCGGTTGATTGGGTCAGCCGTTTACTCGAGCAGGAGGTATGGGATGAAATTCGCCCGATGGTTGTTTCTGATCGCCGGCATCCTGGGTTTGATGCCGGTTTTGCATGTGCTGTATGTGGGCTTCAGCGACGGGGAGGCCGTTCTGCCGGATTTCGGGGGCATGGGTCTCTTGCTATTCGTGATTCTCTTTCAAGCCATCTGTTGGCAGGTGATGTATCTTTTTCTGGCGCTGGATCCGGGGCGATACCGCCCGCTGATGGCGCTGGCGTTCTTTGTGGAACTCAGCACAGCCTTCAATACACTCTGGTTGTACTTTTATGGTTACAGGGTCTGGATTTCCTTTGTGGCTGTACATCTGACGTTTGCGGCGCTGTTCCTGGTCGCCTTTGGCGTCACCGCTCGCCGGAAGGCGGTGACCGCCGGGTGAGGCTGACCGACCTTTGGCAGCGCCGAAGCCGAAGCCAAAGGTCTTCCCCAGCCGCACCAGGCACTCGATGGCGCCGGACGTGCCGGCGACACCTTCTTGGTTTTGCCCGCCGGCCCCCAACTTGCCTGATGGCTCGGACAGGGCAGGGCGTAGTGAACCTTGGGAATGATTTCACGGAATCGTGATGGCTAAGAAAAAACCTCAGCGCTGTGTTTATTGTGGTAGCGAAGGACCACTCAGCATTGATCACGTGGTTCCCATCTCCAATTGGCAGAAATATCATGTCAAGCGGAGGGTATTGGACAATGATTCGAATCGGGTGGTTGCGTGCATCAAGTGCAACAATGAAAAGGGGGGAATGTCTCCAGAAGAATGGTTTGCGAAACACCCGGAGTACAAAGAGCGTTTCATGCAACACGCCAGGTATGTGTCGGATGTAGTAAAACGGATCGCTGGACTCATTGAAGAGTAAAGCTGCATCTGAGAAAAACAGGAAGCCGGCTGCGGATTGTGTGCTAATGGATGCACACAGCGCGTTAGGGCATCATCCTCCGGCGCCACAGGCCTGGCTGCTTGCCCAAGAACCGGCAATGAGTGCTTCAGGCCTAACATGACAACTGATACAATCGTTGGGGCAGGTCAGGCGCTACCCATACTCAATCGAGGTACAAGGAAGGTACACAAAGTTCATGAATACAACGATTTTGAGCATCTTGTTGGGAATAGGGGGTATGTTCGGTTGGGGAGTATACGACTTTCTAGGCGGCGTTTTTGCGAAACAAATTGGTCCATTCAAGTCTTTCTTTTGGTCACAATTAGCGGGTTTATTGTCCGTTTTTTTACTTGTCTTTGTTTTTACGGCAAACTTCAACGTTTCTATTCCGGTAATCATTTTGTCTGCGATTGCGGCGGTTATTTACGCTGCCGGGTATTTGTTTTTCTTCAAAGGCTTTGAGATAGGGAATGTTTCAATCGTTGCCGCTACCATGAATCTATGGGCGGTGTTCACCATGTTGTTTGCCTTTATCTTTATGGGACAACGACTTTCTACAATACAAACGGTAGGGGTCTTTATTAATATCTCTGGCGCAACGCTGGCATCTTTAAATTGGAGTGATTTTAGAAATCAAGGGTTCCAACTGTCAGCAGGTGTCAAGGAGGCGGTCTTGGGGGCTTTTTTATTTGGTGTTTTTTGGAACATCAGCGAGGTTATTTCTGAGGAAGTTGGGTGGTTATTCACAACTCTATTCGTAAAATTCGGGATTGTTGTTTTTCTGTTGCTCTTCTCTTTTCTTGTGAAACGAGAGTTTAGCTTGTCAAAAGCGACTCCACAAACCAGATACATGGTTGTGCTCATGGGCATTATCGAAGCGGGTGCTGTAGCGCTGGTTAATTTTGGTCTGACAATTGGAGACGCAATCCTGATTACCCCCATTGCTTCCGCTCTATCAATCGTGACGATCACGTTGGCTATTATTTTCTTGAGAGACAAAGTTACCAAGCTCCAAGGAGTCGGGATGATCACGGCGGTTGTCGGTATCATCCTGACTGCCTTCTAAAGTGTGTTGCCGGCGTTCTTGTCGGTTTTGGATAGCCAACGAGTTTTGTTGCCAGAAATTGCGCCCAACAATACGAACGCGCGAATGCGCTGCGCTTTGCATGCCGCTGAAGCGTGACCCTCAGACTCCACCAGCCGCGATCTTACCCAAAGCTTCCCCCAATCTCTGTATCTCTTCCACCGTGTTGTAATGCACCGCGCCGACGCGCACCATGCCGCCGCTCTCCTCCAGCCCCAGGCGCTCGGTGACGGCTAAAGCGTAGTAATTCCCATCCCACACGTAGATATTCTCCTTGTCCAATTCCTCCGCCACACGGCGTGGGTGCCAGCCTTGCAGCGTGAAGCTGACCGTTGGAACGCGCTCCTCCAGCCGCCGCCGGTCGGTCAAGCCGTAGATGGTCACGCCGGGCGTCTCTTCCAGCACATCCAGCAGGGCGCTAGAGAGCTCATATTCGTAGGTGCGGATGGCGCTCATCGCTTGTTTGAGCATCAGGGCGCGGCGCTGATATTTGTTGGCGAAGGTTTCGCTGCGACTTCCGCCAAAGGTTTCCCCCAGCCACGCCAGGTATTCGATGGCGCCGAGCATGCCAGCGATACCTTCGTGGTTTTGCGTGCCGGTTTCGAACTTGCCCGGCGGCTCAGACGGGGCGGGGCGTACCTTGTAAGCGGTCAGTTGCTGCAGGTGTTCCTGCTTTCCATACAGCACCCCGGCGTGCGGTCCGAAGAATTTGTAGCTCGAGGCGACCAGGAAATCACAGTCCAGAGCCTGTACGTCGATGGGGCCATGCGGCGCGTATTGGACGGCGTCAACATACGCCCAGGCGCCAGCCTGATGCGCCAGGCGGACCAGGTCAGCGACCGGATTGACCGTCCCCAACGCATTCGAAGCGTAGCCGAAGGCTACCAGGCGCGGTCTTCCAGAAAGCTCCTGCTGAAAGGAAACCAGGTCCAGCGTGCCATCCTCGGGATGGAAGTCCACCCAACGGACAGTGCAGCCGCGCTCTTCGGCGGCCATCACCCAGGGAGCGATGTTGGCGTCGTGATCCAGACGGGTAACGACGATCTCATCGCCCGGTTGCCAGGTGCGGGCAATGGCGCGGCTTATGGTAAAGGTCAGGCTGGTCATGTTGTTGCCGAAGATGATCTCCGCGGGGTGGGCGGCGTTGAGGAAATCCGCCAGGGCTTTACGCGCCTCATCCAGGACGGCATCGGATTGACGGCTGGTTTGGAAGGCGCCCTCGTGGTTGGCGTTGTGCTCGACCAGGTAAGATTGCATGCGCTCGAGCACCTGTCGGGGCACCTGGGTTCCGCCAGGGTTATCGAAAAAGATGACCGGGCGCTGCAGGGCGGGAAACTGTGGACGGATGAGAGTGGGATTGAGATTCATAATCTACATTATATCCAAATACCTTCTTCATAATTTCTAAATAATCTCCTGGTATGCTTTGGGTGAAAGTGGAGCATTACAGTCCACAGTTCAAACTCAAGGATAGCATCAGAAGGAGGTACGCATATGATAAGGTACAAGAAAGGGATCACAGTGTTGGTGAGCAGCTTGCTTGTGGCTGCTATCGTCCTGGGAGGGACGGCTTTCCTGAATGTGACGCCGGCGCAGGCGGCTGTTCCTGGCAGCAACGGCATCTATGAACAGCCTGCTTTCCGCTTTGGCCCATGGTTAAAGCAGCTTGGCATTGACTTCCAAAAGCTGCTGGCAGACGCCCTGGGCATTTCGGTGGAGACGCTGGAGGACGCCCAGGAGAAGGCGCAGCAATCCGCTTTGGATCAGGCGGTCGAGAAGGGGTATCTGACACAGAAAGAGGCGGATTTGATGATGGCGCGCTACCGCCTGCAGAAATATATTGACCCGCAGGCGATCCTGGCGGAGGCTCTGGGGATGAGCGTGGCAGATTTGCAGGCTGCCTTCGAAGATGGCAAGACGCTGCGCGAGCTGATGGATGAGAAAGACCTGACTGCAGCAGAACTGCGCGAAGCCCAGCAAGCCGCTTATGAAAAGGCTATCCAGGCGGCGTTGGCGGATGGTGTGATCACCCAGGAACAAGCCGATCTCTTCTTGAATTACAGGTTCTTCGGTTTCGGTCCCTTTGGTGGGTTTAGACGCGGCGGCAGGCACGGCGGCTTTGGCATGCCCGGAGGCGGATGGGAGTGGATGCCCCGCTTCGCTCCAGAGGCAATTCCGGAGGCTGCGCCTGGCTCTGGGTTGTAAACCATCGTCCGCGGGCAGCACACACAGATGGGGAAGAGGAGCGCAGTCTGGCACTGCGCTCCTGTCACGTAACCACGGCGGTCATCGGATGTGCCATTCCGGGAAAATCCGCTTATACTTAAGGCAAGCCCTGGTCAGGCCGGATTCGGATTAGACCGGAGGGGCGGTGGCGAAGAAAATCCTGGTCGTAGATGATAAGAAAGAATTGCGCAGTCTGCTGAAGCAATACCTGACCCAGGAGGGATTCGAAGTCCTCCTGGCGGAGGATGGGCAAAAGGCATTATTCGTTGCACGCCAGGAAAAGCCAGACCTGATCGTCCTGGATCTGATGATGCCGGAGATGGGCGGCTATGAGTTTATGCGGGTTTATGGGCGCGAGGCGGATACGCCCATTATTATCCTGACCGCCAAGCTGGAAGAGAACGATAAGGTTTTGGGTCTGGAACTGGGCGCTGATGATTACATCACCAAGCCTTTCAGCATGCGCGAACTCACGGCGCGCATTCGCGCGGTGTTGCGTCGGGTGGAAAAGCATGCCGCGCCGCCGGACATCTTGCGCGCGGCAGATATCGAGCTGGACCGGGTTGGCAGGGTGGTGTTGGTTGGCGAGAATCAGGTTGATTTAACCCCCACCGAATTTGACCTGTTAGCCACGTTAATGGCTGCGCCCGGGCGGGCTTTCACCCGCCTGGAGCTGTTAGAACGCTTGCAGGGCTCGGCGTACGAAGGCTACGAGCGGACGATTGATGTTCATATCCGCAATTTGCGGGCGAAGATCGAGCCAAACGCCGATGAGCCGCGCTATATCGAGACGGTTTACGGCGTTGGCTATCGCTTTGCACCACAGCGAAAGTGATCTGAGGCAGTGATGCGCTCTCTGACGCTCAAATTGACGCTGGCTTTCTTGCTGGTCGGGTTGATTGGCGCAGCGCTGGTAGCTGTATTTTTGCGCTATCGCACTCAGCGGGAGTTTGCCAGACTGTTAGTGGATCAAAACCAGCAGGTCTTAATCAACCATTTGTTGCGCTATTACCTTTCCAATGGCAGTTGGCAAGGCGTGGAGAGCGCCTTTCGCCCGGGAAACGACCTGCCCCTGGCTTTGCGCTGGGCTGAGTTGCGTCGCGGATCTCGCCGGCCCTTCTTCCTCCTGGCGGATGAGCAAGGCACGATTATCTTTGGCGGGGAACCTGACCAATTGGGGCTGAAGCTGGATAACCGCGCTCTTAAGCAGGGCATTCCGCTTGAGGTGAACGGGGAACGCGTCGGTTGGCTGGTTTTTTCGCCGTTGCTGGATCGCTGGCAGGCGGGGACGCCGGAGGGGAATTTCCTGCAAAGCGTGAATCGGGCGACTTTGTTCAGCGCTCTGGCAGCTACCGGAGTCGCCTTGCTGGTTGGCGGAATACTGGCTTACTCTCTGACGCGTTCCTTGCGCGAACTCACCGCTGCCACCCAGTTGCTTGCCAGGGGCAAGCTCGGGCATCAGGTGGAAGTGCGTTCCCAGGACGAGCTGGGCGTCCTGGCGGCTTCCTTCAATCGGATGAGCCGGGAACTGGCGCGCTCCAATGAATTGCGCCGACAAATGACGGCGAATATTGCCCACGACCTGCGCACGCCGCTGAGCGTGATCATGGGGTATACTGAGGCGTTGCATGATGGGAAATTGGCGCCAACCCCAGAGATGTTTGCAGTGATGCATACCGAGGCGCTGCATTTAAGTCATCTGATCGATGATTTGAAGACGATTGCGCTGGCTGACGCGGGCGAACTGCCGTTGACTCTGCAGCGCATCTCTCCGGATGTGTTGATCAAAAGGGCGGCGGATGCCTACCGGGTGAAGGCCGATCGCGGTCAGGTTGAGCTACTCGTCTCGGCAGCGGCTGATCTTCCGGAAGTCGAGGTGGATGTGGAGCGGATGGCGCAGGTGCTTGGAAACCTGATGGAAAATGCCCTGCGTTACACGCCGCCGGGCGGCAGGATTTCGCTTTCGGCTGATCTGACAGGCGCACAGGTCAGGCTACGGGTTGCCGACAGCGGTTCAGGGATCGCGCCGGAAGACCTCCCGTATATCTTTGAGCGGTCATTTCGCGGGGATAAGGCGCGGCGGCGCCCGGAGGGAGAGAGCGGCTTGGGTCTGTCCATAGCCAAGTCGCTGGTAGAAGCCCAGGGAGGCAGCATTCAAGTCGAGAGCCAGTTGGGTGTTGGGACAGTTTTCAATATTTATCTAAAAGCCGTGCAAGATAAGCGCCGATGAGGTTGTGGGCAGATGTCTCTACTTTATTGTGCAGGGTCGGTGATCGGGCGCGAGCGGGGAGTATCAGCGATGTTATAGAGTGCAGCGCAGGGGGAGGGTAGCTCAAGATGGATACTTCGGAGGCTTTGAGCGACAATGCAGGAAATCTTCTATCCCCATAGCGTGGCCGTCATTGGCGTATCGTCGCGACCAGATAACCTGGGGCGCAATATTGTCGCCAATCTGGTGGAGTTTTGCTTCGATGGCGTGGTGTATGCCGTCGGTCTGGCGGGTGGGGCTATTGAAACTCATCGCATACACCGCACCATTGGAGAGATACCTGATGCGATTGATATGGCGGTGATCCTGACGCCGGCGCGCACCGTGCCAGAAATCCTCGAGCAGTGTGGGCAGAAGGGGGTGCGCTGGGCGATAATTGAAACGGCTGGATTTCGTGAATATGGGGAGGAAGGTCGCCGGCTGGAGGAGCAAATGGAGCAGATCGCCCGGCGCTATGGAATCCGCTTCGTGGGGCCGAACTGCATCGGCGTGATGAACATGGAGAACGGTTTTTGCGTTCCTTTCTTGCGCCTGAAAAAGCTGGTGAAGCCGGGGGAGGTATCGATCATCACCCAGAGCGGCGGCGTGGGGTTGAGCGTCCTGAATTTGATGGCAAATGAGGGCATTGGGCTGAACAAGTTCGTTTCGGTGGGCAACATGCTGAACGTCTACGCCGAAGATATCCTGGAGTACCTGGTGGATGACCCCAACACCCGGGAGATCTTCGTCTATCTCGAAAGCCTGCGCGATGGCCGACGCTTGATGGAAATTGCCCGTCGTTCCTCCAAGCCAATCCTGATTTTTAAGTCCAACATCGGCAAGTTCGGGCGGACGATTGCTGCCTCGCACACCGCCTCGCTGGCCAGCGACGACAAGGTGGTAGACGCGGCGTTTCGCCAGGCGGATATCGTGCGCGTGCAGGATGCCACCAGCCTGTTGAACAACTTGAAATGCATGCGCTTACCCCCAATGCGCGGCAGACGATTGGCAGTGATCTCGCGCTCCGGCGGCCACGCGGTGGTGGCTGCCGATGCCTGCGAGCTTTCGGGCTTTGAACTGGCGCACCTCCCCGATACTTTCCTGCGGGAGATCGAGAGCCATTTTCGCGCTTCCGTCATCCGGCTGACCAACCCGCTGGATCTGGGCGACCTGTTCAACCTGGAGATGTACGGGCAGATTTTGGAGCGAACGCTGCAGTTAGATAGTGTGGACGGGGTGGTGCTGTTGCACACTGCGTTCTCCGAAGTGGAGCGCAAAGCCAGCCGCCACCTGCTAGAGCGCATTATTGAGATGGTCAAACGCTATGATAAGCCAGTGGCTTACTATCTCTCCACCACCGCGCAAGAGGTGAACGAGCTGCGTCAGTTATACCCCTTCCCGATCTTTACCACGGTGGTCGAGACGATTCGCGCCCTGGAGATGAGCTATACCCATTATCACCGCCAGCGAGAGTTGCGCCAGGCAGACCCCATCCCCTCCTTCGATGTGGATCGAGCTGCGGTCAGGCGGTTAATTGATCAAGCCTGCCGCGAGCAGCGCGACCTGTTGCTCTCGGAGGCAATGCAGGTGCTGCAGCACTATGGCATCCCGGTGGCAGGTGGAGAAAAAGCCTCCACAGTGGAGGAAGCGGTCGCAGCCGCAGAGCGCATTGGCTACCCGACAGCGATCAAGGTGATTGCCCAGCAGATTTCTCACAAGTCGGATGTGGGCGGGGTGCAACTTAACCTGCGCAACGCGGCAGCGGTGAGAGAAGCATTCGAGGATATGCTGGGGCGCATTCGGCGCGCCTATCCCGATGTGCACCTGGATGGCGTGCTGGTTCAGCCGATGGTGACCGGCGGTCGGGAACTGATCCTGGGCGGCAGGCAAGATGCCAATTTCGGCCCGGTGGTGCTCGTGGGTTTGGGGGGCATCTTCGTCGAGGTGTTCGAAGAGGTGGCGTTGCGCGTTGCCCCGATCACCCCCAAAGAGGCAACTGAGATGATTGCTCAGTTACGCGGCGCGCCGATCTTATTCGGCGCGCGGGGGCAGAAGCGCTCCGACATTGAGGCGGTGGTGGATGCTTTGTTGCGCCTCTCGCAACTGCTGATCGATTTTCCCGAGGTGCAGGAGATCGACATCAACCCGCTGCGCGTTTTCCATGAGCACGATGGCTGCTGTGCCCTGGACGCGCGCATCCGCCTGGACAGGCGTTCAGCTCAACCGCCGCTTTCTGACGAGGGTTTTCAAAGCGAGCAGAAGGGCAATCGCGGCGATTAGTATGGAAGGCGATCAGCCAAGCAAAGTTGCCGCTCGAAGCGCCAGGGAAGGGGAAGTCCGAAGGGTTTGCCATTCCAACCAGGTTTGGCAGCATAGAGAAGAAGAAGCCGAACACAGCCACAGTTTTGAAAGCGCGCCGCGGATTGCTTGCCCAACGGTTGGCCAAAGCAAAAACGCCGATGCCGATCAGGCAGAACAGCAACGTGAAGAAGGCAATTGAACCGTATTGGAAAGGGGGAGACACCGGCGTCAGTGCAACTAACAAACCCTATCGAAACCGGGCTGCCAGGTTGGCAGCGATAGCTGCAGCAGTGGCAAACACGCTGGCGGAAAGGGTGGTTTTGCCAGCAAGCCCGGGGGTAGCAGTGAGGGGAAATAGGGTCTCGGGCATAGTATTCCTGCTGCGTGAATGGATCAGGTGAACCGCTGACCTGGAATTATGGGCACTGGATAACGCCCTGCGCCCACAGGCAGCCGCCACAGGCAGGGAATTCGTTGCCCAGACAGTCTTCTTCGTTAGCCTGGGAGAGATCACAGCCGCCGCAGAAGGTGCAGGGGGCAAAGGCAAAGCTCTGAACGCGCTCGCGATATGCCATGTAAGCCGGATCCATCCAAATGCTCGGCAGGTCGCGCTCATGCACGTTGGCGATCACATGCTGACGATTGCGTCGTTCCTTGCCATGCAGGTAACTGGTGTGATTGTGCATCAGCGGCCAACATGGGCTGACCTCGCCATCCCAGCGAATGGAAAGCGAGCCGCTTTCAATGAAATTGCAGACGTCGTTGGCGCCGCTCAGGTTGTTGCCGGCAAAGTTAATGTTGCAACCGCTGTTCAGCACCTGCAAGAAAACCGGCCCGGTGATTTCGTCCAGGTCCATCTTGGTCAGACTCAGCGAAGGCAACCAGGGTGAGGCCAGATATGCAATATTCTTCAGCGAGCGTTCGTACAACCTCTCAGCCTGCATCTCAGCCGTATAGGGCAGTACGTTAGTGATGGAAAAGAGCCTGGCACCTACCGAACGGCCAAGGCGAATCAGCTCTGGCAGGTCGGCGATGTTGCGCCGCATGGCAACAAAGGCAATCCCGATCTCAGGGCGAGGGTGGTGACCGCCCGGTCGCATTCGGCGCAAACGGGCTAGGTTGGCGAGCACTTTGGGCAGTTCAGCTCCCAGGCGGATATCGGCGTAGGATTCCGGCGTGGCGCCATCCAGCGAGACCCAGAGCAGGTCAAGGCCGGCTTCGATAAGCTGATGGGAACGTTTCTCACTGAGGGTGGTGCCGTTGGTGATCAATTCCACGCGCGCCCCCAACGATTTGAGGCGGGCAATCCACTCAATCGTGCGCGGGTGATACAACGGCTCGCCAAGCCCCCCAAAGAAGATCGTTGGCACGGGATTGAGGTGTTGAAGATTCTCGAAAATGCGATTGAAGGTAGCCTGAGACATCCTGCCCAGGGGTTCGTCCCAGGTTTGGCGGATGCAAATGCTGCATTTCAGATTGCACTGGTTGGTCGGCTCGAGGTATATTTTGGCCAGGTGCGTCACCGGACGGTGCAGGCGCAGTTGATTCTCGACGATTTCCAGCCGCATGCGGGCGCCTGGCTGCAGGCCAAAGCTCTGAACCACTGATTGCGGCAGCGTCAGCCTGCCGTTTTCATCCGCCTCAGCCCAAAGGGTTTCTGTCATATAACGCCTCGCGCATGGCTGCCGGGAAGGGCGGAGGAGCTTGTACGCCCCAGTTTCCTGTCGCAGCACTCATGCTGGCGAATCTCAATCTCGGTATATTATAATGTTCGCTGCCAGCCAGCCGCAGTAACTTTCGTCCCCCATGATCAGGACATTTCTCCTGTAACAGGTAGCTGCCTTTTCAATAAATAGGCGTTCGAGAGAGGGTTTTGTGGGTCTTCCTGAGGGAGCACAGCGACCGATGAATCTCATTCCGCCCCTGGGTGAGGCGTTTCGTCGCCTGAGGCAACTCAGGACGGCGCCCGTGGATTGATTTTCCCGTACAGGGTTGCCGATTTTCTGAATCGAGAGGTTGGGCCGCCGACCTGCAGATTTGTAAGTGCGATTGGATTAACAGCGGCTAAATTTTACGTTAAACTAATCAACAACTGATAGTGCAAAATTCTAGAAATCCGCATTTCTTGTTACAAGATCGGCGGTGTTTGAAAGCGATTTTGATTGAGAATCGAGAGATGAACAGGCAAGGACTGGATGAAATCCGCAAAAAGACCGCCCGCCCGATTGAACTGGTGTTCTGGGCGGGAATCCTGGGAATTACCATCCTGGGATGGTTCTTGCCGATGTCGCCCAGTCAACAGCGAATCTTCTTCATGCTGGCGTTAGCCGCTGCGTTGTATGTGATTATCCTGTATCACTGGTTTGTGCCGCGCTATGGCGTGCAAAATTGGGTCAACGACCTGCTCGTCCTTGGCGCTATCACGTTCATATCCTGTGCCTCCTATCTCCTGAAACCTTACCAGGTGGATATTGAGCTGCTTTACATCGGGGTGGTGGCAGGCATTGGCATGCTCGCCGGTAAGAAACTTGCTATTCGGGCGGCGTGGCTCTCGACGATCGGTCTGGCGGTCGTCACGATCCTGGATGAGCCAATGACGCCAGTGATGCTGATCACGCTTGGGCTGCAAGTGCTGGTCATCCTGCTGTCTGGTTATCTGGTGAGCACCCTGGCGGACTATTTGCACCGGCAAATCGTCTTTTCCGATCGGCAAAACCGCGATCTGATGCTCTTGCTCAGGTCTGGCAATCTGGCGACGACGTCGGATGATTTGCGTGTGACCTTGCAGAGCATAGCTGAACTGGTGGCGCGGGAGGTGCCTGCCACAGCCTGTCGCATCAGTTTGCTTCAGCCCGCGGAAGAATGCCTGGAAACCTATGGCGCCTATCCGTTGAACTCCCTGCCAGGATGGCATCCTGCAATCGGCGTTTGTCGACCGCTTGCGGATTTGCCCTTGCACCGCGAGGCGCTTTTCAGCGGGAAAAACCTGATATTGCATGATCGCGCAGCGATCCCCTCGACAGAACTGGCTCTATTCCTCTTCGATGCCGTTCGAACCGTTTGTCTGGTGCCACTGATTGCCAAGGGTGTGAGATTAGGGGCGTTATTGGTTGGCGAGGCGCGCAGTTGGGAGCGCGAGCCGTTCAGCCAGGAGAAGCTAAATCTGTTGCAAACCTTATCCTCGCAGCTCGCGGGTCTCATCTACAACGCCCGGCTTCTTGAAGACTCCAAACGGCAAGCCGAGCACCTGGAGGTGCTGAACCACATCGCCAAGACGATCAGTTCGACGCTCGATCTGGATCGGGTGCTGGAGTTGATCTACCACGAACTGCGAACGGTTATTCCCTGCGATACCTACTATGTTTCCCTGTATGATGCCGCAGAAAATATGCTCGATATTCGCGTTTTACTTGACGATGGCGAGCGATTTCCTTCGGCGAAGGTGCCCGCTCAGCGAGGGCTGGCGAGCTGGGTGATCGAGAAAAAGCAACCGCTGCTTGTGCGACATCTAAGCAAGGAGATCAACACGTTACCGGTCAAGCCCATCCGCCTTGGTCAGAATCGTATGTCAGAGTCCTGGCTGGGAGTGCCAATGATGCTCGGCGACCAGGTATTAGGCTTGCTTGCGCTTGCCAGTTATCAGCCGCGCGCATTTACTCAGGAGGATATTGGCTTCCTGTCCAGCATTGCTTCTCAGGCAGCGCTGGCAATTGACAACGCCCGTCGTCATGCTGAGGTGGAGGAACAAGCCCGTCGAGATTCGCTCACCGGCGCCTATAACCATGGTTATCTATTACAACGCCTATGGGAGGAGGTAGAGCGGGCGCGACTGGAGAAAACTGCTGTCTCATTGATCATGCTCGATATCGATTATTTCAAACAATACAATGACACGTATGGGCATGTTGTCGGCGATGAGGTGCTTAGGCTGGTGGTTAAAGCGATTCAGTCACATGTCAAAAAGACAGACATCGTCGGGCGGTGGGGCGGCGAGGAATTTGCAGTAGCGCTGCCGGGGGCTACCACCCGCCAGGCGCTGGTGGTGGCGGAGCGAATTCGCAACACCCTGGCGAGCATGGAGTTGTACGACCGCGACGGTAATCCAATTCCCAAACCGACGGTCAGCCAGGGCATTGCCACGTATCCTTACGATGTGTTGGATGCCGCGGAGCTGGTGGATGTGGCGGATCATGCGCTGTACCGGGCCAAGCACAAAGGGCGCGACCAAATCATGGTGACTGTGACCGACCATCCTTCGCCGTTGGAGGAGCGCCTGGACGACGGCATGCCTCCCGGGAAATGATCACAACCATGCATACAGGTTGCTGAGTTCCTGGCGCTGCAGACGCAACATGCTGCTGTACCAGCCATCGGCAGCCAGCAGGTCGGTATGCCGACCGCGCTCGATGATCCTCCCCTGGTGTAACACAATGATCTCGTCCATCGATTCCAGGCCAGCCAGGCGATGGGTGAGATGGATGATGGCATGATCACGGCCGATCTCCCGCAGGGCTTGTAGCAACTGGCGTTCGGTGAGGGCATCCAGGTTGGCGGTGGCTTCATCGAGGATGAGCAAGGGGGCGTTTTTGAGCAGGGCGCGCGCAATGGCAATGCGCTGGCGTTCCCCGCCGCTCAGGCGCAACCCCTGCTCGCCGATCCAGGTTTCGTAGCCTTGTGGCAGAGCGCGAATGAACTCGTCGATCTGGGCAGCCTGGGCAGCGCGGATGATTTCCTCTTCGCTGGCGCTCGGGCGGGCGATCAGCAGGTTGTCGCGCACGGTGGCGTGGAAGAGGTAAGGATGCTGTGGAACCACGCTAATCAGGCGGCGCGCCTCTTCCTGACTGTAGTGGCGCAAGTCTGCGCCAAAAAGGAGTATGCGTCCCTCCTGATACTCCCAAAAGCGCAACAACAGGCCAGCCAGCGTGGATTTGCCTGCTCCATTAGCGCCTACAATCGCCAGCGCCTGACCGATATCCAGCCTGAAAGTGAGGCCGTCCAGCGCCAGGACGGGGACGACCGATGCCTGCGGATGATGTGCGCCTGAAGATTTGGTTGGGAGCAGAGTGTCAGATAATTCCACGGCGGGCGGATAGGCAAAGCGCAGGTCGCGCACATCCAGCAAGGTGGATGCTGTATCTCGATGCAAGGGTGGCTGGAACGCAACGGCTTGTCCATCCCCCACGGGTGGCGCGCTGGGCAACGGCTGCGGCGCAGGCGCGCCTTGCTTGTCGGGGTGGAGCACGGTCAGCGATCGGGGTGGGTCGCAAACTTCAGGGGCAGCATTGATAATCTCCGCCAGGCGTCCGGCAGCTTGCAGGTCGGTCTCCAGCCGCTGCGCAGCTTGCGGCAGCGGGGAGAAAGCCTCAAAACTTGCCAGCGCTGCCAGGGCAAGCGTCGCCAGATAAACCCCTTCAATATGCCCGCTGGGGAGGTGGGGAATTGCCTGTACCAGCACCGCCCATAACCCCAGGTTGGCAAGCAGAATCACCAGGGCATTCTGCAGCGCGCTCAGGCGAGCCATCCGCCGCTGGATGCGGCTCAGTTCGCCGTCCAGGCGGGTGAGGTGAGTGAGCCATTGTTCCTGCCGGTTCGCTGCCAGCAAGTCTGGCATGCCCTGCACCAGATCAACCAGGAAGGCGTTCAGCGCGGCGCGCATGGCAACCAACCTGCGCCCCAATGGCAGTGCGGAACTGCGTTCTGGGTAACGATTGGCAAGGAAGGCGAGCAGCGGCACGCCGCATCCGGCCAGGGCGTGGAAGCCGAGCAGGGTTAGCGCCAGGCGGCTATCGAAGGACCAGAAGAACGCCGTCATACCCAGGGCGACGCCCAGGGCTACCAGGGGTGGCGCCAGGGCGCGCACATAGAAGTTTTCGAGCGACTCGATGTCCTCGATCATGCGCGTCAGCAGGTCGCCAGAGCGAAAACGCAGCAGGCGGGCGGGCGCAAGTGGCTCAAGATGGGTGTAGAACCATACCCGCAGGCGGGCGAGCAAGCGGAAAGCAGCCTGGTGCGAAACCAAACGCTCCAGGTAGCGGAAGACGCCGCGGACAAGGCCGAAAAAGCGCACGCCAACAATGGCGACTTGCAGATCGGCGATAGAAGGATGCAGGGCAGCAGCAGAGATGATGTAAGCCGAGGCAGACATCAATCCAACGCTGCTGGCTATTGTCGCCATGCCAGAGAGCACAGAGAGGGAGATCCAGCCCTTGATAGCGGCAGCCTGGGATAATAACAGGAAGAACGGCCTTGGAGGGCGATCCTGCTTGGCATGGGAAGCCGAGTGAACCGTCCGGGCACCGCTTTGCTCTTTAATCGGTGGAAGCGCCGGTGGCGATGTCCCCGACGGAGCGGATTCGATTGGCAGCGGAGTTTCCCCGGATTGTGGAAACCCGCTATCCCCCTGCCGGGATACGAGGTTGTCCTCATGGCGGAATTTGATGCGGGATTGACCCGTATCATCGTCGTGTAATCGCTCATCGGCCGAGTCTTCCCTGCCAGCAATTGCAGAGCAGGCTTGCAGCAGGCGACTGTAGAGACCGCCGGCGCGGGCAAGGTCATCGTGGCTCCCTTGTTCAACAACCTGCCCGGCCTCGAGGACGACAATGTGATCGGCGCGGCGGACGGTGCTGAGGCGATGGGCGATGAGCATGACGGTGCGCCCGGTAGCCAGGCGCGGGAGGGCGTCATTGAACCAGGCTTCGCTAGCCGGATCGAGGCTGGCGGCGGGTTCGTCCAGGATGAGCAAAGGCGCATCTTGCAGGAAAGCTCGCGCCAGGGCGATGCGCTGAGCCTGGCCACCGGAAAGGCGTCGCCCGCGTTCGCCGAGCGGTGTGTCATAGCCTGATGGCAGCTCCTGGATGAATGCCTCCATGCCGGCAAGTTGGCAAGCCGCGACGACCGCGCTATCCGGTTGTGCGCCCGTTGGAGTTGTCGCCGGGGCAGACAGGCGCACATTGGCTGCCAGGGTGTCGTTGAAGAGGTAAGGTGATTGAGGCACCCAGGCTAATTGGGCGCGCCATGCCTCAGGGGAAAAGCTGCGCAGCGGACGGCCATCCACCCATATCTCCCCTGACTGAGGCTCAATGAAACGCAGCAGCAGGGATGCCAGGCTGCTTTTACCAGCCCCAGAAGGCCCGACCAGCGCGGTGATCTTGCCTGGGGCAAGCTCGAAGGAGACACCATGCAAAGCGCGGCGGCCATCTGGGTAGGTAAGGTGCACATCCTGGAAGCGGATGGCGGGCGGTTGACGCTGTCCGGCAGCGGTTTGCCCTGGCTGGTCAGGCTCTGGTGCGCAAACGGGCGGTTGTTCGAGGATAGAGAAGATTTGTCCGGCGGCAGCCATGCCCGACATTCCCGCATGGAAGCGCGTTCCTAACAGGCGCAGCGGCAGGTAGAATTCCGGGGCAAGCAACAGCACCAGAAAAGCCTGTTCAAAGGAGATGTGCTCGTATAGCAGGCGTAAACCCACTTCCACGGCCACTACCGCCGTGCTCAGGGTGGCGACCATCTCGAGCGCCAGCGCGGAGAGGAAGGCAACGCGCAATACACTCATCGTGGCATGGCGATAGCGCTCGCTGGCGCTTTCGATGAGGGCTGCTTGCATTCGGCTGCGCCCGAACATCTTCAGGGTGGCGAGCCCTTGAATTACATCCAGGAAATAGGCGTTGAGGCGAGACAGGATGCGCCATTGGCGACGGGTGGCAGCCTGTGCCTGGCTCCCGACCAAGATCATGAAGAGGGGCAGGAGCGGGGCGGTGAGCAGCAGTACCAGGCCGGTGAGCGGGTCAATGGGAAAGACAAAGAGCAGGAAGGTCAACGGCACCAGGGCTGCCAGGGCAAGTTGAGGCAGATACTGGCTGAAATACGCATCCAGAGCTTCAACGCCCTGGGTAACCGCCATGGAAAGCTCGCCAGTGCGTTCCTGACCGCCCCCGATTGGCCCCAAGGCAAATAGATGGGCGGCAAGCTGTTGACGCAATGCGGTTTTGATGCGGCTGGCAAGAGACGCCGCCGCCGACTCGCTGCCCCAGGCAAGCAGGGCGCGCAACAGCATGAGCGCCAGCAGGAGCGCAAGCGGGTCAGCCAGTTCGGCGAGAGATTGCCTGCGCAAGAAGGCTCCCCCGACAACGATGCTCAAAACCCAGGCTTGCCAGACCGTCAACGCGCCGGCGCCAAAGCCAAGCAGGATGGTCACCGTCAGAGGTTTCGCCTCCTGACGGGCCAGTCGGAACAGGCGAGGGTCGAGGTTCAAGGGTTGGAGAATTGCTCAGCAAGCGCCTCAGCGCAGCCCCAAACAGCAACCTCGCTGTGCGACAGCGCTTGCTGAGCTGTCGAAAATAGTTATCAGTACGTCAGGGTCTCGGGCTTGCTCTCAATGCGCTTGCGGAAGACCCAGTAGCTCCAGCCCTGGTAGGCGAGGACAATGGGGACAAAGATGAGCGCGACGATGGTCATCACTCGCAGGGTATAAGGGCTGGACGAGGCGTTATAGATCGTCAGGCTCCAGGCAGGATTCAGGCTGGAAATCATCACTCGTGGGTACATAATCATGAACAGAGTAGCCAGGGAGAAGGCGATGCTCACCGCGGTCAGGGCAAACGCCCAGCCTTCCCGCTTGCGGCGCAGCAAATATCCCGCCAGCAGGATGGCGATCAATCCGGTGATCGGCACCACGCCGGGGTTCACGCCCAGGCGGGCGAGGATGTCGGTAGCCAGGTAGGTTGCCACCAGCAGTGCCACAAGCAGGACGAGGGCAATGATCCAGAAGCCGCGCGCCGTAGCCCTGGCTTTGTGCTGCAACTCGCCGGTTGTTTTCAGGCTGAGGAAGATCGCTCCGTACAGGGTGAAAGTAGCTACCGTGGACAACCCCGCCAGCAAGGCGTAGGGATTGAGCAGGTAGAAAAAGCCACCCACAAAGTTCATGCTGGCGTCGATCGGCACGCCGCGCACCAGGTTGCCGAAAGCCACCCCCAGCAGCAACGCCGATACCAGGCTACCGGCAAAGATGCACCAATCCCACAGCTCCCGCCAGCGCGGGTTTTCGTCCTTGCTGCGATACTCGAAAGCCACGCCGCGCACGATCAGAGCCAGCAGGAGCAGGAAGAAGGCCAGGTAGAAACCGCTGAAGAGCGTGGCATACCATTCGGGGAAGGCGGCAAAGGTCGCCCCGCCAGCGGTGAGTAGCCAGACCTCGTTGCCATCCCAGTGGGGACCGATGGTATTGATCATAACCCGGCGCTTCAGATCGACTTTCTTTTTATCCCGATCGCGGCTGAGAATGGGGAGCAAAATGCCGACTCCGAAGTCGAAGCCTTCCAGTAGGAAGAAACCAATGTAGAGGATGGCAATCAAGACAAACCAGACAGTGTTGAGATCCATCGTACACCTCCGTGAAATCTCAGTCCTGTGCGCCTACCAGGGAAGGCATCTGCTCCGTTGGCTCCGATGGGCGACCCTTCCCCTCGGCCTCCGGAACGATTCGGGCGTACTTGGACATCAAGTAGATGTTGGCAACGACCAGAGCAGCGTACACCAGGGTGAATACAATCAGTGAGAGCAGCACATTGCCAGCACCAACCATCAGGGAAACCCCGTCTTCCACGCGCATCAGGCCATAAACAACCCAGGGAAAGCGCCCGATTTCGGTGAGCATCCAACCAGCGGTGTTGGCGATGTAGGGCAGGGCAATGGCAAAGGTGAACAGGCGCAGGGCTTTCGTCCGACTGACAACCATATCTCCCATGACCATGAAGAGAGCATAGAGCGCCAACCCGAGCAACAGGAAACCGGCGCCAACCATGATGCGGAAAGACCAGTAGACCACCGCCACCGGCGGGATATAGTCTCCAGGACCATATACCGCGGTGTATTCCTGTTGCAAGTCGTTAATGCCCTTGATTTCGCAATCGAGTTGGTTGTAGGAGAGCAGGCAAAGCAGGCGTGGAATGCGGATGGAGAACACCTCTTGCCGCTGGCTCAGGTCGCCAATCGTCAAGATCGAGAAGGACGCAGGGGCTTCGGTATTGTAAAGGGCTTCGGCGGAGGCCATCTTCATCGGTTGAGACTCAATCATATGCTGCGCCTGGCTGTGTCCGTTGAGGATGACCAGGACAATGGCGATAGCTCCAATTGTAGCGGCAATTTGAAAAGAACGCCGGAAGAGGTCGAGCTGGTTCTTGCGCACCAGATGGTAAGCGCTGATGCCCATGATGAAGAAGGCAGCCGTGACAAAGCCGGCCAAGACCGTATGCGGAAACTGCACTGCCAGGTTGGGGTTGAGCAGCAGGTCGAGGAAATTTTTCATCTCAGCGCGACCGTGGCGTAACACGTAGCCAACCGGTTCCTGCATAAAGGAATTGGCAGCCAGAATCCAGAGGGCGGAGATGTTCGTGCCAATGGCTACCAGCCACATGGCAGCGGCGTGCATCCCCTTGGAGAGCTTATCCCAGCCAAAAACCCAGATTCCCAGGAAGGTGGATTCCAGGAAGAAGGCCAGCAGGGCTTCTATAGCCAGCGGGGCGCCAAAGATGTCGCCCACGAAACGGGAATACTCCGCCCAGTTCATCCCGAACTGGAATTCCTGAACGATGCCGGTGACCACACCCAGGGCAAAATTGATCACAAAAAGTTTGCCCCAGAACTTCGTCATGCGTTTGTACACTTCCTGCCCGGTGCGCACGTAAAAGGTTTCCATCAGAGCGACCAGGACGGAAAGACCCAGGGTAAGGGGGACGAAAAAGAAGTGATAAATGGTGGTGATGGCAAATTGCAAACGCGCCAGGGCTAAGACGTCCATTGGACAGGCTCCTTTCTACCGCTGAAAAAGCGGTCTATACACTCCTTTTTGTCGGGTATCCATCTGGTTAGCTGATAATGCTACTCACTCGATTGTCGGCGGTCAATGTGCATTGGTCATCTCGGCTGAGTGACAATACTCCTGATCGCTTGCGCCGCGAATTCGGTTGAGCGTGCCAGTAATTGAAAAACTATGGCCTTTTCTCCTCCATTTGTTGGGCGATGGCTTCGGCCTGTCTTAACTCTTGCGGCGTGTTGATGTTCCAAAATGCCCTGCCGGTGGGATCATAAAGGGCAAGTTCCTCAGCCGACATCCAGCGCAGACGTATTGCGGCGAACCAGGAATCAACCCGCCAGAGGTTGGCAGCGAGAGCCGCCTGAATAGCGGGCAGGCAGGCCTGGCGACGATATACAGCGTGAAACGGTTCGGCTCCATTGCTTGTCTGGGGGATGACGGCGTCGCTCTCGCTGGCGAGCAGCAGGTCGCGCTGGGCAGCCAGCAGAGCAGGGCTGGCAAATGGCATGTCGCAGGCAACCACGGCAACGAGCGGATGCTGAGCGGCGTGCAGGGCGGTGTACAACCCGCCAAGGGCGCCGCGTCCAGGATACACATCTTCGATAAGAGAGACGTCTAAAAAACGGTAGGCTTGCGGGCGGTTGGTGGTCACCAGGAGTTCATCGGCAAGGTGAGAAAGGCGATCAATGAGACGTTGGATGAGCGGTTGACCCAGGAAACTCACCAGGGCTTTATCTTCGCCCATGCGTTTGGATTCGCCTCCGGCCTGGATGACGAGGGTGAGCATGGTATGATTATAATGTATGTATTGGTGTTGGATGTTCAGGAGTGTGTGAGATGTCTGACCTTGCCGACATTCTGGATAAGATGAGCGTTGTTGGTGAGCTGTATGAGAGGCTACCGGATGGGGCTGTGCGCTGTACCGCCTGTGGACACCGCTGCCTGATTCGGCGGGGGCGACGTGGCATCTGCCAGGTGCGTTTTAACCAGGACGGTGAACTGCGTGTACCGTGGGGGTACGTGGCAGCGTTGCAGGTGGATCCTATCGAGAAAAAGCCTTTCTTCCATCTGTTACCTGGCAGCGAAGCGCTGACCTTTGGCATGCTTGGTTGCGATTTTCATTGTTCTTACTGCCAGAACTGGCTGACCTCCCAGGCGCTGCGCGATCCAGCGGCAGACGAGTCGATCGGTTTTGTGCGACGGGTTACGCCGGAGCAAATCGTGAACCTTGCGTTGCGCAGCGGCGCGGAGGTGATCGTATCTTCCTACAATGAGCCGCTGATCACCTCTGAGTGGGCGGTGGGGATCTTCAAGGAGGCGCAGAAGGTCGGATTGAAATGCGCCTATGTTTCCAATGGGAACGCCACCGCAGAGGTGCTGGCGTACCTGCGCCCATACCTGGTGGCTTACAAAGTGGATCTGAAAACAATGCAGGATCGCCAGTATCGCCAGCTCGGCGGCGTATTGGATCACGTTCTGGATAGCATCTGGCAGGCGCATGCGCTGGGATTATGGGTGGAAGTGGTAACCCTGGTGGTGCCTGGTTTCAATGACAGTACGGAAGAGCTAATGGACGCCGCCCGTTTTATCGCCTCGGTCTCACCGGAGATTCCCTGGCATGTGACGGCTTTCCATCCTGATTACAAGATGACGGATCCTCCGCCAACCTCGGTGAGGACGCTGCTGCGAGCGGCTGAGATTGGGCAGGAGGCTGGATTGAACTATGTCTATGCTGGCAACATTCCAGGACGGGTTGGTGAGTATGAGAATACTGTCTGCCCCAAATGCCAGACGCTTCTAATCCAGCGCAGCGGATATGTGATACACAGCTACCGATTGACGGCGGAAGGGAGTTGTCCCAAGTGTGGGCATACGATCGCCGGAGTGTGGAGCGAGCATCCGGAGGCAGTGCGCCTGGAGGGGCCGGGGATGCCTCGCTGGGTGGTTCGCTGAGCGACGACGTGCTGACCTACGCCCGTCGGATGCAGGCGCGCACGATAAATCGGTCTATCGCACCAAAGCGGTATTTATAATCCTCGTCACCGCGCATGAAGTCAAAAGCCAGGCGTTTGTTGGCGTTTGCCCATTGCAAAAGATAGCCAAGCAATACCCAGCCGGGTGAGAGGGCGCTGTAGCGGGAGTCCAGGCCGGAATTGTACACCCAGATGTGCCCGCCGTAGTCAAAGTTCAGGTACGCGGCGGCTTTTTCTTCGCCCACTTCCAGGAAAGCCAGCTGCAACCAACCGCCAGCGAAGGCAGCATGGATGATGGCGCGCAGCTGCTCGCGCATGGCACTGGTGAGGAAGGCTTTCTTAGCCGGGTCTTGTTCCATCAGCCGAAAAAGCTCATCGATATGCGCTTCAAGTTGATCAGGGTCGGCGGCGATATACCAGCGTACCGGCGTTTCGTTGCTTTCCGCCCGACGCAGCTTGCGCCGAATCTCATGGCGTTGTTTCTTGTCAATGCCAGCCAGGTAAGCCTCCCAATCGCCGGGGAGAGGGATGTAAGGGCAATGTTGTAACCGCTCCTGCTGGTAGCCCCACCCCCGCCGGGCGGCGGCCGCCTGCAACACCGGCAAGGTCGGTGAGCTTTCCAGGATGTTATAGAAGTCCAGCACCTCCCAGGGCGGCGCAAGGGGCGACGCCAGGTGGTCGAACAGCGCCTCGACGAATGCCGGCGTCTCTTCCGGGCAGATCAACACATCCAGATAGTCCGAGATCTCAACGCTGCCGAGAAGAAGCAGGGCGGGTTCTCCCTGGCGGTTGGTCGAAAAAAACAGCGGGGCGATGGCTTTCAGGCCTACGCCAACCTCCTCGGCGATGACGATGTACAGGTCCCCGTTTGTCCATTCCCCGCCGCCTAGCGCCTGCCACCAGGCAGCCAGGTATTCGTGTCGCAAGAATGGCACGCGACTTGCACTACAGTCCAGGAGTGCATTCCACATTTCTGCCAGCGCCTGAAAATCTGGGAGTGTGCTGATGACTTTCAATTGCATATGGTCTCCGTTCGCATCTGCGTCTGCTGGTGGTATTGCGGCTAGAGGTGGACGCCCACTTCTCAACCTGACCCAGAGCGATTGCATTTTACCAGTATAATTTCTGAAGAGGTGCTTGATCCCGATTCGGAGCATCGAGCAGCTTGCACAAATTGCCGTAAACTGACCTCGTGCAGCAGTCAATCAGCCAGGTGTATTCATGGACCTGAACTTCTTACCCCTCGTCCGCCAGTATGGGCAAGACCAGACAGAGCTGCCCGGCTTGCACCTGGCGGCCCGACCGCGCCGCCCGGCGCGCGGCCGACAGTCAGACCGCTTGATTCTCTATCTCGTGATCGAGGGCACCGCTCCGCTCTCGCCAACCCAGCACGAGCAACTGCTGACCCGCATCGCCCAGGTGTATTACCGCACGCCTGGTTCAGTGACGGCTGCCTTGCGAGCAGCAGCGGAAGCCCTTAACCAGCAACTCCTGGAGCGCAATCTACGAGAGGCCAGCAGCGGCCAGCAGAGTCTCGGTTTGCTGATCTTGTTGACATTGCGCAATGGACGCCTGTACCTGGCGCAGTGTGGACCGACGCATGCCTACCTGCTGACCTCCAGCGGAGTGCAACACTTTTGCGATCCGCAACCAGCCCGGCGCGGGTTGGGTTTGGGGCGCGCTACGCCTATTTATTTCTCGCAGGCTAGCCTGAACGAAGATGATGTGTTGTTGCTGGCGCCGTTGCCGGCTGCTGAGTGGGACGAGAGCTTTTTGCAAGGCTTACAGGGGCTGGGATTGGAGAGCCTGCAGCCGCGCCTGATGAAGCAAGCCAGCGGCGACGCCAATGCCTTGTTGATTCAGTTCAAATCCGGCCCCGGAAAAGTTTTCTTCCTTCGCCCTAAGCCTGCAACAGAGGCCGTCGTCACGCCTGTCCCTCAGCAACTTACGGCGGCGGCTGTCCTCCAAGAGCCGGAGGCGTCGGTTGAGGTCATCGAGACTCCAATCCGTGAACCAGTAGCGATGCCCATTCCGGCGCAGGCTGAGAGATCAGGTTCTCAAGCCGCGCCTTTACCGGAGATGGAGGCGCGTCGGGAGGCATTGACTTCAGCTGCTCCAGGGCGGCTGCCGACGTCAGCTGCGCCCAGGCGCAAGACGACCGGCCGGGGAGTACTGGCGGCGGTTGCGGCTGCTTTCGGGACGGCTGCAGAACAATTCTCACAAAGCCTGCGCACACTCTTGCGACGAATGCTGCCGGAGGAAAGCCTGGCGTCCTTGCCTGGCCCACTGATGGCTTTTATCGCAGTAGCTGTGCCTTTGATTGTGGTGGCTGTGTCAACGGTAGTGTATTTCCAGCGCGGCAGAGCCAGCCAATTCGATCAGTACTACCAGCAGGCGTTGCAGGCGGCGCAGCAGGCTCAGGCGCAAACCGACCCGCAGATGGCAACCTCCGCCTGGCAAACGGCGCTAGCCTACCTGGATCAGGCGGAGGCGCTGCAGGTTTCTCCCGATTCGCAGGCGCTGCGTCAGCAAGCCTACCAGGCTATAGACCAGGCTGATCTGGTGCGCCGGCTGGACTATCAGCCTGCCCTGACCGAAAACCTGCCTGAGGCTGCTCAAATTACGGAGATTGTCGCCAGCGCGACCGACCTTTACCTGCTGGACAGCGTTTCAGGCAGGGTGTGGAGGGCATTTGCCACAGCGCGCGGGTATGAACTGGATGTGAACTTCCAATGCGGACCGGGATATGGCACCAGTCAGGGAATCGGCCCTCTGGTAGATATCCTGGCTTTGCCGGCCGGGGAGCCGATGGCGGTGCTGGGAATCGACGCCCAGGGAAAACTGCTCCATTGTAAGGCGGGCGAAACGCCTGTGTTGGACACGCTCGCGCCGCCTTTCACACAATGGGGCAATCCTAAGGCTATAGCGTTGGACAATAACAATCTCTATGTCCTTGATCCGGTGAAAAACGCGGTCTGGATTTACTGGAATCGCGATAAAGCCTCGCCCCCTGAGGCGTTCCTAACCCAGGATTTTCCGCCCATGCAGGATGTAGTGGACATGGTGGTGGAAAAAGATGATCTGTTCCTGTTGCATGCAGATGGGCGCATGACGCAATGCCGTTACAGCGAGCTGGGCGACGCGCCCTCACGATGTGTCAGCCCACAACCTTACATTGATTCTCGTGTGGGTCGAGAAGGGCAAGCGCTGTCGCCGCACCCGGCGTTTAACCAGATCGAAGAGACGCAACCGCCCAACCCCTCCATTTTCTTGCTCGATCCAGCCACACAGAGCGTGTACCATTTCAGCCAGCGTCTGACCTACCAGCGTCAGCTCAAGCCGCAACAACCGCTCAACCAGCGGGTGGACGGTTCGATGGGTCGGGCGACGGCGTTTACTTTCCGACCGGATAACCGGGTGATCTTTTTGGTTGTTGAAGGTCAACTTTATTACGCCGGCGTGCCGTAAGCCAACATTTCGGGCTACGTCCCTGACCACGGGCGCAACGCAGGGATAGATTGGTTGGTGAGCTTCGTGTTACGGCGGTAGCCTGGTATTGGTTGGCCAGGGTGTGAGGGTTGCCAGGGCTGGAGGGGTCGTCGTCGGAGCCGGGCTTGTGTCCTGAGTAGACTGCGTGGCTGTCGCCGACAAAGACAACGTGGCAACCGGGAGCGGGGTTGACAAAGCAGCGGTTGCAGGCGCGGGCTGTGCGCTGACGGCCGGATCTGTCCTGAAACGTTCAAGAGTTCCCCAAACGCTGGCGGCGAGGAGCAGCGCTGCCAGGAGCAAACCAGCAAAGAGGCCAGCTATGCTCAAGCGCAGACGCTGGCGTCGCTGCCCCAATGGAATTGTGGCTTTTTCCAGAACCGGCATGCGCAAGGCTACCACCGTGATGTTATCGTACCCGCCGCGGCGTATCGCCAGGAGCGCCAGCTCATCCAGCGCGGACTGTAGCTTGCGGGTTTCAAGTGCAGCCAGGATTTCAGCATCGCTCACCAGGTCAGTCAGTCCATCGCTGCACAGCAGGATCATGTCGCCCGGTAGCAGGTTGACACCCTGGTTTGCCTGGGCGTGACGATCGTTCTCTCCGGGGTGCAGACGCAACCGCATGTCGGGGATAACATCGTTTGGCGAGCCGAGATAACGGCGGATGACATGGGCGTTGGGGTGGTTGCGCGCCTGCTCAGGTGAGAGTTTTCCTTCTTCAATAGCTTCTTGAACCCAGGTGTGGTCAGTTGTGAGCTGAGCGAGTGAGTGGTTGCGCGCCAGGTAGATGCGCGAGTCGCCCACTGCAGCGATGTACAGCCGTGGGCCAATGATCCAGGCGCAGGCGATTGTTGAACCCATGCCGGCCAGATTGGGGTCGGTTTGGGCGTGAGCGTTGATCGTCCGACTGGTATGAACGATTGCCTGCTGAAGCGTGCCCAGCGGGTCGCTGGCGTCGCTTTCAGCGACGATGCGGCTGACGGTCTCCACTGCCAGCTCTGCTGCCACTTCACCAGCGCGGTGCCCGCCTATGCCATCTGCCAGGACGGCAAGTACAGAGGGCGTTTGTTGGGCATCCTCCACCCGATAGGCTGAAACTCCAAAGCGGTCCTCGTTCACTTTACCGCGCAAGCCGGGATGGCTGACGGCAGACACGTACAGGTGGGCGCGCGGGACAGGGATCATTGTGGTAGATCGAGCGGGATGATGCGCGGCTGGCGCGATTGCCCCGTTTGACGCGGCGCAGCGTCGTCAGTTCCCAGGGTAAAGCGCAGGCAGGCGCGGCCGAGGTGAATCAGGTCGCCATGCTCCAGTGACGCCCCGCTCGCAGAGACCAGGAGATAATTCACCCAGGTGCCGGCGACTGATCCTTCATCGTAGATGATGAAACCGCGTTCACCAAGAACCAGGCGGGCATGCAGGGCATCCACAGAGGGGTCGTTGAGCACCAGGCTGGCATAGCGCGGATCGCTGCCCAGGGTGACCTCGCTGGTAAGCACTGCGATGGGTGGCGCAAGGGGCGATTCAGCCGAATCGGACAGGGGTGTGAGAAATGCGAGCGCCTTGACCGCCAGGCGACGTTGCGGCCAGTGCAGACGGTTAACCCAGCCGGGTATGCGTCGTGCGGTGGTTTCGCCTTGGGCAGAGGTGGCTTCGGCGACTAGCCGGGGTTCGCGTTTACCCCTGAACCGGAGCGATTTGCCCCAATTACGTGGCCGGATGCGCCCGGTCAGGATCAACCCCAGGAGAGCGATCGCCGCGGCGAGCAGAATGGTCAGCCCCGCCAGAGCAGGCCAATGACGGATAAGGGCAACCATGGGGTTTTGCCGCGGCAGGTCAACTGTCACCAGCACAAGCGTTTTCACGCTCCTGCCTGCCAGCCCCAGCTCATCTACCGCCTCGACCTGCAAGATGTGCTGTCCGCTGGACTGGTACGGCGAAAGATCCCAGGTGAATGCATCGTATGGTGGCACTAAATTTTGGGCAGCCAGCACGTCGTCAACGTATAAGGCTGTGCGTTGTAGTGGCCGGGGGCGACCGTCAGGGAATTCGATCAGTACCTGCAAGAGCTGTTCTTGGGGCAGCAATGCCGCCGGATCGATCGGTCGCCAGCGATCGGCTCTTTGGTTTTCAGGCAGCGCGCGGCGAATTTCGGCAGGGGGAGAGATGAAAACTGGATTAGGGGGGCTGAGTTTGAAAAGGAATTCCAGCTTTTGACTCTGTATCGTCGCGCCATTGTGCTCGATTTCAACCTGGAGAGAATGGACCCCATCGCTGGTGATGGCAGAGTGGTAGGCAAACCGGTAGATATCTCTCAGGTTGGAGAAGTAGCTTTCCAGGTCTGGCGCGGCATCCACGGCAGTGTAGACAAAGAAATCCCCGCCCGTTTCGATGGCCAGCTCACGCAACTGGCGGGAGGAGTTCAATTGTGCCACGTCCGGCGCGCCGACGACCCAGATAAACATGCGGATGCGCTGATTCCTGATGCGGGCGGTAAGCGATTCCAAACCGGCGGTGAGATCTCCCTTGAGCGGAGCGGTAATATATAACACAACCCGCTCCATGCCCCGGCGCGGCGCGGGGTCGGCTGCCAGCTCCACGGCGCGGGCGAGTAGCTCGAAAGATGGTGTGGCTGATTTTGGATCGAATTGATAGAGTTGCAATGCAGCGAGCAGGTCGGCTGGGTTATCGCTGTGGCTACGATCTGGCCCGCCTAGGATGATCAGGCTGAGATCATCCGTACTGGAACCCATGCGTCTCTCCAGCCAACCGGCCAGTTCCTGGCGCAGCATATCGAAGCGGGAAACGCCTTGGGGATTGCGGATCGAGAAGCTCTCTCCAGGATTGATCGCCACCACCGCTTGCATTCCCGGCTTAAGCGGCTCGAATTCGATCGGCGATCGGAGTTGACCGTTCTCCCAAATGTGGATATCCCCCGCATCCAGACCATGAATAAAGTTGGATTGCGCATCATGCACATCCAGATACGCCTGGATGCGGGGGTAGGTATCTGTTTGCAGTTCTACAAGAGTTGCGCTGTTGCCAGTCTGTGCCTGGATGGGTGTGGTCAGAGCCAACCAGCCCAGCCAAAGCCAGGCGAGCCAGCGCAGGCGCTTGAACATACGATTACGATGGCTTTGGCAGTGGTTCAATATCCGCAGCAGTGTCAACGGACGGAAGCCTGGTCAGGCGCATGTAGGTCAGCGCCCAGGCGGTGCCGATGTAGGTGCGCAAGATGCCGGTGAGCACAATCAGCACTGGAAGGTAGGCGACGAAACAGATGGCCGCCACAGCCAGGCCGCCCATCATCGTGCGTTGAGAGTTGGAAACCGCGCCGATGATCGCCGGTATAACTACGCCAATCATGGGCAGGGCGATGATCAGGCCGCCAATGCCGCCTACCCCCAACAGCAGGATCAGCGCCATCAAGATCATCACTCCCAGGTTCGCGCGCACCACTTCCCAACCGCGGCGCAACCCATCCCGCACGCCCAGATTCTCCAGCACAATGGCGACGTTAGCCTGTTCGACAATCACGCTGATGAACCAGAGCACCGGAATCAGCAGGCAAAGCAGGGGGATAAAGCAGAGAAAACCAACACCCAAGGTCATCACAGAGCCGACGAGACCCAGGGCGAGTAATGCAGCCACAGCCAGGAAAATGGCGACGCCGATGAGCAAACCAAGTAAAAAGACGCGCCAGAAATACGGCAGGCTGCCGCTGAACAACTCGCCGAAGACGAGCTTTAAGGAACCGCTTTCAGCCTGTTGCGTGCCGCGAATCAGACCGATCCTGCCAATTGTGCCCAGGAAGATGGACAAGACAACCAGCAGGAGCACCACCAATACCACTGCAATGATGATCGCCGAAATCTGCCAATCAGGGATGTTGGTGAGGCTGAAGAAACGTTCGGCATCTGGGGGAAAACGGTTAGTGCTGGAGGAATAATTCATGGCAGCATTGCCGCCGCCTCCGCCACCTCCGCCACCCCCGCCGCTACAACCAGCCAAAATGCCGAAGATCCACAGCACCTTATGTTTCCAGGTGATTTGCCACGCCCGCGATAAGACTTCGCCGATGTTCATGAGGTGTACTCCCTTCTACAGATACTCCAGCCTGCTGATACAACAGGGTTCATTATAGCATGTACGCAGATGGAAGGAATAAGTTGCGGGTGCAGCGCCGATGGTTAAACCCCTTGACCAGCCGATTTAACCGGTTACAATTCAAAAGTTGAATTTTGGAATGCGGGCTTTCCGCAGGATGAACAATATATCCAAGAGACTTTTGTCCATTCCCTGGCTGGCCGAGGCGGCCGCTTTGTTGCTTGCCGCGGTTTATCTCGTCCAGGCTTTTCATTACGCTCATCGAACCGGATCGGTGCTCGACGAAGGCGCCTATCTATATAAAGGCTACCTGTTCGCGAGCGGACGGTATTGGCCATTCCAGGATTATGGCCCATGGACCAACCACATGCCGCTGGCGTTTTTGATCCCCGGCGCGGTGCAGGTGCTGCTCGGGGCTGGATTGCGCACCGGGCGTTACTTTGCCATCGCCCTTGGCGGTTTGATGCTGCTGGCAATGTGGCTGCTGTGTCGGCGTCTTGGTGGAAGATGGTGGGCGCTATTTTCCATCGCCACACTGGCGTTTAACCCGGCGCTGATTCAGTATTACAGCCTTGGCGTTTCTCAAGGACTCGTAGCCTGTATGCTGGCCTGGACAATGGCGCTGGCGTTGGGAAAAAATCGTGCGCCCTGGCAACTTATCCTTGGCGCCGTTCTTGCCAGCCTGACGCTGCTCATACGTGAGAACATGGTACCGTTACTTCCGTTGCTGTTGCTGTACATCTTTTGGCAGCATGGCTGGCGCGCCGGCTTATGGGCAACCCTGGCTGGTAGCTTGGTTATACTGGGCGGACATGCCCTGTTTTGGCCACGCATCCTGCGCATCTGGGCGGGTTGGTTGCCGCGCAATCTGACCCCCTTTTTGAATGTTGTGCGCGCCGGAGGTGGAGGGTCTCAGGTATGGGATCCAAATCTGCCCTCGGAAAGCCGCTTGATGAGCCTGGCGACCGGGTTGCGGTTGAATTTTATCCCCCTGGTCAGTATGATTGGTTTCGGCGTGCTAGGCTTTGTTGGTCGCCTTTGGAAGTCCCGGTCGCACTGGCGGGATGTAGCCTTTCTCAGCGCCTTGCTCTGGACGCTTGTGCTGGCGCACGCCTGGGCATCGCTGGGAATGGACTACTGTGTCTATTGTTTTTCGGCCTACCTGGCGTTTTTCTATCCCTTAGGGATTATCCTGCTGGTCTTGGTCAACCGGGGGCTGACTTCCAGCTCCCTCCGCTGGCACGCCTGGTTTGCCGGAGGCCTGGTATTGCTGGTTTCCGCCCTGGTTGGACTTGGCGCTTTCAAAACCGTCGGCCAAAGCCTGCTTGAATTTCCCCTGCCGCGGATCAAAGGTGGGCAGTTGGTGGGCGGTTATGCTCCGCTGTGGGGGGTGCTGCAAGGCGCATTTGGCCTGGAGTATGAACTTTCCAGGCGACTGGTTTCCACCCTGGCCGGTCTGGCTTTTGGTGTGTTGTTCCTGGCGATTGTCTGGGGAATCTACCGCTACAGGCTAGCGCCGTCCGCTTTTCAGGGGAGCTTCAGCTGGCTGACGGTCAACGCCTTTATCATTGTCGGATTGGTGCTTTCGCCGACGCCGGTGTTGGCTGCACCCGAAGTGAAATCAGAATGCCAGAACGACTTCATCGCCTCGTACGAGGCAGTGGGACATTATCTGGCTCAGGTGATACCGGCAGGCGCAACCGTTTACTGGAATGGAGGGCTATCAGTCGTCCCGCTGTTGTATGTGCCGGGAGCAGAGGTGTACCCGCCTCAGATTAACGATGGGTATTCCTACCGATTGGGCGGCAACGCCGATACGCTCTATCGTTCTGGACGCTGGAATGACGAATTGCGAGAGCGTTGGATGAACGAAGCGGATATTATTGTGCTGGAAGAGTGGCGCTATAACCAGGGTTGGAAGCGTTTTCTGGAATCAGGTCAATTCGACGAGCTGGAACGATCGCCAGCAGTTGATGCATGCAGTCAAGGAACTGCCTTGCGTGTATTTCGAAGGAAGAACGGTCAATGATGAACCTGTCCCTGATTATCCCGGTTTACAACGAGGCGGAAAACCTGCCCCTGTTACATCAAAGAGTGAAACAGGCGCTGGAAAGCCTGGATATGGGCTGGGAAGTGATTTACGTGGATGACGGGAGTCGCGATGAGAGCCTGAAAATCCTTGAGGAGATGGCAGCGAACGATCCCCAGCGCGTGACAGTCGTCTCATTTCGGCGCAACTTTGGTCAGACGGCGGCTATTGCAGCCGGCATTGACCATGCGCAAGGCGAGTTGATCGTCTTGATGGACGCTGACTTGCAGAACGACCCGGCGGATATCCCGATGATGATTGACAAAATCAGCGAAGGCTATGATGTGGTCAGCGGCTGGCGGGTTAACCGCCAGGACAGGTTGTTTTCGCGCAAACTTCCATCTCATGTCGCCAACTGGCTGATTTCGTTGGTGACGGGCGTGCATCTGCACGACTACGGCTGCACCTTGAAAGCCTACCGCCGGGAAGTGCTGACCGGCTTCCGCCTGTATGGTGAGATGCACCGCTTCATCCCCGCCTACGCCAGCAGCGTGGGCGCAAGCATCATCGAAGTGCCGGTACACCATCACCCGCGTCAGTTTGGCAAGACCAAGTACGGCTTGAGCCGCACGCTCAAGGTGGTCCTGGATTTGTTTACCGTGAAGTTTCTGATCAGCTACGCCAACAAGCCGATTTACCTGTTTGGGGGCACGGGCGCGGTGCTGATTGGCATTAGTTTGATCACCCTGCTGGCGCTGATCATCCGCCGGATTACGCTGAACGAACACCTGATTCGTTCGCCGCTATTGCTCTTGAGTGTGATGCTTTTTATCCTCGGTTTCCAATCGCTCCTGCTGGGGTTGATAGCCGAGCTGCTGGCGCGTACATATCATGAATCGCAGCGCAAACCCACCTATGTGATCCGGCGCGTGATTCGTCATACCGAAGGTTTCCCCCAGGCTTGATGCGCGTTCTGGTGCTGATTCACGAATACCCTCCGGTGGGTGG
>FWPU01000773.1_pt1 | contig 101602 bp, 76 predicted proteins | sample 2228361 | NCBI WGS metagenome assembly FWPU01 (sample SAMEA103939777, study PRJEB20133) | metagenome | reverse complement strand
GCCCAGGCAGGCAGACGGAAGGCCGGCCAGGGCCTCCTCAAAAGTAGCGGCATCGGCCGGCGACACCTCCACCAGGAAGCGCCCGCTGCTTTCGGCAAAGAGCGCGATGTCGTCGCGTCGGACCCGGGCGGTACGGGGCAGGGCAGAGAGTTGCAGTTCCAACCCCAGCCGGCCGGCCAGGGTCATCTCCGCCGCGGCTACCCCCAGTCCCCCCTCAGAAAGGTCATGGCCGGCCCGAACCAGCCCCCGGCGTATACAACGGTGCAGCGCCTGCATCGTTTTTATGCTCATAGGAACAGGGGCGGGAACGCCGTTCCCCAGCGCCCCATGCAGCCGATAGTAGAGCGAGCCGCCCAGTTCGGCCCTCGTTTCCCCGACGACATAGAGGAGATCTCCCGGCGACTTTAGGTCCATCGTCACCGCCATCCGAATGTCGGGCACAATGCCCAAGGAAGAGATAAGGAGCGTCGGCGGGATGGCCCGCTTTTCCCCCTGCGGGCCCACATATTCGTTGTTCAGGCTATCTTTGCCGGAGATAAAGGGCGCGCCATAGGCCAGGGCCGCATCATGGCAGCCCTGTACCGCTCGCACCAGCGCCCCCAGCCGGTCGGGAAGCAGGGGATTGCCCCAGCAAAAGTTGTCGAGTAGGGCGACCCGATCCGGCTCGGCCCCCACACAGACGACGTTGCGGATGGCCTCGTCCACCGCCGCCCAGGCCATGGCGTAGGGGTCAATGCGTCCGTAGTGTGGACAGATGCCGCAGCCCAGAGCCAGGCCCGACCAGGAAGAAACCTCCAGCGGGCGCAACACAACGGCATCGGAAGGGCCATCGCTATTTACCCCCACCAGCGGCTTGACCAGCGTCGCCCCCTGCACCTCATGGTCGTAACGGCGGATGACGGCCTCCTTGCTGGCCACATCGGGATGGGCCAGAAGGCGCAGAAGGAGCGAGGTGAAATCCGCGGGTGTCTCCAGGGCCGGTTCGGGGAAATCCGGGGGAGACCATTCGGCCCACAGGGTTGGACGCGGCCAGCCCTCATGCAGGAAAGGCATCTCCAGATCCGCGACCACCTGTTTGCCGTAGCGCACCTGCAGGCGGCCGTCGCCGGTGAACCGGCCCAGCACCGTCCATTCCACGTCGAGGTTCTGGCAGATCTCGGCCAGGCGGGAGATGTTCTCCGGAGGAACTGCCAGCACCATACGCTCCTGGGATTCCGAAAGCCAGATCTCCCAGGGGCGTAACCCCGGATACTTCAAAGGCACCGCCGTCAGATCCACCTCGGCCCCGACCTCCCGGGCCATCTCCCCCACCGCCGAGGAGAAGCCACCGGCCCCGCAATCGGTGATGGCGTGGTAAAGCCCCTCGTCACGCAGGACCACAATGGCCTCCAGGAGGGCCTTTTCGGTGATCGGGTCGCCGATCTGGACGACGCTGCCCACCGTCTGCCCCGTCTGGTAGGTCAGTTCGGCCGAGGAGAAGGTCGCCCCGTGCAACCCATCGCGGCCAGTACGTCCCCCCAAGGCCACGCAGAGATCGCCTGGTTGAGGGGCACGTCGGTGGACGCCGGCCGGAGCCAGGCCGAGGCAGCCGCAATAGACCAGCGGGTTCGCCGTATAGCCCGGATCGTAGAGGATGGCCCCGCTTACCGGGGGGATTCCCATCTTGTTGCCATAGTCCGCGATGCCGGCGATAACCCCCTCGGCGAGGCGGCGGGGGTGCAAAGCGCCGACCGGCACATCCGCCGGGAGAAGGTCCGCCGGCCCAAAACAGAGGACATCGGTGCAGGCGATGGGGCGGGCCGAAACCCCCAGGATGTCCCGAATCACCCCGCCGATGCCGGTATTGGCCCCGCCGAACGGCTCCAGGGCAGAGGGGTGGTTGTGCGTCTCCACTTTGAAAGAAACATCCCAGCGCTCATCCAGGGCAACGATGCCGGCGTTATCGGTAAAGGCCGAACGCACCCAGGGACGGTTCAGCCGTTCGGTTGCCGCCCGGATGTAGGCCTTCAGGAGGCCGTGGATGATCTCCTCGCCCTCCTCGGGAGCCGGGCTTCCTTCCGGCAACACCCGCCGTAGTCCCCCCGAGCCTCGATAGCGAATCGTCGCCTTGAACGTCTTGTGCTGGCAGTGCTCCGACCAGGTCTGGGCCAGCATCTCCAGTTCCACATCGGTGGGATCGCGGCCCAGGCGACAGAACTCGGCCCGGATGGCCTGCATCTCGGAAAGGGAAAGGGAAAGGATACGCCGGGCACTGAGGTTCAGCAGTTCCTCATCGCCGGCCGAACGCAGGGGAATCACCCCCACATGCCGATTCGGCTCACAGCGCGGGATAAAGGCCGGCCGCAGCGGAGAGAGAAAATAATACTGGACGATCTCGTTGCAGAGCACCTGCCGGGCGATCTCCTCTGCGCAGGAGGGCGAAAGGTCGCCCTCGAACTCGTAACGGGTGGCCGTCGCCACCGCCTCGACGTTCAGTCCGAGGAAACGGGCCCGGCGAAGGAGGTTCTCGGCCACCGGGTCGGCCACCCCGGGGTGATAGGCGACCTCAACGGACCTTCCGGCCGGCTCCTCTTCCACCTCCTCGATCGGCCGGAAAGTGTAGCCCTCCACGATCGGGTCAACCAAGAGTTCCCCAGCCAGCCGCTCGATATGCTCATAGGAAAGGTCGCCACGCAGAAAATAGAGTCGGCTGACCCGAACGCCCCGAACCGGGGACGCCCCCAGCATAGCAATCTGGCAGAGCACGTCCCGCACCCGTCCATCGGGTAGGCCGGATCGCCAGAAGACCTCGAGGCGATAGTCCACGGCTCTCTCCTACTTGAAGGAAAACAAAAGATGCCCAATCCTCCGGTAACCGCTACGGGATCAGCCCGATATGGGATAGATATTGTGGTAAACAGCGATCATAGACACAATATATTGTACGATAAGGTATCGGTTTTGTCAAACGGCGCAATTTGACAAATCGGGGTTCTTCTGCTATAATTATCGTACAACGCGGGGTGGAGCAGTGGCAGCTCGTCGGGCTCATAACCCGGAGGTCGGTGGTTCGAATCCACCCCCCGCTATTTCCGGCGGAGTAGCTCAACGGTAGAGCAGGGGACTCATAAGCCCTTGGTTGTAGGTTCGAATCCCACCTCCGCCACCAGGGATTGCCGGGGCATGGAGAAGATGCCTCGGCAAAAATTTTTTGCGGCCGTCCGGGCACATCCGGCGATGAGCCGGCGCCGAGGCCTTATCGAAATCCGTGGGGCAAAAGGAACATCCGGCCGGGAAATGTGGCAAAACTCGCGCACAATCTTTGACTGGGAACAGGCCTGGCGTGACCGCTTGCAAACGCCGGCCGGCCTGCTCGCAAACAAGGCGACAATTCTGCTCTGCCTGGGGAAAAGGGCGCGGCGGCGCCGCGCCCTACCTGCCCCCAACCCGCCGATGGCATCGAAGAGGCAATCGCCATGTTGCAAGATGCCCAAAACCGATGAGGCCCGCCGCAACCCGGATTCCAACTTCATCCGCAACGCCCCGCGCGGGCAGGCATATGTCCACCCCACGCAAAAGGCCTGCGACGTGGGAGGTGGAAGCAGCATAGGACCGAATTTGCCCCAGACCACCCGCCGAACGCCACCGATTTCGTTGCGACAGGCCGAAAACCTCGACAGATATTCACCGAGCAAAATGAGTCCGGAAGGGGAAAACCGGCTCCTCCTGGCAGCCCAGGGAAATTACCCTCACTCCAGCACCGGCTCGATCAGGCCGTACTGGCCGTCCTTGCGGCGGTAGAGCACGTTCAGTTTCTCCGTCTCGGCGTTCAGGAAGATGAAAAAGTCATGGCCCAAAAGCTCCATTTGGGAGATGGCTTCATCGCTGAACATCGGCTTGATCAGGATTTGCTTGACCTTGACGATATGGGGTTCCTCCTCTTCCTCCCCCTCGGCAGGAGGCGTCCCCGAGGCCAGCGGTAGTTCAGAAAGGGAAAGGGGCTGCCCAACCCGCCGATGTATCCTCCCCTGGTAGTAGCGCTCCTTGAAGCGGGCCACCTGACGCTCCATCGTGTCCAGCACGGCATCCAGGGAGGTGTAAGGGTCGCCCGAACGCTCCTCGGCACGCAGAATAACCCCGTTGGTCAGGGTCACGGTCAACTGGGCGATGATCTGCGGCCCCCGGGAGCGGGTGGTGCTCTGGGAAAACTCGACCCTGGTCTCGGCGATATCATCCAGGTAACGGGTCAGTCGCGGCACCTTTTTCTCGACATAGGCCCGCAGGTTCGGGGTCATCCGGTAGTTCTTTGTGCGCAGTTGCATTTCCATGGCCCTACCTCCTCAACAAGGATTTCCGACCTGCCCCCGGGCAGGCTACCAGGGACCGCACAGGAAAACGGGGGAATGGTGTGGTGTACTCTGGACCCATCGCTCCGAAGGGCTGAACAGTTACCCATCTCTTCTTCCCTCGATCGCGGGTTCAACCCCATTATAGCAAACTGTACCTCCATCGTCAACTACGATTTTTCTCCGTTTTCCCCACCCAGCCACTTTCGCACCAGATGGGGCACCGCCTGGAGCGGAGCCCGGCGAAAGGTGGCCGGCGGCAGGGAGCGCAGGAAAGTGGGGCCGTAGGTGCGGGTAAGTACCCGACCGTCCAGGAGGATGACCACTCCCCGGTCGGTCTGGCTTCGGATGAGCCGGCCGAAACCCTGCTTGAGGCGCAGGACCGCCTGGGGAACGGCATAATGCGAGAACGCCTCCTCGAAGAGCTCACACCGGGCGGCAAAGATCGGATTGGAGGGCACGTCAAAGGGGAGTTTGGTGATGACCAGGACCGAAAGGCCCTCCCCCACCACGTCAATCCCCTCCCAGAAACTGCTCGTGCCCAACAGGATGCTACGGGGGTTGCGACGGAACTTTTCCAGAAGCATGTGGCGCGAGCCGTCGATGCCCTGGCCCAGCACGGCAATTCCCTCCCGCTCCAACAGCCGGCGAATGGCGCTGTAGGCCTGCCGAAGGGTGTGATGCGAGGTAAAAAGGACCAGCATCCGGCCCTCGCTCGCCAGACAGGTCTGCACCAGGGTGCGGGATAGCATCCGGCCGTATTGAGGATCGGTCGGATGGGGGATATCCTCCGGAATCACCAGGAGGGAGGCCCGGGCATAGTCAAAGGGCGAGTCCAGAAGCAGTTCATCGGCGTCCGCAAGGTTCAGGCGTTCGCGCAGGAATGCGGCACTGCCCTCCGTACTCAGGGTGGCCGAAGTGAGTACGACCGCCTCCTTCTGGCTGTAAAGCCCGCCCTGAAGCAAGGGGCCGACGTGCAGTGGGGCGGTGTGCAGGCCGATGGTGCCGGCCTGAGCCTCTACGCTCAGCCAGTAGATGCCGTTGGGCTGACCCTGGCTCATGATGGCGGTTACCTGCTCCCGGATCTCGGCCGTGCGCTGACCCAGGCGAGCGATCTCCGCCAGGAGGTCCTGGCCTTCTGGGGAATCCTCGAGGTACTCCAGACACAGTTGAAAGATGCGGCTCAGACGCTCCTGGATGCGCCCAAGTTCCTGGGCCACGGTCTCCCACTCGACCTCCAGGTCGGACCAGTCGGGCTGGACGCGGATGCTGGAGGTAATGCGCCAGTGCCAGTCATAGGGCGAGGAGGGTTGGCCCTCCCGATACTGCCGGAGAAAGTCGCCCAGGTGCTCGAAGAAGGTTTGGGTGGCCATCCGGGCAGCCTCCACGCTCCCACGCACTTCCCGACAGAGCGTCTCCAGGGTCTGCCGAGCCGCCTCGGGCGCCTTGGGGCCTCGGAAGAAGGTGGGCAGGAAGGGAAGCAGTCCCTCCTCACGTTCGGGGGCGATCGGCCGGCTGATGGCAGCCAGGTGGAAGAGGATCTCCTCTGCGGTGATGTGGAAGCCGAGTTGTTCGGTAGCCACCCCCTCCAGGTGGTGGGCCTCATCCACAATCAGGTAGCGGTAGGGCGGCAGGACGCGGTTCTCGGTGGCCACGTCAGAAAGGAGGAGCGAATGGTTGACCACGATGAGGTGGGCTGCCTCGGCCTGCCGGTGAGCGCGGTAGAAGAAACCGCGGTTCGGCTGCCAGTACAGGCATTCTTCCCCCCGGCAGGCGTGGGGGTGCGAGGCCACATCGTTCCAGGCGGCGTTTTCCCGGCCCACCAGGGCCAGTTCGGCCCGGTCGCCGGTGCAGGTACGCGGCAACCAGAGGAGCACCTTGATCAGGGTGCTCACCTGTTCCGGGGCCAGGGTGGGGGTGCGGCGCAGGACCTCCCAGCGGCGCAGGCAAAGGTAGTTGCCGCGTCCTTTGACCAGTGCGGCGGCAAAGTGAGCCCAGTGGGCAGCTTCCTCCTCCCCGGGACCGGCCTGAGCCAGGACCCTCCGCAGGTCCGGGATATCTTTGTTGAACAACTGGTCCTGCAGGTTGATCGTATGGGTGGAGATCACCACCGGCCGGCCCTTCCGTACCGCCATGGCGACAGCCGGCACCAGATACGCCATGGATTTGCCTACACCGGTGCCGGCCTCGACGATCAGTTGCCCACCGGAACTCAACGTGCGGGCCACCGCCCGCAGCATCTCCACCTGTTGAGGACGGTGCTCGTAATGAGGAAAGGCCCGGGCAAAGAGGCCTCCCGGCATGAGGAGGGCGGCCAGGCCCTCCTCGTCCAGCGGCCGCTCATCCTCCGTCTCCTCCAGCACTTCAGGGCGGGGCTCCGGCTTGACCAGGCGCAAGGCCAGCGGCATCCCACCCGAAGGTTTCCGATCGAATCCGCCCCGCAGGACCTCCTCGGCCACCTCCTCGAAGAGCGGGCGCAGAGGCCAATCGGCCTTGGCAGACAGGCGGAGGATTTCCCCCAGGATGTCCGGGTCCAGGGCGAGGAGACGTCCCCAGAAGGCCAGGAAGACCTGCCGCACGGCCTCGGCATCGGGTAAAGCCCGGTGTTGCTCCGGATAGGGCAGGCCCAACCCCCGGGTCACACCGGATAAAGACCGCTCGGGCAGTTCGGGTAGGAAGAGGGTGCTCAACTCGTAGGTATCCACGCGAGGGTTGTTCAAGGTTAGCCCCTGGGCGGCCAAAAAGTCCAGGTCAAATCCCACAGAGTGGCCGACGATAGGGTCGTCGCCGAGGAAGCGGGCCAGGTCGGGCAGAAGGGTATAAAAGTGCGGGGCGTGTTCCAGGTCAGCCGGAGTGATTCCAGTAAGGCGGGAAATCTGCTCCGGGAGGGGGCCGGACGGCTTGAAGAGGCTGTGCCAGGTACCCAGGACCTCGTTCCCCTGGAAACGGATAGCCGCGACCTCGATCACCTCGTCCCGGCCCGGCTCCAGCCCGGTCGTTTCGGTATCTAGCGCAACGTATGGATGGCGCACTTTATCGTGTCTGCCCCAGCGCCGCCAGCCGGCGGCGGACGATCTCGCCCAGGCGGCGGATGCCCTCTTCGATTTGCTCCGGGGTAGCGTTGGAAAAGTTCAGACGCATTGTGCTGTGCGGCCGGCCGTCCACGTAGAAGGAGGACCCCGGTACAAAGGCCACCTTGTTGGCCACCGCCTCCTTCAGCATATCCTCCACGTCCACTTCTTCGGGCAACGTCACCCAGAGGAACATCCCGCCCTCCGGATGCGTCCAGGAAACCCCTTCATTGGGGAAGAAGCGTTCCAGGGCGTTCAACATCGCTTCCATCCGGACCTTGTACATCGCCCGGATCTTTTCGATGTGCCCCTCCATCACACCACTCTGGCAGTATTCGTAGGCGGCGTACTGGATGAAGGTGGAGGTGCAGAGATCGGTGGCCTGCTTGATGAGGACGAGTTTGCGGATAAACTCCTCCGAAGCAACCACCCAGGCCAAGCGGATGCCCGGAGAGAGGATTTTGGAAAAGGTGCTCAGGTAGATCACCCGGCCGGTCATATCAAAGGCCTTGATCGGGGGCACCGGTTCGCCGGTATAACGCAGTTCCCCATAGGGGTCATCTTCGACGATAATGAGGTCATAGTGCTCGGCCAGGAGGATGAGTTGCCGGCGGCGTTCCAGGGAAAGGGTTCGCCCGGAAGGGTTCTGAAAAGTGGGCACCAGGTAGAGGAACTTGGGGGTGATGATCTTCAGGATACGCTCCAGTTCTTCCAGGATGATGCCCTCCTCGTCCATCGGCACGGTGACGTAGCGGGGGGCATAGAGGTCAAAGGCCTGGATCGCCCCCAGATAACTGGGGCTTTCCACGATGACGATATCGCCGTAGTCAATGAAGAGTTTGCCGATCATCTCCAGGGCCTGCTGGGAGCCGCTGGTGAGGAGGATGTTATCGCTGCCGCAGGCAATACCCTTGAGGTTACGCATCCGCTCGGCCAGGCACTGGCGCAGCGGTTTATACCCATCGGTCGTCCCGTACTGGAGGGCCTGGGCGCCCACTTCGTCCAGCACGGTGTTGCAGGCCTTCCGAAAGACCTCGACGGGGAACGACTCCGGGGCCGGCAAACCGCCGGCCAGGTAGATCATTCCCGGCAGGGTGGCATAGTGCAGGAGGTCACGGATGGCGCTGCTTCTCAGGCTGTTCATGCGTTCGGAAAAGCGGTTGGGGGTCATCGTCGACTCCTTTTTGACCTGCTGGCCCACGGCCTTTTAGCCGACGGGCTGGGTCCGTCCCAGGCGCGGCCTCATCGCCCTGCAAATATATTATACCACAGAATGCCGCCGGGGAAAAGCCGGATTCTTGTTTCCGTGGGCGGAATGCTCATCCGACCCTCTAGGGAGCCGCTCCACAGGAACGGCCATCGTCTCCTTTCCCTGTGGGAAGACCTGGGGGCGATACCGTTTGCATCCTTCCTTTTTCTTCGGTATAATAAAAACACGGTCGGAAATATCGTCGGTTGCGCAAAACGTCCTCCCCTTCTTCCGGTGAACCGGGCCGGAACATACTGTTGTCATCTTACGGAGGAGAAGCGATGCGAAAGGGGTTGATCCTGCAAAACGGGCACATCTACACCCTGAATCCGGAACTACCGTTGGCCGAGGCCGTGGTGGTGCGGGGAAGCCGCATCGCCTATGTCGGGACGACGGCTGAGATGCGGGTCTGGATCGGACACGGCGGTTGGGAGGTGTTGGACCTGGGAGGTCGCACCGTCCTGCCCGGGCTGACCGATGCTCACGTGCATCTTTCCGGCTATGCCATCTCCCGTACCCGGTTGAACCTGAGCGGCATCCGCAGCCTGGAGGAGGCGTTGGCCCTGGTAGCCCGTTGGGCCGAACGCACTCCGGAAGGGACATGGATTCAGGGGCACGGTTGGAACCATAACCTCTGGGGTGGGCGGTGGCCCACGTGCCATGACCTCGATTCCGTGGCTCCCCACCATCCGGTGGCCCTGCAACGTGTGGACGGCCATTCCCTCTGGGTCAACACGGCGGCGTTGCGCCTGGCCGGCATCGAAGCCGAGAGCCGGTCCCCGTTAGGCGGGGAAATTATGGTGGACGAAGAGGGCCGGCCGACCGGCATCCTCAAGGAACGCGCCGCCGATCTGGTCCGGGAACATATCGGCCGGCCCGATGCTGCCGAGCGACAGCGTCTGCTCGGCGAGGTCTTTGCCGAGGTCCACGCCTGGGGCATCACCGGCGTACACGCCGCCGAGGAGGCCGAGGCATTTGGCGATTATCAGGCGCTCTATGCCCGGCGTTCCCTCCGGCTGCGCGTCCTCACCCACCTGCCCCAGAATCGTCTGGAGGAGGCCATCGCCCTGGGCATCCGCTCCGGCTTCGGCGATGCCCGGCTGCGGGTGGGCGCCCTCAAGATCTTTGCCGATGGCAGCCTGGGTTCCAAGACGGCCTCCCTCCTTCAGGATTATGAGGATGAGCCGGGCTACCGAGGGTTGCCGGTGCTTCCCCCCCATGAACTGGATGGATGGATCAATCGGGCGGCCCAGGCCGGCATCTCGGTGGCCGTCCACGCCATCGGCGACCGCGCCGTCCGGCTGGCCCTGGATGCCATCGAGCGGGCCCAGAAGAAGGCCGGCCGGCCGACCGTCCCCCACCGCATCGAGCATGCCCAACTGGTCCACCCGCAGGATATCCCGCGCTTCGGGCAACTCGGTATCGTTGCCTCCATGCAGCCGATCCACTGCACCTCCGATATGCCAGTGGCCCGCCGGCTCTGGGGAGAACGTTGCCGTTATGCCTATGCCTGGCGCAGCCTGCTGGATGCCGGGGCCGTGCTGGCCTTTGGCTCCGACACGCCGGTCGAGCCGATGAACCCCTGGGCCGGTATATATGCCGCCATCACCCGGGAACGCCCTGATGGCACGCCCCCGGGGGGCTGGTACCCCGAGGAGCGCCTGACCGTGGAGGAAGCGATGCGGGCCTATACCATCGGGCCGGCCATCGCCGCCGGCGAACTCCACCTCAAAGGTACCATCGAAGAGGGCAAAATTGCCGACCTAATCGTGCTGGACCGGGACATCTTCCGGATTTCCCCCCAGGAACTCCTGGACACGGAAGTGGAGATGACGATCATCGGGGGAGAAATCGTCTATGAAAAGAAGACCTCTTGACCGTGCCTGACCGTCCCGGGGACGGAGCAGGCGCTTTTGAGCAGAGGCGGCGAGCCGGCCTCTTGGAGTACAGGGCAATGCCCCCTCGATCCGGACGCTTTTTCCGCCGGCTTGGGAGAGTTCCTTTTCACCGGCGGAGCGGTGCCAACGAGATCAGGCGCTGATACTCCCTTTGCGGAGGGATTCTGCTGCGGCGGGATGGGCGCGGCCGGCCACGCCAACGAGATCGGACGCTGATGCTCCCTTTGCGGAGAGCCTTTTCACCGGCAGAGCAGTAGATCACTCATACCGACACCGCGCCGAGCCTTTTCTCCCGGTTTTGGGGGAGGCCCTTTTCACCGGGGGTGGTCCGGCCCGCTTTCCCGACGCCGTGCAGAGGCCTGCGCTGGGCGAAAATACACCCCATACTCCACATTGCCCCGCTCGCTATCCGGGGGGAGCGGCATGAGGCCGCCCGGATGCAACCCCAACCCCTCGGCGAAGGAGAGCACCTCCCGGACGGCCCGTTCCCTTTCTTCCGGCCGGCGCACTACCCCCCGGCGGCTCACCGCCCCCGGGCCGAGTTCGAACTGGGGCTTGACCAGGGCGATGATCTCCGCCTGGGGGCGGAGCAGACGCAGCACGGCCGGGAGGATCCGACGGAGCGAGATGAAAGAAACATCCACCACGGCCAGGTCGGGCTGCTCTCCACCGGGCAACGCCTCCAGGTCGCGGATGTCCGTTTCCTCCAGGGAAACCACCCGGGAATCGGCCCGGAGGCGGGGGTGCAGTTGCCCTCGGCCCACATCCACCGCATACACCCGGGCGGCACCCCGTCGGAGGAGACAATCGGTGAATCCACCGGTGGAAGCCCCCACATCCAGCGCCACCCGCCCCTCGACCGGGACACAGAAGGCTTCCAGGAGGTGGGCCAGTTTCCATCCACCCCGGCCGACGTAGGGAAACGCCTCAACGACCTCCAGGGAGACATCTTCGGGCAAGCGCCGGCCGGGCTGGAGACAGGGCTGTCCGGAAACACACACTTTTCCCTGACGTACCAGCCACCGCGCCCGCGCCCGACTTTCGGCCAGCCCACGCTCGACCAGGAGAAGGTCCAACCTTTTCATAATGAACAACTTTGTACGTATTTCTTCAATACCTTCCCCAAACGGGCGATGCCCTCTTCGATCTGCCCATCGCTGGCGTTGGAAAAGTTCAGCCGGAGGGTATTTTCGCCGCCGCCGGCGGCATAAAAGCTCCGGCCGGGGACGAAGGTAACCCCGGCTTCCAGGGCCTCTTGCAGAGCCTTCTGAGTATCGCATCCCTCGGGAAGGGTTACCCAAAGGAAGAGGCCGCCGTCGGGGACACTCCAGGTGGCCTCGGGGGGAAAGTGCTCCCGCATCCTTTGCACCATGAGGTCGCGGCGGTGACGATAGAGGGTGCGGATACGTTCGATATGGACGGGGAAAAAGCCTTCCTGACACAGTTCATAAGCAATCATCTGCACCAGGAGACTGGTATGGAGGTCGGTGCCCTGTTTGGCCCGGCCCAGTTGGGCAATCATAGGAGCCGGCCCGACCACCCAGCCCAGCCGCATCCCCGGCGAAAGGATTTTAGAAAAAGATCCGGCGTAGAGGACATTGCCCTCCCGGTAGGCCTGGTCGCCCGGACCGATTCCCAACTGCTGCTGGTCCAGGGTGATGAGCGGGGGCAGCGGTTCGCCGCTGTAGCGGAGCCGGGCGTAGGGGTCGTCCTCCAGGATGGGGATGCCGTAGCGGTCGGCCAGGGCAACGAGGCGGCGTCGCCGTTCCAGGGAGAGGGTGCAGCCGGCCGGGTTGTGGAAGTTGGGGATGGTGTAGATGAACTTGACGCCGTCTTGATGAGCCAGCCCTTCCTCCAGCCGGTCTACCCGCATGCCCTGGGCATCCAGAGGGATGGTCATATAGCGCGGGCGGTAGGGAGAGAAAGAGGCCAGCGAGCCGAGGAAGGTGGGATCCTCTACGACGATGACGTCGCCCGGATCAACAAGCACTTTGGGCAGAAGGTCGGAGACCTGGAGTCCGCCGGTGGTGATAAGGACGTTCTCGCGGCGGGCATAAAGCCCCATCTCGGCCATCATCACTTCGGCGATATAGTCGCGCAGCGGGTTATAGCCCTCGGTCTGGCCGTACTGCAGAGCCGTTGCCCCCTGCTCCCGCAGCACCTTCTGGCAGACACGAGCCACATCCTCGTAGGGGAAGGTTTCCGGGGCCGGCATGCCCCCGCCGAGGGAGATCATTCCGGGGCGAAGTACCTTGAAGAGTTCGCGGACGGCAGAGCCGCGGATGCTTCGTCCTCCCTCGGAGAAGAGCGCTTCCCATCGCGTTGTCATAGCAACCTCCTTGTTGCGGAAACGGGGACGGCCGGCCCCACGAAATCGTCCGATGGCCGTAGTGTCCGCATTATACCCGGTGTGGGCCGGCTGTCAATGGTGGCGAGGAACACGGTCTCTCAGACATCCAGGAGATGGCCCATCTTCTCCTTTTTGGCCCGCAAATAGTCCCGGTTCACCTCCGTCGGAGGAACGGCGATGGGCACGCGCTCGACCACTTCCAGACCATAGCCGCGCAACCCCACGATCTTGCGCGGGTTGTTCGTCAGTAGCCGAAGTTTGCGTACCCCCAGGTCGTGAAGAATCTGCGCCCCGATGCCATAGTCGCGCAGGTCAGGGGGAAAACCCAGTCGCTCGTTGGCCTCGACGGTGTCCAGGCCCTGGTCCTGGAGTTCATAGGCCCGCAGTTTGTTCAGGAGGCCGATGCCACGACCCTCCTGGCGCATATAAAGCAGCACACCTTTTCCCTCCCGAGCGATGATCTGCATGGCCGCATGCAATTGTTCCCCACAGTCGCAGCGCAGGGAGGCCAAGGCATCCCCGGTCAGGCACTCTGAGTGCACCCGCGTGAGCACGGCTTCCGCTTCCCCGAACGGTGCTCCCATCACCAGCGCCAGGTGGTGTTCCCCGTTGACCACGTTCTCATAAGCAATGGCCTGAAAGTGGCCGTAGGCCGTTGGCAGATGGGCAGCGGCCACCCGGCGGACCAGTTTTTCATGGCGTCGGCGGTATTCGATGAGTTGGGCCACGCTGATGATCTTGAGGCCAAAGCGTTCGGCCAAGCGTTCCAGTTGGGGAAGCCGGGCCATGTGGCCGTCTTCGTCCATGATTTCGCAGATCACCGCTGCCGGGTAGAGACCGGCCAGTTTCGCCAGGTCTACCGAGGCTTCCGTCTGGCCGGCCCGCACCAGCACGCCTCCCTCACGTACCCGCAGGGGAAAGACATGTCCCGGCATGACGATGTCCTCAGGACGGGTACGGGGGTCCAGCACCACCCGGATGGTGTGTGCCCGGTCATAGGCCGAAATCCCCGTGGTCACACCCTCCCGGGCCTCGATGGAAACGGTAAAGGCCGTGCCGAAGCGGGAGCGGTTGTCCTGCACCATCATCGGGATGCGCAGTTCGTCCAACCGTTGGCCGATGATCGGCAGGCAGATGAGCCCCCGGCCGTACTTGGCCATAAAGTTGATGGCCTCCGGGGTCACCTTTTCGGCCGCAATGCACAGGTCCCCCTCGTTTTCCCGATCTTCGTCGTCCACAATGATGACAAACTTCCCGGCACGAAAGTCTTCGATGGCCTCCTCTACCGTCGCCAGTGGCATGGTAACCTCCTCCAAAACGCTCAACGATCACCGGTCCCCCACCCATATCGGGCCAGGCTCTCCCAGTCTACTCGGCCTTCTTCCCGGCCGGCCAGCAGGCGCTCCACATAGCGGGCGACGATGTCCACCTCCAGGTTGACGGTATAGCCTACCGGCTGTCGGGGCAGGGTAATGTGGGCCTGGGTGTAGGGGATCAGGGAGACGGAAAAACTTTCGCCTTCCACCCGGGCCACGGTCAGGCTGGCTCCATCCACGGCGATAAAAGCCCGGGGCACCAGGTAGCGAATCACTTCCGGCGGGGCCGCGATGGTCACCCAGAGGGCCTCGCCCTCGGGCCGCTTTTCGAGAATCCGGCCGATCCCGTCCACGTGGCCCTGGACCAGGTGGCCGCCCAGCCGGCCGGAGGACAGGAGGGCCCGTTCCAGATTGACCGGATGGCCCGGCTGCAGGCGGCCCAGGTTGCTCCGGCGAAGCGTCTCCGGCATCACGTCCGCCTGAAAGGAATGCCCGTCCAGCGCTGCCACCGTCAGGCAGACCCCATTGACGGCGATGGAATCGCCGGGACGGGCATCCTCCAGGACCGTTCGGGCCTCGATGGTCAATCGGAAGGTGGGGCCGCCCGAGACTCGGCGCACGATCCCGATTTCCTCAATCAGTCCGGTAAACAAGGGGTCTCCTCCGGGGCTTTTCGCCCCCGACGCGGATAACCGCTGACCAGGATATCCTCGCCGACCCGCTCCACGCGCACCCGCTCCAGCCGGACGGCTTCCTCCAGACGGGCGAAACCTTCGCCGGCGACGGCGGTGGGAGACTCCCGGCCGCCGATGATGAGGGGGGCAATAAAGGCCAATACCTTGTCCACCAGACCGGCGCGGAAGAAAGCCTCCAGGAGGGTGCCGCCGCCCTCCAGGAGGAGGGAGGTGACCTCGCGCCGGCCCAGCGTTTCCAGCAGAGCGACGGGGTCCACCCGTCCCTGCGGATCGGCCGGCAGCACGAGCACCTCCACCCCCCGGGCCTCCAGGGCAGCGCGACGTTCGGACGGGAAGGCCGGCGTGGCAGCGACCAGGGTGCGGCCGGGGAGGGCAGGTTCGAAGATGCGCGCTTCCGTCGGCACCCGACCGCGGCTGTCGGCCACGATGCGCAAAGGATGGCGGCATTCCCGACCGGGCAAGCGGGTGGTGAGGAGAGGGTCGTCGGCAATAACGGTGTCTGCGCCAACCAGGATGGCGTCCACCGTGTCGCGGAGTTCGTGGACACGGCATCGGGCTTCCTCACCGCTGATCCAGCGGGAGTGACCGGTACGGGTGGCGATTTTCCCGTCCAGGCTGGCGGCGAACTTGGCGATGACAAAAGGCCGGCCGATGGTGATGTAGGTGGTAAAGGCCTCGTTCAGTTCGCGGGCCTCCTCCTCCAGTTCGCCCACAATGGTGCGCACGCCGGCCTCTTCCAACCGGGCCCGCCCCCGTCCGTTCACCCGCGGGTTGGGGTCGAGCATTGCCATATGCACCTCGGCAATGCCTGCGGCCAGGATGGCCTCGGTACAGGGCGGCGTGCGCCCAAAGTGGCAGCACGGCTCCAGGTTGACGTAGAGGACGGCACCTCGAGCCCGTTCCCCGGCCATGTGCAGGGCGTGGATCTCGGCATGGGGGGTTCCGGCACGCTCGTGGTATCCTTCCCCCACGACCTCGCCGTCGCGCACGATCACCGCCCCGACCACCGGGTTCGGGCTGGTCCGGCCACGCCCCCGGGCGGCCAGCGCCAGGGCCAGCCGCATCCAGCGTTCGTGTTTCGTCTCTGCTGCCATAGAAAAAACCCCGAAGCCATACCTTCGGGGCAGGATCTGTGCGGCCGGCAAAAGGTGAGCGGCACGACCGCGACCTTCTTCCATCCGGACTATACCGTCGGCCCCGGACTTGCACCGGGTCGGCCGGAACGGCTCGCGGGCTTTCACCGCCGGTCGGGAATAGGCTCTTGCCGAGCCGCACCCTGCCCTGAAGGTCAAAAGGCCGCCTTTAGGATACATGGGAGGCAGGAGTTTGTCAAGTGATATGCTTTCCTCTCACGGTTGGGCATCTTGCTAGAACATCTGGAAAGTCTACCCGAAATTTGGCAAGATACTTGACAAATCCACCGGGATGTGCTATAATAGAAGAAAGTCTTCCAGAGAGGAAAGAGATGGAGAACGACAGGCCTTTTTCGGAGATGGCGGGTAACCGGCTGAAGGGAGCACTGGTGCGAGCCTACACTGCCCAACGAGATCATTTTTTAGAACTGTATGCCCGCTCCGGTCATTCTCCCCGCAGCCGGCCGGTAGATGAAGGGAAAACGGGCCAGCCCGGAGGGGCAAGACGGCGACCTGCCCCTACTCGGACGCGTTCCGTAGATCACTGAGCGGGGCCCGGTTTGTGCCCTTCTTTCGGGCTTGAAGGCGGTGCTACCCGTTCTACCCCAACGGCCGCGCCGGCCTCGAGGCGCATTATGTCCTTCTGCCGGGCTTGAGGCGCTGGGGGCGCGACAAGTTGCGCCCCTACGTTGCCCCCCTACTTTCGGCGTCCTGGAGGCAGTAGGAGCGTAACGAGTTGCGACCCTACCACCCCTTTCGGAGCCCTGCCCCCCTCCCCGCCGACAGGGGAGGGGAGCACCGGTCACTGTTCGCTACGATTGGGCCGGCCGGAAGTCGCGCACCTGGAGTTCCAGTCGCTCCTCCTCATTCCAGGTGGTGCTCTCCAGGGTGCAGACCAGGTCCAGGAGGCTTCCTGGCGGACATTCCCCGGCCCGCGGGCCCAGGCGAAAGCCGATGGCTTCCCGGCCGGCCCGACCGTCGCGGAGCGTCAGGCGGAGATGCTCTCCTCCACCCCCAACCGTGCGGGCGCTCCGAACCCAGATCCGACGGCACAGGAAGAGCGGCTGCGGGTTCTCGATGCCGAAGGGGGCCAACTGCTCGATCCAGCGGAGGAGATCCCAGTTCAGGTCCGATAGGGTCACCTCGGCCTCGATGTTCAAACGGGGAGTGAGGGCGTGCTCGTCCAGCCGCGATGTGGCCAGGGCCAGCAGGCGCTCCATCAGGGCGGGGAGGTTTTCATTGGGCAAGGTAAAGCCGGCCGCCAGACGGTGGCCTCCGTAGCGGGTCAGGAGGTCGGCGCATTGCTGCAGGGCTTCGGTGATGTGAAAGTCCGGGATGCTGCGGGCGGAGCCGCGGCTTTCGCTTTCCCCCAGTTCGACGAGCAGGGTGGGGCGATAAAACTCCTCCAGGAGTTTGCCGGCCACCAGCCCGATCACGCCGGCCGGGAAATCGGGGGACGCCAGGAAGATCACCCGATCTTCATCGGGCCGGGAGAGCACCTGACGGCGGGCCTGTTCCAGGATATCGGCCATGATTTCCTGACGTTCGCGGTTGAGGGAGTCCAGTTCCCGGGCCAGAGTTACGGCTTCTTCCTGACTTTCGGCAAGCAGGAGTTGGTAGGCGTTGCGGGCGTGGCGCAGCCGGCCGGCGGCATTCAGTCGAGGGCCCAGGATGAAGCCGATGGTGCCTGTGCTCACCCGCTCCGGACGGATGCCGGACACCGCCATCAGAGCACGTAGGCCTGGCCGCTCTGTGCGGCGGATGGCCTCCAGTCCATAGGCGACCAGGATCCGGTTTTCCCCCACCAGAGGGGCCACATCGGCCACCGTACCCAGGGCAACCAGGTCCAAAAGGTCCTCCCGGCGCAGTTTTTCCCGACCGGGGATGCCCAAACGGGCCAGGCCGCGGGCCAGGGTGAAGGCGATCCCCACGCCGGCCAGCCGCTTGAAGGGGTAGGCGCAGTCCGGCTGGCGAGGGTTCAGAATGGCCAGGGCCGGCGGAGAGAGGTGTGTCGTGGATGTGCCTGTGCCCGCCAGGGGCAGGTGGTGGTCGGTGATCACCACATCCATCCCCAGGGCCCGGGCACGGGCTATCTCGGCGACGTTGCCGATGCCACAGTCCACGGTGATGAGGAGTCGGGTGCCCTCTGCCGCCAGACGTTCTATGGCTTCCATATGGAGGCCGTAACCCTCCTCGATGCGGTGGGGGATGTAAGGATACACCCGGCCTCCTAAGGTGCGGAGCACCTGCACGAGCAACGCCACGCCGGTCACTCCGTCGGCATCAAAGTCACCGTAGACGGTGATGCGCTCCCCGTCTTCCAGGGCGCGGGCGATGCGTTCCACGGCCATGGACATCCCCTTCATCCGGAAGGGGTCGGCCAGGCGACGGTAGTCGGGTTGAAGGAACTCTTCGGCCTCTGCGCGGCTGCGCAGGCCGCGGTTCCAGAGCAGTTGGGCAAAGGGCAGGGGCCAGGCGGAAAACTCTCGAAGTTCGTCCGGGGGAACCGGCGGCCGGACGGACCAGATCGGTGTAGCGGGTTGCATATTGACCTCCTTTCTTTCCTTGCCCTTTCTTTTTACCACAATTTGCGCAAATTGTCCAACCGAAAGGAACATCCGGCCGGAAAATGTGGCAAAACTCGCGCACAACTTTTGACTCGGCGTTACATTCAATCCGTGAAGCCCAATAAAACCCGCACTTTGCTTACCCCTCCCCGTACATCTGCCCCGGCCCCAGCCAGGTCGGAAAACGCTCCCGCAGGGCCAGCCGAGCGCCATAACAGAGGTGACACTCCTCGACATAGCCCTCCTCGGGAGTCAGGCCATAACATTCCCCCAGGGCAGCCGGTCCTCCCTCCAGAAGCGGCCCCACGATCGGATGCTCCCGGGGACGATAGGAGGCCCAAAGGACGTCCAGCGGACGCTCTCCGACGTTGCCCAGAACCAGACCCTGGCAGAGGTGCACATAGCCGAAAGGGTCCAGATGCACCCGGTCCGGATCGGCCAGATTTTCATGGGGACACTCGCGCAGCGTATTCCAGGGACGGAGCGGCAGGCCGGCCGTCCGTTTCTCCGCCGCCCGGCCACGGTAGCGCAGGTCTCCCTCCCGCGCCGGCCGATCCCCACAGGGCCGGGCGATGGAAATTTCCCCCACCAGGAGGCCCATCTCCCCGGCGGTTTGCCGGGCGCAACGAGCCTCCTCTTCCCCCCCGTGAAGGGGATCACGGCTGATGCTCAGGTCTTCCAGGTTCAGGTCCACCAGCGGCTGTAGCCAGAGGCGCGCTTCCTCCGGCCCGGTGGCCCAGTAGGCGTTCGTGACGACGCCGTTTTCCAACCCGGCCTGGGCCACTAGCCGCATCCCCTCGATCAGAAGCGGGTAATCCAGGAACGGCTCACCTCCCTCGAAATAGATGCGCCGCACCGTCCCCACCCGCAGTGCCCCGGCCAGCACCTCACGCAGCAACGCCAAGGACATGACCCCTTTGGCCGATGGACTGCTCTAGACGAAGCAATGATCGCACTCCCGATCGCAACGATAGGTCAGCAACAGATGCAGGCTCTCCAAAGCCACCATTTCCTCCCCGGGGATTTCCCCGCTGCGCATTACTCCGGCTGAAAATACCAGCGCTCGATGTTCCAGAAGAAGTTGGGGGTCGCCAGGTTGATCGGCCCGTCGGCAGAGGTTAGTCGGGCATCGGCAACCAGGTAAAGGGGATCGCCCCAGAGGAAGTAGTAGGGCAGGTCGCGTTCGAGTACCTCCTGCAATTCCCGGTAGATCTCCCGACGCTTCTCGGGCTCATAGGCATCGCGGCCGGCCAGGAGGAGATGGTCGGCCTCCTCGCTCCGGTAGCCGACAAAGTTGTAGAGATTTTCTCGCATATCCCCTTCCTCCCGCCAGACCTGGGAAGAATGAAAGAGGTAGAAAAGGTCCGGGTCCGGCCCCAGGTTGCGCCATTGCATACAGAGGAGGTCAAAGTCGTAAGGAGGACGGAGTTTTGCCGCGATGACACTCCGGAAGTCGGCCGGGACGACCTCTACGGCGATGCCCACGGTGCGGACCTGCTCGGCCATCTGCCGGCAGGCCTGGAGGCGTTCCGGAGCGTCGGCGCGGACGTAGAGACGGACGACGAGCGGCCGGCCGTTCTTCTCCACGATGCCGTCGCCGTCGCCATCGCTCCAGCCGGCCTCGGCCAGGATGGACCGGGCCTGCTCGGGGTCTGGACTCCGGAGAGGCAGTTCGACATAGGCCCAGTTCGGAGGCAAGATGGGTGAGCGGAGCGGGATCCCTTCTCCACCGGTGGCTTCCCGGACGACGGCTTCCCGGTCCACGGCAAGAGCCCAGACCCGGCGCAGGGCCGGATCGGCAAAGGGCCGGCCGTCGCGCAGGTTAAAGGCCAGGAAGGTGTACTGCGGGGCCGGGTAACGGGCCATGAGGAGCGTTCGCTGCGCGGGGTGCTCCTGGAGCAATCGGTAGACTTCCGACGGGACCTGCGCCAGGTGCAGGTCTCCCTGGCGCAGGGCGATCTCCGTCACCTGGGGGTTGGGGGCGACGAGGAAGGCTACCTGATCCAGGAAAGGGGAAGGGCCGTAGTAATAGGGGTTGCGCTCCAATACCAGGGCATGCCCCGGCCAGCGCTCCTTCAGGCGGAAGGGGCCGCTGCCCACCGGGGCAGCGAGGAGGTCGGCCTCCTGGAGGACCTGGAGGGGAAGGTCGCCCCAGATATGCCGGGGCAAGATGGGAAAAGAGACATCGGCCAGCAGGCCGGCCAATCGTCGGTTCAGGATGAAGACGACCGTATCGGAAAGCGGTACCGTCACCGCCGCCACATAGTCGTGCAGGTCGGCCTGGAGCCCCAGGCGTACCTCCCAGGAGCGCAGGGCGTCCCAGGTAAAACGCACGTCCTCCGCCGTGAGTGGCATCCCATCGCTCCAGCGCAGGTTGGGCCGCAGGGTGAAGGTAACCTCCAGGCCGTCGGGGGAAACGCGCCATTGCTCGGCCAGGTCCGGCCGAGGGAGCAGGTGGTCGTCCAGGCGGGTCAGGCCGGCATAGAGCAGGTGCACCACCCGGCCGGCCTCGGCATCTTCGGCCAGAAGCAGGGGGGTCAGGCGTTCCAGGTCGTGGGAAAGACGCACGTTCAACCGGCCGCCTACCCGAAGGTCCGGGGTCGGGCTGGGCGAAGGAAGGGACACCGTCAGGGTAGGGGTATCATCCGGTTGTACCGCCGTAGGGGCAGCGCAGCCGGCCACAAGGAGAAGGGTCAGCCCCAAGAAGCCGATTGCCCTCAAAGATGCTCGTAGAAGCACTGGAATACCCATATACCTTTTTCTTTCACGGGTCCGGTTGACGCGCAACCTCAGTATACCACAACCCGGCGGTTTCCCATAAGGGCGGGGCCGCCTTCTCCCAACGTAGGGGGCGGGTTTGCCCCCCCCCAGCGTAGGGAAGTTCGAAACCCGCCCATCCTGGAAAAAGGCCGGCCCGGTCGAGTGGACCGTTCCCTACCGGCCAAGGGAAAACGGCGGCGTTAGGGCCCTGGGAAGTAGAGGTAGGTACACCCGGTACTCGACCCGCTCGCCGGACTGGACAAGCGACCAGGCGTACACGCGGGTTTCCACATTCGGCGAACCGGAGAACCGAACCAGGTCGTCCCCCGTTGTGCCGGGCCGTAGATCGTTATGGGCCTGCACCACGACCAGGAAGGTGCGCTCCTCGCCGCGGGGGAGTGGCTCGCCGCCCTCCAGTATACGGTGTGGGCGGTTTCGCTGTACCAGGCCCCGGCGGTCACGGTAATCAGTTCCACCTCGGCCGGGAGCGCATCTTCCATCCGCGGGTCGCCTGCCTGGCAGCCCTCATTGCAGAGGGTGATGGTGTAGGTAAAGAGGTCGCCGGGGTGGATGAACTCGAGCGCGGTGACATCGCCCGCAAAACGCGGCACCACCATCAGGTCGGCCGTCAGGGTGTAGGTCTTGGAATGGTGCCGACGATGGGGGCTACGGCGGTGAAGCCGCCGCCAGAGTTATTTTCCCCAATGGGCCGGGTTAAAAGCGGCTACAGCGAGGCTTCTATAGGGGCATTTGTTGGAACATTGAAAAGGCCTTGACAACTAGGGGTCATTTGACAGGAAAGGCCGGCCGGGATATAATATCTTGTCACGTGAGGATGCTGATGGTGCAGTTGCTCCGGAGGAAACGCTATCGCTCCTGAGGCCGGCCTGTCGGCGCCAGTTGGCGCCCAGAGCCGGCCTGTATCCGCCCCTTCCCGGTTGCCCTTGGGATGCCCCCTCCTGAAGGTCCCCACCCGACCTTTGCCGGGCCGCCGGGAAGCGCCGGCGGCACGTCCCTTTTGCGGAGGTCGGGATGATCTACATGGATAACGCGGCCACCTCCTGGCCCAAGCCTCCCGGTGTCGCCAGGGCGATGGTGCACTTTCTGGAGGAAATCGGTGCCAACCCGGGACGCTCCGGACATCGCCTCTCTATAGAGGCCGGCCGCGTTATCTATCAGACCCGCGAGGCGCTGGCTGCCCTCTTCGACTTCCCCGATCCCCTGCGGATCATCTTTACCCCTAACGCCACCTACGCCCTCAACCTGGCTCTGCATGGGCTTCTCCGTCCCGGAGACCACGTCGTCACCAGCAGTATGGAGCACAACGCCGTCATGCGCCCACTGCGCGCCCTGGAGCAACAGGAAGTTGCCCTGACCGTCCTTCCCTGCGCCCCCGATGGGACACTCGACCCGCAGGCCGTCCGGCAGGCCATGCGTCCGGAAACCACCCTCATTGTCCTCAACCACGCCTCCAACGTCTGCGGGACGATCCTGCCGGTGGCCGAGGTCGGGCAAGTGGCCCGAGAAGCCGGCGTGCTCCTCTTGGTGGATGCTGCTCAGACGGCCGGCGTCATCCCCATCTCGATGCCGAGGATGAGCATTGACCTCCTGGCCTTTACCGGCCATAAGGGGCTCCTGGGGCCCACCGGAACCGGCGGGCTGGCCATCGGCGAACGGGTGCCGCTGGAGCGCTTTGAGCCGCTGGTGCGCGGCGGCACCGGCAGCCGCTCCGAACATGAAGTACAGCCCGATTTCCTCCCCGACAAGTTCGAAAGCGGTACCCTGAACGCCGTCGGGCTGGCCGGCCTCCTGGCCGGATTATCTTACCTTCAGGAATGCGGCCTTTCCGCCATCCGCGCCCACGAGATGACCATGACGGAGCGCCTCCTGTCCGGATTGCAGGGCATCCCTGGTGTAACCGTCTACGGACCGGCCGACCCCGCCCGCCAGGTGGCCGTTGTTTCCTTCAACGTGGCCGGTCTCTTGCCCTCCGATGTGGCCCTCCTCCTGGACGAACGTTACGACATCGCCTGTCGGCCCGGCCTGCATTGCGCCCCGGCGGCCCACCGTACCCTGGGGACCTTCCCAATGGGCACGGTGCGCTTCAGTTTGGGGCCGCTCAACACCGCTGACGAAGTTGACCGGGCGGTCCAGGCCGTAGCCGGCTTGACCCAAGGACGATAGGATGCTGACCATGCGCAGCTATTTCTACAGGAAAGGGTGAACCTCTGCTTCAGGGGTCGGTCGGCCCCTGGGCAGAGTCATCGGTCCGCACCTCCGGCCGAGTAGGGCAGCCTGGTAGCGGCCACCCAAGGCAGGCCATCCTTCCCTGGGCCCCCCTGCCCTCGTCGGAACGGAGGCGGCCTATCCTGGCCTTCACTGGGGCCGAGGAAAGGGGGGATGCCTGGGTACCTTTTTGCGGGTTGGCAGTCTGCTGAACCATTGAGGAGGAAAGACGATGAAAAACTTTTTCGCCTCCCGCTGGGGGCCGGTCGCCGCTGGCGGCGTCATCGGCATCCTGGCTGCCCTGTTGCCTCTCTGGGGGAACCCGAAAAATATGGGGGTCTGTGTGGCCTGCTTTGAGCGCGATATTGCCGGCGCTCTGGGGCTACACCGCAATGCCAACGTCCAGTACATCCGCCCCGAGCTCATCGGTTTCGTCCTGGGGGCGTTGATCGCGGCCCTTCTCTTCCGCGAGTTCCGTCCGCGTGGTGGCTCGGCCCCCGTCGTGCGTTTCCTGCTGGGCATATTCGCCATGATCGGGGCGCTTGTCTTCCTGGGTTGTCCCTGGCGGGCTCTCCTGCGGTTAGCCGGTGGAGATCTGAACGCCCTCCTGGCTCTGGCCGGCCTGGTTATCGGCATCGGCATCGGCGTCCTCTTGATGCGCGCCGGTTATAACCTGGGGCGTTCCCATCCGGCCCCGGCAGTGTCCGGCTGGCTCATGCCCGCCTTGATGGTCGGCCTGCTCCTGTTGGCCATCTTCCGGCCGCTCTTCGGCAAGGATCTGGCCATCTTTGCAAGCAAACAAGGACCCGGCTCTCAGCACGCTGTCCTTTGGGTCTCTCTCGTCGTCGGGCTGGTCGTCGGCTTCCTGGCCCAGCGCACCCGTTTCTGCACCATGGGGGCCGTCCGCGACGTCCTCCTGATGGGCGACACCCATCTCCTGGGCGGTGTCGTGGCGCTCCTGGTGTCCGCCTTTCTCGTCAACCTGGTGCTGACCTGGACCACCGGCACGCCCTATGTGAACTTTTCCTTTACCGGCCAGCCGGTTGCTCATAGCAACCATTTCTGGAACTTTGCCGGGATGGTGCTGGCCGGCCTATCCTTCGCCCTGGCCGGCGGCTGCCCCGGCCGTCAACTTTTCATGGCCGGCGAAGGCGACGGCGATGCCGCCATCTTCGTCCTGGGCATGATCACCGGAGCAGCCTTCGCCCACAACTTTAACCTGGCCGGCGTTCCAGACAGCGCTGGGACGGTAGGCGGCCCTTCCATCTACGGCCAGGTGGCGGTGGGAATCGGCCTGGCCTTTTGCCTCATCCTCGGCCTGGTCGCGCGTATGCCCCGGCAGGAGGTCAAACGATGACGACGGTAGATGCCCGCGGCCTTTCCTGCCCTCAGCCGGCCCTGCTGACCCGTAACGCCCTGCGCCAGGCCGGCCAGGGAGATGTCCATGTCCTCGTGGATACCGAAACAGCTCGTGACAACTGTATCCGTGTGGCCAGCCGCGAGGGCTGGCAGGTCCAGGTGCTCGAAGAGGGTGGAACGTATCACCTGGTGCTGAAAAAGTGACTTCGGGGGGCAACAGGAAAGCTTCCTGTTGCCCCCCGTGCTCCGGACATGGAGGCAAGATGAGCCGAGAGGAAATTCGCCTGACCGCACTGGTCTCGGCGGCCGGTTGAGCGGCAAAGATGGGCCCGGAGGCCCTGGCGCAGGTGCTGCGCCCCTTGCGCGACCGCTTCCGTACGGCCGACTTTCCCAACCTCCTCGTCGGCCTGGAGGTAAGCGACGATGCGGCCGTATATCGCCTGAACGATGAGGTGGCCGTCATCCAGACGCTGGACTTTTTCACTCCGATCGTGGACGACCCCTATACCTTCGGTGCCATCGCTGCGGCCAATGCCATGAGCGATGTCTATGCGATGGGGGGTGAAGTGGTGCTGGCGCTCAACATCTGCGCCTTTCCCACCGATCTGCCGCCGGAGGTTATCCAGGACATCCTGCGGGGGGGAGCGGATAAGGTGGCCGAGGCGGGGGGCGTTCTGGCCGGCGGCCATACCATCGAAGATAAAGAGCCCAAGTACGGCCTGGCGGTGATGGGGCTGGTGCACCCCCGGCGCATCCTGACCAAGGCCGGTGCCCGCCCCGGCGATACGCTTGTCCTCACCAAGCCGCTGGGCGTGGGCCTCATTACCACCGCCCTCAAGGGCCAAGTGGCCGAGCCGGCCCACGTCGCCGCCGCCGTGGAAAGCATGTCCCGCCTGAACCGTACCGCCGCCCGACTAGCCCGGGAAGTCGGCGTGAACGCCTGCACCGACATTACCGGCTTCTCCCTCCTCGGCCACGGCTACGAGATGGCCGAGAAAAGTGGCGTCCGGCTGCGTTTTCGCCTGGAGGCTATACCCCTTCTGTCGGGCGCACACGATTACGCCGAAGAATCGCTCTTCCCCGGTGGAAGTTGCCGCAACCGTGATGCCTACCGGAAGCACGTCGAGTTTGCCTCCTATATGACCGAAGAGGAACAGATGTTGCTCTTTACCCCGGAGACCTCGGGCGGGCTACTCCTTTCTGTTTCGGCGGAATGCCGGGAAGAACTGCTTCTGCGATTTTCCGCTTCGGGCGAGCCGGCCTGGGTCGTCGGGGAGGTGCTCGAAGGCCATGGAATCGAGGTGGTATAGAGTCGGAGGTACAAGATGCCCCGAATCGTTCAAGCCCGCGGTCTGCCCTGCCCCCAACCGGTCTTGCTGACGAAAAAGGCCATGCAAGAGGCCGACGACATCCTGACCATCGTAGACGGTCCCGATCAGGCCGAAAATGTGGCCCGGATGGCCCGACAGGCTGGCTGGCAGGTGGAAGTAAACGGCAAGGAGGAGGCGGTTTACGTGCGGATCATCCGCCCGCAACGGCTTTCCCAGGAGCAAAAGGAGGAACCGAGAGCGGCGGCCGGTCCGTTGGTGCTGGTGGTCCCGGGGGGAACGATGGGACGCGGGGAATCGACCGAACTGGGGGAAATCCTCATCCGCTCCTTCTTCCACACCCTCCTGGAAATCGAGCGCCGGCCCGATGTCATCGTTCTCTACAACAGCGGCGTCCGGCTAGTCGTCGAGGGTTCGCCGATCCTGGAGGACCTGCGTACCCTTTCCGAACAGGGGGTGCAGATTCTAGTCTGCGGCACCTGCCTGGGCCATTTTGACCTGAAGGACCGGGTGGCAGTCGGCACCATCTCCAATATGTACACGATCTCCGAAACCCTTCTGAGAGCCGGGCGGGTGGTCACGCTGTAATCATCCGGACGGCTACGGCCTGACGTTGTACTTCCCCATTATTTGTACCATGCCCGGATCGTTGGCATACTGGGGGGTCAGGCTATAGGACTGGCCGGTAAAGGTCACCACCCGTCCCTGGGCATCGAAATGCACCAGGAGCATGCCCAGCGCTTTGCCCTGGGCCCCGGCGGCACAGAGGATTACCGCCCCCTCCGGCCCCTCGACGGTCTGTGGTTTGACCGTTTCGCCACCGTAGGCTCCGATCACCACATCCAGGCCGGCCACCTCCCGGGCAAGTTTCAGGTTCTCCGTCCGAGGCAGGTTGGAAAGGAGAAGGATGACTTCGGCCTGAGAGCGCACCTCTTCCACCGTGCGCCGGACCGCCTCCAAGGCGTCCTCCACGTTCAGGCTCATGCCCAGTGTCTGCAGGCGCGGTGCCGGGATGGGACCGGTCACCCCGATGATGGCGACGCGGCGGCCGTCTATGGAGCGCAAGGTATAGGGCTGCACGTTGGGCAAGGCTCCGGCTGTCCCCACATTGGCCGACAGGATGGGAAAGGTAGCCTCGCCGAAGCGCGCCCGAATGACTTCCGAGGAAGCAGCGAGGTCCATCTCCCCCAGGGCCATGGCGTCGTACTTCATCGCATTCATCGCCTCGATCGGGAGGGCCCCCTGGCTCGGATCGGTCGTGGCCGATGGCTTGCCGACGGTGTAGAGGCTGTTTCCGCTATCCAGAAGGAGCACGCTCCCCTGGGCTTGGGTACGCAACTGGTGAATGGCGCTGGCCCGCCGGGCCAGTCCCCCCTGGGGCACCCCTCAGCCGCAGGGCCGTACTTCTCCGTGGACCTCGCCCGTGTAGAGGATAGTCAGGCGAAAGGCTATATCGCCGCGGGTGGGAGCCGGCGTCGAAGATGGAGCGGCTGCAGGCAAAGTTCGGCCGGCAGTGGCAGGAACGGCCGTGGCCTGGGCAGGCTTCTGGGTAGCCGGCGGGCGGGTGGATTGTGCTGCCACCTGGCGGGTAACGGGCGCCCGGTCATCCACCTGGACCGGTTTCTCCACCACCCGGCAGGCCACCAGCAGGACAGCCAGAAGGAGCAGAGAGGCTATCGGAACGATGGGAGAACGTTTAACCAGGCGAACCATCTTTTTTCTCCTTAACATCCGCCGGCGGACCGGTACATCAAGCCCTCCGGACAAAAAAGGTGTGCGAACTCTTGTGCTTTGGGAACACCGGCCTATTTATTCTACCCGGAATCCATCCTGAAGTCAACCGTTTCCAACTTCAGAGTTGTGGTATAATGAAGCCGTCGCCGGTCAGATACGGTTTCCTCCGGCAGGGCAAGCCGATGATCGAAGCCGTCGGATTGGGCAAGGATTTCGGGCACGTTACCGCCGTCCGCGATGTCACCCTGACCATCGCCGAAGGCGAGGTGGTGGTCCTCCTGGGACCCAACGGGGCCGGCAAGACCACCACCATACGGATGCTCTCCGCCATCCTCCGACCGACGCGGGGGCGGGCGCTGGTCGCCGGCTACGATGTGGCCGAGGACGCCGTGGAGGTGCGGAGACGGGTGGGCCTGCTCACCGAGTTCCCCGGCCTGTACGAGCGGATGAGCGTCTTGGATTACCTGCGCTTTTTCGGCGAGTTACACGGCCTTTCCCCCGCTTCCTGCCGGGCACGGAGCGAGGAACTGTTGCGCCGCTTTGGCCTCTGGGAAAGCCGCCGCCTGCGCCTGGGTGAATTCTCCAAAGGGATGCGCCAGAAGGTGGCCCTCGTGCGTGCCCTCCTGCACGATCCGCCGGTCCTCCTTCTGGATGAACCTACCTCGGCCATGGATCCCGGCAGCGCCCGTATGGTGCGGGATTGTATCCGGGAACTTCAGGCCGGCGGGCACACCCTCCTCGTCTGCACCCACAACCTGGCCGAGGCCGAAGAACTGGCCGACCGGATCGCCGTCATCCGCCAGGGACGCATCATCGCCCTGGATACCCCACAGGGATTGCGCCGACAACTCCTCGGCCCGCCGCTTATGGAAGTGCGATGGAACGGCTCAGGGAACTGCTTTGGCGAAATGTTGGGCGGGTTGGTGCAGATCGCAGCCCAAGGGCCGGGGTGGATACGCTTCTTTTCCCCACAGCCGGAGCGGGTCAACCCCCAGGTACTTCACTGCCTCATGGTGGCCGGAGCCGAGGTGGTGACGCTGAGTGAGGTTTCCCGGAGCCTGGAAGAAGTTTACCTACATCTGGTCGAAGCCGGTGAAGAGGTGGGAGGAACTCCATGAACTGGATTCGCCAGAGCCTCCTGATTTCCCGGCGGGAACTGAAGGACAGCCTGACCGACTGGCGCATCATTACGCCGGTGCTCATCCTCACCTTCCTTTTCCCCTGCCTGGTCATCCTGACAGCCAACGCGGGCATAGACTTTCTGGAGCGTTACAGCCCCGGGCTGGTTTCGGGGCAACTGGTCCCCTTTGCCACGATGCTCGTGGGCTTTTTCCCAACTTCCTTCTCCCTGGTCATCGCCCTGGAATCGTTCGTCGGGGAAAAGGAACGCAATACGCTGGAATCGCTCCTTTCCACCCCCCTTCCGGATCGGGCCCTTTACCTGGGCAAATTGCTGGCGGCGCTGGCTCTTCCCCTGGCCGGAAGCCTGTCCGCCATCGCCCTCTTTGCCCTGATCCTGCCCGGCTTCACCGGCCTTGCGGTCGAGCCGGACCTCGTGCTTCAGATCTCCTGTCTGGCGGTGACGCTGACGGTGGGGATGGTAGCCGGAGCCGTGGCAGTTTCCAGCAACACGACCAGCGTGCGGGCCGCCAACCTCCTGGCCAGTTTCATCATCATTCCGGCCATGCTGATGCTCACCTTGAGCCTGGTCGTGGTCTGGAACGCCCGGCCGGCCCTCTGGCTGATTGCCCTGGCCCAGGTGGTAGCCGACGCAGCCCTGATTCGGATGGGCGTCCGGTTATTCAATCGGGAGAACCTGCTGGCGCGGACGATCGACCGGATCGACCTGCGGCGGACCTGGCGTACGCTGAAGGATTTCCTCCGGCAAGAGCCGGCCGCAGCCCTTTCGGGCCGGCCATCGGCTCCGCTGACGATAGGCCGGCTTTATCTCCGCGACATCCCCCAAATCCTGCGCCGCAGCGGGGGAGCAGCCCTGGCGATGGCTGCGGCGCTGGCCCTGGGAACTGCGGCCGGATGGGTCCTGGCCCAGTCCCATCCCCTCCCCCCCGAGTTGGCCGCCCAGTGGGACTGGACACCGGAGGTCGTCTACCAAGAACTGCTCCAGTTCCGGGAGATACCGGGGTATCGGATTTCTCTGAGCATCTTGCTCCACAACCTGCGTGCCGTGCTCCTTGCCTCCCTGTTCAGCCCGGTGACTCTGGGCATCGCCGCCACCGCGCCGTTGCTCCTGGCCGGCGGAATGGCCGGCTTCATCCTGGGGGAAACGGCCGGTCTCGGCTTTCCACCAGAGGTCCTGGCCGCGTCCCTTTGGCCGCACGGCCTGCTGGAGATACCGGCCGTTTTCATTGCCGCCACCGTGGCCCTGCGCATGGGTGCTTCCGTCCTATCCCCACCTCCGGAGATGACCCTGGGCGAGACGCTCCTCCTGGGCCTGGCCGATTTCCTCAAGGCCCTCTTCCTGCTGGTACTTCCCCTCCTCCTGGTGGCAGCCCTTGTAGAAGTATATGTCACTCCCCAGGTTGTCTTACAGACCCTTGGAGGATGAACGGTGGGCCCCTACCCTCCCGATACGGCAACGAACTGGCCGGCCTACAGCCGGCGGGTTTACCTGGCCCCCTCTATCCTCTCGGCCGACTTGGCTTTCCTGGGGGAACAGGTCCGGGCGGTGGAAGAAGCCGGTGCCGACCGGCTGCATGTGGATGCGATGGACGGGCACTTTGTGCCCAACCTGACCTTCGGACCGCCGGTGGTGCAGGCCCTGCGGCCGGTCACCCGCCTGCCGATCTACGCCCATTTGATGGTGGAAGAGCCGGAACGACTGCTTCGACCCTTCGCCGCAGCCGGGGCAAACGGCCTCATTGTCCATGTGGAGGCCTGCCCCCACCTGCACCGGCTGATCGGCCAGATCCATGAACTGGGGTGTCGGGCCGGCGTGGCCCTGAACCCCGCCACTCCCCTGGTTGCCCTGGAAGAAATTTTGACCGAACTGGACCAGGTGCTGGTCATGTCGGTCAACCCGGGCTGGGGTGGACAGCCCTTTATCGTCGCCACCCTGCGGAAGATCGCCCGGCTGAAGCGGATGCTTCTGGAACGTGGCCTGGAACAGGTAGAAATCGCCGTGGATGGCGGCATTGACCGGGATACCGCTCCGTCGGTGGTGTGGGCCGGAGCGGACGTCCTGGTGGCTGGGGCATCCGTCTTCAAGGCGGAGGACGGGCCGGCCGCCGCCGTTCATCGGCTACGCCAGACCATCGCCGAAGCGCTGGAAAAAGCACAGGAGGTATCGGATGAAACGCCCTGACGGAATGACTCTGCTGAGCATCTACCACTTTCTGGTGGCCGGCCTGAGCCTGCTGGGATGTTGTATCCTGGCCCTGGTCCCGTTCATCGTAGCCGTGGCCGTCTCCCCGTGGCGATCCGGCTACGTCGCCGTGCCGATCGTGGCCCTGGCGGTGTTGCTGGGCCTGATCCTCCTCTTCCTTTACGGAGCAGCCCATGCCGCCGTCGGCTGGGGACTCTGGAAGTTGCAGCCCTGGGCGCGTCCTGGGGCCATCGTCCTGGCCATCCTTGACCTCTTTGCTTTCCCTCCCCTCAGCACGGTCATCGGGGCGCTGGCCCTATGGTACCTCTTCCAGCCCGAGGTGCGGGCAGCCCTAGGAGAAAGCGCGCCGGGTGGAGCGTAATTCCCCGTCTATGGCCTCCATCTCGGTGGTGATCCCCAATTACAACGGCCTGGAGCACCTGCCGGCCTGTCTGGAGGCGCTGCGCCCCCAGCGCTTCCGGGATTTTGAAACGATCCTGGTGGACGATGGCTCCACCGACGGCTCCGCCGAATGGGTGCGCCGGCACTATCCCGAGGTGCGGGTGCTGGAACTCGGCCGCAATATGGGGATGGCGACAGCCGTCAACCGGGGATGGCGCCTGACCACCGGACGAAACATCGCCCTGCTGAACAACGATACCCAGGTCGACCCCGGCTGGCTGGAGGCGTTGGCGGAGGCAGCCGAGACCCATCCCGAGATTTCCTCCTTCGCCAGCAAAATCCGGCTCTTTGACCGGCCCCACATCCTCCATGCGGCCGGAGACCTCTACGGTGTGGACGGCATCCCCCGAAACCGGGGAGCCTGGGAGGAAGATCGCGGGCAATACGATGGGGCGTTCGAAGTCTGGGGGCCGTGCGGGGCGGCGGCTCTCTACAGACGGGCGTTTCTGGAAGAACTGGGGGGCTTCGACGAGCGGCTTTTCATGTACCTGGAGGATGTGGACCTGGCCTGGCGGGCGCAATTGCGCGGCTATCGCTGTCGCTTTGTCCCCCAGGCCGTTGTCTACCACAAGGTTAGCGCGACCGGCGGAGGGGTGCTGGCTTCGTACTATGTGGGGCGGAACACCCTCCTGGTCCTGGCGAAGGATATGCCCGCTCCCCTCTTGCGCCGGCACTGGGGGGCGATCGTGCGGGCACAGTTGCGGATTGCCGGGGAAGCCCTGCGTCACTGGCGAGGAGCGGCGGCACGGGCCCGGCTACGGGGGCAACTGGCCGGCCTGCTGCTCCTCCCGGCCTGGTGGCCGGCCCGTCGAAAGGTACAGGCCGGCCGAACGGTTTCCCTGGAGGAACTGGCCGGCCGGCTGGTAGGAGGGTAAAGTGGCCGAACCTGTCCTCCTTATCGCCTGCCAACGGGAGGGATGGGGCTTTATCCCGGCCCTGGCCCGGCGCTACAACCTGGGGGTGGAGGTGGGCGATTTCGCCGACCCGGACCTCCTGGAGGGCGACTGGCGCGGCCGACTGGAGGAACTGCGCCACCTGCTCAGTCAGATTCCCGGAGAACGTGCCCTCCACGGGCCGCGATCCGACCTCAACCCCGGATTGCGCGACCGGGGACTGGTGGCCTTTTGTCGGGAACGCTACCGGAAGGCATTGGCGGTAGCCGTCGAGGTCGGGGCCGGCACGGTGATCTTTCACACCGGCTACAACCCCCTCATCCGCGCCCCGGGATTTGAACGACGCTGGCTGCGCCGCAGCGCCGACTTCTGGCGGGAACTGGCGGAAGAGGCCGGCCGACTGGGGCTACAGATTCTCCTAGAAAACGTCTGGGAACCGCATCCGGCTGTGTTGCGCGACCTCCTGGAGGCCATCCGATCCCCGGCCGTGCGGGCCTGCTTCGATGCAGGACACGCCAATATCTACTCCCGGCAGCCGCCCGAGGAGTGGCTTTCTACCCTGGGAGAATACACCGCCTACCTCCACCTGCATAACAACGACGGCCGGCTGGATGCCCACGGTCCGCTGGAGGAGGGCACGGTGGATTTCGCCCGCTTCCTGCCGCTCCTGGCCCTGCACCCCCGCCCTCCACGCCTCGTCCTGGAGGTCTCGGGCGACGAGGAGGCGGTGGCAGATAGCCTCTTTTTCCTCCGCCGGATGCTGGGACTGTGAGAGGGCCGAATGCGTCGAGATGCACCGCGTATCGCCATCGTAGGGGTCTGCGGCTCGGGGAAGACGGTGCTGGCCGAGGCCCTGCAGGCGCGGGGCTACAATGCCCGCAGCATTGCCCAGGAACATTCCTTTGTGCCCGGCATGTGGCGAGCCCACGGCCCGCCGAACATCCTCATCTACCTGGATGCCCGGCCGGAGACGATCAACGCCCGTTTGAAGCGCACCGACTGGGATGAGGAGACAGTGGCGGAGCAACGCCGCCGATTGGCCGAAACCCGCGCCTGGTGCGACCTCTACCTCCCGACCGATGACCTAACCGAGGAAGAAGTTCTGGAGCAAGTGCTGGCTTTTTTGCACGAAGGATGGGGGATATGACGTGGGACCACTCTTGCGGAGTTGGAGCAAGAGAATCGGTTTGACAAAAAACGGAAAATCTGCTATACTTTTTTCAAAACCTGGCCGATCAACGGCGGCGAACGGGAGTAGTAGGCCCATCAAGTCAGAGAGCGGCCGGCCGGTGCGAGGCCGCAAGTGAGGCCGAACTCGCCCGGGAGCCGCGCCGGTGAACGCGGTGGCTTTTCCGTTACTAGCCGGCGCCGGCCGGCCCTCGTTACCGGGCCTAATGAGCGGGCCGACGCCGGTGTCCCTGCGGATCTATCCGGCGGGACATGGCCGGCCAAACAGGGTGGTACCGCGGAGCACCTCCGTCCCTGTGGGGCGGAGGTTTTCCGTTTGAGGTGGATGAAGAACAAGGCTAAAAGAATACCGGGAGGTTGACCATGGCAGAGCGGTATAATCCGACCGAGATCGAAGCCCGATGGCAGAGGCGCTGGGAGGAAAGCGGCCTCTACCGCACGGTCGAGGATCCTTCCCGTCCCAAGTTCTACTTTTTGACCATGCTCCCTTACCCCTCGGGCGACCTGCACCTAGGCCATTGGTACGCCATGGCCCCTTCAGATGCCAAGGCCCGCTACCTACGCATGCGCGGCTACAACGTCTTCTTCCCCATCGGCTTTGACGCCTTCGGCCTTCCGGCCGAGAATGCTGCCCTTCGACACGGTATCCACCCCAAAGCGTGGACCTATGAGAACATCGCCCGGATGCGCCGGCAACTGCGCTCGATGGGGGCCATGTGGGCCTGGGACCACGAGGCCATCACCTCCGACCCCGAATACTACCGCTGGACGCAGTGGTTCTTCCTGCAGTTTTACAAGCGCGGCCTGGCTTACCGTAAGTATGCTCCGGTGGACTTTTGTCCAAAGTGCAACACCACCCTGGCCCGCGAACAGGTCTGGGGCGAAGACCGCCACTGCGAACGCTGCGGTACGCCGGTCATCCGTAAAGAACTGGAGCAGTGGTTCTTCAAAATCACCGCCTATGCCGAGGAACTGCTCGACTTCTCCCAGATCGACTGGCCGGAACGGGTGCGCGTGATGCAGACCAACTGGATCGGGCGGAGCGAGGGAGCCAACATCGTCTTCCGTTCGGAAACAGGTGAAGCGATCGAGGTCTTTACCACCCGTCCCGATACCATCTGGGGAGCCACCTTTATGGTGCTGGCCCCGGAGCACCCTCTGGTAGAGAAACTCACGACGCCGGAACACTGGGAAGAGGTAGCCGCCTATCGCTACCAGGCCGCCCGCCAGAGCGAGACCGAGCGTCTCTCCACGGAGAAAGAAAAGACCGGCATCTTCAGCGGGACCTATGCCGTCAACCCGGTCAACGGTGAACGTATCCCCATCTGGATCGCCGACTATGTGATGATGACCTACGGGACGGGGGCGATTATGGGCGTCCCTGCCCACGACGAACGCGACTTCCTTTTCGCTCTGAAGCACGACCTCCCGGTCATTCCGGTCATCGCCCCGCTGTGCAGAGTCGGCCGAAGTATGGTCATGCGGGGAACCTGGAGGAACGGCCTGGTCGATGCGTTGAAAGGAGCGGGCTTTACATTGGAGGAAAAAGAAGGTTCTATATATGTCACCTTCGATGAGCAAGAGCGGGAGCGATACATCAACATTGTGCAATCCTTCATCGAGCCGGGCTCATGGGCGGAGGTGATAGGGGCCGGGTGGCACTTTGTCTTCACCGACGGTGTAATGAACGTGGGATCTCCGGGGGAAGAAACCCAGGTCCTGGAACGGTGCAAAGCACTGGAACCCTCGGTGCGGGACAAGCGCACGGTAGCGGAGATGCTATGGGGTGTAGAGTTCTATCGAGACGTGCTCTTTCATGCCGACTATGGCACCATGATCAACTCCGGACCGCTTACCGGAACTCCCGGAGATAGGACTGTGAAGCGCACCACCGAATGGCTGAAAGAGCAAGGCATCGGAGATTTCGCCGTCGCCTACCGCCTGCGCGACTGGCTGATCTCCCGCCAGCGCTACTGGGGCGCACCGATTCCCATCATCTACTGCCCTCGCTGCGGCACGGTACCGGTTCCGGAGGAGGACCTGCCGGTATTGCTTCCCGATGATGTGAATTTTCTCCCCACCGGGGAATCCCCGCTCAAGTTTCATGAGGGATTTCGCCGCACAACCTGCCCGCAATGTGGTGGGCCGGCAGAACGCGAAACCGATACGATGGACACCTTTGTTTGCTCCTCTTGGTACCAGTACCGCTACCTTAGCCCGCACTACGATCGGGGGCCCTTCGACCCCGAGGTGGCCCGCTACTGGTTGCCGGTGGATCAGTACACCGGCGGCGTGGAACACGCCACGATGCACCTGATCTACACCCGCTTCTTTACCAAGGCGCTGCGCGACATGGGCCTGGTCTGGTTTGACGAACCGATGCTCCGGCTTTTCAACCAGGGCACGATTCTGGGCGAGGACGGGGAAAAGATGAGCAAATCGCGGGGCAACGTGGTCGCCCCCGACGATCTGGTGGAAAAGTACGGGGCCGACACGGTACGCTGCTTCCTCATGTTCATCGGCCCCTGGGAGGAAGGCGGTCCCTGGTCCAGCCAGGGCATCGAGGGAGTTTATCGCTTCCTGAATCGGGTCTGGACGCTGGTGTTGGAGGAGCCGGCGCGGATGGACCGGCCGGCCGAGATGAGCGAGGAGGCGCTGCGCCGCCTGGTCCACCGCACCATCCAAGTCGTTACTGCCGACATCGAAGCCTTTCGTTTTAACACCCTGTTGGCCCGGTTGATGGAGCTGGCCAATGCCCTGATGAAGGCTCGGGAAACGCCGCTGCGCGCATCGGCCGCCTGGGACGAAGCCGTGGAGACCCTGCTCCTTATGCTGGCCCCGCTGGCTCCACACATGACCGAGGAACTGTGGGCCCGGCTGGGCCGGCCCTATAGCATCCACGAACAGTCCTGGCCGGCCTACGATGAGGCCCTGGCCGCCCCGGAGGAGGTGGAGGTCGCCGTCCAAGTGGACGGCCGGGTACGCGCCCAGATGCGTATCCCCGTGGATCTCCCCGAGGAGGAGGTTCGGGCGCGGGCACTCTCCCTGGAGCGTCTGCAACCTTATCTGGCCGGCCAGGAGGTGGTGCGGGTCATCGTCGTGCCGAATCGGCTGGTTAACATCGTCGTCCGGCCGGCCCGGTAAAAGGGGATACCGCCGGAGAACCGATCCGGCATCTCGGGCCGAGCCCAACCCGCCCGATAACCGTCGTGATGGTTCGGCAGACGGTGAGATGGGCATATTCCGACACACCTGCCAACCGGTGGGGAAAATTCGTGGCTAAATCGCCACACTATCGAAACCCGAAGAAACGGAACAAAAGAAGGGGCAACCCATCCGGGTTGCCCCTTCAAAAGCCGCCGATCTCAGAAGATCGGCGGCATCGTCAGCGCCGGATGGCCCTTTTCCTCCAGGTAGGCGAGAAGTTCCTCCACCGTGGTCGCCACCCGCTCGTCGGCGATTTTGTCAATGAGGTCGGGGTCTCCTTCGCGGATGGCCACCTGCTTGAGTTCCCCGTCCAGCATCTCCTTGAGGATGGAGGACATCCACACCACCCGCTTGAAGCCGCCGTCGGCGGAGATGAACTTTTTGCTCAGGAGATAGTACTTGCCTACCCCCATCACGCCGGGTGTCTGCAGGCCGCCGCCGGCCATGCCGGCCAGAGTGGAAAAGGTCATGCCGGCCGGGGTCATGCTGGGATCCTCCCGGGAAACGACCATGATGCCGTTCGCTTCGGGGATAAGCATGGCGATGCACTCGAAGCAACCACAGTTCTTGACCCAGACGTTGTTGGCATAGTAACTGTGGATGTCCATCAGGGTTAGATTGTAGACAAAATCGTGGCTGCGGTCGTTTTCGACCACCTCGACCCGCACAATCGGATCCAGGAAGGTGTCACCATCCAGGAGGGAGGAGCATCCCTCCACGGATTCGGGGGCAGCCTCCAGGGCTCTCCGGATGCTATCTCGCACCGGTCGGGAGCGGGCCGTGCGGTAGTAGTACAGTGTGGAGTTCGGAATCACGCCGGCCGTCGTCTGGATGGAGGCCAGGGATTTGCCCACCTGGTACGGGAGAACCTCTACCAACGATCTGTCCAGACCCTGAGGGGGTTGAGCAGCGATCTGCCGCAAGAGGGCAGCCTTTCGAGGATGGCGGACCGGAACCACCTGAGCGAACCGACGCAGGCTGTTCCCGTGGAGGACGAGTTTGTAGATCCCGCCGGCAGATCGGAGGCAACTCACGATCCCCAGCCGCTTGAGGAGCAGTTTCAGGTGTCTGGCCGTGCGCAGGTCATCGGTGCAGAGGTAGGCTTCTCCGGAGACCTGACCACTTTGTCGGCGCAATCGGACGCTGCCATCGCCATCAAAATGGCCGGCCAGGAAAGCCGCAATCCACGTTTCCGGCAGGCTGAGCATACGGCCCACGTCCCAACGCTTGTCCCCGGCCATCTTCACACCGAAAGCCTCGGCGATGGTCCCCAACAGGGGGTTCGCCCCGTAAAGGTTGAAGGAACGCCGTATCGAACGAATCGTTCGCCCCTGCATCCGGGAAGGGCACCCGTTTTTTTCCGTTCGACCCAGAACTTGATCTGGGAACAGGCGGATATAACAGTCGGTAAAGGCCTGAAGGAGGGCTTCCTCTGTGATGAAGCAGCCGTGTGCTCCATGGCGGGAAAGAGACCCATCGGAAGCCAGCAGACCCAGGAGGTAAAAGAGGTCCTCCTGGAGGGCAGGCAGGCAACAAACCGGACCGTTGAAGCCGCTGCGAACCTGGCGAATCTGGCCTTTCACGGCGTCCCAATCCTCGCCGACCACTGTGACCAGGGCCTTGACCAGCCCAAGAGGCCATGAGCGACTGCCCGAAACAGGCGGTTTGACCCCGGCCGCCCGGAAAGCCGCTGCCAGGGAACCGTACTTTTCCCGGGCTCGATCCCGCAACCGGCACAGAAAAGCCTCATCGGCCACACGGAAATCGTCGTTGAGGAGGTCAATGAGCAGAGGCCGGTGTTCGGGGAGACGCAGGCGGCGCAGGGCATACACACGGTCGTTTACCTGGACCTGATCGGCACGCACCCAGACTTGCCCTTGCGGTCGATCTACGGCCACCGAATGGTTCGGGGTCAGCAGAAGTTCATCCCCGGACCAGGTGACCAGGCGGATCAACTGCTGGGGAGCCGGATTTTTGTGCAAGCCGACAATGCGGTCGTAACGAGCCCGTCCGTCTGTCCCCTGGGTCAAGGCGGAGGCGTAGTGAAAGGTTTCTCCGATGTGTTCCTCGACAAAGTCGCCGATGGCCATAGGCCGGCCGTCAATGATGACTTCCGCTTCACGGGTGAGGCACGCAGTCATCGGGTTCTCGATGATCGAGTACATGCTCACCTGTTCTACCGCCCCGTGGGAGGTGTTCTTCACGAATTCGTTGACCTTGTCGTAATACCCCTTGACCGGATCCAGGCAGCGGCCCTTGGGGATCGGCTGGTTGGGGCCGGTGGGGTTGATCTGATTGGAGGCCTTGCAGTCCAGCCAGTTGTAGGCTCCGCACAGGCCCAGCCGTTCGGGCGAGATGACGCAGACGTGGTTCGGGGCAAACGACTGGCAATTCTTGACCACGATGCCATTGACAACGTAGTTGTGTGTCTCGGCGACGCTAAAGTTATAGACCCGGCTGTCACTGTTGTCCACCCGGATGACCTCGCGCACCTGGCGCAACTGGAGGTCCGAGTCGCACCAGGCCCGTAGTTGCCGGTAGCGTGGATCTTCGGGGGAGACCAGCGTGCCTAGGGCTTCGAGGAGCCGCTGCAACTTGACCCGCGAAGGACGGCGCCGGCCGGCCATCCATTCCCGCAAGGTCTTGTAGTCCACTGGCAGGCGGGTCAGCCGCAACCCGTGGGGACGGTACTCCTCCACCAGGGAGCGCAGGATCTGTCCGCACACCAGGGGCACAACATCGGAACGCACCACATGCCGGTCGTCCTGCGGCGGATGGGCCTGTTCCAGGCGGTCTTTCTTCCGAGGATGGACCGAGGAAACGACCCGACGAAATTCTTCGAGCGCCGACCCGTGGGCCGTGCCGACCTGGTAGCCGCGGGTGATCTGGGTAATGTAGGCAGAGATGCCCAGTTTCTTCAGCAGGAGATAGACGTAGCGAGCCTCGCGGTAGGTCCGGGTGGTGAAGAAGCAGCGATTGCGGCTGATGTGACCGTCACCGTCGAAGAGGCCACGCAGGAAAGCGGCTACCAGGGACCGTGGCAAGGCAGAGATGACCTCACCGCGCCACTTGCCTTCTCGTTCGTGCTCGCCGATTCCCAGGCCGGCCAGCAGACGGCCCAGGAGCGTATTGTGCACGTGGCAGACCTCACCCCGGCGCTTCCCCTCGATGCGCAGGTCCCCTACCTGGGCTACTCTCGGCTCCACGGGGTAGCGCTGCGGAGGCTCCCCAAAGAGGCGCTCGACGATGGCGCAGAAGCGCTCGATCAAGGCCGGTTCGGTGTTGGTAAACTGCACCCAGGTGCCGCTCTGGCCCTCCTCTCCGTGCCAGCGCACCGAGCCGTCGGCGGCTACCAGGCCGGCCGCATACATCACCTCCTCGTCCAGTTCCACATGGCGCAATGTACAGCCATGTTGGAAAGTACGGAGCGACTGTTTGACTTCATCCCAGTCCCAGTCCAACGCAGCAATGGCCCGCTTGATTTCGCTCAGGGTCAGGCGCTGGTGAGAGAACTCGGTCCGCTCGTGTAGGGCGCTGTAGAGGCAGGAATAGGGGATACCGAGGGATTGTGCCGCTTCGGCATAGCCACCGTAGCGGGCAAGGAGCCCTTCCCGCAGCCGGGCCAGGAACAGCTCATCGGTCACCTGGTAGTCTGCGGGCAGGAAGTCGACGATGTAGCGAGGGCCGTCCTCCTCCACCAGGGTGGTACAGCCCGCCTCAACCAACATATCGCCGGGTCGGAGTTTGCCGGCCGGCACCCAGTCCGGTCCAGCGGCCGTGTCCACGAGGACCTTGTGGTTCGCTGTCAGCGTGAGGGCATTGCCGTTGGCCAGACGTACCGTGACCAACCTCTGGGGCGCAGGATTGATGAAGAGTTCCTCGACGGGGCGGAGTTCCAGCCCTGTCTTGTTCCAGGTCAGAACAGAGAGGTCCTGCTCCTCCACGACCGTGTCCACGACCTGCTCCACCGGCATAAAGGAGCCATTGGGAAGAACGATCTCCTCGCCGGCCGGAAGACACAGTGTGCAGGAGTAGAACTCTTCCACCGCCTCGTCCACCAGGTCGGCCAGGCGCTGGTTGCGGTAGTTATAGGCCTCGCGGGCGCGGGCCAGCCATTCTTCGATCAGCGCCTTGTCGGTGAAGATCGTCACCTGGACCTTGTCCACGATGGCCCCAAAGTCGGAATGGAAGCGGGCGTGGAGGATTCGGCCAAAGTGCTCCAGGTTGAAGCCCCGTTCAAAAGCCGCCTTGGAGATGCGAATCCAGGCGATGTCACGCTGGCCGATGTGCTGGATGCCGGAGGCGCCGTTGATAAAGTAGTGGATTTGCCGCTCCAGCACCGGCTCAAAGTCCAGTTGCATCTTGCGGCCGGCCACCTCAACCAGGATGCCCATATCCATCGAGCCGCCCTCGGGCACCGAATCGATCCCCGGCCCGATCACGGTCACCTTGCCGTCCTCGCACTGGTCCAGATCCACCATGCGGAGGTACTCGAAGCAGCGCGAGTATTTGCCGCCGAACTCGACACGCATATCCTCGCGGCGCACCCGCTCCCCCTCAAAGGCCGAACCGTAGGGCACCGGGATGGGCACTTCGGCGATCTTGACCTTGACTCCGCGCACCTCGATGCACTTTTGCACGAGTTTCCGGGCCCGCTCCAGGTCGTTTTCTCCGGGAATGTCGTCAAAGGGCATGGAGATCACGTGCTCGTACGGGGTGATGCCGGTGGGGAGGATCTGGGGGATGATCGTGTCGGCGATGGTGGGGAAGCCGTAGGAGATGGCGCCGGCGGCGGTGGCATACTTCAGGTCGTCCACCTCGCCCAGGGCCAGGACGAAGGCGAAGACGCGGTACTTGTTGTACAGCAGGATCTCCCGGGCCTGTCCTCCCTTCATGCCACCGAAGGTCAGCGCCGAGCGGGTGGCAAAGCCCAGGGCATAGATGGCGGAAATGGTATCGGTGCCAAAGGGAACGGTGTAGGTGTCGTAGCCGAGTTCCACCCCCTCTTCCATCAACTGGTGGATGATGCTGCGCCCGTTGACGTTGCCGGAAAGGAAGACGAGGATGTTGCGTTGCTGTAACTGGCGGACGATCTCCACCGCCACCTCGTTCGACTTGGCCGCGCCGACGATGGCCGCAAAGCCAGGCATGCGCCCATCCACCAGCTGGATGCCCCAGGCCCGCAACTGGATGTCGTCAATGGGGCCGTTGGCATAGCCGCCGACCTCCCCACCCGTTGCCGTGTCCGGGCTGGTAAAGGAGGTGCCGGTGAGCACCAGGCCGGGGATGCGCTCGGGCTGTTCTCCCCGGGCAAAGCGGATGCCTTCGATGGCCTCCTCGGCCAGCAGGGTGGCCACACCGCAGTCCAGCGTTTCGCCCAGATAGGGCAGCCAGGTGCGCTCCGTCGGCACGGGATGGAGCAGGGAGCGGGCATGCTGGAGCACCGGCACCAGGTCGGCCAGTTTCGTCACCTGGATGCCGGTAAAGCCGTAGATCACCGGCAGGTAGTAAGCGGTATTGGGAAAAGCCACCGGAGCGTCCGTCCCCAGTTCGGCGATGGCCCGGGCCAGCATCTCCTCGGCTTCCTTGACGATGGCGTTGGCACCGCGAATCGCCGCCGTAGCAATGTAGCGGGACATCTTTTCCTCCTTGTTCCGCCTATTCCAAACCGCTGGTGCTGTAAGGGCTGACCGGCCGGCCGGCCTCGACCGCTTCCAGGTAGCGCATCATCAGGGCGTCGCCGCTCGTTCCGAAACGATGGGGGTCGTATTCGGCTAGACCCAACGCCCGACGCTTGGCATCAATGTGCCGGAAGGAGCGCTCCAGGATCTCCTCCACATCCTCGATAAACTCGAGTTTCCCACCGACCCGCTCCTCCCAGCCCCGGCTGATGAATTCGCTCACGATGGGGCTGGCCTGTACCGGGCTGGTGCCGCCGAAGATGGTGTAAACGCCGGAGGCGACAAAGTAGCAACCAATGGCGATGGCCTTTTCGCTCATCCACTCCGGAGCGATGCCCACGCCGGGGATGTCGCTGATGTCGCTGCCCAACCCCCCTTCGGAGGCCATCTGGGTGAGCACGGTGAGGATGCGGGTGTTATCCACACAGGAGCCCAGGTGCAGGACCGGCGGGATGCCCAGGGCTTCGCAGACCTCGCGCAGGCCCGGGCCGGCTATCTCCAGCGCCGTCTCCGGGGTGAGCAGGCCGAACTTGGCCGAGGAAAGCGCCCCACAGCCGGTCTGGACGACCAACACATCGTTCCGGATGAACTCGCTGACGAGGTACTGATGGTAGGCATCCTGTTCGCAGGTGCGAGGGTTATTGCAGCCGACGATGCCGGCTACCCCGCGCAGCCGCCCCTGCATGATCGCGTCGTTCAGCGGACGGAAAGAACCACGGTAGTACCCCCCCATCATGTAGTTGGCGTACTCGTGGGAGAAGCCGGCCACCAACCGGCTGCGGAAATCGGGGATAAAGACCTTCTCCGGGTCACGGTTGGGGTAGTTATCGCAGGCCATCCGGACGATCTGGCGGGCAATCTCCCGGGCGCGATGTTCGTCGAATTCGACATGGATGGCCCCCTGGATCTTGACCTTGGGAGAAGTGGTCACCAGCAGGGTATGGTAACGCTTGGAGAGCGGGGCCAGGGCCTCCATGATGCACTGGACATCCACGACCATGAGTTCCACCGCCCCGGTCATGACCGCCAGTTCCTGGCTCAGGAAGTTGCCCACCGAGCCAACGCCCAGGCGCATGAGCACCTCGTTGGCCGTGCAACAGATGCCGGCCAGATTGATCCCGCGAGCCCCTTTGCTCCTGGCATACTCGATCATCTCGGGTTCGTTGCAGACAAAGGCGATCATCTCCGAGAGGGTCGGCTCATGGCCGTGGACGATGATGTTGACCTCATTCGGGGAGATGATGCCCAGATTGGCGTTCGTCTCCAGGGGGGTGGGGGTACCGAAAAGGATGTCCGTGAGGTCGGTGGCGAGCATCGAGCCGCCCCAGCCATCGGCCAGGGCACAGCGCAGGGCACCCATCAGGATGTGCTCATAGTCCTGATCGTCGCCGATGTGGGTGCGGTGGAGGATATCTACGACCTCGCGGTCAATGCCGCGGGGGACGATGCCCAGACGCCGCCAGATCTCCTGGCGGGGCTGAGGGGCACGCCGAACATAGATCAGTTCGCCTTTCTGCTGGCCGAACTGGGCCAGGGCCACACGGGCTACGTCGCCGGTGATCTCCAGCGTTTCGCGCTTTTCCGTCGGGATGCCCATGTGGCCGGCCACCTCGCGCAACTTGCCGGTGTCGCGGATAAAGTAGTCGGGGGCCTCGCCCTCGGCCACGGCCAGCAGGGTCAGCACCAGGTCGCGGCCGTGATCGGAGTGGGAGGCAGCGCCGCAGGCGACCATCCGGGCCAGGTTGCGGGCCGTTACCGTCTCCAGGGTAGCCCCACAGATGCCGGTCATGCCGGGCTTGGTCAGGCGACAGGGCCCCATGTGGCAGACCTTACAGCACTGGCCGATGTGCCCGATCGGACAGGGCTTCAGGGCCTCGGCACGGTGGAAGGCGGTCACGATGCCCTCTCGGTCGGCCCGTTCCAGCATGGCCACAACGGCCGGATCTTTGCTCTTCAATGCCATGGTCTCACCTCTCCTTGGTGGGCCGCCGGCCGGCGGGCCGGCGGAAGACGAAACAGAGAACCGGATCAATACTTCCGGAAGTCGCCAGACATCTCGATGTCCCGGCGGTCGGTACGGGTTACCCGGGGCTGGAACTGGTACCAAAAGGAGCCGTCTTCCTTGCCCGGAGGGATAGGAATGAGTTCCTGGGGTTCGCCGGGGCCATAGCCGGCCAGGCGCAGGGCCTGGGCCAGGGAATCGGCAGAGATCACATCGGGGTTGTAGGTGACCACCACCCGCTTTAGGGCCGAACTGGCATAGACCTCCCGGACGCCAGGGAGCGACAGGAGGGCAGCCCGGACGGCCTGGACGTGGTGGTCAGCATAGAGTTTGGGGACGATGAACGTCGCACTTTCCATCGAGCAACCTCCTCGTTGCTTTACTTCCCTACTGCTTTAGACGCGCCGGCTATTTTACCACAAAAGAAGGAAATGCGCAAAGGAAAATGTGATCGTTCTAGTAAAATTATACCGTATTGTGGACTGTTTATCAAGTGTTGCAGCGCACATGGATATTTCCCATGTGTGATATAAGTCACGGCAGAGGACCGGTCTAGGGTGTACCTTATCTCCTAAGACTTTTACGGGGGTGGTCAATGGGCGAAACCGAGGGCCGGTTGTTCTTGCCGGAGGGCGTGGAGGTCCGTTGCGACCTGGGAGCGGGGACGCGCCTGATTCCGGAAAGCAGCGCGGAGCGTCTGGCGTTGCACCTGGCCCGGCCGGACGTGCGCCGAGCCTATATCGAGGTCACCGCCCGCTGCAACCTGGACTGCGTGATGTGTGTCCGCCAGGTCTGGGAGGACGTGCCCGGAGAGATGTCTTGGGAAACGTTCGAGGCGGTGGTCGAGGGGCTGCGGGCCTTTCCCCATCTGAGGCGAGTGACCTTTGGCGGCTACGGTGAGCCGCTTGCCCACCCGCGTTTCCCGGAAATGGCCGCCCGGGTCGCCGAACTGGGGGCGGAAGTGGTCCTGACCACCAACGGTCTGCTTTTGGACGGACCGATGGCCAAGCAACTGCTCGACGCAGGGGTGGGGCGGGTCGTTGTTTCCCTGGATACGATGCACATCCAGGCTTATGCCCGGGCCCAGGTCGTCGCCGGGGTCGACCAGGTGCTGGACAATATGCGCACCTTGCGGGAAAAGGCCCGGCAACGGGGGAAGGTGCTTCCTCGCATCGGGATGGAGTTTGTGGTCATGCGGAGCAACCTGAAGTGGCTCGCGCGCCTTCCCCGGTTAGCCCGCGAACTGGAGGCCGACTTTGTCCTGGTCTCCAACCTGCTTCCCCACACCGAGAAGATGGCCAGGGAGATCCTCTACGACCGCGACGAACCGCTCCCGGCACCGACCGGCTGGCCCGTTTCCGGCGGCGATCTGGTACTCTGGGGCATGGCCCGGCTGCCGCGGATGAAATGGGGAGCCTGGCGACGTTGCCGCTTTATCGAGGAGCGGTCCATCGTGATCGGCTGGGACGGTGGGGTCAGCCCCTGTTACGCCCTGATGCACTCCTACCCCTATTATATCTACGGCCGGCGCAAGGAGGTGAGGCGCTACGTCCTGGGCCGGGTGCCCGAACAGACACTGGCCGACATCTGGATGTCTGCGCCTTACGTCCTCTTCCGGGCCAAGGTGAGGGAGATGCGCTTTCCTTCCTGTGTGGACTGCGGTATGGCCTGCACTTATACCGAGGAAAACGCCGATTGCTGGGGGAATTCCCCTTCCTGCGCCGACTGCCTCTGGTCCCAGGGCATCGTGCAATGTCCATAGGTACATCGGCATCGAATGCGGGGACACGTTGGGGTAGAGGAAGGCAGGGTTCTCATCTACCCGGTGGGAGTTTGCAGAAATGGACCAACGGGCATCCTGGACAGCGAGGCCGGACTTTTCGGCAGCGCTCTTTGCCGTGGCGGACGATGAGGGCGTGGTATTCGCCGTAGAGGTCGGGATCCGGGGGCAGGTGGTCCATAAAGAGGGTCCGGATGTTCTCATAGGAAGGAGGGGTCGGAAGGAGACCCAGCCGGCCCAGGAGTCGCCGGGTGTAGGCGTCCACCACAAAGGTCGGCCGGCCGGCGGCATAGAGGAGGATGCTATCGGCCGTCTCGCGGCCGATGCCCGGGATGGCCAGCAGTTCTTCCCGTAGCACCTCGGAGTCGCCCCGGCAGAGCGCCGTCGGGTCGCCCCTGTGCCGGCGGAAAAGGTACTCCAGGAGCGCCCGCAACCGCGCCGCCTTGACCCGGTAGGTGCCGGCCGGACGAAGCAAACGCTCCAACTCCTCCTGCGGAAGGTCGTAAAGACCGGTCGGGGAAAACACCCCCGCCGCCTTGAGATTTCCCAGCGCTCGTTCCACGTTGCCCCAAGCCGTGTTCTGGGTGAGGACCGCCCCCACCATCACCTCGAAAGGCCCCTCCCCAGGCCACCATCCCTGCGGGCCGTAGGCCTCCAGAAGCGCCCGGTAGCACCGGAACAAGATTTCCCCGTTCGACGCCTCGACCATCCCCTCCTCCAAAGTATGGGCGGGTCCTCAACCTGCCCGTCCTACCTCCTGCGGCGCACCCAGAGACCCAAGGCCAGGAGCAGGAGCGCCATCCCTCCGAAGGCCAGAGCGGAAGGAGAAAGAAGTCTGTCGGCGGGAGAAGGGGTCTCCGTCGGCAGGGCCGTGGCCGGTGCCGAGGAAAGAGACCGGGGGGAAAGGCTCGACGTGGGCTTCCCGATTAGCGGATACCCCCGGGGGGTATCTATGGCACGGGTCGCCGGCGTCAGCGTCCTGGCGGGCACATCCCCCCAGGGGGAATATGTACGGACGGCCAAGGTCGGCAACCCGGCAGGAAAATCCCCCTCAGGGGCTTCTGTGCGGGCGACCGGGGTCGGCGAGCGAGTGGGGGAGAGCACCGGAGGAGAGGTGGGGGCGGATCCTTCCCCGGTGGGGGAAGGTTCAGGAACAACCGACAGAGCGGGAAGGTGGGATGCTGCCCGGATTTCCTCCCAGGTCAAGAGGGGAGGCGGGGTTTTTCCATCGACCCAGACCCAGCCGTCCACATCGCCGTCGCCCAAACGGCGGTCGGCGGCTCCCCGATCGGCATAGACCCAGCCCCCATCGCGCAGGTGAAAGTAGGCCCAGTAGCGGCAGGGGCTGCCCCGGCATCTGCAGAAACACTCCTGTGGTGTCGGCGGGCATCCGATCCCCTCGATGGCGCAAACGGCCGTCCCCATGGCGCCGCTTACCGTAGCGACATCCAACCCGGAACGCCGGAGCAGTTCCACTCCGCCGATCGTCTCCTCGGCGAAGGAGACCACCCGCACCAGGACCCGCCCATCGCCGAAATCCACCACCAGGCCGGCCTGATGCTCCTCCTGGGCAGAGGCAGGGACAAGGATCGCCAGGAAAGGAAAAAGCAGCAAAACAACTCGGAAGCAACGCTTCATCTCGAACTACCGAGGATATTCTGCACGATCTCCAGCAGACGTTCGGCCCGTCGGCCATACGTATAGGCCGAGGCCCGCAACCGGGCCCGTTCCCCCTTGACCCTTGCTTCCTGAGGCCGGGCCAACGCCGACTCGATGGCGCGGGATAGGGCCGGGGCATCGCCTGGGGGAAAGAAGTAGGCGGAATCGTCGTCCAAGACCTCGCGCAGGGCCGGGATGTCCACGCAGACGATAGGCCGGCCCATCGCCATATACTCGAACATCTTCAGCGGGGAGGCCGAGGCCCCCGAGACCGTGCCGGGGATGACCAGCACATCGGCGGCCCCCAGGTGGCGGGGAACCTCCGTCCGGGGGATGGTCCCCCAGAAATGGACCCGGTCCTCTACGCCCAGGGCGCGGGCCTGCTCATGCAGGGCAGCGATCTCGGCCGGCCGGCCGCCCACCAGTTCCAGCCGTAACGCCGGAAAACGAGGAACGAGCATGCCCAGCGCCTTCAGGAGGAGGTCCAACGCCCGGTAGGAAAAGGTGAGCCCGGTATAGGTCAGGACCTGCCCATCGGACGGAAGGCTCAGCGCTTCTCGACACAAAGCCCGATCCAGGGGATGGTACAACCCCTCATCGTAGGCATCGGGAAGGACGGCCGTACGGCCGGCCGGGCACCAACTCCTCTCTGCCAGTTCGCGGGCAAAGGTATCGGTCAGAGAGACGACACCATCGGCCCGCTGGAGGAGGATACGGTCCAATCGTTCCAGAAACGGTTGCCAGAGCCGGCCCCTGGCCCGAGAGGGATTCCGGCTTTCGAGTTCGTGGGCCTCGTAGATCAGGCAGGCACCGGTGAGATGCCGGAGGAGGCCGCTCAGCCAGTAGCCACAGATGACCTCTCGGACGTAGACGGCCCGACAGCGCTTCCCCAGAAGGCGGCGGAAAAGCAGAAAAAAGGCCACCATCCAGGCGAAAAGGGTGCGTTCCAGGTAATACCAGCCGGTGGAAGGGAAAAAGCGCGAAAGTTTCCCCACCGGGAGGCGCGGCAGGTGCACCGCGCCGACCTCGGAAAAGGCGCTGGGTTCACGAAGGAGACGCGGGACGATCACCAGAAGGCCGGGGCAACGGGCCCGCAGTGCCTGCACCGTAAGGTAAGCCTGGATGGCGTTGGCCGCTTTGAGCGTCAGGCTGGTTGGGTAGGCCAGGTAACACAGCCGCAAGTCACCCTCCGGGCGCGGCGCTGTGGAACAAGGCAGGGCGGCGGCCGGCCGCTTTGGCTCCGTGCAGTGCATGGCAACCGTTCTCTGCCCTTCAGAACGCACGTTCAACGCTTCGGGCCGGATGGAGCCTTCTGCCGGGACAATTCGGGGAAATCGCGCCCGATCTCGGCCAGGAGGGCCTCGACCAGTTTCCCCTCCGGGGTAGAGCCCACGACCTCCCCATGGCGAAAGATCACCCCACGGCCTCGCCCGGCGGCGATGCCGTAATCGGCCATACGGGCTTCGCCCGGACCGTTGACCACGCAGCCCATCACGGCCACCGTAATCGTCGCCGGCAGGCCCTGCAGATGCTTTTCGACCTCCTCGGCCAGGCGCACCAGGTCTACCTCGGTACGTCCGCAGGTAGGGCAAGCGATCAGGGTGGGGCCACGACGGCGCAGGTCGAGGGCCCGCAGAATCTCATAGGCCACCCGGACCTCCTCGAGCGGGTCGCCGGCAAGGGAGACGCGGATCGTATCCCCCAGGCCTTCGGAAAGGAGAATGCCGATTCCTACGGCCGAACGAATCGTCCCGGCCCAGGGCAGCCCGGCCTCGGTGATGCCGATATGGAGCGGATAAGGAACCTGCCGGGCCAGCAGGCGGTTGGCGGCGACGGTGATCGGCACGTCAAAGGCCTTCAGGGAGACGACGATATCGTGGAAATCGAGTTCTTCCAGGATGCGGATGTGGCCCAGGGCGGCCTGGACCATCCGTTTGGGCAGGGAAGACTGCACCTCTCTGAGCGTTGGCGGAGGCCGGCCGGGCTCTTCCTCCGGCGGGGGAAGGGAACCGGCGTTGACCCCGATGCGGATGGGCACGCCCCGCTCCCGGGCGGCGCGCACCACGGCCCGTACCTTCTCGGGATCGCGGATGTTCCCCGGGTTCAGGCGCAGGCCGTGCACGCCGGCCTGGAGAGCAGCCAGGGCCAGGCGATGGTCAAAGTGGATGTCGGCGACCACCGGGATGGGACTGGCACGAACAATGGCCGGGAGGGCCTTCGCCGCTTCGGTGTCGGGGACGGCCACCCGCACTACCTCGCAGCCGGCCTCGGCCAAGGCAGCGATCTGGGATGTGGTGGCGGCGACGTCGCGGGTATCGGTGTTGCACATGGATTGCACCACAATCGCCCCCCCACCACCGATGACGACCGACCCCAGCCGCACCGGGCGTGAGAGACGTCGGGGATGGAGACGAGATGCTTCCATTACGGGCCTCCCACACCTCCACCGGCCACGCGCAGGATATCGTAGTAGGTAAAGAGGAGGGCCAAGCCGATCAGGAGGATAAAGCCGGCTGTATGGATGGCCCCCTCCCACTCCAGCGGCACCCGCCGTCCCCGGCGCAGCCACTCCAGCAGGACAAAGGCCAGCCGGCCACCATCGAGGGCCGGCAAGGGAAAAAGGTTCACCAGGAAGAGGTTAATGCTGATGACGGCCGTCGCCCGAAGCACACCGAGGAAGCCGGCCTCCCGGGCTACCTGGGCAGTGATGTAGGTAATACCCACCGGACCGGCCAGTTCGCTCGCCGGAACCGACTGGCGGAAGATGGCCGCCAATGTCCGCGGCACCAGGAGCATGGCCTCCACCGTATCCCTCCAGCCTTCGGCCAGGCCGCCCCTGCGCCAGGCCCAACGCCAGTAATCCAGCCCCAGCGGGAGTCCAGCATAGGCCAGATCGTTCTCCAGGAGGAGTGGGCCAAAGGGTTGTCCGCTCCGCTCGATTTCCACGAGGAGCGGACGGGGCAAAAGGTCCTGAACGTAGCGCCCGTCCCCGACCAGGAGGCCGGCGATGGCCCGCAACCCGGCTACGGCGGCTCTGCGGCACTCCTGGGTGAAATAGTCCCGGTATTGAAGGCTGTTTTCGATGGGCCGGCCATGGATAGAGAAGATCGCGTCGCCAACGCGCAGACCGGCCCGTTCGGCCGGAGAGCCGGGAAAGATGCGCTGCACGGTTACCGGGGCCTCGTAGTAGTCCAGGCCGATGCCGATGGCCCCCTGCCCCGGCGGAGGATTCTGCCGGGGCACCAGGTCCACACTCACCTGCCGGCCGTCGCGCTTGATCACCAGGGTAATGGTATAACCCCGGTTGAGCGTCGATTCCAATCGGACGTCGTAGAGGGAAGTGACCGGCCGGCCGTTGATGGTCGTGATCACATCGCCGACCCGGAGGCCGGCCCGTTCGGCCGGAGAGTCCGGTTCGACCAAGAAAATGCCCACTCGCTGGCTGATCGGCTCCTCATACCCGTAGACGGCTAGGCCGGTAAAGAGGGCCAGAGCCAGGAAAAAGTTCATCCATGCGCCTGCGCTCAACACGATGACCCGTTGCCAGGGCTTTTTCCCTGCCAGGCTTCCCGGCACCCTGGGGTCTTCCTCGCCGGCCATCTTGACAAAGCCCCCCAGGGGAATCATGTTCAGGGTATAACGGACGCCGCCCCACACCCCAAGGGTGAACAGGCGCGGCGGAAAGCCGACGCCAAACTCCTCAACCTTGACCTTCATCCAACGAGCCGCCAGGAAATGGCCTATCTCGTGGACGAGGATCAGGACGGCCAGCACCGGAATGGCCAGCAGCCAAAAATAAAACTCCACCCAGACCTCCTCAGCCTAAAATCGTTTCGCCGCTTATTGTACTACAGCTCTTTCCGGAACGCAAACCCCCGTATTCCCTCACGTACGTATTCCCTTATGTAAAATGTTCCCTCAGTGTAATAGTTCCCTCGAAAGCCCCAGGAGGGGCACGGCGGTGCCGTGCCCTTCCCGGGAACGGGGCCCTCTCTACGGCCCGGAGGTGACCGAGGCGCCGGCCACCCTCCGTAAAGCGCCGTTTGGCCCGGCTCCGCCAGGATCAACCATCCCGGCCGCGTCCCCATCCGGCGGGTCCTTCGCCGACCCGGGACATCCCGATGCAACGGTTGTCCTGGGATATTCAGACAGAGAGCGCGGCCGCTGCGGCAAAAATTCCCCGAGGACATCCCGATGAAACGGTTGTCCTGGGATATTCAGACCCCCGACTACCCGGAAGCGGACCTGGTTCATCATTGCGGCAGTGCTTCTGGCGAGTACATCCACACCCTGCAACCGGTCGACATCGCCACCGGCTGGAGTATGGGCACAGTGGCGCTTCTCTGATTTATCCTGGGGGTGCATTGACCTACACCGTTTTCCTGTACAACGAGGGTTATACCACCACCCTGAATGCCCGGATGAGCGATACCTGGCCGATCTCGACCACATTCCTCTCGGGCACGCTGCGCTGGAGCGCCGGGGAAGCCGGCTATGACCCGGCCTCACGGACGATCACCTGGAGCGGCAGCCTGGCTATGTATGCCCAGGTATGGGTAACTTTTGCCGTTACCACCCATCCCGGCCTGCCGGAAGGTACACCTATCGTCAAGCGCGCCCTGATCCAGGACGGCTTCAGGACATCCCTCTGGCGGACGGCCACAGCAACCGTCGTGCTGCCGCCGGTCCTCCTGGCAACCCGGCCGGCCGATGGGGAGACGGGCGTCCCCCTCACCGCCACGGTCGTCCTCACCTTCAGCGAGGCCATGAGCACAACTCCCCTTTCCCTCACCGCCCAACCCGACCCCGGCGGCTGGAGCGCCACCTGGTCCGCGGACGATACGGTGGTGACGCTCCAGCACGCCCCCTTCGCCTACGATACCCCCTACACCCTGACGGTGTGGGCATTGGATGCCCAGGGGGAGGACCTTGTCCCCGGCCCTGTCCCCAACCCCTGGACCTTTGCCACCCTCCCAACTCCACCGATGTATCGCCTTTACCTGCCGCTTGTGCTGCACGGGTATGCCCCTGCATCTCGGAGGTGATGCCCACCGTCATACCCTGGCTGTTTACCGTTCCTCGAACACCAGCGGCAAGTAGACATGCCGGTCCAGCCCGACAATGAGGGTGACCGGCACATAGACCACCGGCCGTCGAGGATCATTGCTCAAGAGGCCCACTGCTGCCCGGTAGACGCCCGGCTGCAGGCCGGATGTGTCCAGGAGTAACCGGACCGTTTCCCGGCCGTCCACCGGCAATTGCCCGGAGGTGGGCTCCACCTGGACCCAGAGTACATCCTCCCATACCGCCCCGCATCCCGGCACGCTGCCGGGTGGATCGAAGCAGATGGCCAGGCTATCGGTCAGCACTGCCTCGTTGCAGGAATATTGCAGATAGGTGCGCGTGTCCTTCTGGATGCCCACGGTGGCCTCGGCGCCGGCATGATGGTAGGGGTCCTCCGTCGTAACGTCCCGATATTGGAAGAAGATATCGTTGCTGCCCTCGAACAGGATGGCCTCGAACGTCACAGTGCTGGGGGGCCAGCCGAGGAGCATTTCGTGCCACTCGATCACCAGTGCGCGATGGGGGGACGTCCCAAGCACGGCGGCGTAGAGCCCCCCGCTTTCATCGGAATAGAGCCAATCCCAGAAGGGCAGGAGCAGGTTCGGAGATGCTATCGGCAGGCATTCTTCCCGCAGCCAGGGGTAACCGCCCAGGGAGATGTATCCGTAGCGACTGATATTCAACGTCGTGGTCGGCGGGTAGGTAACTCCGTAGAAGGTAAAGGTAAAGGGCAACGTCATTGTGGCATACTCCTCCCCGTGGATCGGCAGCCGGTTCTCCGGCCAGGCCACCTCGATCCAGGAATAGGTCGGCCCCTGGGGCTCGGCCGAGTCTATGAAGGTGTAACCGAAGGGGTCCGGGCCACCGGAACGCATCGGGCCGGCCCAGCCCTCTCCGGCATTCCCCTGCGGACCGAAAAAGCCTACCGGGAAAAGGGCCTCTTGGGTCTGCCACTCCAGTGCCACGATGCTGGGATTCGTCAGGGTCAGCGTCGCCTGGGTCTGGGTTCCGGTAGGGACGTAGAGGGTCACCTGGTCCGGCAGGAGTTGCAGGCAGGGCGTCAGGTAGCGCAGGTCAACGTTGAGCGTAGTCGTCTGGGCCGGCCCGACGGCCACCACCGCCGTCTGGGTCAGGTAGTTAGGCGCCCCCACCGTCCCGGTGTAGGTGCCGGCGTGCAGCCAGCGGTGATAGTCCCCCCGGGCATCGGTGGCGACCGTCCAAGTGAGGCCTCCCGCCCCCTCGATGTGCACTTCAGTGCGCAAGGGGACCGGCTCCTGGTCGCAGTAGCCCAGCCCGCGCACCGTCCCGGTCAGGAGGCCTAGGTCGGCAGTCGGGACAACGCACAGGGTCACCGGAATTCGGCCGACGCCATAGACGGTATTGTTACGGATGGAGAGCGTGGCGGCATAACAGGTCGGGTCCGGCACCATCCCCGCATCCACGTGCAAAGTGACCGTTGCCCGCTCCCCGATCCCCAGCGTTCCACTGAGCGGTTCGGCGGTGAGCCAGGGCAGTTGCCCTTCGGATGGGATGTAACAGGACTTGCCCTCGTCCAGGACCTGATGATCGGTCCGGCAGAAATAACGCTCGTCCGAACCGCCGGCGATGCGGATGCGGTCCACCGTGCAGCCGCCGGCCGGAGCCACGACCGGCGTGGGGACGGTTTCGGGGAGGATTTCCCACGCCCCGGCTGGCCACATGGACAGGGAGTAGCGCTCTACGGTGCTGTAGGGATGCCAGATGTCCCCACCGTCCCCTCCACCGCCGATAACATAGAGATCGCCTCCGTACACCACGGCGGCCGCCGACATGCGTCCGTTGTTCAGCGGCGGCCCCTCTTCCCAGGAGTTCGTCCTGGGGTCGTAGCGCCAGAAAGCCCGGCTGGGGTTGCAGGAATAATAGGAGCAGGAATGGACGCCGCCCAGGATATAGAGAGACCCCTCATATTCCACGGCCGTTCCATAGCCATTGGCATCCGGCATAGGAGCGATTTCTTTCCAGGCATTTATCCCCGGATCATAGGCCCAGCACCGGTCGGAAGGGCCGGGCCATCCGCCACAGGCATAGACCAGGCCGTGCACAGCAGCCACCATGGCCCCGGAACGCGGCTCCGGCAGAGGGGAGCGATCCTCGATCCACCTATTGGCAGCAATGTCATAGGCCAGGAGGGAACTTTCGTAGGAATATCCGGAGTATCCCCCGGGCAGATAAGCGATCCCCTCCACCACCGCCGCCTGCATGTTGGTGCGGGACAGGGGCAACGAAGCCATCTTGGTCCAGGTTCTGGCGGTCGGGTCGTAGCGCAGGTTTTCGTCCAGAGGCAATGGGCCGTAAGGGCCCCACCCGCCCATCACATAGAACAACCCTTCCCAGGAGAAGGCAGCGCTGCGACAGCGTCCTCCCGGCAAAGGGGGTTCGTAGGTCCAACCCGGCCCCTGGGGCCCCGGCGACACAGTCAGCCCCAGGCCCGGCGGAGGGCGGTCCACGGGGCTCTGGCCAGCCAGACGCTGGGCTGGAGCGTGTGCCTTCAAGGCCGGCCGGCCTATCGCCATGCCACCCTGGATCCGCAAGGCCCATTCCAGCGGGCCGGCCGTGCCGGTGTTGGAAAGGACCAGAGTCGCTGTGGCCGTCTCTTCCCAGGGCACAGTCCAGGAAAACGAAGCCGGTGCATAAGCCAGGCGTGGGGTACGCAGGGAAATTTCCTGCCGAACTATAGAGGCGGCCGGCACACTGATGGCGGAAAGCACCTCCAATTCGTACCCCGGCTTGTAGACCGTCAGTTCATAGAGGCCGACCGGCAGGGTGAAGGTAAAGTGTCCCTGGGCGTTGGTTGTCTCCTCGGGTTGGGCTGTTGCCACCCCGCCCTCTGGTACCGGGATGATGGTGGCACCGGCCAGCGGTTCTCCGCTGTTGGCGTCCACCACCCGCCCTAGAAGGAGACCGGTCGGCCGGCAGCCCCCATAGAAATCGAGCACGGCCCGCAGCACCGCCCGCCGCGAGGCATGCCCGGAGAGAGCCTCGAAGGGCCAGGCCAAAAAGACCGTCTTGAAGGAGACGCCGTCATAGTCGGTAGAGTTATCCTGGCCGGCGCCATGCCAGCGGAAGGGGGAGGAGGCCCCGCCAAAACCGTCGTTCGTCACATCATCCGTACGCAGGGGGCCTGACCAGCCCGGTGGCGGGACCAGGAGGTACGGTCCCAATCCCTGGCCGATAGGGTCGCTACCGTTTCCGACCGGGTCGGTCTGGCCGGTGTCCGTGGTGAACGAAAGGTCCACATGCAAATAGTTCTGTTGGAAATCCGTCAAATGTTGTCCTATATAGTCCTGGGAGGAAAGAAACAGGTTTCCCCCAGAGTCCAAGTATCCGGCCAGCAACGCCTCGTCCTCGGCGCTCAGCACCCTCCCCCGGTCGTTTCCGGTCCACCAGAAGACGAGCCAGTGGCCCAGGAGGTCTTCGGGGGCCGGCCGGCCCTCTTGGGCCACATCCCAGACCCGATAGGGGATACCCAGCACGTCCAGGGTAGCCGTGTAATAGGCCCGGACGTCGGGAACGTCGGCATCATCGTCCAGCAGGAGGGCACAGGAGCCCTTTTCCAGGACAAAGTTCACTGTCCGATTGCGGTCGGCTTGCACGGATGCGCGCTCGGAGAGGTGCAGGAAGGCGGCGGCGCGCACCTGGTAGGAGCCTTCTACCAGGGTCAGGCTGTAGAAGCCGGTGGCCGGGTCGCTCCAGGCCGAGGGGATCGGAGAATCTTCCGGGGTGATGCGCGCCTCCAGGGGCATCCCGGTTCCGGCCTCGGTCACAGTGCCAGAGATGACGTAGCGCGGCTTGGCTTGAAGGACAAAGTTCTGGATCGTGGTCGTATCGGTAACGATCAGGACGCCGGTGACCGTCTGGGGGTAGTAGGCATAAAGAGAAGCACTGACCGTATAGGGGCCGGCCAGTAGGGTCAGGGAATAGGCTCCGGTGGCATCTGTCGAGGTCTCCCGGAAGAAACCGGCCTGCCCGGTGGCGAAGATTTTCACGCCCGGCAACGGATCGTTGCTCCCGGCTTCCCGAACCGTCCCGGCCAGGATGCCCGCGGAGGCTACCGTCTGGACGGCCAGGGATGCGTCAATCCGCCCCCATCCGTACACGTTGTTGTAGCAGGCCTCTCCTCCACAGGAGGTATCGTTCCGGCAGACGGCGGTGCTGGTGATGGCGTACTCGGTGGCCTCTATATCGCCGACGAGGTCAGGTTTGGCACTCCAGAGGAGGGCAACCAGGCCGGCCGAGTGTGGGCTGGCCATAGAGGTGCCGCTGTAGGAACAGTCCCAGCCGTTTCCGGGGACGGAAGAACAGACATCTACTCCAGGAGCGAGAACCTCCGGCTTGACCTCGCCCCAACAGGAGGGGCCACGGCTGGAGAAGAAGGCGACCTGGTCGGAACTATCGGTGGCTCCGGAGGCGAACGATTCGGGGTAATCGCCCGGCGAGCCCAGGCTGTTGCAGTCCGGTCCCGAGTTCCCGGCCGCAAAGGCGGGAAAGATGCCCGCTGCCCGCCAGGCCTGTACCGACACTCGATACCAGGTATCGCAACCGTAGCCCCCCCAGGAGTATTGACGATGTGCGGGCGGTTGGCCGGGTTGCCGTTGGGAGCGAGAATCCAGTCGGCACAGGCGGTCAGGGCATAGTCGGAGCACGAGTAACCCTCACACCCCTTGCAGGCGATCCATCGGGCATCGGGGGCCATGCCAACGTTGTAGAGGAGGACCGGGTCGTCGTCCCCCACCATCGTGCCCATCACGTGGGTGCCGTGGCCGACGTTATCGCACGGCTCATCCGGATAGGGGCAGACGGCCGATGGGTCGTACCAGCAGTCGGTGTGAGGGCCGTTGCCGCACCTGTAGTTGGGGTACAGGGCGTCGTGGGTATACTCGACGCCGGTATCTATGTTGGCCACGACGATGCCCTGTCCTTTCGCCCCATAATCGCGCCAGACCCGGTCGGCACCGACCAGGGCGATGTTCCAGGCCACCCCGTGGGGAAAGGCCCTTTTCCCCCCGACCGGCCGTGGCAGTTCGTAACGGTGGTTGCCACGGAAACCGGCCACCTCGGGGAAAGCCGCCAGCGCTTCCAGGGTGGCCCGGTCGGTGGTGACAAAGAGGCTGTTGTTGATGGCCAGCGGTGTGTAGGCCAAGCCGCGTTTCTCCAGCCAGCGACGCACCCGGAACTGGGAGCGTTCGGCCGTCTCCCGGAGGGCCCGGTAGACAAAGCGGCCGCGTTCGGTCCAGTCGGTCAAAGTGTAAGCCTGGGTGAGGTCGGCTTGTGGGGAGAAGAGGACGAAGTAACCGGCCGTGCCGTCGGACGAGGAGACCATCTCTTCCAGGATAAGGGGGTCAACCGGCGGCCCCGGCGGGTTGCTCCAGGTACTCGGAGGAAAGGATGTGGAGAGCAAGGTGATCAGGAGGAACAGAACGAGCGGCAGGATACCTCGACCCATGGAACACCTCCTTCGAACTTTCAACCTTTCTTGGGCTTCACGGATTGAGTGCAATCGCGAGCCGGAAATTGTGCGCTGGTCCTGCTACATTCCCCGGCCGGATGTTCCTTTTGCCACACGGATTCCAATAAGGCTATCCCGATCCGGCGAACTGGCGGTAGATGCCCGGTGGGTTATCGGAAGCAGGCCAAGCGGGCAGCGGTTGTGCCCCAGTATACTACCGGCCGGCTTGCCCTGCCCGAAGCAGAGGCGACGATTGCTCCACTACTTGCCAACGCATCCCCTACGCCGGAAAATAAGGAGCTTTTCCTATCGAACAGCCGCAAGATGCTCGTAGAGATGTTCCACCTGCTCCGCCACCACCGGTGCGGCGAAACGTTCCCTGGCCGTCCGACGGGCCCCCTCTCCCAATCGGCGCCGGCCGGCCGGGTCGGCCAGCAACTCCCACAGACGACGGGCAAAGGCCTCCACTTCCGGCGACACGAGGGCCCCATTCTGCCCATCGGTCAGGATCTCGGACGTTCCACCGGTGGACATGGCCAGGATCGGTGTCCCGCAAGCGCAGGCCTCCAGGAGCACCCGGCTCAGCGGTTCCTCCCAGCGGGAAGGAAAGAGCAGGAGTTCGCAGCGGGCCAGCAGACGCAGCACCGTATCGTGTTCGGCCCAGCGTAAGAAATACGCCGGCCAACCCAGGGCCGCAAGTTCCGCTTCTACACGGTCGGCAAGGGAACCGTCGCCGGCGATCACCAGCGCCAGGCGTCCTCCCGGCAGCATCTCGGCGGCTACCCGGCGCAGCGCAGCCAGGAGTTCATACACCCCCTTGTTGGCCTCCACCTTTCCCACGAAGAGGAGAAAAGGCCGGGCAAAGGGTACGGCCGGCTCTTCGGCGATGATGCGATCCACCTCTTCCAGGTCTACCAGATTGGGAAGGACGTGTAACCTTTCCGCCGGTACGATGGCGGCCAGCCGGCCGGCCAGAAAGCGGCTCACGGCGATGACGGCATCGGCCCGGGCCAGGGCCTCGGCCTTGCGCCGGACGTTGCCGCGTATGTAGGGGTAGGCCAGGAGGGCAGGCAGAACACCCAGGCAGGAGAGTGCCCGGGGAAGGCGACATCCCGCGCAGGGCGCATCTCCCCGGACGAGCAGGGTGGAACGATAGCAGAACGGCCAGTAGTCGCGGACGGTGGCAACCACGGGCACACCCGCGACACGGCCGGCCCGGACCGCCGCTGGGACGGTCAGGCTGTGCTGGGCGTGGATGAGGTCGTAGCCCCCTTCCCGGACTTCCCAGGCCAGGAAACGTCCCAAATACGGCCAGAGGAGTTCGTTACGAAAGAGGTTCCGCACAAAGGGAAGGGAAGGGGTCAGGTAACCAAACTCCACGACCGTAATTCCTTCATAAGTGCGTTCGATCCGCCCCCCTTTCCCCTCTCGGGGAAGGATGACCCGTACCGCATGACCACGATGCACCAAGGCCCGAGCCAGATGGTAGGTGCTCCAGCCGGCCCCGCCACAACGGGGAGGAAAAACATCCGCAGCCAGCAGAATACGCATCCGATCCCCCGGTGCCTAACCCTCGGCGCTCAGTTCCACATACTCCTTCTTGACCAGGGCCTCCCGCGGGATACGGAACATCTCCAGAAGTTCCCCGATCAGGTGCACCTTGTTCTCGGCATCGGCCCGTGACCAGGTGCGGCTTTTGATTTCCAGAAAGGCGCCGAGGGCCGGCTGGAGCAGGCGGTCCAGGTTGATCGCAAAGTGCTGCCCTTTATAACTGATATGCACCCGGCTGCGGCGTTTCTCCACCTCGCGGATCTCGTCCGGCTGAAAGTACTCTCGGTAAAAGCGAAGCGAGCGGTCGGCGACGGCTGTGTAACGGGCCCGGGAGAGGATGGCGGCGTTGGGGTATACCTCACGTCGCATCGGAGAGGTCAGGGTCAGGGTATAGATCGGATGGAGGCGGCCGTTCTCATCGATCAGGTTGTCCTCACGGTAGCGTAGCCGGCCGCGCCGCTCGTCGTGGAACAGGAAATAGGTGTCATACTGGATCCGTTCGCTACGCCTGCGGTCGCTGATCTGGGGAAAGAACAGCAATTGCTCTAGCATCGTCTGATCCGGCACCCGGGCTTTGACCTGCACCTCGAAGATTTCTTTCTGCTCCACCCCACCGATGGCCAAGATCTTGTCCAGGAGGTTTTCCTCCCGGGCCAGGACGAAACGACCGATTTCGTCGGCGATGACCTGGGCACGGGAAGCGATCTCGCCGATGTCCAGTGTGGTGAAGCGACCGTCCCGGAGGAGGAAACGTCCGTCCACTAGGACGTGGCGTACATTGGAGGGGCCGGCCGTGTAGACCAGTTGGGAGTAGATATTGTCCTCGGCCACACGGTAGCGAGGGATGGTATGCGGTTGGGTCAGATCCACCACGACGATGTCGGCCTGCTTCCCGACCTCCAGGGAACCGATCTTCTCCCCCAATCCCAGGGCGCGGGCTCCCTCGATAGTCGCCATTGCCAGGGCCTGGCGGGCCGGCAGGGCAGTGGGGTCACCGCTCGTCACCTTGGCCAGGAAGGTAGCCAGGCGTATCTCTTCCCACATATTAAGGTCGTTGTTGCTGGCGCAGCCGTCCGTCCCCAGTCCCACCGCCAGGTGGTTGTGGAGCAGATTCCGGTAAGGGGGGATCCCGCTGGCCAGTTTCAGGTTGCTGCTGGGGTTGGAGATCACCCCGACCTGATGGCGGGCCAGGATGGCGATATCGCCCTCGTCCACGTGAACACAATGGGCAGCGATGACCGGCATCCCCTCGAAGAGGCCCTGGGCCTGTACCCAGGCCACGGGGGAAAGCCCCACTTCCTCCAGCATCTCGCCGACCTCGTGGGCCGTCTCCGCCAGGTGGATTAGGATGGGTACCCGGTATTCCAGCGCCATCCGGCGCACTTCGGAGAGGATTTCCGGCGTGGTCGTGTAAGAAGCGTGGGGGCCGAGGGCCGGGAGAATCCGCCCGTGGTTGCGCCAGCGTTCGATGAAACGGCGGGCATAGGCCAGACTTTCATCGCAACTTTCGGCGTCCGGGGTGGGAAGTTTCATAATCGTCTCGGCGCAGAGGGCACGCAGGCCGGCTTGATCGGCTGCAGAAGATGCAGCGTCCTCGAAGTAGTACATATCGGCAAAGGTGGTGATGCCGCCGCGAATCATTTCTGCACAGGCCAGAAGTGTGCCCCAGTAGACAAACTCCTCGTTGACAAAGCGCGTTTCCACCGGAAGCATATAGCCGAAGAGCCAGACATCCAGTTGCAGGTCGTCGCGCAGTCCCCGCAGGAGACTCATCGCCGCATGGCTGTGGCCGTTGACCAGGCCGGGGATGATGGCGGCATCGCGGCAGTCCACCTCCTCAACAGGGTGAAAGCGGCCGGCCACCTCCCCTTCCGAGCCTGCAGCGACGATGCGGCCGTCTTCCACGGCCACTGCGCCGGGCTCGTAGACGTGCCCTGAGGCATCCATCGTGACCACCACGCCGCCACGAAGTAAAAGGTCTATTTTCCCATCATTCCGGCTCATCCGAACCTCCCTTGAGGTCCCCTCGAATGGGACCTATCTGGAAAACATTATACCCTCGGACGGGGAGAAAAGCAAAGTCCACTTGCCATTTGGACCTATCGGTGATATAATTCCCTCATCAAAAATCCGATTCCTTTCTGCTCCTTTCCCGTGCCACCCCGCAGGGGGAGGGGCAAACCCGTAGAAAGGAGAGCGCATATGAGAAGTTATGAACTGATGTACATCGTCAGCCCGGAGAAGGATGAGGAGGGGATGGCAGCCCTCATCGCCCGGGTGAACGAGACGATCGAGACGTTGGGCGGCAAGGTAGAAGAGGTGGTGCAGACGGAGCCCTGGGGACGGCGACGCCTGGCCTATCCGATCCGGCACTTTGAGGAAGGCTACTACGTCCTCACCCACTTCTCGGCCGAGGCCGAACAACTGGCGGAACTGGAGCGCGTTCTCAAGCTCAGCGACGGTATCCTCCGCTACCTGCTGACCCGTCGGCCGTAAGGGGCAGGCCCTTCGGCTTCGCTCAGGGCAAGCCCTGGAGGAAGCCGGACATAGGTAGGAGCACGGGGTTCCGCGCCCGTAGCAGGGGCGCACAGCGCTTTGTTCCTACGCAAGGAGGAAAAGATGGCAGTGCGGGGATTGAACAAGGTCATGTTGATTGGAAATCTGGGGGCGGACCCGGAGATGCGATATACCCCCACCGGCAGGGCGGTAACCACCTTTCGCATCGCCGTGAGCCGCACCTGGAAGGATCCCTCCACGGGGGAGCAACAGCAGGATACCCAGTGGGTGCGCGTCGTTGCTTGGGCCCAACTGGCCGAGATCTGTGCTCGCTACCTGAGTAAGGGGCGGCAGGTTTACATCGAGGGCCGCCTGCAGACCCGCACCTGGGATACCCCCGATGGGTCGCGGCGTTCCATCACCGAGGTGGTGGCTCAGGACGTTATTCTGCTCGGCCCGCCGGCCGCCGCTCCAGGGGTGGAGGAGAGGCCGGAAGCGGCCCTGGCAGAGGTGGAACCCCCCTTCATCGACGAAATCGGGATGTACGGGGAGGCGCCGAGCGAGGAGCCGCTGCCGTTCTAACGGCGCGCCGAAGAAGAAAGCGGCTTACTATCGGGTTTTTCTCACCCTACCCCCGAACACGGGGATATGGGAAGAAACCGCCGGGCGGAACCGGCATGTTATGCGTTCATGAAGCCGGAAAATCAGGCGTTCTGGTTGATGAAAGTGAGGAGGAAAGTGCGATGACCGAACAGCGTGGAAGAAGGACGGCCGGCCGGTCGAGGGTCTGTGCCTTCTGTGTGGACCGGGTCGAGGTGATTGATTACAAGGAGGTCAAGCGTCTCCAGCGCTATATCTCCGAACGGGCCAAAATCTTGCCCCGACGGCGCACCGGAACCTGTGCCAAGCACCAGCGGGCTCTGGCCGTGGCCGTCAAGCGCGCCCGCCACATGGCCCTGCTGCCTTTTGTTCGGGGACATACGGCTCGCTAAAGACCGGGCCGGGGAGTAAAACCGCTATGGGCAAGAAGAAGGCAACACTGGCCAAGCCGCCCCGTCGGATGACCAAGAAGGAACGTTCCCGTTGGCAGCGGGAACGCCGCATCCAGCGCAACCTCCTGATCATCCTGGCTGCTGTGGGCCTCATTTCCATCGGTGTGCTCGCCTACGGCATTGTGGCCGAGATGAACGTTCCGAACCGGGTTATCGCCCGGGTCAACGGGGAGGAAATCCTGCTCCGTGATTACTGGGCGGCCCGCCGGATGGAACTGGTCAACCAGTGGTGGCAAGGGCAGCAGCAGATGAACCTCTACCAGCAACTGGGGATCTCGCTCACCCAGCAGCAGCAGGAGGCCTTCTGGCAGGATAGCCGCAACACGCTGCTCTCGCTCACCCAGGTTCGCCGGGATCCCCTCAACGAAGTCACCATCCAGAACCTGATCCAGAACACGGTGCTCCTCCAGGGAGCCAGGGAACTGGGCATCGAGCCGACCGCCGAGGAGGTGGATGCCTGGCTCATGCCCGATCAGGTGTCCCCTACCCCTACCGGGACGCTTCCGCTCAGTCCCACCCTGCCGACGACGGCCACCATCCCTACCCCATCCCCTACGTTGACGCCCCCGGAGCGAAGCAACCGGGTGGAAACCCAACTGGGCTACGCCTACGAGGCCATCCGTAGTATGGGGCGAAATCTCGCGGTCGGCGACCTGGGCTTTTCTGCCGCCGACTATTTCGCTATGGAGCGCCACCAGGCCCGGGTGAATCTGACCCGCCAGAAAGTTATAGAACATCTAAAGGCCGGCCTGCCCCAGACGGAGGAACAAGTTCACGTCTCCCACATCTGGATCAAGGACCGCTCCGCCCGGGCCCGCCAGGTCTTTCAGGATCTGAAGGGCGGGCAGAGCTTCGCCTCGCTGGCCGTGCAGTACTCGGACGATGCCGTCACCCGCGACCAGGCCGGCGATATCGGCTGGTTCCACCGAGGTGGGGGCTCTTTTCCGCCCCAGGTAGAAGCAGCCGCCTTCTCCCTCTCCTCTATGGCCCCCTTTACCTTGACCCAGGATGGGGAAAACTTTCGTATCCTGCAATTCGTCGAACGCCGGGGCGATGAGGTACATCTGCGCCACATTGTCCTTCCGGCGGACCGCCGGCCGGAAGCCGAAACGTTGTTGAAGACGCTTACGCCGGAAACATTTGAGCAGGTGGCCCGGGAGCGTTCCGAGGATTCGGACACCGCTCCCCAGGGTGGCGATTTGGGATGGATCACGCCGGGAACAGGCCAACTTTCCCCCACGGTCGAGGCGGCGGCCCTGGCCCTGACCATCACCAGCCCCCTCACCCTGACCCAGGATGAGGCGGGCGATTTCCACATCTTGCAACTGGTGGAGCGCAAAAACGACCAACTCCACCTGCGCCACATCCTCCTCCGCAGCGGCCGGGCCAGGGCGGAAGAAGTGCTGAACCTCCTCCGCTCGGGGGCCAAGGACTTTGCCCAGGCGGTGGTGGAGTATTCCACCGATCAGGAGAGCGTGCAACGGGCTGGGGACCTGGGCTGGGTAACCCAGGGGAAGAGCGGACTCCCTGCCGTGGTGGAGAGCGCCGCCTTTGCCCTGACGACCACGAACCCCATCACGATGACCCAAGACGAGGAGGGCAACTTCCACATCCTGCAACTGGTCGAGCGCCGGCCGACCGAACTTCACCTGCGGTATATCCTCATCAAGTCGGCCGAGAGGCTGGCCCGGGACATCTATACGTACATTATGCAGGTCGAGGGCGAAGAGGAGCGGGGGAGGCGCTTCTATGAGATGGCGCTCCGGTATTCGGACGATACGGTCAGCAAGGACAAGGGAGGCGACCTGGGCTGGTTCGGCCGGGATGCCTACATCGAGATCGAGGAGCAGGCCTTTTCCTTAGAACCTCACCAGTTCAGCGAAGTTTTCCCAGGCAGCCTAGGCAGTTATCACCTGATCTGGGTTCATGAGCACGATATGAACCACCCCATAGACCCACAGGTGCTGGAGCAGCGGGCCCAACAGGCCTTTGACGAGTGGCTGCGAGGGCTCATGAAGAAGGCCGTGATCGAACGTTACCCGCCGCCCACGCCGACTCCTGTGCCACCGACACCGATTCCACCGACACCCACGCCCGAGTCCATTTTCGCCCCACTGCCCACGCCCCGGTAAATTTTGAAATCCGGGTGGAGAAGGAAAAATGGTTCGCAAACATCTGTTATCCTTCCTGCTCTTGTTCCTTCTGCTCGGCTGCGGCCCCGCTCCCAGCCCAACCCCTGTTCCTACAGGCCCACCGACCTCACCCATCCTAACCCAGCCGCCGGCCGAAGGAGTTCTCTACGTTGCCCTGATCTGGCATCAGCACCAGCCACTGTACTACAAAGACCCCGCTACCGGCCTCTACGCCAAACCGTGGGTACGGGTACACGCGGCCAAGGACTATGTGGACATGGCCACCACCGTGGAGCAGTACCCCAAAATTCGAGTCACCTTCAACCTTACGCCCAGCCTCCTGCGCCAGTTGGACGATATCTCCGCCGGGGCCAAAGACCTCTATTGGGCCATAACGGAGGTGCCGGCCGAGAAATTGACGATAGAGCAAAAAGTTTCCCTGTTACAGCGCTTCTTTGACACAAATCGTAAAGTGATTGCCCGATTTCCTCGCTATCAGGAACTCCTCCGGATGCGCGGCGAGGATTTCTCCGAAGCCGGGTTAGCGGCTACGGCGGCCCGCTGGACGGTCCAGGACTTTCGCGACCTGCAAGTCCTCTTCAACCTGGCCTGGACCGATCCCGACTGGCTGGCCCGGGAGCCGCTCCTTTCGCTGGTGCGAAAAGGGCGTTCCTATAGTGAGGAGGACAAGGCTATCGTCCTGAACGAACACCTGCGCCTGGTACAGGAGGTCGTGCCCGTTCATCGCCGCCTGCAGGAGACCGGCCAGATCGAGGTCACCATGACCCCATATGCCCATCCCATCCTGCCGCTCCTTGTGGATACCTCCCTGGCCAAAGTCGCCCGCCCGAACCTGGATCTGCCGCGCCAGGCCTTTGTCTACGGCCGGGATGCCATCGCCCAGGTACAGAAGGGGGTGCAACTGTACCAGGAGCACTTTGGTCTGCCTCCTCGGGGCATGTGGCCGGCCGAGGGCGCAGTAGCCCAGCAGATCGTCACGATGGTTTCCCAGGCCGGACTTCGGTGGATGGCCTCCGATGAAGAGGTACTGGCCTATTCGTTGGGGCTCCCCGGCTTTACCCGGAACGCTCAGGAGACCGTCCAGGAAGCCGATATCCTCTATCGCCCCTACTATGTGAGCGACGGCCGCAACCCGCCTGTGGCCATCGTCTTCCGCGACCACCTCCTCTCCGACAAGGTCGGTTTCACCTACTCCGGTAGCAAGGGCGAACTCGCCGCCCAGGATTTCATCCGGCGGTTGCACGCCATCAAAGACCGCCTAGAAGAGGAAGGGGCACCGGGTCCCCACCTGGTCAGCGTCATCCTGGATGGTGAAAACGCCTGGGAGCACTATGACAACGACGGCAAGGAGTTCCTCCACACCCTCTATCGCCTCCTTTCGGAGGACCCGGAACTGGTCACGGTAACCCCCTCGGAGTACCTGTCCCGTTTCCCCGACCAACCTACGTTGGAGAACCTCTGGGCCGGCTCCTGGATCGGCCACGACTTTGCCACCTGGATCGGCGAAGAGGAGGAGAATCGGGCCTGGGAGTACCTGAAGGCCGTCCGGGATATCGTTCAGGAGTATATGGCCGGGAAAAAGTCGGCCGATCCGGCCGCTCTTGCCCAGGCCCTGGACCTCATCTACGCCGCCGAGGGCTCCGACTGGTTCTGGTGGTACGGAGCCGACCAGGATTCGGGCGACGATGCCTCTTTCGACCGGCAGTTTCGCAGCACGCTCCAGCGTGTATGCGAGGTGCTGGGAGAGCCCATCCCGGACTTGCTCTACGTCCCCATTATCGCCGAGCAGCCGGCCCCACCCAGAGTCCCGCTGACGGGCCTTTTTACACCGGTGCTCGACGGAAGCGCTTCCCCCGGCGAATGGGATGCTGCCGGTTTCTATGAGGCCCCGGCCGGCTCCGACCTCTTGGGCCTCTACTACGGTCTGGACGCCGACCACCTCTACCTGCGCCTGGAGGCCTCTCAGGAGTGGGCGGCGATGAAGAACGCCCTGGTAAGTCTTTACCTCTCCGTCCCCGGTGCCTCCGAGGTCAACTCCTTCTCTCTCTACGGCGTCTCCAGGGAGCCGCGTACCGTCCTTGGCTTCGGCGCCGCCTATGCCCTCCTCATCTGGGCAAATGAAGAAGGGCGGGTACACGTCGGACTTGCGGAGGCAGCGGGCAAGAACGAGTGGGGCGAGCCCCAGCTGATCACCACGACGGCCCATACCTCCCACACCCTCGAACTGGCCCTCCCCTTCTCCCGCCTGGGCCGGCTCGATGCCGGTGATGCACTTTACCTGCGGGCGGTCGTCTCCATCGCCTATACGGATACCCAGATCCTGCCGGCTACCGGCGTGGCCCGCATCGTCATCCCCGATCTGGGGAAGACGACCACGGTCCTCACCGTCGGGGACGCCGCGGCCGATGACCACGGCCCCGGTTCCTATACCTATCCCCTGGACGGCGTCTTCAAAGCCGGCTGCTTCGATCTCCTGACCTTTACCGTGGGCTATGACGAGGAGAACATCGTCTTCCGCTTCTTCATGCGCGGCCCGGTGGAAAATGTCTGGAACTCGCCCAACGGCCTTTCCGTGCAGACCCTGGACATCTACATTGACCAGGACGGCCCGGGCGGCGGAGGAGCCCGGCTACTCTTGCCTGGGCGCAACGCCGCCCTGGCCGAAGGCGACGGCTGGGAGTATGCGATCTGGGCCGAGGGCTGGTATCCGGCCCTCTTCCAGGCCGGCCCCGACGGAAAGCCGCGCCAGGTGGACGCCACCTTGGACATCATCGCCGATTCGGTCCAGCGTAAAGTAACGATCCGGGTCCCGAAAGCCATCCTGGGAGATACCCCGGAGAAATGGCGGTATCTGGCGGTTGTGCTGGGGCAGGAAGGGTATCCTGCGAGCGGCGTCTGGCGGGTGCGCGATGTGGAGCCCCAAGCGGCGCAATGGCGCTTTGGCGGCGGCCCGGTCGACACGAACCACACCCGCATCATAGACGTGGCCTGGCCAGCCGGTCAGTCCCCTTCCCAGGAGGAGATGCTGGCCCGCTACACCCCTTCCCAGGAGACGAACCTGGACCTCCTGGGCCCGGACGATTTTGCCCTCCTGCCGATGGTGGAGGTCCGTTAATCGTCCGAGATGGCGGGCATTCGGCTTAGCAGGAGCCTCACCCTCCTCAACCGATGTCCCAGGATGTTTGTCGAGGGAGGCCCGATATGCCGGATACGACAAAAAGAGAAGACGATACCCGGACGGTCGGTGCATCGGCCGGCCGGGGCCGGCCGAGCGTGCCCCCGCCCACCGTTCCAGGCTGGCCGGAAGAAGCCGAAAGGAGGGGCCGCAGGCCCTCCTGGCAACCCTACATCCGCTGGAAGGAAATGCTTCTCCTCCTGGCCACGCCGGCTCTTTTGGCCTCCGGCCTGGCCCATCTGGCTCTTCTGGACCACGGCCAGGTACGGGGAGAGGATGTGATGCCGGCCCTGGGCGCGGCCGCACTCCTCCTGGGAAGCAGCCTCCTCCTTTCCCTCTTCGGTTTCCGGGGCGAGCAGACCTTCCTGCCGTTGGCCGCGCTCCTCACCTCCGTCGGCCTCCTTTTCCTCACCCGACTGGCTCCGGAACTGCCGAGCGAGTATGGGCCGGTTGGACAGCGCCAATGGCAGTGGGCTGCCCTGGGTCTGGGGGTCTACCTCCTGACGCTTCTCCTGACCCGGCGCTGGGTCTGGCGCGGCCGGGTAATCTCCTGGGACCTCCTCCTGAAGCGCTATCGCTACATCGTCCTTTTCCTGGGTCTGGCTCTGGTCGTCGTTACGATGTACGTTGGGGTGGAAGTCAACGGGGTGCGCCTTTGGCTGCGTCTGGGCCCCCTTCAGTTTCAGCCCTCGGAAGTCTTCAAGGTGACGCTGGTCGTCTTTCTGGCCGCCTATCTGGAAGATAAGCGCGACCTGGTGAGTTTCCGCGGCTTCTGGTGGGGGCGTATCCCTATGCCGCCTATTCCCTACCTCTTGCCGCTCCTCCTTATGCTGGGGCTTTCGGTGGCGGTGCTGGCCTTTCAACGCGATCTAGGGGCGGCGATGCTCACCTTCGGCATCTTCCTTTCCCTGCTTTATGTGGCCAGTTCCCGGCCGGGCTATCTTCTGGCGGGCGGGGCAGCCTTTGTCGGCGCCGTTTACGGCCTCTACCGTTGGAGCGAAGGGATGGCCGGCCTGTCCCATGTGCGCACGCGCATCGCCATCTGGCTTTTCCCCTGGACGCATGAGGCCGCCTACCAGATGGTGCAGGGGCTGTATGCCCTGGCTGCCGGTGGACTCCTGGGCCGAGGACTGGGCCAGGGGGCACTCCACCTGATTCCGGCCGGCCATACCGACCTCATCTTTACGGCCATCGGCGAGGAGTGGGGACTCCTGGGAACGACGGCCCTCCTCCTGCTCTATGCTCTGCTCATCGCCCGGGGGGCCTCTGCTTCGCTGCGGGCCCGGGACGGCTTCCTGCAACTCCTGGGGGTAGGGCTAACGTTAGCCCTGGCCGTGCAGGTGCTCGTCATCGTGGCCGGAAACCTGGCCCTCATCCCGCTTACCGGCATTACCCTGCCCTTTGTCAGTTACGGCGGCTCCAGCCTGCTCACCAATTGCTTCATCCTGGGCCTTCTTGCACGCGTCTCCGCTACCCCCCGTCTCCCCACCGAGCCGCGGGAGGGGAGCTTTATACGACCAACCCTCCCGAGAGGAACGCACCCACCAGAGTAGAAAACAGATTGACCCCGTCGTTGGTCAACCAGGAGAAACCGCGCACCAGCGTGGTCGGCCGGCCGCAGTGCCGGCGCCGCTCCGTCTCCTTCCCACAGGAAGGACACCGGTAAAGGCCCTGCAGGGTAGCCCCCAGGAGGCTGTCAGCAGTGCTGCCGGCCAGCCCTCCCAGCAGGGCCAGGGGAACCAGCGTCCAGGATAGGGTATCTCCTAATCCCCACCCGGCCAGGAAAAGGGTCAGCCCTATGAAGAGTGCCCCGCCGGCCGCCGCCTCCAGCCCCCAGAGGGTGACGCCGCCTGAGGTTCCGGCGGCGACCGGCCGACCGGTGGTGAGGAGACGGGGAGGGCGCGGGCTGAGCGCGCCGATTTCGGTGGCCCAGGTGTCGGCGGTGGCGGCGGAGAGCGCCCCGGCAAAGGCAGCGGACCATAAGGGATGGGGATAGAGGGCCGAAAGGATGGCCAACAGCGCCCCCACTCCGCCGTTGGCGAGGACCTGTCCCAGATCGCGCCTCCCTCCTTTGGCCTGGAGGTCAACCAGGGAACGCTTCCGCTCCGCACGATAGCGGGTGAGAAGGCTGGAGGAGACGAAAAAGGCCACCAAGGCCACTCCCCAGGGCCACCCACCGAAGCCCAGGGTCAAGGTGCCTACCAGGACGGCCCCGAACACTCCGTTGGGGGACAAGCTGCCCAGGAGACCGGCCGGGATGGCGATGCCGAGGCTGAGGAAGAAACCGCAGACCAAGCGGAGAGGCATCAACCCTCCACGTCCAAAGGTTTTCCCAGGGGAATCGGCCAGGGCCGGCCGGCCTCCTGCCAGCGTTCCTTCCACGCCTCCGACGGGGAAAAGACCGAATAGCGCGGGTCGAAGTGGACCAGGCCCAGGCGCTTCTCCATTTCCGCAAAACGCATCCCCAGGCCGCGAGCACTGACCCCGTAGTAGTCGGCGATGCTCCGGCGGGTGTCGCCGTAGTGCCCCAGGAGGCTGAGCGCATAGTGCACGGCAGCGGCGTAAAGGGCCGGCTTCCGGTAAGGGAGCCGGCCGAGCCGAATAAAATCTCGCCACAACCGCACGGCCCGGACGATCTCTCGAGGGCTGAAGCCTTGCCGGTCCATCCCCAGCACAAAGAGCGTCTCCACATCGTCCATCTCGCCGCAGCCTTCCAGAGACACCTTCGAGGCGCCGGCCACGAAGAGGACGGCCGGATCGATCCGACCCTCTCGACCCAGGAGTTCCCGGGCCTGGCTCACCGTAAGGAGGGCATCCAGGGGAGAGGGCCAGATATCCTCCACCTGCCAGCGGCGGCGAACCCGGCGCAGCCGCAAGGTAACCCGTTCCTCTGCGACAGGGCGGCCCCCCTCGCCTCTTACCCAGCCGATCTCTAACAGACGAAGCGGCCCCTTTTCTCCCGACACGGAGCCGCCCCGCAGCGGGATGAAACGGTCCCGCCCCAGGTAGTCTTTGAGGAGTGTCAACAGGGCTTCTTCCCCATACAGGTCCAGGAGGATATGAGCCTCGCTTTCTGGGTACAGCCAGCGTCGCACCGTAGGGTCCCGGCGCTGCAAGGCATGGATGAATTCCTGTACCGTGTTCCAGATAGCCTCGATTTCCGATTCGGCCATCGTTTCGCCCCTATCTCTGGGCTTCGCGCAACACCCGGGCCACATCGGCCAGGAGGTCCTCGGTACGGAAGAGGCCCTTGCGCAGGAGGAGGGACATCTGCCCGTTCAGGCGGGATTCATCCTCCGGCGTCAACTCCTTGGCCGTAACGATGATGATCGGAATGGAACGGGTGCGCTGGTCCTCTTTGATTCGGGCCAGCACCTCGAAGCCATCCATCTCGGGCATTAGGAGGTCCAGGATGATCAGGTCGGGCAAATCTTCCTGGATGGCCCGGAGGCCATCACGTCCTGTGGAAGCAGCCAAAACCTGATAGCCGCCCTCTTTTTCCAGGAGGCGGGACATCCACTCGAGGGTCTCGGCATCATCATCCATGAGTACGATGCGGCGCACCGGCCGGCGCAGGCGCTCCAGGGCCGAGAGGAGCGCCTCCCGGCTAACCGGTTTGGTCAGGTAATCGGCGGCACCCAGGCTGAAGCCGGTATCCTCGTCCTGGACAACGGAGCAGATAATTACCGGGATGTCCCGAGTGGCTTGATCCTCCTTGAGCGCCCGCAGGACGGTCCAGCCGTCCTCACCGGGGAGGATGATGTCCAAGGTGATGGCGTAAGGGTGTTCCTCCCAGGCCAGCCGAAGCGCCTCGACGGCATCGGTTGCGCCGATCACCTGGTAGCCCTGCTCCTCCAGATAGCGGCGGAAGAGGGAGATCACATCGGGGTCGTCGTCCACCACCAGGACGGTGCGGCCGGGGGGAGCGGCCAGTTTCTCCGGAATCCCGGCCGGGATAGGGCGAGGCGCGCCCAGCGCCGGCAAGGTAAAGGAGAAGGTCGAGCCCTGGCCCGGTTCACTTTCCACCCAGATGCGTCCACCGTGCATCTCGACAAAGCGGCGGCTGATCGTCAGCCCCAGCCCGGTTCCGGCGGCACGCCGTTCGAGGGCCTTGCCTACCTGCCGAAACGGTTCAAAGACCTTGGGCAAGTCCTGGGGGGCGATGCCGATGCCGGTGTCGCGGACACGGATGACGATCTCGCCTTCCTGTTGCCCGGCGCTGACCGTGATTGTGCCCCGGTCGGTATACTTGATGGCGTTGCTGACCAGGTTCAGGATGATCTGGCGCACGCGGGTCGGGTCAGCATAGGCCTGCGGCAGGTCGGGAGAAACCTTCTCCACGAGTTCCAGCGGCTTACCCTCCACGAGCGGCCGGCAGGTATCGAGGACACCGCGCACCACCGGGGCAAGGTCCACCGGCTCCTTGTGGAGTTCCATATGACCGGCCTCGATCTTGGAAAGGTCCAGGATGTCGTTGATGAGTTGAAGGAGGTGCACGCCGCTGTTATGGATGGCGGTGAGGTCGGTGCGTTGAAGTTCGGTGAGGGGGCCGTCAATCCCGTTCAGGATGACGCGGGAAAAGCCGATGATCGAATTCAGCGGAGTGCGGAGTTCATGGCTCATATTGGCCAGAAACTCGCTCTTCAGGCGGTCGGCTTCAGTGGCCCGACAGAGCGCAACTTCCAGTTGTTCGGATCGTTCCCGGAGTTCCCGGGTGCGCTGGGCAACCATCTCTTCCAGGGAGTGGCTGTAGCGGGCCAGTTCCTCCTGGGCCTGCTGGATACGTCGGTGGGCCTCTTCCAGGGAGAGGAGGCGCTGGCGCAGTTCGCTGTAGAGTTGCACATTTTCGATGGCCTGGGCCGCCTGATGGGCAAAGATCTCCAGAGCATAGAGCGACTCGGGCTGGGGACGGAGACCGTCCGCCGGGTCGTCCACCGAGATCACGCCGATCAGTTCGCCACGCCGGCCGATGAGCGGCACCAGGAGGAGATCGTCGGGGTGCCAGGCATCAGGGCCGGCGCGGCGGGGGCGAAGGAGAGGGCGGTAGCCGTGAGGGGGCGGGGGGAGGCCACTATCGTGGCGCACCAGGTAACAACGGCCGGCGCGGAAACGGTCGTCAAAGTAGCGCAGAATCTCCTGCTGTGGGACGTGTTCTTCCCGGAGACGGGCAAAGACTTCGGCGGGAAGGCCGGCCGAGGCCCGTCGGATAAAAACTTCCCCGGCCTCGTCATAGAGGCTCAGAAGGACAGCGTTAAAGCCCAGGCTTTCCTGCACGGCCTGGGCAATGCGGGAAAGGAGCAGGTCCAGGTCCAGGTCGGTACGCAGCGTCTCGCTGACGCGCAGGATTTGGGCCAGTTGCTCGGCACGCTGCTCCAGGAGGCGGTTCAGGCGCAGCCCCTGAACGTAGCGGTGGATGGCATGACTGGCGATCAGGACGGGGACGAAGGAAAGACCCACGCCGACCAGACCGTAGGTAGGATAGGTCAGGATCATCAGGAGCCCCAAAGGGGCGGCCAGAAGGTGGACGGCCGTTTCGGTGGTCAGGGTGGTGATGAAACGCTCCCGGCTATAATATCCGCTCAGGCGGTTATAGACCTGGTCTACCAGGATGGCATTGACAGCCTTGAAGACCAAGAGGGCCAGAAGGTAAGCGCCCAGGGTCGGCCAGGGCAATGGGAGGGGTGGAGGTTCGGGGAGGAGGGTATGGTAGACCTCCCCGGCCAGGGCATAACCGATGATGCGCTGGGCCAGACTGAAGGGGAGTGCGCCAGGGGAGAAAGGATACTCCCGCCGGGCGATGCGGACCGCCCGCTGGAGGAAGGCGGCCAAGGCGCCGAGGAGAGCGCCGGCCATCGGGGTAAAGAGGGCGGCGGCCGGAACAGCCACGACCATGCCGTAGACGATCCAGGCTCCGTTCGGCAGTTGCACGGTCAGGAATTCGGCCGTGAGGGCCAGGGCCAGGAAGAAGAAAAAGGTCCCGAGGTCCGGGTAACGCGCCGTGGGCCCAAGCAAGATCACCATCAGCAGCGCGATGGCGACGAACAGCCCCATATAAAGCCAACGCCAGCGTTCTCTTGCCGTCATCGAAACTTCCCCTGGGCCGGCCGGCCCAACTTTCCGCTCTCCGTCCCGACGATTTCATCCAAAGATATTGTACCACGGTTGGCGATCGTCTTCAACCGAGCCGTTCTTTGAGGGTCCGCGCCAGGGCCCGGCCGATGCCGGGGACAGCAGCCACCTCCTCCTCCGAAGCGGCCCGGAGGGCGGCCAGGCTGCCGAACTTTTTCAGAAGGGCGGCCCGTCGTCGGGGGCCGATGCCGGGGATGTCCTCCAGGGTGGAACGGAGGACCTCCCGACGCGCGCGGCGGTGGTAGGTGATGGCGAAACGGTGGGCTTCGTCGCGCAGGCGCTGAAGGAGGTAGAGGGCCACCGAGTTACGGGGAAAGAGGAGTGGCTCCGGCCAGCCGGTCCGGTAGAGGGCTTCTTCCTTCTTGGCCAGCCCGATCAGCGGAATTTCCAGCCCGGCCTCGCGCAAGACCTCCTGGGCCGCTTCTACCTGCCCCGCACCTCCGTCCACCAGCACCAGGTCAGGGAGTTCGCCCCAGCCTTCCCCTTCTTTCCCCAAAGCGCCGGCCCGTCGGAACCGCCGGCGTAGCACTTCGGCAAGCATGGCCGGGTCGTCCTGCCCTTCGACGGTGCGGATACGGAAGCGGCGGTAGTCGCTCCGTCGGGGCGCACCGTCCACAAAGACGACCATACTCCCCACCGCGGCCTGCCCCTGGAGGGTAGAGATGTCATAACCCTCGATCCGTCGGGGCGGAGAGGAGAGCCCCAGCACCGCACGCAGTTCGGCCAGTGCCCCGGCCTGGCGTTGCCGTTCGCTCAGCCACTTCAGACGCATCTGTTCCAACGTCTCGACGGCGTTGCGGGCCACCATCTCCACCAGGCGGCGCTTTTCCCCACGCCTGGGAACGACCAGGCGTACCGGCCCTCCACGCTTCTGCCTTAACCATTCGGCGATCACCTTCGGATCGGCGACCTGGTGTTGCAGGAGGAGGGCGGGAGGAATCTGGGGGGCGGGGCCGTAAAACTGGGTGACAAAGGCGGTCATCACCTCGACCGGGTCTTTTTCCTCGGCCCCCTGAAGGAAGAAGGGTTCGTTTCCGATAAGCCGGCCACGGCGGATGAAAAAGACCTGGACACAGGTCTCCCCCTCCGCATGGGCGAAGGCAACGACATCCTCGTCCTCCATTTTCGGGGAGACGACCTTCTGACGTTCCAGAACGCGCTCCAGGTCCCGCAACTGGTCGCGCAGGGCGGCAGCGCGCTCGAACTGGAGGCGTTCGGCAGCCTGTTCCATCTCCTGGCGCACCATACGGAGGACATCTTCCCCGCTCCCTTCCAGGAAGAGGAGGACCTGGCGAATCGCCCGGGCATAGGCCTGGGGTTCGGCATAGCCCACACAAGGAGCCAGGCAACGGCCGATGTCATAGTCCAGGCAGGGCCGTTTACGCCGGCCGTCGATCTGTTCGTCGCAACCCCGGTAGGGAAAGAGTTTTTTGAGCAGGCGCAGGGTACGGTCCACCGAGCCGGCGCTGGAAAAAGGGCCGAAGTAACGGGCCCCATCGTTTTCCAGACGGCGGGCCTTCAGGACACGGGGCCACTCCTCGTGGGTCGTTACCTTGATGAAGGGATAACCTTTGTCGTCGCGCAGGCGGATGTTGTAGCGGGGGCGATGCTCCTTGATGAGGTTATTCTCCAGGATGAGGGCTTCCAGTTCGCCGTCGGTGAGGAGGATTTCAAAGTCGGCGATCCGGGAGACCATCTCCCGAGTTTTGGGAGATAGGCCGGCCGGCGCGCCGAAGTAGGAACGCACCCGATCTCGAAGATTGACCGATTTTCCGACGTACAGAACCCTCCCGGCGGCATCCCGGAAAAGGTAGACGCCGGGAAGTTCGGGCAAGGCCCGCAGACGTTCCTCCAGATCGGCCGGCGCAGCCATCGGCATACCCTCGCAGCCAGAGATATTATACCGAAGTCGAGGCCGGCAGGCAACCGCCGATTTCCTCCGGTTTCCAACAAAGTGAAAATGGGCTATCATAGCGGTGTGACCATTCGAACCTACGAGGGAGGAAGACTGCTATGAAGCCCACGACCATCGCGGTTCCAGGTTACAAAGGTTCCAGGTTTCACGCTTGCACTGTCGCCGTTTTGTGCTATAATGAAATTGTACCTTACCCGCTCGGCATCTGGACTGACCGTGCGGTAGGAGGATGGAAATGCCGGAAGGCGGCCAGATCAAGGTTCTGATCGTGGACGACATCCCGGAGACATGCGATTATCTGAGCAAATTGCTCCACTTTGAGCGCGACATCATGGTCGTAGGGACGGCAGGTTCCGGCCAGCAAGGCATCGCCAAGGCCAAGGAACTGCATCCCGATATTGCCCTGGTGGACATCAACATGCCGGATATGGACGGCATCACGGCTACCGAAAAGATCCTCAGCCAGGTGCCGGGCACCCAGGTTATCATTATGAGCGTCCAGGGGGAGCAGGATTATCTGCGGCGGGCCATGTTGGCCGGTGCCAGCGACTTTTTGGTCAAGCCCTTCAGCGGCGACGAACTGGTGCAGAGCATCCGCCACGTCTACCAGCGCCGGCCGCGGGTGGTGACTGCTCCGGTGGAACGCCCGGTGGAAGAAAAGGAACATGCCCCCGGCCGGCTCATCTCCATCTTCAGCCCCAAAGGAGGCGTAGGGCGTACCGCACTGGCCGTCAACCTGGCCGTGGCGTTGAAGCTGGAGCGTCCGAATTTGCGCGTCGCCCTGATGGACGGAAGCCTGCTCTTTGGTGATGTCGGCGTGATGATGGACCTGCGTTCGGAAAAGACGATCAACGACCTGATCGTTCGCTTCGAGCAACTCGATGCCGATCTCCTCTCCGATGTGATGGTCACCCACTCCTCCGGAGTCAAAGTCCTGCAGGCTCCCCAGTCTCCCCAGCAGGCCGAACTGGTCACCCCGGAACACATCAAGGCCATTCTGGAATTGCTCCGTAAGAATTTTGATTATGTTTTCGTGGATACTTGGTCCTCTTTCCAGGAACGCATCCTGACCATGCTGGACCTCTCTGACCGCATCATCCTGGTAACCACCCTGGAGATGTCGGCGATCAAGAACATCAAACTCTTCCTGGAAGTGGCCGAACTGCTGCAATACCCGGCCGGCAAGATCATCCTGGTGGCGAACCGAGCCGATACCCGATCCGGCATCCCGGTTCAGGAGGTTGCCCGAAATCTCCGTTTCGAGGTCAGCGCCGTCATCGGGAACGACGGCCAGGCGGTGACCAACTCGATCAACCGGGGGGTTCCCCTGGTGCTGGCCGAACCGGGTAACCCGGTCTCGCGGGACATCCGCGCCTTCCTGAGGCAGCTTCTGCTGGGCCTGGGGATGAGTGAAGAAGAAGTTGTTCAGGAGAAAAAGGGACTCCTGGGTCGCCTGCGTAAGGTTTCGTAAGGGCACCTGGGCCAGGAGGTAAGCCATGTCGCTTTTGCGCCGAATCGGCGGACCTGAGCAGAAAGAGCCGGCCCGGCCAGCCGCACCGGGGATGCCGGCCGAGGAGAGCCGGGTACGGATGGCGCCTCTCCCTCAGGAACGGGACGCCTTTGAGACGATCAAGAAGCGTGTCCAGGAGCGCCTCCTTTCCGAACTCGACCCCCGGCTGGACCTCAGCCGCACGGCGGAGGTGCGTCAGCAGGTCCAGGAGGTCTTTAACGCCATCCTGGAGGCGGAAAAGATCGTCCTGAGCCGGGCCGAACGCCTACGGCTTTTCGAGGCCATCGCCGCCGAAATCCTAGGCTATGGGCCGATCGAGCCACTCCTGCGGGACGACACGATCACCGAGATTATGGTGAACGGCCCCAAGCAGGTCTATATCGAGCGGGGCGGAAAACTCTACAAGACCGACGTCACCTTCGAGAACGATGACCATGTGATGCGCATCATTGACCGCATCGTCTCCCCTATCGGCCGGCGCGTGGACGAGAGCACTCCCTATGTGGATGCCCGTCTCCCCGACGGCTCCCGTGTGAACATTATCATCCCGCCCATTTCCCTCATCGGCCCGGTCATCACCATCCGCAAGTTCTCCCGGGACCCGTTCACGGTGGACGACCTGATCCGCTTCGGCACAATGACACCGGAAATCGCCAAGTTCCTGGAAGCCTGTGTCAAGGCACGGCTGAACATCATCGTCTCCGGCGGCACCGGCTCGGGCAAGACCACAACGCTAAACGTGCTTTCCTCCTTTATCCCGGAGGATGAGCGCATCATCACCATCGAGAACGCGGCCGAGTTGCAACTGCATCAGGAGCACGTGGTCACCCTGGAATCGCGTCCCCCCAACATCGAGGGCAAAGGGGAGATCACCATCCGCGACCTGGTGATCAACGCCCTGCGTATGCGTCCGGAGCGCATCATCGTGGGCGAGTGCCGCGGCGGCGAGGCGTTGGACATGCTCCAGGCCATGAATACCGGCCACGACGGCTCGCTGACCACACTGCACTCCAACAGCCCTCGCGATACCCTTTCCCGACTGGAAACGATGGTGCTGATGGCCGGAATGGAACTGCCGGTGCGGGCCATCCGCGAACAGATCGCCTCGGCCGTGGATTTGATCGTCCACCAGGAACGCCTTCGCGACGGTACGCGCAAGATCGTCTCCATCACCGAGGTGCAGGGGATGGAAGGCGATGTCATCGTCCTGCAGGACATCTTTGTCTTCGAGAAGACCGGCATTCGCGACGGCAAGGTAATCGGTGAGTTCAAGGCCACCGGAGTGCGGCCCAAGTTTATCGAAAAGTTCGAGGCGATGGGCATCTATTTGCCTCCACAGATCTTTGGCTATACGCTTGAGCGTTTCCGTTAGTCAGCGGGGCTGAAGGCGATTGGGGCAAATGTTTCAGGGATAGGCCGGACTTTCAAGGTTATCGGGAACAGGTGCAGGATGAATCTAGGCCTTTTGCTCCTGGGGGGCGGCGCCCTATTGGTTATTGTACTCCTGGCGGTGATGGTCCTGGGCTTTCGAACATCGCGGGGTGATGTGACCGAACGGCTGGACCGCTTCGCCGGCCGGGGCAGTGAGGCCGCCGCCGAAGCCAGGCCCAGGAGACGTGGAAAGGGATCTTCCGTTCTGGCCGCCCAGATCGACCGGGCTATCGCCGGCCGGGGCTTTGCCGGCCGTATCTCCCGCGACCTGGCCCAGGCCAACATAAAACTGACCGTATCCGAGTTTCTGGCCCTGCGGGTGATCAGCATCATCGCCGGATTGGGCATCGGCTACCTGGTGGCCGTCTTGCGCCAGGGGCTGAGTCCGGTCGTTACCAGCCTGCTCGGCGTCACGCTCGGCTTCTTTGCACCGGGCCTGGCCGTGCGGAGGGCCAGAGGGCGTCGGCTGCGCGCCTTCAACAACCAGTTGGGCGATACCATTACCCTCCTGGCCAACTCTCTACGCTCCGGCTACAGCCTGCTCCAGTCTATGGAAATGGTGGGCCGGGAGTCTCCCCCGCCGGTTTCGGAGGAGTTTCACCGCGTCGTCCAGGAGGTAGGGCTGGGTCTCTCCGTCCATGATGCCTTGGTCAACCTCTATCGTCGAGTGCCCAGCGACGACCTGGACCTGATGATTACCGCCATCAATATCCAGCACGAAGTCGGTGGCAACCTGGCCCAGATTCTCGATACGATCGGCCATACCATCCGCGAGCGGGTGCGCATCAAGGGGGAGATTCGGGTACTGGTGGCCCAGCAACGCATTTCGGGTTATGTGGTGGCTGCCCTGCCGATCTTCCTGGCCCTGATCCTCACCTTCCTGGCCCCTTCCTATATGGACAAACTCTTTAACCCGATCGGTTTGCCCCCTTTCCTGGGGGGCGATAGCTGGTTTTGTATGCCGGTTTGTTCTTTGCTTCTTATGTTGGCCGGTTTCCTGATTATTCAGCGCATCGTGAATATCGAGGTCTAGTCCGTCATCGGCGGAGGAGGAAAGGCAATGCCACCCATGCTGATCCTCTTAGGAGGCGTGTTGCTCCTGGCCATCCTCCTGGTCCTGTTCGTGTTTCGAGGAGAGAAGGAAAGCGATATCGCCGAGCGTCTGGCCCAGTACGCCGAGCGCCCGCTGACGCTGGAGGAAATCGAACTGCAAAAGCCCTTCCGGGAGCGGGTGCTTGTCCCGATGATGAAAGGCATTTCGGCCTTTATCGCCCGCCGTATGCCCAGACAGACGGTGGAGCGGCTGCTCATCCGCCTGGAGATGGCCGGCAACCCGATCCAGGCCGGCACCTTTTTCATCCTGCAACTGGCGTTGACGGCGGTCATGGGGGTCGGGAGTTTTCTTTTCCTCTCCGGCGAGACGATGGACCGACGCACCCTCTATTCCCTCGTCCTGGCCGTGGCCGGCTACGTCTTGCCTACCGTGTGGCTCAACGGGCGGGTCCGTTCCCGTCAGAAGGCTATCCTGAAAGCCCTGCCCGATGCCATCGACCTCCTGACGATCAGCGTAGAGGCCGGACTGGGCTTTGACCTGGCCATGCAGCGGGTGGTGGAAAAGTGGAGCAACGAACTCAGCCGCGAATTCGACCGGGTGCTGGCCGACATCCGGCTGGGCAAAAACCGCCGGGAGGCGCTGCGCGACCTGGTGTCCCGTACCGGCGTGCCCGACCTTTCCACTTTTGTCGCGTCGGTCATTCAAGCCGATCAACTGGGCGTGAGCATTGCCAAGATTCTCCGGGTGCAGTCGGATCAGTTGCGCATCCGCCGGCGGCAGCGGGCGGAGGAACTGGCCCACCAGGCGCCCATTAAGATGCTTTTCCCCCTCGTTTTTCTTATCTTCCCCTCGATGTTCGTGGTCATTCTGGGGCCGGCCGTGCCGATCCTGTGGGAACAGTTCTTTTCCAAGTAGGGAATTATCGGGCTTCATGGATTAAATGTAGGATCAAGTCAAACGGCCACATTCCCCGGGCGGATGTTCCTTTGGCCACACGGATTCCAATCGTCTCCTTGCCCTGCCGGTTGACGCGGGGGAAGGATGTTGCAGGCAACACAAGCCTTGACCGCAGCAAAACATGCCCCTTGGAGCCCCAAGGAATGAACATGGGCACGCCTGGGTCGAGTGGGACCAGCCGGGCGGTTCAACCGGATTCCTACCCCTCGTTAACGAGTTCAGGCTGGGATACCGTCTCGTTCTAGCGGATCGCGCTCAGCGGCCCTCCGCTTCCCCCGTAGCGCACCGCCACCATCTCCGCCGCCACCGCCAGAGCGATCTCGGCCGGTGTCCGCCCCCCCAGGTCCAGACCGATGGGCGCGTGCACCCGCGTCAGAGCCTCCTCCGAGATTCCGGCCTGCTGCAGATGCTCGAAGATGAGGTGCACCTTCCTCCGGCTGCCGATCAGGCCAATGTAGGCGGCCGGCTTCTCCACTACATAGCGCAAGGCGGCCTCGTCGGCAGCGGCGTCGCCGGTCATAATGACGACATAGGTATCCTCGGAGATGGGCACCTGTTCCAGCGACTCCACCGAGCGGCGTTTCGGGTCCACATCCACCACCTCGACCCGGAAGCCCACCATCCGCGCCATCTCCACCAGCGGCCGGCCCACGTGCCCACCGCCGACCAGGAGAAGGAGAGGGGCCGGCCGATGGACCTCGATAAAGACGCGCACGTCTCCTCCACAAAGCATGCCCACCGCATCCTGCCCCTCTTCCCGCAGGACGTAGTGGCAGAGGCGCGAGCGCCCCTCGGCCAGGGCAGCCCGTGCCTCGGCCACGACCCGTCCCTCCAGCGCGCCCCCGCCCACCGTGCCGGAGGTTCGGCCGTCCGGCCAGACCAGCATCTTGGCCCCCAGTGGGGCCGGGGAGGCACCTTGGACCTCTACCACCGTGGCCTGGGCGACGGTTTCTTCCCTTTCCAGAGCCTCCAGAAGGGTCTGCAGGATTTCCCGGCTCATTTCACCTCCTCGGCCGGAAGGGCCAGTTCCCGGATCGCCCGCTCGATCTCCTCCGGGGACAGCGGCCGGGGATAGTTATACATCGTTCCTCCGGGACGCTCGTTGTAGAAGGGACGGTTGCAGCCCGGGCAGCCGGAGGTACGGAAGGCCTGGCCATCGGCCAGGAGGAGAGGGAGGTCCGGCCGGCCGAAGGAAAGAAGTTTTCCCTCGGAAAAGCGGAACTGTTCGAGGCGCGCCAGTCCCTGCTCGATCAAATAACGGGCGACCTGCATCCGGCGAAAAGTCCCCAGGGGGGGGGGCGGATGCGCTTCCAACCGGGTGCCCCGCACCGGCGTGAAGGCAAAGAGGCTCACCGCGCCACCCCAGTCGTAGACCTGCTGCATCACCGCGCAGCACTCTTCCTCTGTCTCACCCAGCCCGACCATGAGATGTACCCGCACCCGTCCCGGGAAACGCCGGCAACCCTCCTCCACCAGCCGGCGCATCGAACTCCAGCCGGCCCCTTTGACCTGGCGGTACACCCGTTCGCCGGCGCAGTCCAGTCCCAACCCCACTACGTCTACCCCAGAGGCCAGGAGTTCTTCCAATTCCTCCAGGTCGCGGGGCCGGATGGCCACCGAGATGGGCAAGGAGGTAGCCATTCGGAGGACCGGGAGGATTTCCCGTACCTGCTCCCCGGCTCCCCGGTGGAGCGTCACCTGGAGGCAAATACGTTCCAGTTCGGGCGGAGGCGACCCCAGGGCGGAGAGGACCTCCTCAAATGGGTGGGACGGCCAGATGATGCGGGAGAGGGCGTCGGCGCGGGCGTGGCTGTTGCGGGCCTGGGCGCAGAAAGCACAGGCCATGGCACAGCCACCGCCGTCGAGCATCAGATAGACTGTGGTGGGGGAGGCTTCCATCGGGCGCCGGCGCAGGCCGAGCACGGCCTCTGTGCCGGCGGAGACCCTCACCCCTACCCCCTGGACCCGGGGGGTAGGGGTGAGGGAGAACACACAGCACTCCCAGCCGGCCTCCACCTGCAGTCCCAGGCGGGAGGCCAGTTCCAGGGCTGCCGGATGGGGCTTGACAATACGGTTGATGCCGGCCCGCACCGCCAGGGAATCCAATGCCCGGCGATAGGCCCCTCCCGGCCGCATACACCCCAGAAGGAGGGGAATGGTGGGGAAGGCCAGACGGGCTTCGGCCAGCAGGCCGGCTACTTCTCGAAGCGGCGGCGGCGCACATCCGGCATAGCGCGTCCCCGGAGTGGGGATAAGGATCAGGAAGACGATGGCCTCGCTTCCCTCTTCCTGCAAAAGCCGTAGAGCGGCCCGCTCCCCGGAAAGCCGTCCCCCGCGCAGGCCAATGGTAATGTGGGGCACCACCAGAAGGGAACGGCGTAACAGGCGGTAGGTCCGCCGATAGTCCTCGACGGTGGCTTCCAGGCCGTAAACCTCGGCGATGGTATCGTCATCCCCCACCATGTCGAAGGAGACGACTTCGGCCAGACCCTCCAGGGCTGCTGCTTCCGCTTCTTCTACCAATCCGACGTGCCAATTCAGCCGCCGGCCCGGGCGTAACGCCCGTATTGCCTCCAGGTGGTGGAGGAAAGGGACACACCCTTGCCGGTCGCACCCGCCGGAGATGAGCAGGCTGGAAGCGCCGTCCAGGCGGGGGTCTCGGGGGGAAAGACCGGCGACGGGCAGCATGGCCTCCAGGTAATGCCGGCCGCAGTGGGCACAATCCAACGCACAGTTGTTCCCGGTCAGGCTGATGGCCCGTGTCCCCAGGGGATCGTCGGCCCCCAGGAGCGGAGGGAAATAGGTCTGTCGGACCTGCCAGGCTTGTTCCAGGAGGTCTTCTAGCGCGTTCACCGGTACGCCTCAAGCCGGCGGGTCGTAGCCATCCCGAAAGGCCAGGGGCAACACCTCATCCATCTGCTCGACCATCACCACGTTCAGGTGGCGCAAGATGTTGCGCGGCACTTCCTCCAGGTCCGGCTGGTTCTTCTTGGGCAAGAGGAAGGTGCGGATGCCGGCGCGGTGGGCCGCCAGCGCCTTTTCCTTCACCCCGCCGATCGGCAGGATGCGGCCGCGCAGGGTGATCTCCCCGGTCAGGACGATGTCACGACGCACCGGACGCAGGGAAAGGGCCGAGAGCAGGGCCGTGGCGATGGCGACTCCGGCCGAGGGGCCGTCTTTGGGCACAGCCCCTTCGGGGATGTGGATATGAATGTCCATCTGATCGAAGGCTTTCGAGGCGATGCCGAGGCGGACGGCGTTGGTCCGGGCGTAACTCAGGGCAGCCTGGGCCGATTCCTGCATGACCTCGCCCAGAGAACCGGTCAGGATCAGGTTCCCTTTGCCCTCCATCACGGTGACCTCGATAGACATCAGGTCTCCTCCGGCCTCGGTCACTGCCACTCCGGTGGCCACTCCTATCTGGTCTTCCTCCTCCGCCTGCCCATAGAAGAAGCGCGGGGGGCCCAGGAAACGGTGTAGGGAGGAAGCGCGGATCGTGCGTGGGTGACGACGATCCTCGGCAACCATCCGGGCCACCTTGCGGCAAATGGAGCTGATCCCGCGTTCCAGGTTTCGCACGCCGGCCTCGTAGGTATAGAAGCGGATGATGCGCAGCAGGGCCTCTTCGGTAAAGACCAGTTGATCCGGTGAAAGGCCGTGCTGCTCCAGCTGCTTGGGGACCAGGAAGCGCCGGGCGATCTCCAGTTTTTCATCCTCGGTGTAGCCAGGGATTTCGATGATCTCCATACGGTCGCGCAGCGCCGGCGGAATGGGGTCCACCAAGTTGCCTGTGGTGATAAAGAGCACGCAGGAGAGGTCGTAGGGCACCTCCAGGTAGTGGTCGGAGAACTCTGAGTTCAATTCGGGGTCGAGCACTTCCAGGAGGGCCGCCGCCGGGTCGCCGCGAAAGTCGCTGCCGATTTTATCAATCTCGTCCATCATAAAGACGGGGTTGACCGTGCCGGCCTGGCGGATGGTCTGGAGGATGCGCCCGGGCAATGCGCCGACGTAGGTACGGCGGTGGCCGCGAATTTCGGCCTCGTCGTGCACGCCGCCCAGGGAGATGCGCACGAATTTGCGTCCCAACGCCTCGGCGATGGAACGTCCCAGGGAGGTCTTGCCCACGCCAGGCGGTCCGGTAAAGCAGAGGATGGGGCTTTTCATCTTCTTCGGAGCCAGTTTACGCACCGCCATAAACTCGAGAATACGCTCTTTGACCTTGGTCAGGCCATAGTGGTTGCGCTCCAACACCCGGGCTGCCTCAGCCAGGTCCAGGTTGTCCTCGGTCATCTCCGTCCAGGGAAGGCCGATGAGCCAGTCCAGGTAGGTGCGGATCACGGCCACCTCGGGCGCGGCGATGGACATAAGGGAGAGGCGGGCCAGTTCCTCTTCGGCTTTCTTCTGGGCGGCCGGCGGCAGGTTACGCTGGGCAATCTTCTCGCGCAGTTCGTTCACTTCTTGGGCCAGCGGATCTTCCTGGCCCAACTCCCGCTGGATGGCCTTCATCTGTTCCCGCAGGAAGTATTCGCGCTGGCTCCGGTCCACTTCCTTCTGCACTTCGGTGTGAATCTTGTTTTCCAGTTCCAAAACGTCCAGTTCCTGGGCCAGGAGGATGCTCAGTTTCTGCAGCCGCTCGATCGGGGACACCGCCTCCAGGATGTCCTGGCGTTTTTCCAGCGGGAATTGCACCGTCGAGGCAATAAAGTCGGCCAGGTCTCCGGGCTCGTCAATGTTGAGAGCAGCAACGTAGGCATCGTCGGCGATATTGCGGCTGAACTTGACCACTTTTTCAAAAAGGGCCAGCGAGGCCCGCATCAGCGCTTCGGTGGCGAGCGAGTCTTCCTCCCCTTCCGGCTCCTCTTCGTAGAGTGGTGCCACATGGGCCCGCAAGTAGGGCCTTTCTTGGACAAAATCGAGAACCTGGACCCGGCGCTGGCCCTGCACCAGCATGCTGGTCGAACCGTCGGGCATACGCAGGATGCGGCCGATGACCGCTTCCGTACCCACCGAGTAGAGGAGGTCGGGGGTAACCTCTTCCTCCACCGGCTCGCGCTGGGCCACGAGGACGATGGCGCGGTCGGTGGACAAGGCCTCCTCCAGGGCCTGTAGCGAGGGTTCCCGCCCGACGAAGAGGGGGGAAACCATGTGAGGGAAGATCACCGTGTCCAGGAGGGGTACCACGGGCCGCTCCAAGACGACGCCTTCCCTTTCCTCGCCCTTCGGCTCGAAGAAGTCGTCATCAAAAGACATCAACGGAAAGTTTTCCAGATCGCCCTGCTGGGCCATTCCTCAACCTCTTGGCCGACCGGCGGCCGTCGCCAAAGGTGCCGGTGGGAACATATGCATCAACAACGGACAAATGCCGTCTGTTTTCCCTGGTATTGTACTACACCCCCCGGCGGAGTGCAAGGTGGGCTCTAATGGCACTTGACATTTCCCAGCCTCTATGGTATATTATTAACGAACCGTGGAGCCCTGCCATCCGGCAGGGAATAGGTCGAGCCACTGGGCAAAGGCGTATGTTGCTGAGGGTACCGATGGTGCAGGCATGCCTATACGGCAAGTGGGTATTCACCTGCTCCCTCGTCTCGCCCTTGGCCTTTCCACGGTTTTTTCTCGAAGGCGGGACTGCATTCTCGAAAGGAGGTGATGGAATAGCGAGCGACGCATGGGTGATCCTTCCGGAAGCGTTCCGAAAGCAGCACGAAAATCCAAGGAGGAGTACAGATGTCTACGGCTAAGAAGTGGCTTACCGTGTTTTCGCTGGTGCTCGTGGCCGGCACGCTCCTTTCAGCCTGCGTCCCCGGCCCTACCGTGATCGTCACCCAACCTGTCGAGAAGGTGGTAACCCAGGTGCAGGTGGCCATCACCGAGAAGCCGGTCCTGGTTACCCCCACGCCTCCACCTATTGAGCGAACTGGCGCCTGGATAGACATGGTGACCGTGGTCGAAGAGGAAAATGCGCCGGCCGCCATCACCCGTCTGGAATCCGGAGAACTCGACCTCTATGCCTACGCCATCGCCAAGGCCGACCTCTTCCAGCGGGTCAAGGAATCCCCCGACCTGGCCTATGCCCTCTCCTACGGTTCCTACAACGAACTCACCTTCAACCCCGTTGGCCCGATCTTTACCCCGACCAACCAATTGAACCCCTTCTCCGTCCCCCGCATCCGCGAAGCCATGAACTGGCTCATTGACCGCGACTATATCTGCCGCGAGTTCTTCGGCGGCCTGGCCGTTCCGCGCTACACGGCCCTCAACACCACCTTCTCCGACTATGCCAAACTGGCCGACATCGCCCGCGCCATCGAACTCAAGTACGCCTACAATCCCGAGAAAGCCAAGCAGGTCATCACCGAGGAGATGGAGAAACTCGGCGCTACCCTGGAGGGCGGCAAATGGATGTACCAGGGACAGCCGGTGACGATCATCTTCCTCATCCGCACCGAGGACGAGCGCAAGGCCATCGGCGATTATGTGGCCAATCAACTGGAGGGCATCGGTTTCACTACAGACCGCCAGTACAAGGTAGCCAGGGAAGCCTCGCCCATCTGGCTGCGCGGTAACCCGGCCGAAGGCAAGTTCCACGTCTACACCGGCGGTTGGGTGACCACCATGATCAGCCGCGACCTGGCCGACAACTTTGACTTCTTCTACACCCCGCGCGGCTTGGGCGTCCCGCTCTGGCAGGCCTATACGCCCTCCCCCGAGTTCGACGAGGTCTCCCAGAAACTGGCCATCAAGGACTTTTCCACCCTGGAGGAGCGCCAGGAACTCATGAAGCGGGCCCTGGAACTCTCCCTGGAAGACTCGGTGCGCATCTGGATAAACGACCGGGTCTCCTTCTCCCCCGCCCGGGCCAATATCCAAGTTTCGGCGGACCTGGCCGGATCGGTCTACGGCTCGGCACTGTGGGCCCAGACCCTTCGCCGCAAGGGAGAGATCGGCGGCTCGATCACCATGGCCATGCCCAGCATCCTTACCGACCCATGGAACCCGATCGCGGGGAGCAACTGGATCTATGACATGATGCTGATCCGTGGTGTGAGCGATACGGGCTTCGTCCCCGACCCCTACACCGGCCTCTACTGGCCGCAACGCGTCGAGCGGGCCGAGTGTGTGGTGGAGGAGGGTCTGCCGGTCGGCAAGACGCTCGATTGGATCGACCTCACCTTCGCCCCCCAGATCGAGGTGCCGAGCGACGCCTGGGTGGATTGGGACCCCGTAGCCCAGACCTTTATCACCGCCGGCGAGAAATTCACCCAGACCCAGACGGCCAAGACCAAGTGCACCGTCTACTACCCGGCCGATCTCTACCAGACGGTCAAGTGGCACGACGGCAGCAACTTCTCGGTGGCCGACGTCGTGCTCTACATGATCCTCACCTTCGACCGCGCCTACAGCGAGAGCGTGCTCTACGACGAGGCCTATGTCCCCTCCTTCGAATCGTTCATGGAACACTTCAAGGGCGTCAAGATCGTCTCCACCGACCCGCTGGTCATCGAGACCTATGAGGATCTGTGGTATTTGGACGCCGAGTACATCGTGAGCACCTGGTTCCCCTTCTATGCGCAGGGCCAGGCGGCCTGGCATAACATGGTTCCGGCCATGATGGCCGAGGGCAACCAGGAACTGGCCTTCTCGGCGGACAAGTCCACGGCGCTCACCGAGAGCACGGGACGGACGGTCGAACACACCTCCTTCATCGCCGGGCCGAGCATCGAAATCCTGAAGAAGTACCTGGTCACCGCGACCCAAGAACTTTACGTCCCCTACGAGGCCACCCTGGGCCAGTTCGTGGGCCCCGATGAGGCCAAGACCCGCTACGACAACCTGAACGAGTGGGTGCGCACCAAGGGGCACTTTTGGATCGGCACCGGCCCCTTCTACCTGGAGCGCGCCTTCCCCGTGGAGGGTATGGTCGTCCTGAAGCGCTTCCCCGCCTATCCCGACCTGGCCACCAAGTGGGAGCGCTTCGCCGAGCCCATGATGGCCACGGCCGAGATCTCCGGCCCGGATAGCGTCAAGATCGGCGGCGAGGCCACCTTCGACGTGGAGATCACCTTCAAGGGCGAGCCTTACGCCATCGCCGATGTGGACCAGGTCAAGTACATGGTCTTTGATGCCAAGGGCAACCTGGCCTTTGTTGGAGCCGCCACCGCCGTTGCCGACGGCAAGTGGCAGGTCAAACTGACGGCGGACATCACCTCCAAACTCGAGGCCGGATCCAACCGCCTGGAGGTCGCCGTCGTCGTCAAGCCGGTGAGCATTCCCGCCTTCGCTTCCACCCAGTTCGTCACGGCCCCCTAAAGGGCTCGGACGCCTGAGCGGTAGGGGCGAGGCAGTGCCTTGCCTCGCCCCTACTGTTAACCTCCACCGTGAGGAAGAGGTGAGTAATGGCCGAAGCGATTCCCTCGGTACCTGCAGTCAAACGCCTGCCCACCGCAAGGGGGTCCCCGCTGCTCAATACGTTGCGCCGTCTTGCCCTCTACACCGGGGTGCGCGTGATCGTCCTCTTCATTACCGTAGTCATCGGCGTGTATCTGACCATCCTCGTAGCCAACATGGGCGGCTATGTGGATAAACTTCGGGAAGGGGAGATCACCGAACAGGTGGCCATACAGGTGATGAGCGACCCGGCCCTGAAGATGCTTCCGGCAGAAGAACGCAATCGTCACATTGCAGAAAGGATCCAAATCGAACGGAAGAGGCAGGGCTTAGACACCCCCTTCCTCGTCCGGAGCACGATCTATTTGCAAAATGCGCTGACGTTGGACCTGGGGCACGCCCGGAACATGCACAGCGATAGCGGTTCCTCGCGGGTGCGCCTGATCCTCCTGGAACGTCTGCCTTCTACCCTGGTCCTTTTTGCCACGTCGAACCTTGCCCTCTTCTTTACGAGCGTCTTTGTGGCCCTGGCCCTTTCCCGGGCCTATGGCAGTTTCTTCGACCGGCTGGTGATCGCCTTTGCCCCCACCTCCTCTGCCCCGGGCTGGTTCTACGGCATCTTTCTGCTCCTCATCTTTGCTGCCGTGCTGAGCATCCTCCCTTACGGCGGGATGGTGGACGCTCCGCCGCCCACGGATCGTTTCTTGTACGCCCTGAGCCTTCTCAAGCATCTGATCCTGCCCGTCCTGGCCCTGCTGATGAGCGCCAGCGCCGTCTCGATCTACAACTGGCGCACCTTTTTCCTCATCTATTCCAGCGAGGACTATGTGGAGATGGCCAAGGCTAAGGGACTTCCTCCCCGGATGATCGAGCGGCGTTATATCCTGCGCCCCACCCTACCCACCATCGTCACCAGTTTTGCCCTCACCCTGATCGGATTGTGGGGCGGGGCTATCATCCTCGAGACGGTCTTCAACTGGCCGGGACTGGGACGACTCTACTATCAGGCCATCGGTCAGATGGAAACACCGGTCATCGTGGCCGAGACGGTGATCTATGCCTATCTCCTGGCGATCACCGTCTTTGTGCTCGATTTTGTCTACGCCCTGATTGACCCCCGGGTTAAGGTGGGAGGAGGTGCCCAGCAATGAGAAGGCTGAAAGGTGTGTTTCAGGAAATTGCGCGTTATCCTTCGGCCATAATTGGGCTTTTTATTATCCTGGCCCTGGTGGCCATCGCGATCTATGCGGTCATCGCCATTCCCTATCGTGAAGCCATTCGCCTCTGGCAGGGGGGAGAGGGCGTTTGGGACGAGTATCCGCGGCTTTCCCCGCCGGCCTGGCTCAACTGGTTCTCCGCCAAAAAGGCTCCCGAAACGCTCGTCATGAAGAGCGAGGCCGGCGGTGCGAAGAAGGAGGTGGTGAACCTGAGCGAGACCTCCCGGGCCATCACCATCACCTTCACCTTCGACTATGCCTACGACGATTTTCCCCGCGAACTCCTCGTCTTCTTTAAGCCGCGGTATCCTACCTCGACCGAGTCCCCACGTCTCTCTTTTGTTTCCCTACACTCTTTCACTCCGGACGGACGCGAGATCAAACTCGCCAAAATGAACCTGCGACCTAAAGAAACCTATAGTTTCGCCCAGGATAAGGAACTCTCGCGCCGTCTGGAAAAGTTCGTCCCCCAGGGCGTCGCCATCAGCGAGCCGGAACTCGTTCCCGAGAGGGTGCTCTTTCTCGACCCCGGCCAGGAAAGGCCTACCCCGCTCAAGGGCCCCTACACGTTGATCCTTCGAGGGACCACCTTTGAGGCCGAGGCCGACCTAGAAGCCACCTTCGTTGTCTACGGGAAACTCTACGGCTTGGCCGGTACCGATCACTACCGTCGAGACCTTATGGTAGCCTTGCTCTGGGGGGCTCCGATCGCCCTCTCCTTCGGCCTGCTGGCCGCCTTTGGCACCACCATTACAACCATGGCCATCGCCGCCATCGGCACCTGGTTCGGCGGCATCGTGGACGGCATCATCCAACGCATCACCGAAATCAACATGGTCATCCCTCTCCTACCCATCTTGATCATGGTCGGCACCTTTTACCAGCGCAGCATCTGGGTGATGCTGGGATTGGTGATCCTCCTCAGCATCTTCGGCTCCGGGATCAAGACATACCGAGCCGTCTTCCTCCAGATCAAGGAATCCCCCTACATTGAGGCGGCCCGGGCCTATGGCGCCAGCAACTGGCGCATCATCTTCCTCTACCTGGTTCCGCGCATCATCCCGATGCTCATTCCACAACTGGTGGTCCTCATCCCGGCGTATGTCTTCCTAGAGGCATCGCTGGCCTACCTGGGCCTGGGTGACCCCACCTTGCCCACCTGGGGCAAGGTGATCAACGACGCCAACGCGAACGGCGCCCTGAACAACGGGCAATACTACTGGGTGCTCGAGCCGGCCATCCTCCTGATGGTGACCGGCCTGGGATTTGCCCTGGTGGGCTTTGCCCTGGACCGCATCTTCAATCCCAAGTTGCGAGGTGTGTGAGATGGCCAAGGAAAAGCGCCTGCTGGAGGTCAAAGACCTGGTCCTCTACTTCCGCACGACCAAGGGTGTCGTCCAGGCGGTAGATAAGGTGGACTTTGACCTGGGCTATAACGATGCCGTCGTGATTATCGGCGAATCCGGCTGCGGTAAAACCTCGATGGCCCGGGCGATCCTGCGCCTTCTCCCACGCAACGTCCACACCTACGCCGGCCAGGTCCTCCTGGGTGGAACCGACGTGATGAAATTGGGTGAGGAAGACTTTCGCCAAAGCGTCCGCTGGGTACGCATCTCGATGGTCCCCCAGGCAGCGATGAACGCCTTGAACCCGGTGCTGCGGGTGGGAGATCAGGTCGCCGAACCGGCCATCATCCACAGCGGAATGAGCCGGAAGGAAGCCCTGGATCAGGCCTTGAAGATGTTCCAGATGGTCGGCGTGCCGGAGGATTTTGTCACGCGCTATGCCTTTGAACTCAGCGGCGGCATGCGCCAGCGTGTGGCCATCGCCATGGCCCTGGTGACCGCCCCGGAACTGGTCATCCTGGACGAACCCACCTCGGCCCTGGACGTGCTGACCCAGGCCAATATTATGAACATGCTCAAGCAGATCAAGTGGAACATGGGGGTCAGCTACATCCTCATCACCCACGACATCTCCACTTCCAGCGAACTGGCCGACCGGGTGGCCGTGATGTATGCCGGCCAGATCGTCGAAACGGGGGATGCCTTCCGCTTCTTCACCTCCCCACTCCATCCTTACTCCAGGAAACTGATGGACAGCGTGCCCCGGCTGCGGGCCAACATGGAGCCCGACTTTATTACCGGCCAGCCGCCCAGCCTGATCTCGCCGCCAAAGGGTTGCCGCTTCGCCGAACGCTGCCCTTCCCGCTTCGAGCGATGCGATGCAGAGCCTCCTATGGCGGTTCAGGACGGCCGTCAGGTCAAGTGCTGGCTGTATGTGTGAGGTGCATCTGATGGTCATCGAAGAACGTACGCAGACTGTCCCTGTCACAGCCGAGGCCCGGAACGAACCGGTGCTCTCCATCCGGGATCTGCACGTGTGGTTCGAGTTGCGACGGTGGGGATTCCTGCCTGCCGGCCACGTGCGAGCCGTGGACGGCGTCAGTTTCGACCTGGCCGAGGGAGAAGCCATCGCCATCGTCGGCGAGTCGGGCTGCGGTAAAACTACCCTGATGCGCACGATCCTGGGTCTGGTCCGGCCAACCCGGGGACAGGTCATCTTCTCCGGCCAGAATATCAGTGAGATGGGGATGGCCGGGCTTCGTTGGTACCGCTCCCATGTGGGCTATATCCAGCAGGACCCCTACGGGGCACTGCCTCCTTTCCTCTCCGTGCGGCGCATTCTGGAAGAGCCCCTCATCATCAACAGGATCAGCAACCATAACGAACGGGAAGGGCGCATCCGCAAAGTGCTGGAAGAGGTCAAGATGTCCCCGGTCGATGAGTTCCTGCCCAAGTTCCCCCATATGCTTTCCGGTGGGCAGCAGCAGCGGGTGGTCATCGCCCGGGCCATGGTCCTGGAGCCCAAGATTCTGGTGGCCGACGAGCCGGTCTCGATGCTGGACGCCTCGGTGCGGGTAGAGATTCTGAAACTCCTGGAAGGCCTGCGCCGAACCCATAACCTGGCCGTCATCTATATCACCCACGACCTTTCCACCGTGCGTTATTTTTCAGACCGCATCTTTGTCATGTACGCGGCCAAGATCGTCGAGCGGGCCCCGGTGGAAACCCTCCTCAAGTGCCACCGCCACCCTTATACCTACGCCCTTCTGGAGGCCACCCCCGATCCAGATGCCCACAATGCCACCGTCCTCAAGGAGGTACCGCCCGGAGAGCCGCCCAGCCTGGTCAAACCGCCTCCTGGGTGTCGTTTCCACCCGCGCTGTGTGCACAAGATCGCAGGCCTGTGCGATGTGGAAGAGCCGCCACACTTTGAACCAGAACCGGAGCACCTGGTAGCGTGCTGGCTTTGCCGATGAGGTCTTCGCCCTGGGGCGTGATAGCCCTCGGCTTTATCTTTGTTCTGCTGGGCTGGCTGGCCCCTTTCCTGATGGTCATTCATATCATCCCGGCCTCCTTCTGGCTGAGTTTCCTGTCCTACGGCCTCTCCGTGCTGGGCCTTTTCCTGGGCATCATCGGGGCCTCGATGTATGCCATCGGCCGAAGGAGATAAGGACCACCGGAGATGGTGGGGAACATGGCCCATCCCACCCATGCGTGCAGGGGCGCGGCAACTGCGCCTTTGTGGTTTGGCACCGAAACATCGGGAAATTATCCGGATTCTGAAAGACCCAGAACATGCCGATGGAAGACGGCAAAGACAGCCCTATCCTATCCGTACGTAACCTCCGCACCTACTTCTACACCGACGACGGTGTGGTCAAGGCAGTGGACGGGGTAGACCTTTCCGTGCGCCGCGGGGAGGTCCTGGGCCTGGTTGGGGAATCGGGGTGTGGCAAAAGCGTGACTTCGTACTCTATCCTGCGCCTGCTTAGTCCGCCCGGCCGGATCCTCTCCGGGGAAGTCTGGTTCGACGACCAGGACCTCATGAAACTGGGCGATGAGGAGATGCGGGAGATTCGGGGCAACCGGATCTCCATGATCTTTCAGCAACCGGTCAGTTGTCTGAATCCGGTCTTTCGGGCTGGCGACCAGATCACCGAGGTGCTGAATATCCATCGCCACCTGGACAAGAAAGGGGCCTGGGAGCGTATGATCGAACTGATGCGCCTGGTACACATCCCCGACCCGGAAAAACGGGCCCGCTCCTTTCCCCACGAACTTTCCGGAGGGATGGCCCAACGCATCATGATCGCCATGGCCCTGGCCTGCGAGCCGGAACTCCTGATCGCCGACGAGCCCACCACCGCCCTGGACGTGACCATCCAGGCCCAGATTCTCGACCTGATGCGCGAACTGCGCCGGGAAATAGGCAGCGCCATCATCCTGATTACCCACGATATGGGCGTGATTGCCGAGATGGCCGATCGGGTGGCGGTGATGTACGCCGGCCGGATCGTCGAACAGGCCGACGTGCGTGCCCTCTTCGCTAACCCGCTTCATCCCTATACCCGGGCCCTGCTGGCTTCCATCCCCGTCCTGGGCGTCGTCCGGCGCCGGCTCGCGGTCATCCCCGGCATTGTCCCCAGCCTCATCAACCTCCCCCCGGGCTGCACCTTTGCCCCCCGTTGCGAGGCCCGGCTGGCCCACAGCCTGGAACGCTGTACCGTCGAAGAACCGCCCCTCCTGGTCCGGGAAGCGGATCACGGGGTACGTTGCTGGTTATATTGAGGCACAGATGGACGCTTCTTCTTCCCCGGCCTCTCCGGATCGCGACCTGCTTGTGGTCGAGAACCTGGTCAAATACTTCCCGCTAAGTCGGGGGGTACTCCAGCGCGTCTACGCCAACGTCCACGCCGTGGACGGGGTCAGTTTCACCATCCGGCGCGGGGAGACGCTGGGGCTAGTCGGCGAGTCGGGCTGTGGCAAGACCACGGTGGGACGGACGATCCTGCGCCTTATCCCGGCGACCTCCGGAAAGGTCTATTTCGAGGGCCAGGATGTCTTCGCGGCCAGGCCTCGGGAGATAAAGGCCCTTCGCCGCCACATGCAGATCATCTTTCAGGACCCCTATTCCTCTCTGGATCCCCGGATGCCGATCGGCCATTCCATTGCCGAAGGGCTGGCCGTTCACGGAATCGGGACGCCGCGGGAGCGCTACGAGGCCGTGGCCGAGATGCTGCGCAAGGTGCAGATGCGTGGAGATCACGCCAAGCGCTACCCCCATGAATTCTCCGGCGGACAGCGACAGCGCATCGGCATTGCCCGCGCCCTTGTTCTGCGCCCCAAGTTTATCGTCTGCGACGAACCGGTCTCTGCCCTGGACGTTTCAGTGCAATCCCAGGTGCTCAACATCCTGCTGGACCTGCAGGAGGAGTTCGGCCTGACCTATCTCTTTATCGCCCACAACCTGAGCGTGGTGGAGCACATTTCCAACCGTGTGGCGGTGATGTACCTGGGGAAGATCGTCGAATTGGCCGACCGGGAGGAACTCTATCGCCATCCCTTGCACCCCTACACCCAGGCCCTGGTCTCGGCCATCCCGATTCCCGACCCGAACCTGAAGCGGCAGCGGCTCATCCTAAGCGGGGATGTCCCCAGCCCGGTCAGCCCGCCTCCCGGCTGTCGTTTTCATACCCGTTGTCCCCGGGTTATGGAACGTTGCAGGGAAGAAGAGCCGCCCTGGAGGGATTACGGCGGGGAGCATTTTGCCGCCTGCTGGCTGGCCGAACGGTAGGGAAATGCTATGGCAGGGCTTCCCGTTCTTGACAGACGATGCAGCGACGGGCGTAGGGACGCGCCTCCAGGCGGGCCGGCTCGATCTCCCGGCCACAGGATACGCAACGTCCGTACGTTCCTTCTTCCATAGCCTGGAGGGCGGTTTCCACCTCAGCCAGCGTTTCCCGCTCGCTTTCCATCAGGGCCAGCAGACCATCATAGGAGATCGTCCGGGCAGCGATGTCGGCATCGTCCTCGACCGAGCCGATCTCCCGATCTTCCATCCGAAGCATCTCCCCCAGATCGGCGATATGGTTTCGCAGCCGATCGCGTTCTTCCTCCAGGCGCTGGCGCAGTCTCTGCAGTTCCTTTTCGCTTAGCATCCACCGCCTCCGCAACTTCAGAGCAACCCGGCCGGCCGCCCCGCTTCTACCGGCATCCTCGAATTTCCTCCTGTCTTCGGCGTATCCAGTCGGCCCAGGTGGGGATACCCTCGCCGGTACGACATGAGACCTCGAAAAAGGCCACATCGGGATTCAGGCCTTCGACCCGGCGACGAAAGGCCTCCCGGTCAAAGTCCATATAGGGAGACAGATCGATCTTGTTGACCACAACGGCGTCGGCTTGGGCAAAGAGGGCCGGATACTTGAGCGGCTTGTCGTCCCCCTCGGGCAGGCTGGCGATGGCTACCTGGATGTGTTCCCCCAGCCGGAAGGCGGCCGGGCAGATCAGGTTACCCACATTTTCCACCAGCAGAAGGTCCAGTGCTTCCAGCGGGATCGCCTCCAGCGCCGCCCGGAGCATGTTCGCATCCAGGTGGCAGCCCCCTCCGGTGTTGATCTGCACCACCGGGATACCGGCCTCGGCCACCCGTTCGGCATCCACCTGAGAGGCAACGTCGCCCTCCACCACAGCCAGACGCAGTTCCTGGCGCAGCGCGGCGATGGTGCGCAATACCAGACTGGTCTTCCCTGCGCCAGGTGCCGACATCAGGTTCAGGACAAGCACGCCGGCCCGGTCAAAGCGTATCCGGTTCTCCCGGGCGATCTCGTCGTTCGCGCTCAAGATGTCCTGGACGACAGCAATTTTCGGCATTTTGTTCTCCCAACCGGTTATTCCACCTCGATACTCTCCAGGTAAAATTCCTTTCCCTGGACAATCTCGACACTCCACCCCTGACAGGCCGGGCATTCCCAGGCCAGGCCCTGTTCCGGGGTAAATTCTTCCCTGCAGGACCGGCAACGGTAACGGGCCGGCAGCCGGGTAAAGTGCAGGCCGGCCCCCTCGGCCGGCGTCCCCGGGGAGAGGTGGTCAAAGTAAAACTGCACCGAGTCATCCACGACCGAGGAGAGGTCGCCGACGACCAGGTGGATGGCCGTGATCCGGCGGGCACCGGCGCGGCCGGCATGCTCCAGGGCGATCTCCAGAATCCGTTGGGTGATGGCCAATTCGTGCATCTTTCCATGGCCGGCCTGAAGCGGCCGGATAAAGTGGGCAGCATTATACTATAACCCCTTCCAAGACGCAAATGGCGTTTCCCCACAGGGCTTTTCTCAACGGCTCGCAAGGGCGGACAAGGCACGCTGGGCGCTTTACGCTCGGCTATACTCGGCACACGCCACTCCTTCCCGGTATTCCACTCCAGACCACACCGGCCTGAACAGTTACAATCTCTTTACCCACCGGCCTCCTTGCCATACGGAAGGATTTGCCGTTATGATAAAGGTTCGGAGGTTTATTGAAATCCGCGTGGGAAAAGAACCATCCGGCCGGGAAATGTGGCCGTAAGGGCGAGTTGGCGACTCGCCCTTACGCACAATTTTTGACATGGTGTTCCATTCAATCCGTGAAGCCCGATAAGACGGCGAGGAGGTCAGAAATGGCATCGGAAAGACAAAAAGTGGAAGAACGGAAACAAACCTTGCAAGTCGAGGTCGTCCAGGTCCAGGGGCATTGCCCGGTCTATCGGGCAGGAGACGGCTTCCGCATCGAGGCAGGCTACTGCCTGGTGGCCGACCGGCCGATCTGCCTGCACGCACTTCAGTCGCTCAACCCCTACTACATCCCTCTCAGCCGGGGGATCACCCCGGCCGAACTGGGGCTGGCCGGCCCCGACGGGGCAGCCTATGTGCAATGTCTGGACCCCTGCCATTACACCGGGGGGGGCACGGTGACGTTCCGCATCCGCGCCCTTTGACGGCAGGGGAAAAAGACCCTCCAGCCCCTTTTCCCTGGCTCTTCTTCCCAGGGGAAGGGAATCGGCTTAGAACCTATCCGAAAACGGCCATCGGGTAGGCCAAGGCAATGCCTTCGCCTACCCGAAAATACATCCACCGTGAGTTCTCCGGATAGGCTCTTATCGCGCATAGCCCGCTGCGCCTCGCCTTTGGGGGCGGCCAACTAGCCCATCCGGGTTTTGTAACCTGTTGAGCAGGAGAAAAAGCGACCCCGCGCAGCCTCTTTGCCCATCAGCCTGTCGCTCTTACTCGGTAGTAACCCTGTGCCTTTTCAAAAGCGATGGAGATGAGCGCCGGGCGAGTTCTCCCTTCAGGAAAGCGGCTACCTCTGCTCGTGGTATAGCGCGCTGTTCACCGCTACGCATCTCTTTGACCGTTACCACCCCGGCGGCTACTTCATCCGGCCCCACCACCAGCACATAGGGGATGCCTTTGCGGTCGGCGTAGCGGAACTGTTTCCCCAGGGAAGCCCCCACCTCCAGGTATACCTCGGTGCGTATCCCTGCCTGCCGCAACTCCTGGGCCAGATGCAGCGCCGTCGGCGTCCGTTCGGTGTCGAAAAGGGCCACCAAGACCTGTACGATCGTCTCCGGGAGTTCCAGGAGGTGCAGTTCCGAGATCACGTCCACAATGCGTTCCAGGCCCAGGGAGACTCCTGTGGCCGGCATGTCGGGACCGAAGAGACCGACCATACGGTCGTAGCGCCCGCCCCCGCTGATGGAGCCGATACGGGGTTCGTCCACCACCGTTTCATAGATCGGACCGGTGTAGTAGCCCAGGCCGCGGACCATGCTCAGGTCCAAGCGGTAGTAGCCGGCCGGAACCCCCAGCGCCTCCAGGTAGCACAAGAGTTCCTCCATTTCGGCCACCCCTTCCAATCCCACCGGAACATCGGCAAAGCGGGGGCGCAATCCGGCCAGCACTTCGGGCCCTCCACCGGGCATCTGCACCATTCCCAGAAGCCGGCCGGCCATCTCCGCCGAAAGCCCCTCCTCCAGGAGGAGTTTCCGCACCTGTTCTGCTCCGTCACGCTCCAGTTTGTCTATGGCCCGATAGAGGCCGGCCGTCCTATCGGGCGGAACACCTGCGACAATGCCCAGCCCGGAGAGGATCTTGCGGTCGTTCAGGCGTATGGTAAAGCGCTCAAAGCCCAGGTTACGCAGGGCGGTGTACACCACGGCCAGCACCTCCGCATCGGCCAGCATGGAGGCGCTGCCGACAATGTCCACGTCGCACTGCCAGAACTCCCGATAGCGGCCTTTCTGGGGCTTGTCGGCCCGCCAGACCGGCCCCATCTGGTAGCGTTTGAAGGGGAAGACCAGTTCGTTCTGGTATTGAGCGGCGACACGGGCCAGGGCCACGTTGAGTTCATAACGCAACGCCACCCGTCGGCCGCCGTGGTCGGTGAAGCGGTAAAGAAGTTTATCCACCTCGGCGTCGGATTTCCCCTCGAAGGTTTCGGCATACTCGATGGCGGGCGTCTCCAGCGGCTCGAAGCCGAATTGCTCAAAGGTACGCCGCAGCGTGTCCATGACGTGCTGGCGCAAGATCATGATACGCGGAAGAAAATCGCGCGTGCCTTTCAGGATACGGGGTTCGATCTTCGGCATCGCTTTGCTCTCCAGACCCAACTCCGACGGTTACTCGTTTGGCGGAGATTATACTCCGGTCAAGCGGGGTCGTCAAACACTTTTCCGGCGCCGGCGATGCCGGAAAAAGGCCAGAAGCAGCCCGACGATCAGAAAGCCGGCCGCGCCGCATATTTCCGGCCAGCCAGGAGAGAAACCGGCGGCGGGAGGAGCGGGGGTTGGAGACAGAGCAGGTGTGGGCGAACCGCCGGGGAGCACGGTTTCTTCCAGGCAGTGCTCGCAGTAACGGGGCGAGGGGGAGGGGCGTTCCGTGGCCGTCGGCCGGAAGGTGGGAGTCGTCGGCCGGGCCGGCCGGGTGGGCGACACCATAGGC